>Ga0070697_100000229_pt1 | contig 45809 bp, 36 predicted proteins | sample KBSK1501metaG_FD_65475 | JGI IMG/M metagenome (GOLD analysis project Ga0070697, IMG submission 65475) | Corn, switchgrass and miscanthus rhizosphere microbial communities from Kellogg Biological Station, Michigan, USA - KBS K1-50-1 metaG | ecosystem: Host-associated > Plants > Roots >... | reverse complement strand
GTTTGGAGTTCTCCACCCAGTCCGCGCTTCCATGCCGACCTTGCATTCGCTGCTGAAGTCAGTTGCCCGTTTCCGAAAGTTATTTCTGTTCGAACCGAAGCGGGCATTCGGGTGAATGTCCTGGCGATCCCTATTTGCTGGTCTTTGAGTTGAATCGTCCATTCGTAGGTCGCGTCCCTTACTGCAGCCACGCGCTTCTTGCCGCCGACGGCCTTCAAATAACTATCAACGACTTTATCGGCCGAAGGGAGTCTTTGAGACGCGGTTATTGCCGGCTGTTGAATTGCCTGCCGGATCGCCTCCTGGCCAAATAGCAATCGCATCTGGCCACCGAGCACCAGGACGAAGCCAACCGAGGCCACGGCCCACAGATGGCGGCAACCGCGCCACGCTCGAATGGCATCGCTTCCGGCGAAAAACCTCTCCAGCAAGTTGTTCATTACTTCTTGCGTTTGGCCGCTGATGCTTTCTTTGAACCGCCGCTCCTGGCGCCTTCTTTCTTGCGTTTCTTCTCGACTTTTGCATGCGCCGCCGCCATCACTTGCGCGACCTGCTCTGCTTTCGTCAGCCGCTTACCTCCTCCTCCACTCTGCTTACCCGGATGTTCCTGTTCAGTCATTTCGCCCTGGTGCTTTTGATACTCAAATTCGTTTACCGGATTTCCGGCACCAACCTTGGCAACATCGAGGTTTCTCATTTGTTCTCTGCCCATACGTCACATCCTCCTGGTACGGTTTGTCTGATTGTTGAAACGGCCCTGATTCAGTTTAGGTTTCTCATTCTCACAGGTTAGTCAACCATCCACTAACTCACACTAACCTGGCTGCTTGACACTACAAAGTTGGCATTCGTATAGTGCAATCCTTCGCAGCGTTTTGCGTTTTTCGTCCTGCAAGGCCGGCTTAGCTCAGTTGGTAGAGCGTCTGATTCGTAATTAGAAGGTCGCCGGTTCAACTCCGGCAGCCGGCTCCAATAATATTCACTTAATACCTTACCATACCTAAAAACCGCGAAAGTAACAGGCGTATAGGTACAACCTTTAGGTTCCGCCTGGGCAAACACGCAAGCTAAAGCTTGTACTCCATACGCCTGTAGGCAGAGCAGCCTTTCCGACAGCGCCGCTGGAGTAGGCCCTGGAGGCTGGAGTCGCTTTTTTGATGAACTTCGGGCTGTGTTAAGTTCACCACATGGGAATCACGCCGGCGCAGCTCGAGCGATATCAGCGTGAGGGCTTTCTCGTGCTGGAAGAATTTGTTGAATCCAGCACCTGCGACGTTTTACGCGGGCGCGCGTCCGGGTTAGTGCGTGAATTCGATCCACGCGGAACAATCTCCATCTTTTCAACGGCCGCACAGAATCAACTTCGCGATGATTACTTCCTCGAGTCAGGCGATAAGATTCGATTCTTCTTTGAAGAAGATGCCTTCCGGGAGGATGGCAGTCTCAAACAGAGTAAGGAGTGTTCGATTAACAAAATCGGGCACGCGCTTCATGAGCTCGATCCCGTCTTCAGCAAGTTCTCAAGAACGCCGGCGGTGAAACAGTTGATTACAGATCTCGGCGTTGACGAGCCTTTGCTCCTGCAATCGATGTATATCTTCAAGCAACCAAACATTGGCGGCGAAGTCACGTGCCATCAGGACAGTACCTTTCTTTACACTGAACCCCAGGACATTGCTGGTCTATGGTTCGCGCTGGAGGATGCAACTGTCGAGAACGGGTGCCTGTGGGCCATTCCGGGCGGGCATAAAGCAGGGCTTAAGACACGCTGGGTTCGAGGCGCTGGAGGAATGAGCTTCGAAGTTTTTGACTCCAGTCCCTGGCCGGAAGACCAGCTCGTTCCGCTTGAAGTTGAAAAAGGAAGTCTCATTATTCTTAATGGCCTATTGCCACACAAGAGTCTGGCAAATCGGTCATCTAAATCGCGGCACGCGTATTCGCTTCACGTCATCAACGGTAGATCTCTCTATCCGCAAGACAACTGGCTCCAACGCCCGACCGAGATGCCACCTAGGGGCTTCGAGTAATCTCATTCGCACTGGCAAGTCTTTCGTCGTTCGGGTTGTGCCTTCGGCGGTGTCCGTTTAGAACGACTTGTCCACCCCGCGGGCGCACAAGTGCGCTCTCTAAACGGAGGCGTGAACGCTGAATTTCGCGTGTTTGCTAAGTATTTTGCTGATTTACGGATTATACGGTGGGTCTTAGTAGCCCGCGAAATATTCCCTGAACACTGACCTGACTGGCTGGCAGAGTGAGAGGTTGAAGCTGTGAATTAGCCGGATGTAGTTCAACGTTGTTGCCACGCCGGTATAGTTTCTTAAGCGTCGCCTGGTTATCTTCGATCAAGAGCGCAACCACAATCTCGCCATCACGTGCTTCGGTGCGATTTTCGATCAGAGCAATGTCGCCGTCACAGATGTGCTCGTCGATCATCGAATCACCCTTCACCCGCAACGCGTAAACTCTTTCCGGCTTTACCCGGCCGAGCAGAAAGCGCGGCACAGAAAGCGTCTCATCCGACTCAACCACGTCGAGCGGAGTGCCCGCTGCAATTCGGCCAAGCAGTTTTACCTGGCAGAGAGCGTCTGGGTCATCAACTTTTACTGAGAGTGCGAACGATCCATCTTCGTGCGTCCGGGTGAGCAATCCACGACGCTCCAGGGCGGCGATGTGTTTAGCGATCGTGGCGCGTGACTTGACGCCAAAGTGCCGGGCTATCTGTGCGTAAGAGGGCTCGTATCTATTTCGCTCTGAGAAGCGCGTGATGTAATCGAGAATGTCTTTCTGTCGTTGCGTACGTGGGAGCATAGATTACAAACCAATTCTGGAGCGCGCGATTATGGGAGAGCAGTCGACCCTTGGGATGCCGACGCATTTTAGGTCGCGCTAATGAAAGCGTCAAGTGTTTGTTGCGTTGCTCAAATGCGTGTGAACACACATAGCTCTCTAACGGTGAGAGTAACGCGCGAGTGTTCGCGGAAAGATGCGAACCCCAGCCGGCATCTGAGTCAGCGTCATAGATGGTCCGGTCAAAACCTCAGTCGCCTTCTTACCATAAACCGCCTCGTTGAGATCATTGTCGGGACTGATCACCACGCCCTTTAATGCCGCTCCGATGAAAGCGCCCTTGCTGCGAGAGTATGAAAGTATGCCGGCGTCCAATGTTGTATTCGTGGAAGCAGCAACCTCGCGCCCGACCGGACCCGCAACTACGCCGGCTTCGCCTCCCATCTCAAATTTATCTTCGAGCAAGCCTTTGACTCCATTTTCATTCATGATCAGAAACACGTAGTCATTTTTTTGCGCTCCAATTTGGGCGCCAAAGCTCCCGCCACTAAGATTGAAAAACGCCGGCGCCGACCAACCGTTCCGTGTGCGGCGGCTGATTACTCCCTGACCGCCGCGCCCGCCGATGATGAATGCCGCTTTGATCACGCCGGGAAAAACTGCAATCGCCTCGGCTTTGTCCAGCAATTCCTTGGGAATCGCCTGGTCCCGCACATTCATGATTTCGGTAAAAACCTTCGCCGCGGCGCTGGCATGACGGGTAGCATCCTGCAGCCTCTTTTTCTGCGCCGGGACAGATGCTGCACAGATGATAAGTAGTAACGAAATGCTGAGCGAAAAAGAAAAAGCGCGACGGATCACGGTCCTCATCACTTACCTCCAATATTTTTGGAACTACACAAGTGAAGTAATACCTGAAACTGTCTCGAACGGCAAACTCATATCTGCGACGAGCGGTCTGCCATTAGCGGAGAACCGCGACACGATAAGCGCGGTTTCCGCGATTTGATCTAACTCGTAGACGGGCCCTGGGAATTGCCACGGTCGCCGGATTCGCATTCTGAAAGTTCGTCACGCCCAAAACGTCAGCACGAGGTTCTTCATTCGGTGAATTGATCGGAGCTACCTCAGAAACGGCCTGCTGAGACGGAGGCGAACTGACAGTTAGCGAAGGTTCATTCACCCAGGCCATACCGAGCAGCGCACCGGTCACCAATCCGGCCATCACGACCAGGACCAGCGCCCGGGAACGTCTAGTAATCCCCAGGCGAATACTCGTCACGAAGGGATGAAAAGCTGAAACTCGATCTCTTGGGATCGGCTGGACGGGCTGAGCGTTAGCGGTCGCCCTCTCATCAAAGCGCGGCGTCGATAAGTTGAATTCCGGTTCATCAATTAGGTTGGTGGCATGATCTCGATCATTAATCATTCTTGTTTCTCCCCTTGCTTTCCCCCAGGGCTGTCTGAAGTACTTTGGAACACAAACGAACGTAACTAGAGTTGAAGGCAAATGTACCGCCACAGTACGCTGCTTCAACTTAAAGCAAGACATTCGACATAGAGTGGCAACGAAAGCCAGCCGAAGTGGTGCTTTTACTGGGATGAACGATGCTAGATGGCAGAACGATTCAATCGCATAGCGTTCGCGATTACCGATACTGAACTAAAACTCATCGCCGCTGCAGCGATCATGGGGCTCAGGAGAATGCCGAAGAACGGATAGAGAACTCCCGCGGCGATTGGCAGACCCAGAGCGTTGTAAAGGAAGGCAAAGAAAAGATTCTGTTTGATGTTCTTCATCGTCGCGCGGCTAAGTCGTACTGCTCGGACGATCCCTCGCAAGTCCCCTTTGACGAGGGTGACGGACGCACTCTCTATCGCCACGTCAGTGCCGGGACCCATCGCGATTCCGACATCTGCCTGGGCCAGGGCGGGCGCATCGTTGATTCCATCGCCGGCCATGGCAACCTTGCGACCTTCGGATTGAAGGCGTTTCACGATTTCAGCTTTTTGATTAGGCAAGACTTCAGCAATGACATCGTCAAGCTTAAGCCTTTTCGCAACCGCTTGCGCCGTCGTCTGGCTGTCCCCGGTCAGCATCACGATTCGAATGCCTTCGTCGTGGAGCTGCTTGATAGCCTCGGGAGTACTGCTTTTGATTGGATCCGCAACGCCAATGATTCCAACAGCCCGGCCATCTACAGCCACAAACATGACTGTCTGGCCATCAACACGTAGAGACTCTGCTCGTTCGCTGAGGACAGCGGGGTTGATACCAAGTTCCTCAAGCAGCACCCGATTCCCCAAACCAACTTTATGACCGTCAACTTCTCCGGTAATGCCCCTTCCGGTCAACGATTCAAACACTGTCGCAGTGGCCATATCGATCTCGCGCTCTTCTGCGCCGCTAACAATCGCCGCCGCCAGGGGGTGCTCGCTGCCGCGCTCGATACTAGCAGCCATTCGTAATAACTCGCGTTCGTCGATTTCTCCGGTGGTTACCAGAGAAACGAGTTTAGGCCGGCCTTCGGTCAACGTTCCTGTCTTATCGACGACGACGGTAACAACATCCTTAAGCACTTCGATGGCCTCGGCATTCTTAAAAAGTACTCCGCTTTGTGCTCCCTTTCCGGTGGCCACCATGATCGACATCGGAGTGGCGAGGCCGAGTGCACAGGGGCACGCAATTATCAGAACCGCAACAGCATTAACCAAACCATAGGCCATTCTCGGGTCGGGTCCAAAAAGACTCCAGGCGATAAAAGTAATACACGCAAGCGCCACCACGGCCGGAACGAAGTATGCAGAGATACGATCGGCAAGCTTTTGGATAGGAGCGCGGCTTCGCTGCGCTTCGGCAACCATCTGAACAATCTGCGCCAGCAGGGTTTCAGCGCCAACGCGTTCAGCCTGCAGTACAAATGTGCCCGTGGTGTTTACTGTGGCGCCGATTACATGATCTCCCGGCCGCTTGGTTACCGGCATCGGTTCGCCACTAATCATCGATTCGTCAACCGCACTTGTACCCTCGAGGACGATCCCGTCAACCGGTATTTTTTCGCCCGGACGAACACGCAGCCGATCTCCGACAGTCACATCATCCAAACTTACGTCATCATCCGGAGCATCTTCCCTGACTCTCCGAGCAGTCTTCGGGGCCAGACCCAGGAGCGCCCTGATCGCAGCTCCGGTTCGGCCGCGCGCGCGCAACTCGAGTACCTGTCCCATTAATACAAGGGTGGTGATAACCGCCGCGGCTTCAAAGTAAACGGGGACGACGCCGTCGTGGTCGCGGAATGAATGAGGAAAGGCTTCGGGAAAAACTGTAGCGATCACGCTGTAAACGTAGGCCACGGCCACGCCGAGTCCGATTAAGGTGAACATGTTCAGGCTGCGATTCAAAATCGATTGCCAGCCGCGAACGAAGAATGGCCAGGCGCCCCAGACCACCACCGGCGTAGCCAGCGCGAACTGTACCCAAACCCAGACGGTCATTGGCGCAATCCGTTGCAGCAAAGCGCCGGGAATAAAGTCATTCATCCCGATTATGAAGACCGGGAGACTTAGTGCCGCGCTCGCCCAAAAACGCCGCGTCATCTCAACCAGCTCAGGATTCTCTTCGTCTTCGAGCGAGACTGTGCGCGGCTCCAGCGCCATTCCGCAGATGGGACAACTTCCCGGTGCGTCTCGAACGATCTCCGGATGCATCGGGCAGGTGTATTCCGTTTTAGTTCGTGGTGGAGGCACATTCACCGGCTCCAACGCCATGCCGCATTTTGGACAAGATGAGGGCTTGTCCATTCGCACTTCCGGATGCATCGGGCAGGTGTAGATGGTCTTTTCAAAATGGTCAGCATGGGCTACCGGGTCGCTTTGCTTTCGCGATGGCCGCTTTTGGATTTCCACGGGCTGTTGGACCATTAACGGTTCAGCACGCTGGTTGAGAAATCGTTCGGGATCTTCGCGGAACCTGTGCACGCAATGCGTGCTGCAGAAAAAGTAAGTCTTGCCTTCGTACTCGTATGAGCCCGCCGCCGATTCAGGCTTGACGGTCATACCGCAGACAGGATCAATCTCCAGTAACCTTTTGTTATGGTCGGCGTTGGGAAGTTCGTTAGGACTTTTCATTTGTGATGCGGACTACTGACCACCATGCATTTTCGTCATGTTCATCTTCGCCGGCCTCAATCTCACAAAGAGTTTCCACGAAACCGGGTTGTTGCCGTAAAGCTGATCCAGGACGGAAGGTTTCGAGTAGAACGTCAGGTCACTGCCGAGAGCGACGGCAATCTTATCGGTGGTCCACACATCGCGTGCGCCCCCGATCGTATACGCGCCAATCCGAAATGACGGATGGTCGTCTGTGATTCGCAGCTGCGCTCGATCCGCCGGGCGCAGTAACTCATTCTTGTCGACCAGTTCCAACCGTGTGTAGAGATAGTTTTTATCCAGGAAATTAACTGTTGACTCGAAAGTATAACCGTTCAGATTGTGGGTCTCGCTGGGGTTCGTTGTGTGGTTACGACCCCAAATGAAAGCCGAAGCCCAATTTCCGCGTTCAAACGGCCGGTTGTACTGGACCGACGCAGTAGTGCGTCTGATATCGGTATCCGGCTCCTGGCCCTCGGGACTGCGCAGGAAGCCGTAAGACACCTGCATCGTCCAGTTTGCATTGGGCATGATTGAAAGCCGGGCCGATCGCGAGTTCCATTTGTGGGCATCGAAGTTGTAGCGGTTCTCATCGGGCTCTCTACCATTGAAGATCGAGCCTTCCAGCTTTAACCAACGATAAGTGATGCCGGTTGTGAAAACTCCAAAGGAAATGTGCGTCGAGTCTTGCAAATGGTGCGACAGGCTCGCCGAAGAATTTTCCGACGCGGACATACGATGCATGAAAGCAACCGGACCGAGCGCAGGCTCACCGGGGTAACCAAAATACGAGAACCAGGTACCGCGTTCGCCCAGGGGATGCGTGTATTGCGCTGAGAGTTCCATGAAAGAATCGTGCGGGTGTTGCCTGTCAATCAATGGCTGGCCTTTGTAGGTCTCACCGGTCTGAAAAAGGAGCGGCGATCCCGACGGCGGAAATGTGAATGGTTCAAAGCTGAACATGGCGCGCAGTTGAACCGTGCCTTTGCCTAGCTTGTGATAGGCCATCGGCATGAACCAGTTTGCCGACTCGCCCCTGGTTACACCTCTTGGCCCACCCTGACGATTCAAATCCGCGACCAGATTGTAGTGAAACAATAATAACCAGGCCCCTGCCACCTTGTAATTCATGTGCATTGGAGCTGATGACGGTTGCCAGCTGGTACCCGATCCAATCGCACCCATAGGAATTATGTTGGTATCACTCGATCCGACGCGGATGCCCATCTCTTCGCCAGACATCACCATGAGCGGCCCCATGCTCATTACGCCACTTCCCATCTCTGGCATTTTCTCCATTTGATGATCCGGAGCTCCTGATGATGGACTCGTGACAGGCGTGTGCATGTGCGGATCCATTTTCTCGGGAGAAGCAGATGGCGTCGCCGGTGTCGGTGGCATCTGCATACCCGGCGTATGCGTGTGTTGTGGGGACACCGCAGGAGAAGCTGACGGCGTAGGAGTCGCAGGCATTGGCATTCCCGGTGTGTGCATCTGGTGAGGATCGGGCTGTTGCATTGACGACGCCTTCGGCGAGGGTGTTGACTGCGCATGAGGAAGACTCATACGTTGCATGTGAGTCTCGGCCGGCATGTTACTCATGTCATGCTTCGTTGCCGGCGCCTTTCTGCGGGCTACCGGCTTCCTCTTGCGCGGTTTCGCCTTTCTTTTTTGCGTGGCTTTTGGTTTGGGCTTGGCCTTACTCATACCCGGCATGTTGTGGCCCTGATGTTGTGCAACTACTCTTTGGCCCATAGCGAACGACAAGACTAGAGCAGCAGACAAAAGCAAGTATTTATACCGTAGAAATTTCTTCATGATCTTTACCTCAATTGATGGCGCGGGCGTTTTTCAGAAATCCTTAAAAACGCCCGCAACCATTCACCCCTGGTTAGACCTTGGGCTTGTCCTGCATGTCGTGTGTCATCTTCATTTCGCAAGAATCACCACCACAGCAGCAGCACCCATCCTTGTCGCCCTGCATTGCTGCATGCATTTTCGCGTGGTCCTTCCTGGTGTGATCCTTCTGTGCGCGGTCGTTGATCTCGTGATTCATGGAGCACGACGCGCCTTTGCAGCCTTTGCAGCAAGACTCCATTGCGCAGCACGATTCGGTTTTATTTGTTTGAGCGGATTGCGTTGCTGTTTGGGCCAGGCTAATGCTTGAAAAAGCAACGCCCATTCCGAGCGCCAGGCCCAGACCAACTCCTCTAAAGTTTTTCATTTTGTTCTCCTATCTAAAGAAAGCCATTTGTTTGGTATCAGCGATAGCTTGAGTGCTGAACACACTGATACGCTTAAAGTCGGACAGACACGCTTGTCTGTCTTTCCTTCAAGGAAAGACTGGCAAGTCAGTGCGGGCAGATCTCTAGATTAGGAAGACACAGCAGCGGAGATAGGTATGTCCGCGATTAGGTAATCGGGGCGAGCTAGAAAGCGGAGTCGTCTGCTCCAGAAACGTTTGGGCGGATAGATAAGAATGTGAGACTACCGGCGAGGGATCGGTTTCAGTATTGCGATTCTTTTTAACGACCGCAATCTTGCTCCCGGCAAGCGGACAATCCTTCATCATGTCTGATGAAGACGAATCAGACTGGACCAGGGTCGCAAAACCAGTGCTTGATCGTAGAGCCTTGGGTTTGACCTCGGCACTGTCCTTCTTGCAGCAACTGTGAGACTTATTGATTTGGTGTGACGATGAAGTTCCTGAAGAACATGCGTGGCCCGAGGCGACAATTGTCACAGCCTGCGCAGAATGCAGCGCTGTGCTCGGCTGCTGCTCAGTAGCGGCAGCTGCCGCGACCATGCCCTCGCAGCCAAGCATGCAACCCGCTCCGGCCACCCAAAAGATGAGCAGCGGCGCGAGTAGAAAGCGAACAATTATCGATGATGAGAAGTTGTTCACGGCAGGTTGAGTCTAACTCTGCCCCCGATGATTGTCGAGCAAAACTGCATAAGTGAATCAAATTCCAGCAATGCCGAAATTGTTATCTTTTTCTATCACTTCAATTATCAGAGGGCATTTTGCCACCATCAACTGTATGCTATGCCGGTATCCTTAAGAATGTTTGGCCAGGTTGGGAGATCAAAATGGATCTGGATAAAAATAAGATTATTACTCAGGATGAAACGGGAGAGCCGGCGCCAATAGATCAAGTTGAAGAGCGCGTCGAGGCTGAGATGAAGAAACTCAAGGGTGAAGCGAGGAAGCTCGTTGCCGACGGCCTGCAGGACGATGAGCTGGCGCGCGATGGTGAACGATTGAAAGCAGAAGGCGAGCGCGAATTGAGAGAGGCGAACGATTGAGTCGGGTTTTCAAAGCTCAGATTTGAGATCTCAGATTTCAGATCAGATCAGATCAAATCTCGGATTTCAGATCTGAGATCTAAGATTGGGGATCTGAGACCTCACTTTTGACCCCAGCGGTTAATCAGCCGCCTTTTCGTTGAGAGCTTCCTGGATAGCTTCCTTAATGAGTGGCGGCGTCTGAATGGGGTTAAAGCCGACGAACCGCTTAACTACGCGACCGCTGCGTGAGATTACAAAACTTTGAGGTATCGCGTCGCGGCCCTGCATCAAGGTTATCGAAACCTCCTGAGTGGCCCAGCCCACACGATAATTTACATTATAGTCCTGCACGAATCTCTTCACGCCTTCGGCCGAGGCTTCCGGATTTTCGGTTGACAGGCCAACTATCTCAAAGCCCTGTGGCCGAAACTCTTTGTAAAGCTTTACCAGCTCCGGCGTTTCCAGCCTGCAAGGGCCACACCACGTTGCCCAAAGATTCACCAACAACACTTTGCCCGCGTAATTCGAAAGTTTTATCGGCGCGCCGGTTACGGCCCGCAACTCCGCGTCAACTACGCTGGCAGGCAACGTCGTAACCAGAGGAGCCGCCGGCGGCGCTGCCGGTACGTTCTTCGGTGCGCTGGCGATCGGAGTGTTCTTCGCTACAGCGCTCGCGGGCGGTTCCGGCCGCGTCTCATCATTTGAGCTGCAACTCGAAACCCCAAAAGCAGCGAACAGCGACAGCACCACTATGGTGAAGGCGAGGCGCACCGGCGTCCAGAGTGGTTTCCCAGTATCAATGTTTTTGTTTTCTTGCATCTATTTTCTAACGGCTCGGACCAAAACGGAAAGACTCGAGAATGACGGGCATTTGACCCTTCGCACCAACATCCTCGACACCTGATATTTCGGGAGACAGCGACGTGGCAAGCATGATCAAAGTCGCACCTGTTTGCTCGCCTGAAACCCCGGTTGGTAAAAACACCACGCGACCCCAAAGCTGGATGTCGCCTTTCTCAGTCCCTTTCGACGTGCTTACGAATCGAAACTCGTAGCCGTCCAGGGAGTTTATTTTTGTCGGCCCCTCAGATACCTTGCGATAGTCTGGGAAGCCATTCGCGAGCTGCGCGCCCAAAACGTTAACTAACTGAGGGAACGTCGGCTCATCCGCGGCAAAAGTTCCTCTGCTCGTATACCAGCCAACAGCGAAATTCTCCTGGGTGAAGTCCGGCGGCAGCCTCCGTTCGACCTTGGCAAAGTTACTGGCGCCCGGCACTCCCGCTTTTGGATCGACATCCCAGGTGTTGGGATAGTAGAACGAAAAGTCGACATAGTGCTCGGCTAGTTTGCCATCCAGGTTCGCTTGTGAGTTGGTGAACTTGACCGTATCTGGTGGTGGCACAAACTCGGTTTCGGCCGGCGGTTCCGAGGTGTTCGTGTTGACGCTCTGGTTGACGTTTTGATTGACGTTTTCGTTTTCATTTCTTCGAGTAATGACCGGCCGGTCGGTCTGTAGCTGGTTCAGGCGTGGCTTGATCACCAGGAAGAAGAGAGCCACTATCGCGCCTACACCCAGAACCAGCAGCAGTAATAGTATTCCCAGGATAAGAGGAAGCTTTGACTTCTTCGCCGGGGGTGCGACGGGTGCGACGGGTGCACCCGCGGAAGGAGTGGTTGTTGGTTTGGGCGGCAGAGCAGCTGTGCGCGTCTCCAGAGGCGCTTCGGGAACGCGCGGTGGACCAGTTGGACTTGTCTGCCTGGGAATGCTCGCCGCCGTTCCAGAAGCCGGGGCCGCGATCGTCGCGTTTAGATCGGGTGGTTCAGCGGCTCGATCTCGAGGCGGTGGCGGAGGAGAACTGCGCAGGTCCGGTTTAGAAATTTGGACCGTTGCGTTTGGGTCGAACGCCTGATCAGCACTGAGTAACAAGCCGCCATCCAAAGTGCAAAACTTTTGATTGTCGTCTGGATAAGTTCGGCTACACTTCGGGCAACGCTTCATTGAGGAAATATGCTCCTTCGCTCAGGATCCAATCTCTAGCTGGCGACTAACCGGCAACAACGTGAAGCTAACAAACCATGCTCCCGGGTTGTACTCCCAACTGGCAGACTATTGTGCTTTGGAAAGTTTCTGTTCCAGTTCCTTGTTTTCGGGATCAAGCTCCAATGCTCTCCGGTACGCTCGCGCGGCGCTCGACTTCTTATTTGCTTTGAGATAGCCATCGCCGACACCGCCGAAACCGAAAGCGCCCGCTAACTGCTTCCGGTCACCCGGTGATGCAAATCCCGCCGCTCGCTCATAAATCACCTCCGCCTCTTCGTAGCGATCCATCGCGAGATAGGAACGGCCCAGCAGATTAAAGGGCTGAAACGCTCGCGGGCTTACCTCGGTTGCGAGTTTCAGATAAGGCTCCGCCTCTTGATACCTCTTATAAACCACGAGCATTCGTCCGAGTAGATACAAAGCATTGGGATTACGAGGATCCAGTTCCAGGGAGCGTTTCAGAATGGGTTCAGAGTTTTCCCACTGTTGTTCGGCTTGGAGCGACTCGGCGATCAGATTCAGGGTCGCCGGATCTTTCGCGAGAGCGCTGGCCTTCTGATAAAGAGGGGTTGCTTCTTCAGCTCGACCCAGTCTCTTCACCACCCGCGCCAGATGCGCGTAGGCCACCGGAAACTCCGCGTCAAGCTCCACCGCGCGACGGTAAGCCTGCTCCGTTTCATTGTTGAATATACCGCGCGATTGGAGGGCAACTCCCAGCCGGTCCCAAGCGACAGCGTTCTTTGGCTGGAGCTGCACGGCGCGGCGCGCAAAACTTTCCGCGTCCGCGAAACGCTTTGCGTTGCCGGCGCCGGTACGGGGTTGGACCAACACCACACTCAACGCGACCAGCGCATCCACATCAGACGGGCTCCATAGCACGGCATTGCGGTAAGAATTTTCTGCCTCTTCCCAGCGTTGCTGATCCGAATAAACATTGCCGAGCCCATAAGCTGCGCGCGCGTCACGAGGTTTTAGCTTCAGAATACCCTGGTAGGCGTCTTCCGATTCGACGAACCGGCGCGCATCGCGAAATTGATTTCCCTTTTCCAGGAGATCATCAGCGCGCTCCTCAATCGCCGCCGAACTAGCCGCTCCAGTGGTACCTGATGTCCGCGATGCAGAACCGCGTTTTGTGACGGGCGATGGTTTGGTCGCGCGTTTCTTTGTCTCGGGATTCCTGGGTCTGAAAATTCCCGCGCCGCCGCCGATATCAGCTCCAACATCCTGCCCGAGGGTGCAAACAGCGCCAAGCGAGAAGCATGCGAACAGACCTATGAATAAGGAAAGCAGGCGAAAAAACGCAGAAGCTCTCATGGATACTCTCCCGGATGACTGTGATTGTAGCTTCAACCACACACGTCCATAAAGCGGTGGCAACGTCTTCAAGTTACTGAAACAATCGCGGATTGTAGCCCAGTTTGCGGGAGATGAGCTAATCGAAGGTGGGTAATAACGCAAACTCTTAGTTTGTGAAGTACCGGCGGCAGCTTCCCAATCCGGAAAGCTAGACTCTAATCAACTGGTCTGTATGGACGAGACTTATTGCCCGGAGCGTACCAGCCGAAAACCAAGCGTGCCGTTCTTAAAGGTGGGGGCGTCGGCGGAGCGAACACAGGACGACATCGGAAATGCCTTGTTAGTCGGATCCGAGGTGTAGCCGCCGCCTCGGAAAATTATCCTCCCCCGCACCTTTTCCGGAACTGTGCCAGGATTACCCGGATAGGCTGAAAGTTTTGAAGAGGTCCACTCCCACACGTTACCGATCAGATCCTCCACGCCCCATATGTTATTTCCCTCAGGCTTCGATCCGACAGGCTCCGCATCTGACTGGTTAAGGATTGCCGCATTCTCCTTCCACTCATTGCCCCACGGAAAAAGATTACTGCGATTGCCATTTCGCGCGGCATACTCCCATTCCTGTTCGGTGGGAAGCCGATACGTCACGCCGTCGCGCTTCGAGCGCCAGGCAGCAAAGGCATTCGCATCTTCAAACGAGACGTTCACCACGGGATAAGAATCCCGCCCGTGAGGCGCTTTCGGCCCTTTCCAATCCTCGGGAAACTGATAGTTGGCATCCAGCACAAATTGCTCATATTCCGCGTTAGTGACTTCAGTCTTATCCATCCAGAACGGCTGTACCGTTACTGAGTGAGCGGGAAATTCTGAGAAATCCCGCGCGCCATCGTTGCGACCCATCTGAAATGCTCCGCCCGGAATCTGCACTAGATCGGCTTTGATAGGCTCGGGCGTGACCGTGGGTGACGGAGTGGGATTGTTTCCGTTAGTTCCGTTGGTTCCGTTGATAACTACACCGTTTGTCGGCTTCCATGGCCACATGAAATACGCAGCGGTCCCCCCTGCCAGCAGAACAGCCAGGCCAATGATGCCGATCATCATCATGGAATTGCTCTTCGGCTGAGCCGGGATTGAGACTTCAAACTTGTGACTGCTCCCAGGAACTGCAGACGCGACTCCGGGAAGGCTATTGTCGCTTCCCGCAGCTGTACGAACTCCTTGATGCACCTGCGTCGACTCGAGATCAGCGACGGTAGCTTGCGAAGGTGGCATGCTGGTGGCGAGTTTGGCCAGTCGCTCTTCGAGTTCCCTGGCCTGGCGCTCAACGCGCTCCATCTGCTCGCGCTGTTGTCGCTCGCGTTCCTCTCGTTCTTCTTTCTCTTTGCGGACTCGTTCTTCCTGTTCCTTGCGCTTGCGCTCTTTTTCTTCTTCGGCTTTGCGGCGAGCATCAGCCTCCCGAGCCAGCTCTTCGCGGGCTATCCGATCTTTTTCCTGTTGCTCGCGCTCATACGCAATGCGTGAAGCTGAGATCTTTGCCTGCTCTTCCGGGCTCAAAGCTGCGGAACTAACCGTGCCGGCCATCGAATCGAAAGCGGTTTCGGAAGTCGTTTGCTGCGGCATTGACGCCGTATCGGGCGAGGGCTCGAACAAGGTCTCGCTGAGATCTCGAGGATGAGTTTGCCGGCCGGCCCGCGTGGTCGAACCTTCCGCCGCAACCGCTGCTCTAAGTTCCGCAAGAAAGGCATCAACTGTGGGAATGCGCGCGGCGACCTCTTTTTCCAGGGCGTGGAAAACAACCGCTTCGATTCGCGGCGCCACGTCTACTCCGACCGACTTGAAACTCGGCGGCGGCTGCGTGAGATGCTTCTTCATGATCGAAGGAATTGACGAACCTTTAAAAGGCACGTCTCCGGAGAGCATCTGGTACAAAATAATTCCCAGGCTGTAGACATCTGCGCGGGCATCCGGCTCCTCGTCAGACCATTGCTCCGGCGCCATATAAAAAGGCGATCCCATCAAGCCGCTGGTCTTTGCCTGCACAAAGGAACCCAGGAGTTCGCCTGATTTGATCTTTGCCAGACCGAAATCAAGGATCTTGAGTCCTTCCGAGATGGACTGACCCGATTGGGTCATGATGTTGAGGGGCTTCAGGTCGCGATGGACGATGTTCTGTCGATGCGCCGCGCTCACGCCCGCGCCAATCGCACAAGTAAATTCCAGGGCCCGCTCCGCTGACATCTTTTTTTCTTCAGCCAGAATGTCCTGAAGCGATTTCCCATTTACAAACTCCATCACCAGGAAAGGCATGGTGCCGCGCACCACCCCAAAGTCAGTGACGGCAATAATGTTTTGGTGGCGGATGGCTGCAGCGGCGAGTGCTTCCTGACGAAAACGCGTGACCAGCATTGGATCGTTGCCAACCAGGTCCGGCAGAATCACCTTAATCGCGTGAGACGTTTTGAGAAAAATGTGTCGCGCTTGAAAGACGACTCCCATTCCCCCCTGGCCCAGACGTCGCTCTAACTGGTAACGAGCATCGAGTATTGGCTCGCCCAGAAGCGATGGCGTCGTGGCATCGCCGTCCTGCGGACAGTGGTTGATTTCGTCAGGGAAACAGCGCCTACAGGCTGGACATTCTTTCATTTATGGGCCCGGTGTAACGCGGAAGCGAATAGGATAATCGCGGATTGATTCTAACGGCTACCGATTGAGCAAGCAACCAGCAAAGGTATTTCTACAACGCAAGGATACAAAGCAATCGCAAGGGTGCGCTACGCAGTCTGCAAAACGATTCGGGCTGAATTAGCGCACCACCACGTTCACCAACCGTTGCGGCACCACAATAATTTTGACCACCTCATGACCCTGAGTGAAGGCCTGGATCTTCTCATCATTGAGTGCAGCCGTGCGGAGCTCGTCGTCCGTTACATCGGGCGAAGCCAGCACCCGCGAACGCAGTTTTCCATTCACTTGAATCGGAATCTCGAGTTCGTCCCGGCGGGCTAATTCAGGATCCGCCTGCGGCCAGCGCCCGGAACTCAGCAGCCCACCGGCGTGTCCAAGTTCTTCCCACATCTCCTCCGCTGCGTGTGGGGCAAATGGAGCGAGCATCAGCACCAAAGCCTCTAACGCCTCTCTGACAGCAAACACTTCTGTCTCCGGAGCGGAAGCGGGGTCAGCATTAAGCTCGGCCAGTTCATTGAACAACTCCATCAGCGCCGCGACTATTGTGTTGAGATGCAAGTCCTCGAAGTCGCGCGTTACCTTCACGATAGTCTGGTGGGTTTTGCGTCGGAGCGCTCGCACGCGTTGTTCAGTCTCTTCGCGAACCACGGCCGCGTCAGTGGTCCCGGCATTGGATAAACGCTCATGCCAACGCCAAACCATTGTGTAAATTTTCCGAAGGAACCTGACCGCGCCTTCGATTCCGCTTTCGGACCAACGCAGCTCGTTCTCAACCGGCGCAGCGAAGAGAATAAACAGACGCGCCGCATCGGCGCCAAAAGCCGCGATCATCTCATCGGGATCGACACCGTTGCCCAGACTCTTCGACATTGCCTTCCACTCGTCAGTTCCCTCAACTCGATTCGTAACCATCCCCTGGGTCAGCAATCTTTTCACCGGTTCGTCAAAAGCAACGAGATCGATGTCGCGCATAAACTTCGTCCAGAAACGCGTGTAAATCAAATGCATCACCGCGTGGGAGTCGCCGCCGATGTATTGATCCACCGGCGTCCATTGTTTGACGGTGGCGGGATCAAAAGGGGCCGACTCGTTCCGCGGATCACAGTAACGGAAGAAGTACCATGACGAATCAACGAACGTGTCCATGGTGTCAGTTTCGCGCCGCGCTTCACCGCCACAATTCGGGCAGGCTGTATTGACAAACTCAGGCACGCCCGCCAGCGGAGATTCCCCCGACCCCGTAAACTCGGCATGATCCGGTAACTCGACCGGCAGATCCTTTTCCGGCACCGGCACCACGCCGCACTTCTCACAATAAATGATGGGCACCGGCGCTCCCCAGAACCGCTGCCGAGATACTCCCCAGTCTCTAATGCGATACGTCACTGCCGCTTTTCCAAATCCGTGCTCTTCGGCGTACCGGGCCATTTCCTCGATGGCCACTTCAGAAAGTTTTCCACTCCAGTTACCCGAGTTGACCAAAATCCCATAGTCGGTGAACGCGTGTGGCATGGCCATCGATTGATCTTCCTGACTGGGATCATGCGCGATTGATTCCTGGGCATGGGAGATCCGCTCGATGACCCGGCGAATGGCCAGCGAATACTTCTGTGCGAATTCATAATCGCGTTCATCGTGGGCTGGAACGCTCATCACGGCGCCCGTGCCGTAATCCATCAGCACGTAGTTGGCTACCCAAATTGGAATGCTTTCACCGCTGAAGGGATTAATAGCCAGAACTCCAGTGTTGATTCCCTCCTTCTCTTCTTCCTCGCCGGGGTTAGCGCGTTGTGCTTTCTGGGTCTTTATCTTTTCAGCAAAAGCCATCACCTCGTCCTTTAATGGAGACTCTTCCAGAAGTTCGTCCACGAGCGGATGCTCGGCTGACAGCACTATTGCAGTGGCGCCGAAGATCGTGTCGATACGCGTCGTGAACACACGAATCTTCTGCTCGCTGTCTTTGACGGCGAAGTCGATGTAGGCTCCCTGGCTGCGGCCCACCCAATCGCTCTGGCGCTTGAGCACCTTGTCCGGCCAGTTCGCCTCGATTTGTTTCATGTGTTCGATCAGCTGTTCCGCGTATTCAGTGATGCGCAGGAACCACTGCTCCAGGTCTCGCTTCTCTACCGCAGCTCCACAGCGCCAACACACGCCACCGGACGATTGTTCGTTTGAGAGGACCGTGCCTTCCTTTGGACACCAGTTGACGGGCGACTTCTTCTTGTAAGCCAGGCCCCGTTCATACATCTTCAGAAAGAACCACTGATCCCACTTGTAATAGTCAGGACGATGGGCCGCAATCTCGCGCGACCAGTCGTAACTGATTCCCAACCGCTTCAACTGCCCGCGCATGTGGACGATGTTTTCTTCGGTCCAATCGCGAGGATTGACGCCGCGCTTGATGGCGGCTTGTTCGGCAGGCTGGCCGAAGCTGTCCCAGCCAATCGGGTGCAGCACATTGAAGCCCTGCAGACGCTTGTACCAGGCCAGCGCGTCACCGATGGAGTAGTTGCGCACGTGGCCCATGTGAAGAAAACCTGACGGGTAAGGCAGCATCTCGAGACAATAGAATTTCGGACGCGGATCATCATCGCTGACTTCAAAGGCGCGGGTCTCCGCCCAGTGTTGCTGCCACCTCTTTTCGATTTTTTCGGGAAAGTATTTTTCGTCCATGTTTTTCCTGTCCTTATTCAAAGCTCACATTAGAACTTACTCATAACGAACGCACAAACCTCAGCCGGCGAGGTCGATCGTCAAAACTATTAATCTTTGGGTAGAGATTCGCCGCCCCGCCAGACCGCGCTAGCACGCGCGACGCAGAAGCGGCACCGTTAGGAGGAGTTTAGTAAGTGGCTTAAACGGAACTGTCGTCATGTGAACTATTCTAGTGAAGATAATGAAAGGTGTCCAACCTTGGAACGATTGGAGCCGAGCCAGTCTTATTCAGACGCGAACAAAAACAAAAGTGTCGACTATCAAGAAAGAAGGATCGTAACCAGGACCGCTAAAACGATTAAAAGGATAATGACATACCGCTTCATGTTCGATCCAGTTTACTGGCAACTTTAATTGTACCGTTCCGCTGATGCTCTTTCATGTAAGCCCGCAGCAGAGAATTTATTCTAGTCTGATAACCGCGGCCTTGTTTCTTGTACCAATCGATAACATCGCTATCCACCCTCAAAGTTAGCTGTTTCTTGCGCGGTATCGGCTTGAAATTTCGCCGCACAACGGCGTGCGCGAACATCTCCGGTGTCACTTCCGGTATGTCGGAAAAATCTATGTCTTCGTCAGTCATGGCATCTATGCGTTTCAAGTCAGTTTCTGATTTCTTTGAAGAAGAGTTTTTCCTCATATTTTGACGCCTTTCTAAATGAGATGACTCGAATCGTTTCGTTCGTTGAGGTATGGGCGATAGCTACTACTCTTCCCCAAAGAAAGCCGAAGGTAAGAAAGCGAGTTTCGCCGTAGTTAAACCGATCATCGAGAAACGTAGCGGTCTCGCCAGCGAAAACTACTGTTGCATCCACGAAATCGAACCCGTGGCGCTCGATATTCAATCGCCGCTTGGTCTTGTCCCATTCAAACCGCATGCGCAGTGTAGTTACAAATTGTAGTTACAGTCAACCGCGCTGGAAGGAAGGGTGACCTTGGCAGCTGGCAATTCTTTAGGCGGTGTTAAGCGGAAACAGTTGTTACCAGGGTGACTCAGTATCAACGAAGGAACGGAGCATATTCAAGTTTTTTAGATCGGCCCGGGGATCATCGTAGGGAGTTTCCAGGATGAAGGCAGCGTGGGCGAGTTTTGGATGTTGCGCGACGCGACGCAGTGCTTCCGTGCCGATATGACCTTCGCCAATGTGCCAGTGTCGATCAACACGTGAATTGTAAGCAGCGCGAGAGTCGTTGAAGTGGATCGCGCGTACGTTCTTGGTCCTGACGGTATTCTCAATTCTATCTATCAGCGCTTGTAAGCCATCATCTTCGCGGATGTCATAGCCGGCAGTAAACGCGTGCGCGGTATCAAGACAAACGCCGAGTGGTACCTTTGGACAAGCGTCCATGATCGCTCGCAGATGCTCGAAGCGGTGACCGATACATTCTCCTTGTCCAGCCGTGTTCTCCAGCAGGATCCGAAGCTTCCCCAGGTTAAGACGACGACAGGAAAACTTGATACTGTCGCTGCAGGTGCGTATCCCATCGTCTTCACAAGCTCCTCGCGCGCTTCCCGGATGAACCACGAGATAGTCGACGCCCAGCAAAAGCGCCCGTTCAACTTCTTCGCGAAAAGAGGCGCGAGACTTTTGCAGCATCAGGTCGTCCGCGGCGGCGAGGTTTACAAGATAGTTGCAGTGAATAGCTACGGGCGTGATTTTAGTCAGGCGGCGGGTCTTGCGAAACAATGAGATGTCTTCAGGCGTAAGCGGCTTAGCCATCCAGCCTCGCGGGTTGCGCGAGAAAATCTGTACTGTGTCGCAGCCGGTTTCTTTGGCGACGATAAGCGCTTCGTGAAGGCCACCCTTAATTGGCGCATGAAACCCGATGCGAGGCCGCTTATTCGTGCTTTTGGCTGCCATTGAAAATTTCGTGGCGACACTCTTAAGAACTCGCCCTCAATAATCATCCGTTTAGAGAGGGCACTTGTGCCCCGGCGCCGGCGGACAGGTCCGCTTTCTAAACAAACAGGAGGGATTTCGACAAGCCTTACTTTCGCTCGACTTCCTCCATCACGCGCAACATATTGCCGCCAAGAATTTTGTCGATATCGCTTTCCGAGTAGCCGCGTTTCACCAGCTCGCGCGTAAGGTTTGGCAGTTCGCCAACGTCTGCGAGGTCGCTGAGCGTCGATTGCACGCCATCGAAATCAGACCCGATGCCTACGTGTTCGATTCCAACCAGCTTCACGACGTGATCGATGTGGTCTACCAGACGGGAGACGGTCACCCGCGGCAGCCGTTTAGCGTACTCTTCGGTCCGCACTCGATCGCGGGCGATTTTTTTGTGTACAGCATCGTGCTGCTCTTCCTCGGAAGCGCGTTCGACCAGGGGCGCAATCTCGGCATCAACACGTTTCTTCTTCTCGCTCCAACCCGGCTCCAGGTGTTCGGGATAGAAGATTACGTTAACCACGCCACCCGTCTTCGCCAGTGCGCGTATCATGTCGTCCGTTAAATTGCGCGGCACATGTGCAATCGCGCGACAACCGGAGTGTGTAGCGATCACCGGCTTCGTTGAGTTGTTTACAATGTCCCAGAATGTTTTATCGGAAACATGTGACACGTCGACCATCATCCCGAGTCTATTCATCTCCCGTATCACGTTTTTCCCAAATTCGTTCAAGCCGCGGGTCTGTCCTACAGAGTCGCCCGAAGAACCGGCCCAGCTGGTGCTGACACTCCAGGCCGGCGACATATAACGCACCCCCAACTCGTAATAGCGCGCCACGTTTTCAAGTTTCTCATCGACTGCATAGCCACCCTCGAGACCTGTTAATGCGGCCATTTTACCTTCAGAGACAATGCGCCGGACGTCAGCTGCAGAGGTGGCAAACTGCCATTTGTCCGGATGTTTTTCCGTGAGTTCGCGTACGGCGGCAATCTGATCATCGGCGCGTTTCATGGCGCGCGGGCCACCGCCACCAAAGAGTTGCGGTTCGACCCAGATCGAAAAAAACTGAGCGTCAAGTCCACCTTCCCGAGCGCGCACCGAATCAAAATGACCATCAGGTAATCGCTCTTGTATATCCACTTTTTCATCGACCAGACGCTGAGTAGTGTCGGCATGCATGTCGATCGCAATCGCCCGTCGATGGATCGCAATCGCATTGTCAGTTTTGCTGTTTTCTTGCGGCGTAGAAGGTAACTTTTCAGTTTTTTCAGTCATGCGGCAGCCGGTAGTAGGAATCAAAAGCAGAGTCAGACCGAGTAGAATCAGGTACCGCGGCAGACAGCAATACTTAACCGGAAAGCACGCGGCATTAACAATCTTTGCTACTTGCAGAATCATTTTGATGTTACGTTGACAAACTAATTGAATCAAGCTCGCATTGCTACGGCGTCCTAAATTTCGTTCCAGGTAACACGCGTCTGTTGTTTGCCGGCAAGCCCGGCAGCTGGCCTTACACTACCTTGCCAAGCGAAGTAAATTTACTGTATCGTGCCCTGTACTGATAATTAAAAACGCAGCGTTCTGTAAGTACAATAATGAATCGTTTTTAGAGCGCCGTTTCTGCACACAACTTGAAGTTAGCGCCCTCACGGCCCGTTCCCAATCTGGTTTCCTGAAGGAGTAGAGCAGTATGTTTTCAAAAGAAGGCAAAGCGAAAGATGTGGCAACTCCACGTATTTGCGAGGTCGTTTGGCACGATGGCGAGTTCATCAAGTGGAACGATGCCCGCGTACACGTGATGTCTCATGTTCTTCACTACGGGTCGAGTATTTTCGAGGGGATTCGTTGTTATGCAACCAAAGATGGTCCGGCGATTTTCCGTTTGAAGGAACACATGCAGCGCTTTCTGAACTCAGCGAAAATCTATCGCATGGACCACGCCTGGAACATCGACCAGTTGTGTGATGCGTCGGTCGAGCTGGTCCAACGTAGCGGTTTAGAGCAGTGCTACATCCGGCCGATTCTTTTCCGAAGTTTGGATGAAGCGCGACCCGCCTTTGGCGTTAATCCTTTTCCCAACCCGCTGGCCTGTTACATCGGGGCGTGGGATTGGGGGAAGTATCTCGGCGACGACGCCATCGAAAAAGGTGTCGATGTTTGCGTCTCGACCTGGAACCGGCTAACGCCAAACTCAATGCCGGCCATGGCCAAGAGCGGCGCAAACTACATGAACTCGCAGCTGATCAAAATGGAAGCCTTACTCAACGGCTTCGCTGAAGGTATCGCGCTCGATGATCGCGGCTACGTTTCGGAAGGCTCCGGCGAGAATATCTTTGTCGTGAATGGTGGAACGGTCCTGACGCCGCCACTTTCGTCTTCAATTCTCGCGGGTATCACTCGCGACAGTGTGATACAGATATGCCAGGAATTGGGCATCACGGTTAAGGAACGCAGCATTCAGCGCGCTGCGTTGTATGTTGCAGATGAAGCGTTTTTCTCAGGTACAGCTGCTGAGATTACTCCGATTCGCTCCGTCGATCGCATTACAGTGGGTGCCGGCGGTCGTGGAGAAATCACTGAGAAAATTCAGAAAGCCTTCTTTGAAATAACCAAGGGCGAACGAAAAGCTCCTGGGGACTGGCTTACTTACGTCAAAGCGGCCGCGACCTCCCAACCAGCCAACAATGGCTCGCAATCTCGACAGAAAATGGAAGAAGCGTCTGACATAAGCGTGACGGCTGACAGCCAGCAGTCAGAGCCCATAATGAAGTATCAGACAGTCGCCAACGCGATTGATTAAAGAAACCCCCGGGTTTCCCTGGAACCATCGGCAGCGAGCACTGGCATGTGCTCGCTGCTTTTGTTTTCGGCCCTGCGTCAGGCCTGTTGGCAGCAATTTGCTGATTAAACCCAACTTCCTGAGCCTTTCTTGCGCGTTCCTCGGGTGCTTTTACTGCCAAAAGGGGCGGCGAAACCACCAAGCGGGCAGAGAGCAGCCGGGCCAACCTGCAGCAGTAGCCTAATCCATCCGTTGACGGGTCTTTTCTGACAGGCTATTATCCAAGTCAGCGTTACCCGGTCCTTTTGAGGTGACGCGCCCCGCAGTTCCAACGCTTCCGCTCCCAAGCCAACGACTTCAAGTCCCCTGAATCCCGAAAGGCCCTTCCTTCTATGTCTGTAAAAATTGACGATCTGTTACGCGTTGCCGCAAGTCATGGCGCATCTGATTTGCACCTCAAAGTCGGCGCCTTTCCTGTGATGCGTATCGGAGGCGAACTCCGTCCCGTCGGCGATGCTCCCAAGCTGAAACCAGAAGACACTCTCGACATGGCTTTCGTCATGATGTCGAATAGGCAAAAGCAAAAATTCAAAGAGGCTTCGGAAGTCGACATCGGATACGGCGTCAAAGGTCTTGGGAGGTTTCGCGCCAACATCTTTCAGCAACGCGGCACGGTAAGCGTGGTTTTGCGCGTTATCCCTGACCAAACCAAAAACTCCGGTGAGCTGGGATTGCCCCCGGTAATTGATCGCATCACCGAGGAGCGTCGTGGGCTGATTCTGGTTACAGGTTCAACCGGTTCGGGCAAATCCACCACGCTGGCGGCTATGATCGATCGGATAAACGCGCTACGCAGCGGACATATCGTAACGATTGAGGACCCGATCGAGTTTCTGCATCGCGATAAGTTATCGTTCGTTACGCAGCGCGAGGTTGACGTGGATACCAGGTCGTTTTCTGAAGCGCTTCGAGGCGCACTGCGACAGGATCCGGACGTGATTCTGGTCGGCGAAATGCGCGACTATGAAACTATTGAAACAGCATTGACCGCGGCCGAGACCGGTCACCTGGTTCTTTCGACGCTGCATACTCTTGATGCCACCGAAACTATCATGCGCATCGTCTCCAGCTTTCCCTCTCACCAGCAGAAGTCCGTGCGAATACAGTTGGCGGGCATTCTGAAGGCGGTCGTCTCGATGAGATTGGTTCGGGCTGCCAAGGGTTCCGGTCGTGTGCCGGCAGTTGAAGTCATGGTCTCGACTGCGTTAATTCGCGATTGCATCATCAACGAGGAAAAGACTTATCAAATTCGGGAAGCAATTGCGGCTGGCGCCTCACAGTATGGAATGCAGACTTTCGATCAGTCGCTATTTCATCTGGTTCAGTCGGGACTCATCTCAATAGAAGAAGCGTTGCACAATGCCAGCAACGCCGATGAGTTTAAGATGCGTCTCTCCGGAATTCTCTCCGCTGAACAGGCGATGAACCACAGTGGCTCGGATTCGAGGACCACGAAACAGTCAGCGGACCCTGAGGAGAGTATTTTTGTGAAACACTGAGAAAGCAGAAGGCAGAAGGCAAAAAGCAGAAGGCAGTAAGCAGGAAACAAGCACCCTGCTTACTGCCTTTTGTTTTGTGCCTTCTGCTTACTGCCTACTGCTTTCTAGTTCCTGCTCGCTGCTCCGAGTTCGCCAGTGTTGAAAGGGCTGGGATCGCCAAATCAAACGTATGTGGGTTCTCGCCAATGATTGCGGCCGCAAAAAACCTCGGCACGTAACTCGCGCTTTCGTTTTGGAAACTCTGTCTGAGTTTTTCACGGTTAGCCAGGAGCGTCCAGAAATTCCTTTCATAGTGATCGGTCTCTCGCAACTCGCGAAGCGTGATGCGCACCCACTCCGCCCCGGTATTGTAACTGAGCAGTACCAGCGTCATGCTCTCAGCATCGTCTCCCAGGTCAGCCATGTGATCCGCAATATATTGCGCGGCAGCGGGCGTCATCTTCTCTACGTCGCACATATCTTCGCGAGCGACGCCATAGTTCTTTGCGGTATCGGGAAGGAACTGATAGAGGCCTTTCGCGCCAATACTATTCTCATAACAATTCCGGTAGGCCGACTCGATCATGGGCAGGTAGATGCCGATGATTACCGGGACTTTGCGCGCCTCGAACGATCGGGCGATCAGCGGAACATAAGCCGGTGCCCGGGCATACATATCACCTAACTTCTCCACCCCGGGTTTACCTGACGTATTGAGGCTCACATAGTAATCCACATAACTCTTGATTGCGCGCAAGGCTTCGTCGTTGAGCTTCACCGGACGGTCGCCCATCATGGTTGAGATGCGGTTAGCTTGCACATCTACGAAAGCTAGTTGCTCTGCTTCGTTCATCATAGAATAAGGCCTATTCGTTATTGCCGTGGTCGCGTCTGAAGTGTTCGATTGCAGACGATTGGCCCAGCGCCGGTAAGCAGCCGTCCCCGCTATTAAAACAATCAACAGGACAGCAACGCTCAGCGCGGGCCAGAGATAACGATGTGCAGGAGCCGCCGCTGGATTTCTCCATGGCTTCGGGCTAGCCGGCACAGCCGTAGTGCCGGCTACAGGGAACCCATGCGCGAATTGGGCTCTTAAGTTTTTCAAGTCTCGAAGTATTTCTCTAGCAGTTTGATACCGCTCATTGCGCTCCTTACGCAGCGCCATGTCGACTATCCGTTGTAGTTCCAACTCTTCAGCCCGGTCGTTCCCAGCCTCAAAAAGTGGCAGAGGTTGCCGCTCGAGTATGCCGACCATGGTGTCGATGCGCGTCGCCCCGGCGAACGGCTTCCGACGAGTTAGCATTTCGTAAAGCAAGACGCCTAAACTCCAGATGTCTGTACGTTCGTCCACGACGAAAGCACGCGCCTGCTCCGGCGACATGTAGTCGACAGTCCCCATCACGACGCCGGCTTCGGTCAATCCGCTCACGGAGCTCTTGGCCCAGCGAGAGCTACCGGGGGTCTGTTGCTCCATCAGTTTGGCAATACCGAAGTCCAGGATCTTCACCAGGCCGTCAGTACGCCGCATGATGTTCTCTGGTTTGATGTCGCGGTGGACGATGCCCGCTGTGTGGGCCGCCGACAACGCGAAAGCCACCTGTTCCGCCAAATCCAGAACCTCTTCTACTGTCAGATCCCCATTCGTGATCAGTTCACGAATGGTTTGCCCTTCAATAAACTCGGTAGCGATAAAACGGAAGTCTTCCGATTCTCCGACTTCGTGAATCGTCAGTATGTTCGGATGATTCAAGGCCGAAGCTGCTCTCGCTTCGCTTTGAAAACGGCGCAGGCGCGCATCGTCGGAAGCGAAATAGGACGGCAGAATTTTCAACGCGACCAGCCGGCTGAGTTGTGTGTCCTGAGCCAGATAGACTTCACCCATTCCACCGGCGCCAAGCCGCTCAATGAGTTTGTAGTGACGAACTTCCCGCCCGAGGTTGTCGTCTGTTTCCCCACCAAGTAGTACGCGCGCATCCCGGGCAATTGCCGGTTGCTCAATAAAATCACCCGCTTCGTCATAGGCACTGATCAATGAATTGGCTTCTTCTTTTAACTTTGCGTCGCCGGCGCAGGCATCGTCCAGGAATGAGGCGCGATCCAGCGGCGGGCGATCAAGCGCCTCTTGCAACACTGCTTCAATTTCCTGCCATCTTTGGGGGGTCATAGGAATGCTAATAAATGGTTGAATAGTGAATAGGTCCAATACGTCATATAGGTCCTATAGTCACCATTTACCATTTGCTTTCACAATTTACCGCTTTATACAGCCACGCTTTCGCCGCCCGCCAATCGCGCCGCACCGTCATCAGGGAAATCTCCAACACCTCTGCCGTTTCCTCAAGACTCAACCCCCCAAAGTAACGCAGCTCAACCACCAGGCTTTTGCGTCGATCAAGTTTTGCCAGCTCATCGAGTGCCTCGTCCAGTGCGATCAGCTCGGCGGCCCGTTGCTCGGACATTACAGCCGCGGCTTCGATAGGAATCTGTCGCAGCTCGCCTCCGTGTTTGACGTAGTGACGCCGCCGCGCGTGATCAATCAAGATGTGGCGCATCACCTGTGCGGTGACAGCAAAGAAGTGAGCGCGATTCTGCCAATCAACTTTCTGCTGACCGGCCAAACGAAGATACGCTTCGTTGACAAGCGCTGTGGTTTGCAACGTGTGACCCTCGCGCTCACGCTGGACGTAGCGATGCGCTATGCGCCGCAGTTCGTCATAGACCAGAGGTGTCAGCCGGTCCAGGGCAGCTTTGTCTCCGTCGCGCCATTCGAGGAGCAACCCCGTCAAGTTATCGCCCGTCACCTCGGTTGGTCTTGTCAGCGTCGTCATCGTGGCAGATTCTAGCATCATTCGCTCTGGTCCCAACCTTGGACATTGTTGGCCATTGGATTCAAAAACAAACTCCAAATTATTTTGCTCTCAGCATGAACAGTTTCGCTGTCTTTTCTCGCTTACTCCTCGTTGCGTGAACAGATTTCTACATCGTTTCTCGCTTAATAAGTTGAAGGCAGCCTTGTACAAGGCTTCGAAAAGTTATCTTTCAATTAACAAAAAGTGAGGAACCCGAAATGAAAGTTCAAAAGATTCTTATGCTACTGGCCGTTATGTTTTTCTTAATCACAAGCACGCTCGAGTCACGCGCTCAAACAACCCCCTCAGGCAAAGTTTATGAAGATATGTCTCGTCCTGAGCGGCTCGCCTTTGTGGGAGAACAAGCGCGACGCATTGCGCGGGAAATGTCCGGACGAGAATATGACTTCACTCCGGCGTTCGAGGCGGACATTCAAAAGGCAGTCACTCAATATGCCCAGCGCATCGGTACCAGCAGGGGCGATCGACCGGGGAAAACTGACTTGCGCGTAGTTTTGGAAACGGGACAGGCTCAGGCACCCAGGCTGATTGCTGCTTTCAGAGCACGCAATGTCTCGCCGCTCATCGGGCTCTATCTTCCCTGGATTGAATCTGAATACGTCAGCATTCCGTCACCAAATTCAGTGGGAGCGATAGGAATGTTCCAGTTTCTTCCCAAGACTGGAGAGCACTTTGGTTTGTCAGCCCCGGAATTGTTGGACGTGGATAAATCTGCTGACGCGGCCGCGCGCTACATCGCAGAGAGTTTGGACACGTTCCAGAGCGATCCAATGAAGGAGGCGCTGGCGCTGCTAGCGTACAATCGCGGCGCGCAGAAAACAGCGCGCGACCTTAGTGTGTTACTCAACGATCAGAACAGACAATGCAGCATCTGCGCGCTGACCGCTGACCGCAGCAAACTGGACGAGACCTTTAGATCCGAAAACGTTTTTTACGTGCCGCGTTTCTTCGCTGCCGCCATTATCGGTGAGAATCCCGGGGCGTTTGGCCTGCAGTTGCGACCACTATCCTCTTATTGAATCGGACTGTCGACGGTTGAGTTGAACAGCAGGTCAGACTTTCGTCAAACGAAATCATGAGGTGCGGACCAGGAGCCATTCCGCACCTCAATTCACCTTCATTCGCCGCATCACCCGGACGCCCGCACGCCAGTCTTCGTTAATATCGAAGCGATAAATTTCGATGTCAGGAGCTATTGAACGCGCCAGCGTGTTGAAGGCAGGATGAACTCTCAAGGTGGGCGCAACCAGGTAGATGAGCGGGGATTCGTTGCTAATCTTCCTGTCGCCGAAGAGTCTGGCGCGCGAGATGTGTCCGCGACGACGGTGAGCTTCAACGCGTTGCCAATAGTCAGCTCCCTGCAAGACATGCTCGCGAGCTTCGGAAACCTTGAGTTCGATCACCGCCAGACGCCCATCATGTCTGAGGGCAAGAAGGTCGACCGGTCGAACACTCAAGGTGCCCCCTCGAGCAATCCTGAACTGCGCATGAAGCGGCGCAATCAACAACCCGGGATCGAGCCTTGTAATGTCGCGGCGCAAGAGCGATTCGAGCCAGGCCTCCCCGGCGTTTCGATAGAGTGCATTGCGGTGATCGGACGAGTTCGGAGAACGGTGTTCCATCAGATCCGCCAATAGGTTCATACATTCGGTTTCAGTTTTCTCGTCCAGCAATCGCCGCCCTGCACCTTCCAGGCCAAACCAAACGCGCTCGCTACCCATCACGCGACGCAGGCGCGCGAAGGGCAAACCAAAATAGCGAAGCGTTTCTCCGTGACGAGCCTGGACCACGTCGATAGCCTCAGGTGCGATCGCAATGAGCCGGCGGGCTACATCGCCAGGCTCACTCACCGGCATAGGAGGAAAGCGCGCCAGCCGCCGCTTCCATAAATCTTCTCGCTCGGGAATATCAATAAGCTTCAGCTCGCTGAGAGCCTGGTCTACCTGGTAAACGACTATTGATTCCCTCAACCCCATTCGGAGCAAGGCAAGCCGCTGAATTGCAGGCTTAACAAGATGACTTTCAACTAGCAACCAAAGTTGTTGGATGTAAGGCGGCCGCGCGCGTTCACTCGTGCGCTTGAACCACAGCAGCGCGGACGAAAGAAATGCGTCAACATCACCCGGATTACTTTTAGCTATGGATCCAGTCACGGCTGTTCGCTGGTGCCTTTGTCGCAGGACAATTCGCGCATAACGCCCCGGCTGTCCACGACGCGCCCCCGGACTCAGCGAGGAGCGCTCAACCCTGGCCCCCGTTTGAATGGTGCAAGCAAGCTGAGCAAGACCGTCGCAACGAACCTGGCGCGCGGCCTTTACCGTTAGGGCGATAGCACTCGCCGCGGCCCGCGGGACGAGTTCGATTACGGGCCGCTCCGCGCCCATTTTGCGCGATGCTTGCAACGTCAATTTCTCTCCCGTCCATTCCCAGGAAAAGATTTTCCAGGAGCGGTTTCCCTTTTCAGTCCAGTGAGTGAGAATCAGTCTTCCGTGAGAAATGCGGATATCCAACTCGCTTCGGCCCAATGCCTCAGTTTTTTGGGTCTGCGTGGTTCCTGCGCTCAACGTCCAAAACCACTCCGGCTGGGCCTCGAGCAGTCCACTGATTGTTAGTCGGGCTGCTTCTAAGCGTTCCGGCGTATTAACGCGAAAGGACATCGGTAATGACCTGAGACCGGAGGAGTCGCGAACGGGTCGCCTGCCCTCTGCAAGGATCCAGAGATAACTCTCGGTCTAACTTGCTGGCCCTAAGATCAGCCAGATCGTTACGACTTCCGGTTCCAATTTGCAGGCGATTGAGGGTGAAAAAGCGGTTTCGTTAGGGTGATTCGTGGTTACTTCTACCGTGTGCTACCGTTTTTAGTCAATAGAATTCCATATTAACTCCGTTAACAAACTGCCAATGAGAAACGTCTACCTGACAGCATCTGTACGCACGTCCATAGGTCGCTTCGGGGGAGCGCTCGCTTCGTGGCCCGCGGCTGACCTGGGCGTGGCAGTAGCAAAGGCGAGTATCGAACGAGGGGGATTGCGCCCCGATCAGATTCAGCAATCGATTTGGGGCTGTGCCCGACAGGCTGGTGGCGGTGCAAACGTCGCGCGACAAATTACATATCTGATCACCACAACTTTGGTGCATGAAATGAGAAGGCGCAGCGTAAGACTTGGCCTGTCGACTCTTTGCGTAAGCGGGGGTATGGGAATAGCGTTATTGTTGGAACGCGCTTAAGCACGGCGAATTTGATGACTGTATAGTTTGTGTTCAGGGTCTTAGAGCAAATAGACATGGGGCCAACCTCAGCGCCTGTGAACGGCATCGGAAAGGGGGCTTGAGAGTTTGCATCGCAAGCTAATAAGCTCCGTTTTCAAGCAGGAATCCCGGGTTAGCCTGATTCAAGAAAGGTTTTATTGTGAATATCGTTAAGAATAATTTTACAAAGTCATTCGCCGTTGTCCTGGCATTGAGCTTTGCTCTTGCTGCTTTTGGACTATCACAAATCGGGTTCGCACAAAGACGTCCAAGCGGGGCTGCTGCAGGTCAGGTTTCCAGCTTGTTGTCCTCTCTTCCGCCGTCTGATGCCGTGGCGATCGTAAATGTTAAGCGCGTGCTTGATGAAGCATTACCGAAGCTTTTGGCCGAGAATCCTGCTAAGTTGAATGAAGTCAACGATGAGTTGGCAAAGTTCAAGGCTCAGACTGGCCTCGATCCTCGTTCATTCGATCAGATTGCATTAGGACTTCAATACACATATCCCTCGGAGGGTACCACCAAGATTAAGACAGTAGCCGTTGCCCGCGGAACTTTTAACGCTGGAGCTATTGTCGCGGCCGGGAGGTTGGCGGCAAATGGCAAATATTTGGAGCAGAGGTATCAGGGAAAGACGATATACATCTTCACGCTGGAACGGCAGGTCAGACTCTTAGGTTTATGGGACCTTAAAGTAGGAGAACTTGCGGTATCTTCGCTTGACGGCCGCACACTGGCGCTCGGGAATCTGGACAGCGTGAAGGAAGTTATCGACACAAACCGAACGGGAAAGCGAGTCAACGCTGAATTAATTTCGCTGGCGACTCGTGACCCAAATGCTGTGCTGGGATTTGGAGGCAACATTTCCGAGGCCCTGATGCAAAACTTGAGAATCGGCAACGACTCAATTGCACGAGAGCTAACCGCAGTAAGACAAGTCTATGGCACATTGGGATTGACTAATGTAGACCTGGAACTGATGTTGGCGGCTCGCACCGTCGATACTTATGCGGCGAAAAATCTCGGCGACACCGTGGAAGGATTGAAGCAGTTTGGCGGGCTATTCATTAATAGCCTTTCAGCAGCCAAAGGCACACTCGCGCGTAGCGCACTTAATAACTTGAAGATCGTAACCCAGGGCAATGAACTTCAGGTTCGAACGGCGGTGGCGCAGTCGCAGGTCGCTCCGTTGATGCGGGGATACTAATGGTTATGAAGTTACTGACTGCCTGGGAATTGTGCACCGGGCGGAAGCGCAATTTCAGGCTCTGACTCGTCGATGCTCGCAAGCACGTTCTGATAAATCTTTATCTTCCCCTCCTGTGTCATGCGTCGCTGCACCGTGGCGATATAATCTTCAAAGACCTGATTTTGCTTGGCTGAGAGTTTTGTCTGCATTAACTGCGTTCTCTGTTTCGCAAAATCGGCCAGATCAGCTTCTTTGCGATTCGTCGCGCCTAAAACAACCCAGTTGTCTCCCACCTTTAATGGCGTCTTGGTTACCTCGCCCGTCTTTAGTGAATAGATAGCTTCGTCGAGCGCCGGACTTGTTCCTGCTTTTCCCAGCGTACCCCCGAGTTTGTAGGCTTCTTCCGTAGCGACCTCCACGCCGGACTTCTCGGCGGCCGCCTTTATCTCACCGGGACTCTTCACTGATGCTGCTATGTCTTTAGCTGTTTGAGCCAACTGCTCCTTAGCTCGCTCTCGTTTCACGGCCTCGGCAACTTTTGCTTTGATTTCTTCGAAGTCGGGAATTCGTGGCTCTTTCTTCTCAACCAGCATCGGGATGGCAAACCCGCCCTTCACGCCAGTTCGCTCACCGACGTCGCCAATATTGTTCAAAGGCTCAACAACGGCCTCGAATTGCTGGCTGCTGCCGATGTTTGGAACGTCCTCGCCCGGCTTGATGAAAGGCGTCTCTTTCACCATATCCTCCGGCTTCATATTGGCTTCAGCCGCCAGCTCTTTCGCTACCTTTTGCGGGTCCTTGGCTTCCTTTAAACGGTTCTGAGCTCGTTCCGCGATTTTGGAAGCAACAGCATATCCATTGCGATTTCTAAGCGATGCTAACAACTCAGGTTTCATTTCCTCAAAAGTCTTAAGTACGGACTCGCCTCGGCGCAGGATGTACCAATTACCTGCGTATCTGATCGGGATGTCGGAAACAACGCCGGGCTCCATATCCACCGCTCTATCATAAAGTGCGTCAACCTTATTCGGGTTTTTCCTGACTGGCCGCGGCAGGTAACCACCATTCTTCGCTGTCGCGGGGTCCTCGGAATTTCCTCGTGCAAGGTCCGCGAAAACCTTCTCAGACGTTTCGGGACTCGCCGCTTGTACTTTAGCAATTAGATCTTTGGCCTTTTGTTCGACCGGCGCGTCAAGGTCTTTACGTGCAACCTTCAAAAGAATCTGCTGCACTTTGACTCCGGCCTGTTTCATTTCAGGCGTCATCCGGTCAAATTCTTCGCGTAACTCCTTATCGGAAATCTGAAGCTTTTCGCCTGATTTTCCCTGGTCGATATAAAGGTAGCGAATCTTCTTCTGCGTCTCGAGAATCCGAAAGTCGGTTTTGCGCTCTTCGTAATATTTCTTAAGGTCTTCGTCGGAAACCTGAATCTTTTCGGCCAGTTTATCAGCCGATATCACTGCATAAGTGACATCAAAAGAGGTGTTCTTATGTTTGAAATCTTCCTGCACTTCTTCATCTGAAACTCTAACCGCGGCGGTCACGAAAGCTTTCAGTTTTTCTTGCGCAATTTCATCTCGCACGTTTCGCTCGAAAGCTTCCACATCACCGAAACGGGCTCTGACTGATTCTTTATAACGTTCCAGTCCCACAAACTGGCCCGAGGCATCTGAAAACTGACTGCGAATCTTTTCGGCGACCTCAGCATCGCTAGCCGCCAGCCCGAGTCGGACGGCCTCCTGAGCCACCACGCGATCGCGAATCAATCCATTGAGGAAACGCTTGTTGCCGCCCAGCTGCGCCAGGCTGATCCGGCCACCAAACATTTGCATGTAGTTTTCTTTGAGTTGAGCCAGCGCAGCGACGGTGATCTCCTCGCCGCCAACCTTCGCGATTACTTCAGTACTCTTGGCGGGTTCTACGTTGGCCGTTCGGCCGGGCGCATAGAAAAGCACCAGACTGACTGCCATCAGTACCGCGAAACCGATGATTATGATGCTGCGAGTGCGTTCCAGCCGCCCTAGTTGTTTGAGCATTGTTATTACCTCTCTAGCGAATGGCGGATTGTAAAGGAGACCGAGTAAGCGTGCAACTTGGCCCGCGCTCTACAGTTTGAGTTTTATGCGACGATTTCTACGCGCTGGGTTGACTGCTGGAGTCTAAACTTACGCCCGATTGCCGCTTTACGATCCGGGTGTTATTTTATTCGTACGAATGGACCCACTTGGCAGCTCAACAACCCTTTGGATTGGTTTTTCTCTCTTTATCCTTTTAATGCTGGGGCTGGATCTGGGCCTCTTCAATCGCAAAGCTCATACAATCAAGCACCGCGAGGCCATGACCTGGAGCATCGTGTGGGTTACGCTCGCCATGCTCTTCGCCGGCATCGTGTTCTGGAGCAAGGGTAAGGATCTTGGCCTTAAATTTCTCACTGGCTACGTCATTGAACTCTCACTCTCGGTCGATAACCTCTTTGTCTTTCTCCTGATCTTTTCTTACTTCAAGGTCCCCTCACGATTCCAGCACCGTGTTCTCTTCTGGGGTGTAATGGGCGCGCTGGTGATGCGTCTGACGATGATCTTCATTGGCGCCACGCTGATCGATCGATTCCACTGGATTATTTATATCTTCGGAGTCTTCCTCGTTTACACCGGCATCAAGATGTTTCGGCAGGAAGAGGTTGACATCCAACCGGAAGATAATCCGGTGGTTAAACTTGTCACTCGCTATATCCCGATCACTCGTCATTACGAAGAGGACAAGTTTGTCACTCGTGTAAACGGCAAGCTAACCGGAACCCTGTTGTTTCTGGTACTTGTCATAGTGGAAGTGACAGATCTTGTTTTTGCGGTTGATTCGATTCCAGCAATCTTCGCCATCACCACCAACACCTTTATTGTCTACACTTCGAACGTCTTCGCCATTCTCGGACTGCGCTCGATGTATTTTCTATTGGCCGGCGTGGTGGAGAAATTTCATTATCTTAAGATGGGCCTCGCAATTGTCCTTACTTTCATCGGCGCAAAGATGCTACTGGAGGCGCTCCACTTTGCTATTCCCATCTGGATCTCACTGGTGTTCGTTGCCGTCGTATTGCTCAGTTCAGTAGCCGCCTCGCTGATCTGGGCGAAAGACGCGGACTTTAAGATTGAGGTCGACCTTCCTGAAGATTTCGACGCACCTTTTGAAGACGACGAGCCCGAGTCGGATGAGCAGACTGCTGAAGCACGAACCCCTGAGCTGGATAGTTCTCAATTAAACGGGGAAGTTGCAGAAGGCGGCGCATCTCACAACAAAGAGCTTGAGAATATTGAGCAACGTTGAGGCTGTGTAACTTTTCCGAATCAATGGTCCGCAGGCCGAGCTTCAGCGGCTATCATGTTTCACATCCTGTGTCTCTTTTACACCACTTAACTCAGAGTTCTTGATGGTTTTCGGTTATTTTGGGGGAGATCTTTTCACCAAAAAGGGTACTGACTGGGATCAACTCTCCCAGGAAGGCCTCAAACAACCTGCTTGAACACACTGTTGGCATTGTGTTAGATTCAAATTGGTTGCCGGTTAGGGCCTGAAATCGTGGGACTACCACCGCTGTTGAACGGCTGCCCAACTTCACACCTAAAAACGCTACTCCGATGCTTGTCCATCGCATCTGATAGCACGCGCGAGTATCTCTCGCGTTTACAGTTACCCCTCAGCTCAAAAAAGCTTCAAAAATGAGTCAAACAACCGGTCGTTTTGTTTTTGATTGGTGGGTGGTAGAAAAGCGAATGCTCTACCTTACCATCGTTCTGGTAATCCTTTGCGGGCTGGCAGGCGCCACTGCGCTTTACGTTTGGAAGTATGGCAATCCTCTAAGAAACGTGGGAAGCAAAGTAAAAATGCCTGCCGGAGCGCGGATTATCTCCTTTGAGGGCGACGTACGCGTCATCCGTGCAGCCACGCGCGAGACGATTGCTCCGAGTAGCGATACGGAGCTTTATCCCGGTGACACGGTGCAGACACAAGCAACCGGTCGGGCCCGAGTCAGTATGGCTGACGGCTCGACTCTGGTCGTGCGCCCCAACAGCACAATTATTGTTCGCGACAACACCAGCGCCGATGACGGTAAGAAGTCAAACGTGCATGTGGTGGTCGATAGCGGGCAGATGTCCGTGCGCACAGACCAACAACCGGAAGGTACCAACAACGTTGTTGAGACGCCCAAGACAAAAAGCAAGATGGGCGAGATGACGGGAGCCAGCTTTGGCGTTGGTCCTGAAGGCACCGAGGAAATTCGGGTTAATACGGGCGCCGTCGAAACTACGAATCGAAGTGGTGAGAAGACCCTCCTTCATGGCGGTGAATATGTTTCCGTAAATCCGTCGGGAACAATCTCGCGGCCGCAAAAACTCCTCGATGTGCCCTTGCCCTCTCAACCTGGAGAACTCGAAAGAGTGTCGGCCGGCGGAAAAGGCTCGGCAAACATCTCACTGAAATGGCTGCGGCCCCAGTCGGGCGGCGCGGCTTTTTACCGGGTAGAGGTAGCCACCTCTCCGTTTTTCGTTGCCGACGGCAAGGTAATTGAACGCGATCAACTTGCATCCACAGAATTCACTGCAAGCGACCTAAGACCAGGGGTTTACTTTTGGCGTGTCCGCGCCACGGCCTCTACCGGCCAGACCAGCGACTGGAGCGAGCCCCGGAAGTTCATCGTCGTGACCCAGGGAACCGGCTCGCGCGTTTCTGTTTCAAATCTGACGGCCGAATTACTGTGGGGGACTGTCTATATAATTCGTGGGCGCTCCGAACCTGGTACTACGATTCGAATCGGAGGCCGAGAGACGCTTGTGCCTAGTGGAGGTTCCTTTCAGATCCAGACCGCTGCGCCTGCTGGCGCGCAAGAGATCACAATTGAGGCAGCAGACCCGCGTGGTAATAGCACGCAATATCGTTTGCCGCTATCGGGGCGCCCCGCAACCGCGCGGGGTTAGGAACTCATTAACCAAAGGCTCATCGTTTCCATGTCAAGGCACGTCATACTTCTAACCGACGCTCACGAAGCGCCCGCCTACGAGCTGATCGAAGCCCTGCGACTCGCGGGCGTCCAGACGATGATTGAAGGCTTGCGCGAAGCCGAGGTAGAGGCAGCCATGAGCCGCCGCGAGAATCAGAGCGCCAACGATCAGATGGGAGCGCATTTGGACAGCGCACCGATCGCGGTTCTTTATGAAGTCGTGAACGGCGCTGACATGGTTGAACTCCATGCGGCAATGGAACATGCGAAGACTTTTTGGCCCGGAACACCACTAGTTGCCTGTCGCCGACAGTTAAGTGGATTTCACGGAGTGCGTCTTCGCAGCCTTGATGGAGCGACTTTAAAACGCCTGGGCTTTCGTGCGATCGCTGACAAAGCGGCACAGTTGCCCGCGATCCTGCGCGAAATTGAAGGACATGGGGTTACCGGGGAGTTGACACTGCCCGATATTGTTCGTCCCGCAGAGAAAGTTGGAGCTTACATGCTTCCGGAGCGAATGAAGGCAAACAGTTTGCGGGCAGCCTTTGATTTGGTTTCATCTCTTCACTTCATAGGAGATCAGAACAGTGCCGCGCACGAGGCACTTGCCCGTCTCAATGCGCTGGTCAAAGCAGATTGTTGGACCATATACCTCATATCCGATCCTAAGAGCCCTGACGCTTCAACCCTGGAAGCAATCGCGGTGCGCAGGGCGGATGACGAACAGATCGCTACCGAGAAGGATGATTGGCGCAGGCTTTTGATGGGAGGCGATGATGTTCTGCCTGGTTCGGAATCGAAAGCTGCGACACTCGCCGCCGCCGGGTTCGGAACACTAAAGAGAAAAGAGCGCGAACAATACGTCCTGGCTGTACCGCTGGTTTGCGGCGAGAGAATTCTCGGCGTGCTTGAAGGAATTCGAGCGCAGCATTCCTTCAGGAAGTCGGAAGTCGCTATCCTCGACGCGCTCTCACTGCCGATTGCATCCGCCCTCGCCAACGCGGTAAGGATTAGCGAAGCTGAGCGCCTGTCGCAAACTGACGATCTCACTAAACTTCACAATGCGCGCTACCTGCGACAATTCCTTCTGAACGAGATTCGTCGGGCTCGTCGCTACGGTTCAAGCGTGTCTGCGCTGTTTCTGGACCTCGACGACTTCAAACGTGTGAACGATGCTCACGGGCACCTTGCCGGCTCCCATGTTTTAATGGAGATGGCGGCAGTCATTCTTTCTTCTATTCGTGATACCGATGCGGTAGCGCGTTACGGAGGAGACGAGTTTGTAATCGTACTACCAGACACTGGGGTAGAACTCGCGTGCACAGTAGCGGAACGCATACGGGACAAGATCGCGCGACATTATTTCAGTGGCGGTAGGAATTTGAAGTTGGTGTTGACTGCCAGTTTTGGAGTCGCCGCCTTTCCCGCCCATGCTTCCTCGCCGCAGCAACTCATCGCCTGCGCGGACACTGCGATGTACGAAGCGAAGGCTGCCAACAAGAACTGCATTCGCTTCGCAGCCGCCCTTGCGCAGGTTGCAAAAATCCCTCAAGAGGTGAATCCGACCACCGATATAGTGGAAACCAGTGACGAAAAGCCTTTTTCGTGATAGCGCAAAGACCGAATATCGGCTATCTTGTTCAGTTGAACTGGCTTGTGTTGGACGAGTAGTAGTTAATCGGTAAGTCGCCCTGGGGTTCCCGTTTAAGTGATTAAAGCTTTAGCTCGACGTTTCTTCGAACCATCCTGGACGGCAACCACCCAATGCGGGCTGCCCGCACTGGGGCTTCGGTTTAGTTACCCACCCGGCGACACTCACATTTTTACATTCAGAGAAGAGATAACCTAAATGGCTTTCAAATCTATTTTTAGCCTCTTTTCCAGTGATCTAGCTATAGATCTGGGAACTGCAAATACGCTTGTCTATGCGAAGGGACGGGGCATAGTTGTTTCGGAGCCTTCTATTGTGGCAATCAATAAGATCACAAACCAGGTAGAGGCTGTAGGCCGGGATGCAAAGGAGATGCTGGGACGAACACCCGGAAATATTGTTGCTATTCGGCCAATGAAGGATGGGGTGATCGCAAACTTCGAAGTGACTGAAAAAATGCTTCAGCACTTCATCCGCAAAGCGCACAATGGAAAGACGTGGGTCAGCCCTCGAGTTGTCATCGGCATACCATCTGAGATCACACAGGTCGAGCGACGCGCCGTAGAAGATTCGGCTTATCGCGCCAAGGCTTCCGAAGTTTATTTGGTTGAAGAGGCAATGGCAGCGGCAATCGGAGCGGGACTACCGATCACCGAACCACACGGGAACATGGTCGTGGATATCGGTGGCGGCACCACCGACATCGCGGTCATTAGTTTGAGTGGCATCGTTTACTCGCGCGCTGTCCGCGTTGCCGGTAACGAGATGGACGAGGCGATCATTTCCTACATCAAGCGAAAATACAATCTCCTTATTGGAGAAAGGACCGCCGAAGCGATCAAGATCGAGCTGGGTTCGGCCTACCCGCTGGACGAACCGTTGTCTTACGAAGTTCGCGGACGAAATTTGATCGAGGGAATACCAAAGACGATCACTATGACGGACGAAGAGGTTCGCGAAGCCCTCGCTGACTCTATCTCAACAATTATTAATGCGGTCCGCGTGGCGCTGGAAAGAACGCCACCGGAGCTTTCCGCCGATATTGTCGAGCGCGGCATTGTGTTAACAGGAGGCGGCGCGCTGCTGAAGAATCTGGACAAGCGCCTCTCAATTGAAACCGGCTTACCGGTGTCACTCGCTGATGATCCGCTCGCTTCAGTTGTGCTGGGAACCGGCAAAATGCTTTCCGACTTTGATCTCCTCAAGCGGGTGAAGTGGGAAAACACAATGACCAGCGGGATGTAGGGAAACGCCGGTGAATGGTAAATGGTGAATAATAAGTAGAAAGGCTTTTCAGTACCCAATCACCATTACCACTTACTATTTACCATTTACTATTTATCCACCTTATGGCAGCCATTCGCACACAAAGAGAGATTCGCCAGCGCGCGCCTGTCTGGCTCGCGATGTTGCTGTTTTCGAATCTCGTGATTATGGCTTTCGACGCTCGCGACAATACGACTAAACAGCGCATGTTCAGGGTTTGGATTCAGGCCGCGGCCTCCCCAGCCCAGAGAATAACTTCCAAAGCGGGCAGCACCGGAACAAACCTGGTAAAGCAAATTGTTAATTTTCGCAGGGCAGCCCTTGAAAACGAGGAGTTGAAACAGCGACTGTCGCAAACAGAGCTGGAGTTGCGAAACGCTCTCCAATCAGCCGATGAAAACGAGCGGCTCAAGGGTCTGCTCAACCTCAAAGAAAAAACCGGTTATAACCCGGTGCCGGCCAGGGTTATAGCGCGCGACTCTTCCGTTTGGTTCAATACCGTTACCATTGATCGGGGCAGTTCGTCTGGCGTTGGTCTTAACATGCCGGTTGTAACTGCCGGCGGAATAGTAGGCCGCGTGATTGCAGTCAGCCCGGTGACAGCTCAGGTGATGATGATTACCGACGAAAAGGCGGCAGCTGGTGCGATCGTCGGAGAGCTCAGCGGCTCGGGAGCCCACGGCTCAGTCATCGGCCTCGGTGAAAGTGACCTGATCGAGATGCGTTATGTTTCCGGCTTAGAGAAGGTTGAAGTGGGTGATTACATTTTAACAACTGGTCAAGACAGCATTTATCCACCGGGCTTGAATGTGGGTCAAGTTGTTCAGGTGAAACACGGAACTGCGACACAGGCCCATCAGATCTTGATTAAGCCCAGTGCAAAATTGGATCAGCTCGACGAAGTCGCGGTGCTGCTTTACCGTGCGCCAGAGCGGCCTGCACCCGACCAGTCCTTACCAAACGTAGACAAAACGAAGAAACCATGAGTTCTGAGTGCCGAGTACTGAGCGATGAGATATAGATCCTCTAAATCGTAACTCGTTACTCAGTACTCAGCATTCAGTACTGTTTGCCCCATGCCTCAGCTTAAGATCGCGGTCGTTCTTCTGGTCGCCATAGTCCTGCAGTTGTCATTGGGTGCTGTTTGGACTCCCCTTTCCTACATTGACTTTCCCCTGGTCGTGGTTGTTTATATCGCTCTACAGCGTCATGCCTGGCACGCGCTGATTGTAGGCACCATTGCAGGTCTTGCTATTGACGCTCCGGGCGGTGGACTCATTGGTGCGGGCGGTTTTTCCAAGACATTAACCGCATACATAATCTACTTTGCCGCGACCAGGATTAATCTTGAAAACGCGCTCATGAGGATTCCCGTTCTGGCTGCCGCGACTGTGCTCGATTCGGCGATTTATGTATTCTGGCACCGGTCGCTCGGATACTCGCCGAGCGCACCTTTCGTTCAGACGATGTCATATCGATTAATCGGTACGACCGTCATTGGCACGTTGGCTCTTTATTTGCTCGATTCAATTTTTACCGAGCGGGCTCGTCAACGTAGAACTTTCGCTTCGCGACGAAGGGGTGCGCGACGAGGACCAAGCTCCCGAAGATGAGGGACCACGGACGACCGCCCTTATCGGTCACCAGCTGAGATCGTCGGTCGTCAGTTAGGGATTTGTAAGATGAAATTCGAAGACACCTCGCAAAATCTCCGCAGTAGGCTCTGGGTTGTTCAAATCTTCGTAGTGCTCTTGCTGGCGGTCCTGGGAATCAGACTCTATTACCTTCAGCTCGTCCGCGGCCAGCACTACGCAGAGATTGCACAGAATCAGCGCATTAGACTTTTGCCCATAACCGCTCCGCGCGGTGTGATTTTCGATCGCAACGGGCATCCGCTGGTCGACTCGCGTCCCATCTATAACGTCATCCTTTCCCGCGAAGATCTGAAAGGTCGCGATCTGCTTTCGCTCGTCAACCCGTTGGCAGAGGCACTCGCAGTTGACTCAGAGATACTTCGCGACCGTTTTGACCAGATCAGTTCACAACCGGCATTTGAGTCTATTTCGGTGAAGCAGGACGCGACGCCCGGAGATATTGCATGGGTGGAAGCACACGAACTCGAATACCCTGAGTTGCGAGTCGAACAACAACCACAGCGCCGATATCCTCCTAACGGTTTTCTGGCTCATGTGCTTGGCTATGTGGCTGAGGTTGGACCTGAGCAATTGAAGCAATCTTCTTACAAAGATAAGGGCCTTAAGCCGGGCGACTTGATTGGACAGAGCGGCCTCGAACAAACCTATGATGATTACCTGCGCGGCAAGGACGGTTATCGAAAAGTGGTAGTGGATAGCCGCGGCAGAATCCAGGATGAGATCGAAACCGTTCTGCCGCAACCCGGCCAGGACCTGGTCTCAACCATCGATGTGGATCTGCAACAGGCTGCTGAAGAAGAACTGAAAAAATCGCCTCAAGGCCGCGGCGTGATCATAGCAATGGATCCCAATAATGGTGAGATCATGGCGCTCGCCTCGTATCCGACGTTTGATCCCAATCTCTTCTCGCAGCGCATCACAACCAAAGAGGGCCGTGCGGAATATGCGGCACTGCTAAACGATCCAAAGAAGCCGCTGATTAACCGTGCCATTCAGGGACGTTTTCCGCCCGGCTCCACCTGGAAACCGTTGATGGCTACCGCCGGATTACAACAGGGCGCCATTACGATTGAAGATTCAAACCTGGTGTGCGGAGGCGGCATAACAATTGGCAATAAGTTCACTCGCTGCATGGGAGGCAATCATGGTTCGCCCGGTTTGCATCTGGCCATCATGAAGTCCTGTGACGGCTACTTTTATCGTTTGGGTTTGAAGATGAAACTTGAGGGTATCCAGGCGATGGTTGAAGAGTTTGATTTAAACAAGCGCACCGGAATCGATCTGCCCCAGGAAGTGATCAGCACCACGCCATCCCGCGAACAAAAGGCAAAATCTTTTCCGGCTGATCCCGAATGGAAGGACATTGATACGGTTTATTCATCGTTTGGGCAGGGAATGGACGTGCTCACGCCGATCGCTCTATTGCGCGCCCATTCAGCGATCGGCATGGACGGAAAAATGTATGTACCGCACCTGCTGAAAGAATTGCGCCCGGTACTCGAGGTGGGCAGTGACCCGAGCAGTTCCGATTACCGGCCGGCTCGTCCGGCCAGAGGCTTCGACCGCCCCGAACCAAAGGTTCTTCCGATCCCCCAGGACCAAAACGAGGTTGTGGTGAAAGCTATGTGGGCGGTAGTTAATGAGGCGGGCACCGCAACCGGGATCAAAATGGCCGGATTCGACATTGCCGGCAAAACCGGCACGGCCCAGGTAGTCAGTTTGGGTAAGGATGTTGGCGAGCATAAAGACCATTCATGGTTTGTGTCTTACGCGCCGGCCTTCAAACCGGAAATCTCGGTTGTGGCTCTGATAGAAAATGCCGGGTTGGGCTCACGTTTTGGGGCACCTTCAGTCCGCGCCATCTACGATGTCTATTACCGCAAGACTCGAAACGAACAAGCCCCGGGTTCATTACCGGTTGCCAGGACACCCAAAGCCACTCAACCGAAACCCAAGAAACCGAACCCTGAGATAGCGCGGGTGCAATAGTAACTGCTGAGTTAAGTGATTAGACCAGGGTTCAACTCGTGACTCAGAACTAACATGGTTGCAAGAATTCCAAAAAGAGGGCTGCGCGATTTCGACTGGTTGCTGGCATTGCTGGCTACGGGATTGGTATGTTTTGGCACGATTCAGATCCGTTATGCCCAGCCAACCCAAAACTACTGGGTGAAGCAACTCATCGGGCTGGCGATTGCAATAGTGGCGATGCTTGCGGTCGCGTTCAACGACTATCGAAAACTTATTAACATCGCCCCTGCGTTCTATGTCTTTGGTCTTCTACTTCTCGTAATCGTGCTTATTCCAGGTATTGGCTTGAAAATTAACGGACAACGAGCCTGGATCAAAGTACCTGGAATTGGTCAATTTCAGCCATCGGAATTTGTCAAAGTAACCACCGCAATGATGCTCGCCCGCTACTTCGGCCGGCATCGATCTGGAACGCTCACGATAAAAGAAATGATTATGGGTGGGCTGATTCTCGCCTTGCCTATCGGGCTTATTCTGCTCGAGCATGACGTCGGATCAGTTATCACCTACCTCCCCATACTGGTTATTGTTCTCTTCCTCTCCGGGATCCGCATACGTTACGTGGTGGCTGCCGCGGTTTTGGGGATCGTCCTGTTGCCCTTCGCTTACTGGGTGGGAGTGAAGACGCATCTGGTCAAAAACTATCAGCAGGAGAGAATTAACGTAATTCTTGACCCGGAAAAAGCAGATCGTCGAGGCTTCGGTTACAACACCTGGCAATCGATTCTGACGGTGGGAGAAGGGGGACTTCTCGGCGCCGACACCTCACAAGGCCACTCTCAAAGCAGTCTGAAGTTTCTGCCAGAGCCACACACTGATTTTATTTTTGCAGTGACCGCGGGCCACGCCGGATTTGTAGGCTGTATTATCGTACTCTTTGCCTATGGTTTTCTGCTCTTCCGGTTAATTGCGGGCGCAAGACGCGCACCCGATCGGATGGGCATGCTGGTCATCATGGCCATTGTGGGGGGTATGACTTGTCAGATCTTTATCAACATCGGTATGGAGTTGGGTATCTTGCCGGTCATTGGCGTGCCCCTGCCGCTTATGAGCGCCGGCCTGGCTTCACTTATCGCAACTTTCATAGCTATCGGATTTGCGATCAGCGTTCAGCTGAGGCGATTTGTTAACTAGTCGCAGACAGAAATCAGTGGTTTGCGATCATGATTGATCAGAATGCTTCTGGCTCACCAAGATCCGCAAACTAACGGTTTGCGCTACATTCGTTTCGCATTTGCAGCTTCTTCGGTTTATACTCATCGTAGCTCGCCCTTGCGGAGTTTCGTTTCGGCATCAATGGCTTTGAAACAAGCAGCACGAAGGACACTCGATCGAGAGTGCGTGCTCCCGACAAGCGAGTCTCGAATTTTACCGGTCGTCCATGCAAAACGGACGTATCATTCAACTTTTTTACCGTAGCCGTACGTAGGCCACGAGGCCAGGAAAAGATTGCGTCGGGAACTTACGTTCCTTTGACATTTAGATAAACAACAGGTCGCGAACACATTCCACCAGCTTTCGGGTGTTCTAATGCCTGCGCTGTTCCGAGGAGGCGCTCCCTGTTGAGATTTCTCGTTTGACGCACGAAGCGGCTAGTTAGGGTTCTTTTGAATAGTTCTATCGACCGTCGCGTTCTGGACGAAGCGCATCGAGCCTCGAGTCAATCCACACGCGACCTACAACCCATACAGATCCGGCCAGGGCACACGTTGTTCACTCCTTTGCCCGAACCTC
>Ga0070697_100000228_pt1 | contig 45916 bp, 30 predicted proteins | sample KBSK1501metaG_FD_65475 | JGI IMG/M metagenome (GOLD analysis project Ga0070697, IMG submission 65475) | Corn, switchgrass and miscanthus rhizosphere microbial communities from Kellogg Biological Station, Michigan, USA - KBS K1-50-1 metaG | ecosystem: Host-associated > Plants > Roots >... | reverse complement strand
CAGGAGGCTCTCGAGTACCAGAAGACCAACGGCGGCAAGCTCGGCCTCAACCTGGTGAAGCTCGGCTTCGTCAAGGAAGAGGAGATCACGCGCGTCCTGTCGCAGCAATACGGTGTCCCGGCCATCAACCTCACGAAGGTCGAGATCGACGACGCGGTCGTCAAGCTGATCCCCAGCGAGGTGGCCCAGAAATACCTGATCATGCCCGTCAGCCGCACCGGCGCGACGCTCACCATCGCCATGGTGGACCCGACGAACGTGTTCGCCATGGACGACATCAAGTTCATGACCGGCTACAACGTCGAGCCGGTGGTCGCCTCCGAAGTCGCCATCAAGGAGGCGATCGACCGGTACTTCGGCTCGATCCACGCCCTCGAGCTGAAAAAGGTCATGGACGATCTGGCGCAGGAGGAGACCGACCAGAACCTCGAGCTCCTGGAGGAAGAGCAGGAGGTCGACCTCGCCAAGCTCGAGGCCGCGACGGAAGAGGCGCCCGTGGTCCGGCTCGTGAACCTCATCCTCACGGATTCGATCAAGCGCGGCGCATCGGACATTCACATCGAGCCGTACGAGAAGGATTTCCGCGTGCGGTTCCGCATCGACGGCGTCCTCTACGAGATCATGCAGCCGCCGATGAAGCTCCGCGACGCCATGACCTCCCGCTTGAAGATCATGGCGAAGCTGGACATCTCGGAGAAGCGTCTGCCGCAGGACGGTCGCATCAAGATCAAGATCAAGCTGCAGGGCAAGAACCGGGAGATGGATTACCGGGTGTCCGTCCTGCCCACCCTGTTCGGCGAGAAGATCGTCCTCCGGCTGCTGGACAAGGAAAACCTGATGCTGGACATGACCCGGCTCGGGTTCGAGCAGGAGTCGCTCTCCAAATTCGAGAAGGCGATCTTCAAGCCGTACGGCATGGTGCTGGTCACCGGGCCGACGGGGTCGGGCAAGACCAACACGCTCTATTCCTCGATCAGCCGCGTCAACACGCCCGAGACCAACATCATGACGGCCGAGGATCCCGTCGAGTTCAACCTGCACGGGATCAACCAGGTGCAGATGAAGGAGCAGATCGGGCTGAACTTCGCGGCGGCGTTGCGCTCGTTCCTGCGGCAGGACCCCAACATCATCCTGGTCGGCGAGATCCGCGACTTTGAAACGGCGGAGATCGCCGTCAAGGCCGCCCTCACCGGGCATCTCGTCCTGTCGACGTTGCACACGAACGACGCCCCGTCGACCGTGAACCGCCTGATGAACATGGGCATCGAGCCCTATCTGGTGGCGACGTCGGTGCACATGATTTGCGCGCAGCGCCTGGTGCGCCGTCTCTGCAAGGACTGCAAGGAAGAAGTGAACATGCCGGCACAGGCGTTGATCGACATCGGGTACGCGCCCGACGAGGCGCCGAAGGTGAAGCTCTACAAGGGGAAGGGTTGTCCGACGTGCAACAACACGGGGTACAAGGGGCGCGTCGGTCTGTACGAGGTGATGGACATCACCGATGGAATGCGCGAGATGATTCTCACAGGCGCATCGTCCATCGAGCTGAAGAACAAGGCGATGGAAGAGGGGATGATCACGCTCCGCGGTTCCGGCCTGCGCAAGATCAAGGCCGGCCAGACGACCGTGGAGGAGGTCGTGCGCGAGACGGTGCTTTGAGGAGGGACGCATGGCGGTCACGCTGCATCAATTGCTGAAAACGCTCGTCGAGCAGGGAGGCACCGACCTCCACGTCACCACGAACTCTCCACCGCAGATCCGCGTGGACGGTCATCTGGTGCCGCTGCAGCTCCCTCCGCTCACGGCGCCCGAGACGAAGGCGCTCGCCTACAGCGTTCTGACCGACAACCAGAAGCACCGCTTCGAGGAGAACCTCGAGCTCGATTTCTCCTTCGGCGTGCGCGGTCTGGCGCGCTTCCGCGCGAACATCTTCAGCCAGCGCGGCGCCGTGGCCGCAGCCTTCCGGACGATTCCCTGGGAGGTCAAGAGCTTCGGTGATCTGGGGCTGCCGGAGGTCGTCGCCAACCTGTGCGAGAAGCCGCGCGGTCTCATCCTGGTGACCGGGCCGACCGGGTCCGGGAAGTCGACGACCCTGGCGGCGATGATCGACAAGATCAACAACGAGGACAAGGGGCACATCGTCACCATCGAGGATCCGGTCGAGTACCTGCACGGTCACAAGAGCTGCATCGTCAACCAGCGCGAGCTGTTCGCCGATACCCACTCGTTCAGCAACGCGCTGAGGTCGGTGCTGCGCCAGGACCCGGACGTCGTGCTGATCGGCGAGATGCGCGATCTGGAGACGATCGAAGCCGCGCTGCGCATCGCCGAGACGGGCCATCTGACCTTCGGTACCCTGCACACCAACTCGGCGGCGCAGACCATCAACCGGATCATCGACGTCTTCCCGGCGCACCAGCAGTCGCAGATCCGCGCCCAGCTGTCGTTCGTCCTCGAGGGGATTCTCTGCCAGTCCCTCCTGCCGAAGGCGTCGGGCAAGGGCCGCTGCCTGGCCATGGAGATCCTGGTGCCCAACTCGGCGATCCGGAACCTGATCCGCGAGGACAAGATCCACCAGATCTATTCGATGATGCAGACGGGCCAGGCGCAGTTCGGCATGCAGACGTTCAACCAGTCGCTGGCCACCCTCTACTTCAAGAAGCACATCACCCTGACGACCGCGTTGTCCCACAGCAGCAATCCGGACGAGTTGCAGGAGATGATCAACCGCGGGGCCGGGCTCATCAGCCAGCCGACCGCGGCGGGTCAAGCCGCCGCGCGCGCCGCGACACGGAAATAGGGCCCGGGCAGGAGGACGAAGGGAGACACGATGCCGACCTACAGCTGGAAGGGCAAGAACCGGATGGGGAAGATGCAGGAGGGTTCCGTCGCCGCCGAGAACAAGGAGGCGGTGATTGCCCTCCTGCGCCGCCAGCAGATCATGGTGTCGGCGGTGACCGAGAAGGGGAAAGAGCTGGCCGTCCCCAAGTTCGGCGGCGGCGTCAGTCAGAAGGAGATCGCGATCTTCACGCGACAGTTCTCCGTCATGATCGACGCCGGTCTGCCGCTGGTCCAGTGTCTGGAGATTCTCGGATCACAGCAGAAGAATCGGGCGTTCCAGAAGGTCCTGTTCCAGGTGCGTCAGGACGTCGAGTCGGGGTCCACCCTGGCCGACTCGCTGCGCAAGCACCAGAAGGTCTTCAATTCCCTGTTCTGCAACATGATCGCGGCCGGCGAGTCGGGCGGTATTCTCGACACCATCCTGCAGCGCCTGGCGGCCTACATCGAGAAAGCGGTCAAGCTGAAAGCGGCGGTCCGCTCGGCCATGATCTACCCGGTGGCGGTCATCACCATCGCGGTCGGGGTCGTGGTGATCATCCTGTGGAAGGTCATCCCGACCTTCGCCATGCTGTTCCAGGGCCTCGGCGCCACCCTGCCGCTCCCGACCCGGATCACCATCGCCGTCAGCAACTTCCTCGGCCGGTTCATGCCGCTCCTCGTGCTCGCCGGCGGCGCCGTCGCCTTCTTCATGAACCGGTATTACAAGACCTACAAGGGGCGGCGCCAGATCGATCAGTTCGTCCTGCGTTTGCCCGTGCTGGGCGACCTGATGCGCAAGATCGCCGTCGCCCGCTTCTGCCGCACCCTGGGCACCCTGATCCAGTCGGGCGTGCCGATCCTCGAGGGTCTCGAGATCACCGCCCGGACCGCCGGGAACGCCATCGTCGAGGACGCCATCATGGCGACCCGCAAGAGCATCGAGGAGGGCAAGACTATTGCCGGACCCCTGGAGGAGACCGGCGTCTTCCCGTCCATGGTGGTGCAGATGATCAGCGTCGGCGAGCAGACCGGTGCGCTCGACGCCATGCTCTCCAAGATCGCCGACTTCTACGAAGACGAGGTGGACGAGGCAGTCGAGAACCTCATGGCCCTGCTGGAGCCGGTGATGATCCTGTTCCTGGGCATCATGATCGGCGGCATCGTCATCTCCATGTACATGCCGATGTTCAGCCTGCTCGGCAAGATCGCCTAGGCGCATGGATGGAGCCGCAGCAGCCGGAGCTCCGCCGCCAGCTCGACTGGCTCATGACCTTCCGGGTCGTGATCATCACGACCCTGATGATCTGCACGTTCGTCATCGAGCTCTTGTACCGGCCGCTGCTGTCGCTGCAGCCGTTCTACCTGCTCGCGGTCGTCACCTACGCCATGACGATCGTCTACGCCGTCCTGTCCCGCGGCCTGCGGGCGGTCCGGCCCCAGGTCTACGCGCAGCTGATGGGCGATCTCGGGGTCGTGACCGGGTTCGTGTACCTGACGGGAGGGACCGAGAGTCCGTTCTCGTTCCTCTACCTGCTGACCATCATCATCGGCAGCATTCTCCTGGTCCGGCGAGGCGGCTTTCTGGTGGCGGCCTGCTCCTGGCTGATGTACGCCTCGATGGTGCTCCTGATCCAGCGCCGCGTGCTGGCACCGTACCCGGTCGGGAACGAGGACAACGAGGTCGCCACGGTGCGCATCCTGTACTCGCTGGTGGCGCACCTGGTGTCGTTCTTCGCCGTGGCCTACCTGGCGTCCTACCTGACGGAGAACCTGCGCCGGGCCGGCCGGGAGCTCGAGCTGCGGCGGGACGACCTGGCCCAGCTGCGGGACTACAACGACCACATCATCGAGAGCATCAACTCGGGGCTCCTGACCACCGACGGGGAGGGTCGCGTCACCTTCGCCAATCGCGCCGCGGCGGAGATCACGGGGCGGGAGGCGAGCGACCTCGTGCGTCGCAGCATCGTCGAGGTGCTCGGACAGCCCCCCGAGTTCCTCGTCAGGGTCCACGCCGCTCTCGAGAGGGAGAAGCGGTACAGGGTCGAGCTCGACTACGAAGACACCCGCGCCCGCCGGCTGTATCTCGGCTTCACCGTGTCGACCCTGAGGGAGCGCAGCGGTCATCCTCTCGGCATGATCTTCATCTTCCAGGACCTCACGGAGATTCGCGCCCTCGAGGAGGAGGTCGCGCTGAAGAAGCGGATGGCCGCCCTCGGCGAGATGGCGGCGGGTGTGGCGCACGAGCTGCGGAACCCTCTCGCCTCGATCAGCGGCTCGGTGCAGGTCCTGAAGCGTGATCTGAGACCGCAGGGAGAGGCGGGCGAGTTGATGGACATCGTGATCAAGGAGTCGAAGCGCCTGGATCAGATCATCCGGGACTTCCTGCTGTTCGCCAAGCCCGGCCGCTTTCACCCCGAAACCGCCGACCTGGTGGAGGTGCTGAAGGAGACGCTGAGCCTCCTGGAGAACAGCGAGGAGCTGAGACCGCATCACCACGTGGTCACCCGTTCCCGCCCGGCGGCCATCCGCTTCGATTTCGACGTGAACCGGATGAAGCAGGTGTTCTGGAACCTCGCGAAGAACGCTCTCAAGGCGATGCCACGCGGCGGGACGCTGACCGTGAGCGCGGTCGATGCGGGCGACGGCCAGGTGAGCATCGCCTTCGTCGACACGGGTATCGGGATGTCGGAGGAGGACATCCCCAGCAACTTCCAGCCGTTCCACGGGTCGTTCGCGAACGGCACGGGTCTGGGCCTCGCGATCGTCTATCGCATCATCGAGGAACACAGAGGACGGATCAAGATCACGAGCCGGAAGGAAGCCGGGACGGAGATCACGCTGCGCCTGCCGCGCGCCGTGCCGGCCGGCGCCACCCACGAGGAGCGACGATGGACCGCGTCCTGATCGTCGACGACGAGAAAGGCATGCGGGACTTCCTCGCCATCATGCTGAAGAAGGAAGGCTACGCCGTCGCCACGTCCGAGTCCGCGGACAAGGCGGCGGAGCACATCGCCAAGGGCGACCTCGACCTGGTGATCAGCGATATCTCCATGCCCGGCCGGTCGGGTCTCGAGGTCCTGAAGCAGACGAAGGCGACCAATCCGGAGACTCCGGTGATCATGATCACGGCGTACGCGTCGACCGAGAGCGCCATCGAGGCCCTGAAACTCGGAGCGTACGACTACATCATCAAGCCGTTCGACGTCGAGGAGATGAAGGCCGTCGTCCGCAACGCCCTGGAGAAGCGACGCCTGGAGAACGAGAATCGGGTCCTGAAGCGGGAGCTCAAGGAGAAGCTGCGCTTCGACGAGCTGGTGGGGGATGGTCCGCGCATGAAGGAGGTCCTCGATCTGATCGCCAAGATCGCCCCGACCAACAGCACCGTCCTGATCTCCGGCGAATCGGGTACCGGCAAGGAGCTCGTGGCGCGCGCCATCCACGCGGGCAGTCCCTGCCGCGAGCGCCCGTTCGTGTCGATCAATTGCGGGGCCCTGCCCGACGAGCTCCTGGAGAGCGAGCTGTTCGGGCACACGCGCGGATCGTTCACGGGCGCGATCGCCGCCAAGAAGGGTCTGTTCGAGGTCGCCGACGGCGGCACCATCTTCCTGGACGAGATCGGCGACACGACGACGGCGATGCAGATCAAGCTGCTCCGCGTCCTGCAGGAACGGCGCATCCGGCGGGTGGGCGGCACCGACGAGATCGAGGTCAACGTGCGGGTCCTGGCGGCGACCAACCAGGACCTCGAGCAGATGGTGCGGCAGAAGCGCTTCCGCGAGGATCTGTACTACCGCATCAACGTCATCCAGATCCGGATGCCGTCGCTGCGGGAGAAGCCGGAGGACATCCCGAAGCTCGCCCTTCATTTCCTGGTCAAGTACAGCCGGATCATGGGCAAGAAGATCACCCGCATCAGCGAGGAGGCCCTGCAGCGTCTCCTGGCGCACGACTGGCCGGGGAACGTCCGCGAGCTGGAGAACGTCGTCGAGCGGGCCGTGGCGCTGGAGACCACGGACGCGATCACGGTCGACAGCCTGTCCCGGGAGGTGAGCAGCGGCGGCCGTCCGGCGCAGGAGTTCCCGATCGTCCTGTCGGACGGCGGCATCGATCTGGAGCGCCAGCTCGAGCGCCTGCGCGAGCACTACATGGAGGAAGCCCTGCGGCGCGCCCAGAACGTGCAGACGCGCGCCGCGGAGATCCTCGGCATGAGCTTCCGGTCATTCCGCTACTTCGCCAAGAAGTACCACCTGCTGGAGGGGCGGAAAGAGCCCCGTGCGAACGTGGGCTAGAACCGCTCGAGCGGGGAAGGCGCGTGCCGGCAGACCACGAGGCGGGGCGGAACCGGGTCGGAGCGCGCCTCCGTAAGGCGGCGCCCGTCCTCCTCCTCGGATTGCTCCTCCTGGCCGCCTTCCACGGTTCGCTCCTCGGTCGCCAGTTCTATTTGCGCGACGTGTCGCAGAATCACGCACCGCTCCGCGCCTACGTCACCGATAGTCTGCGCCAGGGCCGTCTGCCGCTGTGGGATCCGTACCACGGAGGGGGCACGCCTCTTCTGGCGAATCCCGACGCTCTCGTGCTGCACCCAATCACCCTCCTGTTCTTCGTCCTGCCGTTTCCTCTGGCCTTCACGGCCGCCATCGTTCTGCAATTTGCCCTCCTGGCAATCGGAGGATATCTGCTGGCGCGCGTCCTCGGCCTGCGGCGGGAGGCGGCCTGTCTCGTGGCCGCCGTCCTGTCCCTCTCCGGTCCGATGGCGTCGCTCGCCAGCCTGCAGAACATGCTGTCGGCCGCCGCCTGGGTCCCGATCGGCCTGTGGGCCTTCCTGCGCGGTCTGCAGCCGGGCCGGCGGTGGCTCCTGGTCCCGGCCTCCGCCTGTGTGGCCGTCGTGCTGATCGCTGCCGAGCCGGCTTCCCTCGCCGCCTTCGTGCTCCTGGCTCTGGTTCTTGGATGGACACCCACCGTGGGGCCGGATCGCCCGGCGCCGCAGCGCCCGGCTCTTCCGGGTCTCGTGATGGTCCTCGGTCTGGCGGCGCTTCTGGCCGCCGTGCAGATTCTGCCGGCGCGCCTGCTGCTGCCGCTTTCGGAGCGCGGCGCAGGCTTCGGCGATGCGGACGGGTTGAAGTGGTCGCTCGAACCGGCCCGACTTCTCGAGGCGGTCGTGCCGCGCCTGTTCGGCGATCCCACGCACCTGTCGCCCGCCTCCTGGTGGGGCGGTTTCCTGTTCGAGGGCGGCTACCCGTTGCTGCTGTCGTTCTACCTCGGTGCGATCCCGTGTCTTCTGGCCGCCGTCGGTGGCTGGCATCGCGGTGGCGATCGGACCCGGCGCCGGCTCCTGGGGGTCACGGGCGCCCTCGGTCTCTGGCTGGCCCTGGGCCGCGACAGCATCCTGTACCGGCTGCTGTTCCATGTCGCCGCTCCCCTGAGACAGATCCGGTATCCGGAGCGCTTCGCGCTGATCACCGTGTGTGCGGTGGCGTTGCTCGCTGGGTTCGGTCTGGAGCGGCTGCTCGCCCCCCGTCCTTCGCGCCGCGCCGCGATCCTGTTCGCGATCGGGGCCGGGGCCGCGTTCGTCCTGACCGCCGTGACGGCCGCGTCGCCTCTGGCGGACGGTCTGCTCGCCACGATCGCCCGCGTCCCCGCCTCCGTGCTGGCCTCCGACGATGGCGCCGTGATCCGCGCCGCGCTGCTTCGTTCGGCGCTGTGGGTCTTCGCGGAGACGGGTGTCCTCGCCGCGTCGGCGGCGCTGCTCGTGCGGCGTCCCGCCGGTCGCCCGTCGCGCGCCGCCGGCTGGATGATCGCGGCGGTCGCCGGAGCCTCGATGTGCCTGGCCGCCGCCCCGGTGCTGTCGACCGCCGCCCCCGGCTGGCTGACGTCGCCGTCACCGCTCGCGCCGTTCGTCGGTCACGGGACCGGGGCCCCGAGGCTGCACCACGCGCCGAGACCCGCCGGTCTCAGCGTCTGGGGCACCACGGACGAGCTCGTCTGGGGCTACCGGTACGACCGGTTCGTGTACGCCCTGTGGACGGGTCATGGCGACCGGGTCCCGACGGCGCTCGACGGCGCCACCGATCGGATGGATCTCAAGGAAAGCGCCGCTCTCGGCCGCGCCCTCGAGACGTTGCCGCTCGCCGCGCGCGTCCGGGTTCTGAAGACCTGCCGGATCGGTTTCCTGCTCTCGTACGATCCACTGAGCGACCCGGACCTGGAGGCCGGACCGCTCCTGGACGGCTTCAGCCGTCCGCCCCTGCGCCTTTACCGCGTGCGCGCTGGTGTGCCGCGTCTGCGTCTGGTGCGCGCCGCGCGGGATTTCCCCGCGGGTCGGGATCTCGCGGACATCCTCTCGGACCCCGGTTATGATCCGAACACGACCGTGCTGATCGAGGCCGCCGCGGCGGGCGACGGCACGCCCCGCGAGGACGGCGCGACCGCGAGCACGGAGGAGGACGAGGCGACGATCATCGGCGAATCTCCCGAGCGGATCACGATCGCTGTGAGCGCCGCCGGCCCGGTCTACGCCGTCCTGGCCGACGCCTACGCCCCGGGCTGGCGGGCTCTCCTGGACGGCCGTGCCGCTCCGGTACTCCGGGCCGACGGTCTGTTCCGGGCGGTGCGGGTGCCGGCGGGACGTCACACTCTGGAGATGAGCTATCGCCCGGCCGGCTTGGTGGCGGGCGCCCTGACGAGCCTCCTGGGACTGGTCCTGGCGTGCGCGACCGGTGTCGTCCTGGCGCGGAGAGGGCGATGACCGCGTCGTCGGGGGACCGGATCCTGCTGCTCGGGCTTTTGACGCTCCTCGCGGTCGCGGCCTCCGCGAGTCCGGTCCGCAGCTACGATTACTGGTGGCATCTGAAGACCGGCGAGATCATCCTCCAGGACCACCGCATCCCGCGCGTCGACCCGTTCTCCTTCACCTCTCCCGACATTCCGTGGGTCGACCACGAATGGTTGTTCCAGGTTCTCGCGTACGTGACCCACACCACCCTGGGGCCGGGCGCGCTCGTCGGCGTCAAGATCGTCCTGACTCTCCTCCTGGTCTTCCTGATGGCGGTCCATCTTCGGCAGGAACAGACCGCCCTGTCCGGGATCGGCATCCTGCTGTCGGTGACGCTCGTGGGCGCCTCGTTCCGGCTGGACGTCCGGCCGGAGATCGCGACGCTGCTGCTTCTGCCGCTGGTCGTGCACCTGGTGCTGCGGGCACGTGACGGCGGACGTCATCGTCTGCTCGCCGCCGTGCCGCTCCTGGTCGCGCTCGGCGCCAACCTGCATCCCGGTGTGATCCTGATACCGGCGATCCTGCTGCTCGGGGCTGCGGCCACCGCCGTCGACGAGCGGTTCGGGCTCCTGTCGGGCTCCGCGCGACCGGTGACGGCGGTCGAGGCGCGCTTCACCCGTCCCCTCGCGCTCACGGCGGTCGCCGCGACGCTCGCGTGCGGCGCCAACCCCTATGGCTTCTGGATCTACGCCGTGCCGTTCGAGGTGTCGAGGATCCTGGCGTCCCTGCCCTCGCCGAACCTCGAGTGGGCCCGTCCACGGCCCGCCGATTTCCCGCTTTTCTACCTGGCCGCCGTCGTCGTCCTGGTCGTTCTGGCGACGGCCCGGCGATCGACCGACCCGGTGACGGCGCCCGCCCTGCTGCTGCTCCTGGCGCTGTCGGTCATGCATCTCCGGAACATCGGGCTGTTCTTCGTGCTCCTGCCTTATGGACTGGGCCGGCCGGCGCGCGCCCTGTCGGAGCGTCTGGGGCCGGCCTTGACGGCGCTCGTGCGGCGGGGTCGCTCCGTGGTGAGGGCGCCGGCGGAATCCAGCGGGAGCGTGCGACTCGGTTTCGTCTCCGCCGCGGTGATCCTGTTCGCCTCGGTTCCGTCCCTCGCCCTGCTGCCGCCGACGATCACCTGGGGGATCGGGATCGCGCGCGGGAACGAGCCGGCGCCCGCGGTCGATTTCGTCGCGCGCGAGAACGTCGGCGGGCATCTGTACAACGACATCCGCTTCGGAGGCTACCTGATCTGGAGGCGCTACCCGGCGCACCGGGTGTTCATCGACGGGCGGAACGAGGTCTACCCCGTCCTGCTGCGCGACATCTTTGCCGCCTCGAACGATTCACGGGCCTGGCAGGCGATGCTGCGGCGCTACGACATCGACGCGGCGATGGTGCGGTACGGTCCCTCCCTGGAGCGTGTCGTGCGCCCCGGTCCGGACGGACGCCCAGGCACCGTGCAGGAGCGGGCCTTCTCGGTCAACCATTTTCCGCCCGACGGCTGGGCGCTGGTGTATTGGGACGACGACGCCATGCTCTTCCTGAGGCGCTCCCCGGAGAACGAGCCGGTGATCGCCCGGAACGAATACCGGGCGATCCAGCCCGAGGACTGGCGGTATCAGTTCGCGGGTGCCCTGACCGGGCATGTGGATGTCGGGCCGGTTCTCGAAGAGCTGCGAAGGAAAGTGCGCGAGGATCCGCGCTGCGACAGGGCCTGGGCTCTCTTGAGGACGTTCATTCCCCTGGCGCGCGCCGGCGCGGAACGTCCGGGCGCGCCGCCGACCGGGGGCTGACGCGGAATGTCAGTGGAGCCGCTCGGCCCTGACGAAAGTTGTTACTGTGGGCCGCGGGAGACCGCGCCGGGCCGGCCACAATGTCGAAATCGACCGGGTAAACTCGCGTGATGGAAACACTTGCGGCGGGCCTCGGAGCAGCGCATCGGGATGGCATCCCGCTTGCTGTTAGTTGGGTGTCGAAAGGAGGTCACACTGATGCGCAAGGAGAGAGGCTTCACACTGATCGAGCTCCTGATCGTCGTGGCCATCATCGGGATCATCGCGGCCATCGCGATCCCGAACCTGCTGAACGCGATCGACAGGGGCAAGCAGAAGAGAACGATGGCCGACATGCGGTCCATCGGAACAGCGATCGAGTCGTACGCGGTGGACAACAACTTCTACCCGAAGAACATGGCCAACGCGCCGGCCGCCACCATCAGCGGTTACGTGTCACCGATCTACATCAAGACGGTGCCGACGACGGACGGCTGGAACAACGCGTGGGATTGCGACTCTTCGGCCACCGGCTCGCAGTACACCATCACGAGCCCGGCCAAGGACGGCACGCAGGGCGCGCAGACCGGCGGTCAGACGTCGGACTTCAACTGCGACATCCTGTTCGCCAACGGCCAGTTCTATCAGTGGCCACAGGGGACCCAGACCTAAATTTCTCCGGGCCGAGAACACCACGGGCGGCGCCACCGGGCGCCGCCCGTTTTTTTTGTCCGCGTCGCGCCAGCGTGACGGTCCCGTGGTCGGCAGGGGGAGGGTTCGACCGTGCCGTTTGAGACGGCGGCCCCGGCCCCGAGACAGACCCTCCTGGCCGCCTTTGCGTGCGCTCTCCTGGCCCTCGCCGTGCTCGAGCCACCCGAGGTGTATCCCGGCTCGCGGGCCTCCTGCAAGGTGATCCTGGCCGGGGCCGCCTGTCTCCTTCTGTCCCTGCCTGGTCGTCGCCTCGTGCCTCGCTGGACCCTCGGCCTTGTTCCGTTCGCGGCCGCCTCTGTCCTGACGGCCGCGAGCCGGGCCCGCGCGCTCGACGAGGCCAGCGACGCCGTGATGCTCGTTCTGGCGGCGCTCCTCGGCCGGGCGATCGCCTCCGACGAGCGGGCGCGCCGGATCCTGTCGCGTCTTCTCGCCGGTCTCGGCGCCGTGGCGGCGATCGTGGCGATCGTCCAACACCATGCCGCCTATCCGATCGAGGCCCAGGCGCTGCGTGACGCGCAGGACGGTACCTCGGCGTACTTTCTGGCGCGACTCGAGGCCGGTCGCCCTTCGGGACCGTTCGCGCTCCCGGCGGCTCTGGGAGGATTCCTGGCGCTGACGCTCCCGCTGTGCTGTGCGTGGGCGGCGCGCGAACGCCGCGCGGAGGGGCGCGCCGCGCCATCGATCGCGATCCTTCTGCAGGGCTACGCGCTCGTGCTGACACGATCGGTCGGTGGCCTGCTCGCCGTCGCGATCTCGATGTTCCTGGTGGTGCCTGTCCTCCGGTCGCGGCATCGCGCGCTCCTGCGAGCCGTCATCGTGGTCGCGGCGATCGCCGGGTCGGCTCTCTTCCTGCACGCCCGCCACGGGGAGATCACGACACCGGGCGGGGACCCGCTCCTGTTGCGGGTCGGCAACTGGAAGGCGGCGGTCGCGATGATTCGGGATCATCCCCTGTTCGGCACCGGCCCCGGTTCGTTCGGAACGTTCTATCCGCGCTATATCGCCCCCGGGATGAACGAGACGCGTTACGCGCACAACTCGTACCTGCAGGCCCTGGCGGGATGGGGGACGTGGAGCGTCATCCCGCTGCTGGCGCTTCTGGCGGCGGTCGGGCAGAGGCTGCGGGCGGCCGGACGCGGGGCGTCCGATGCGCTGCCTGCGCTCGCCGCGGGAGCCGGCTTCCTGGCGCACAATCTGATCGATTTCACCGCCTTCCTGCCCGGCGTGGCGATCCCGGCCGCGATTCTGCTCGGATTCGGTCTGGATGATGGTGGCGAGTCGACCGCTCGAAGGATGCTCGGGCCGGCGCGCCTGCTGGCCGCCGCGCTGGCGGTCGGAGGAATGATCGTGTTCGCGGCACAGGCGGTGGTGAGCGCGCGCTCCCTGAGTCTGGTCGAGACGGCGGGCGCTGCGGGCGAAGAAGGCGACATCAAGGGTGCCCTGGAGCTGGCGCGCGCCGCGCAGCGCGTCCGCCCGGGGGACGAGGAATCGCAGGCCCTCCTCGCCGAGGTGGTCCTCGCCCACGGCATGAGCGACCCGGGTCTCCGAGCCGAGGGGGAACGCGCGGCGGTCCGTGCCGTCGCGCTGAATCCTGAGTCGGCGGTCCTGCACTTCGATCGATCGCGGTATCACCAGGCGGCGGGGGAGAGCGCGGAAGCCTACCGCGAGCTGCGCATGGCGCATCTCCTCTATCCGCTCAAGGATCTCTACCGGCCGGGCGCGGCCGCTGTCCCGCAGGTTCACCGATGATCGGCCGGCTCCTGACGACGCTGACGGTGGCCCTCGTCCTCCTGACGCCGTTCCACGAGGGGGGCAGGGATCCCGTGGGCCTTCTCGTGGCGCACACGCTCGCGATCCTGTTCGTGGCGTGCGGCGTCGTCGCCGGGTCGTTCTCGCGGCCTCTGCCGGCCCTGGATTCCGACCCGCTCCCTGTGGTGGCGGCGCTCGGCGGCGTGGCGCTTCTCGCCGCCGGCGTGTCCGCCCTGCGGGCCGCCTACCCCCTCGCGGCCGGTCTGGGGGCGTGGGATCTCCTTGTTCCGTTCGGGCTGTTCGTCACGGCCGGTTTCTGCCCGGTCGTCCGGCGGGTCGAGGTGACCCGACTGCGCGCCGCCATCGTCGCGTCCACCTCGCTTCAGGCGGTCGTGGCGTTCGTCCGCTATCGCAAGGGTGGGGCCGCGGCCGCCGGCGGCTCGTTCCTGAATCGAAACCACCTGGCCGCCTTCCTCGTTCTCGGCTTCTTCCTGTCTCTCACGGCCGCGACCGCCCCCGCCACGCGACGCGCGCGTCTTCTGTGGGGCGCCGCGGCCGCCCTGAACCTTTCGGGGCTGGTGCTTTTGGAGTCGCGCGGCGCGTTTCTCGCCCTGATCACCGTGCTCCTCGTGTTCGCTGCCCGCCGCCTCCGGGTCGGGACGCCGAGCGTCAGGATCGGCGCTTTCGTCCTGGTGATCGGGTGCGGCCTGCTGGCGCTCGTGGTCCTCGGGGAGCGCTTCGCGCGCGGCGACGATCCGTACCGTTACGACCGGCTCTCGATCTGGAAGGCGTCGTGCCGCGTCCTCGCCGAGCATCCGCTCTTGGGCCAGGGGCCGGGGATGTTCCCGCACGTCGCCCTCCGCCATCAGTTCCCGGTCGGCAGCGGCCCCGTCTTCTACGGCCGCACGTTCAGCGGGGCGCACTCGGCCTATCTGACGCTGGCGGCGGAGATCGGCCTGCCGGCGGTGCTCTGTCTGATCGTCGCGGGGCTCGCCCTGGTCGTGGTCCTGCTGCGACGGGCCGATTCCACGGAGCTCGGGACGGCGCTCGCCGGGACTGGTCTCGGGATCCTGGCCCTCCTCGTGCAGGCAGGGGTCGAGGATCTCCAGGAGCGACCCGCCCTGACCATGATCCCGGCGCTCCTGGCGGGGGCCGCGCTCGGCGCGATCCGGAGCGACAGGCCCGGCGCGGTCACCGCCCTCCGGCGATGCTCTCCGGCATGGTCCCTCGCCCTCGCCGCGGCGATCTACCTGGAGCTGATCGCGGTGCTCCTGCCGTACCTCGCGGACCACGCGGCGCGCACCGCCCTCCGGCTCGGCCGCGCGGGGCTTCCCGTGATGGAGCACGCCGCCGCGCTCGATCCCCTGCAACCGGAATACCGGCATGACCTGGCGATGGCGGTCCTCAATTCGGGTCCCTTGACCCCGGAGGGCTTCGCCGCCGCGGAGACCGATCTTCTCGAGGCGGCCCGCCTGAAGCCGATCGATTACCGCTTTCCGCTCCTCCTGGGGCGGCTGACGGCGCACTTCGCCCCCGCCCTGTTCGACGACGGAAGCGCGCCACAGCGGGCCGCCGTGCTCTATGGCGAGGCGGTGCGCCTCGCGCCGCTCAACCCGCTCCCGAGACTCGAGCTGGCCGGACACCTCGTCGAATTGAAACGCCTGGACGAGGCGCTGGAGGTGATCCGCGGCGCCCTCCGTCTCGAGCCGAACTTCCTGCGGGCACGCACTCTGGAGGCATCCATTCTTCTGGACATGGGACGGCAGGAGGAGGCCCGGGTCTCCCTGGGTTCGGCCGAGACCACCCTCGCCGCGCTCGCGGAGTACACCGCGGACAGCAGTTACGCTCGCGACATCACTCTCGACGCCAGGGCCGAGAGGGAGCGGCTGGCCGCCCGTCTGGACCCGAAGGGCGCCTCCGCGGCGCTTCGTTTCTGATGCGGCCGAGGGGGCGTCAATTTGTGGACAAGGCCTGTACCGGAGACTATATTGACCTTTCGCAAGTCATTCTCTTCGTTCGAGATGACGGAGTCCGACTGTGTGCGGCATCTGCGGCGTCTTTGAGTTCGGAAGGGGCGGGGAAGGTGTGGACCAGAGCACTCTGATCCGGATGCGGGACACGATGACGCACCGGGGCCCGGATGATTCTGGCGTCCACATCTCGGCCGACCGCCACGTCGGTCTCGGCCATCGCCGGCTGTCGATCGTCGACCTGTCGCCGGCGGGGCGACAGCCGATGTCGAACGAGGACGGCACCGTCTGGATCACCTTCAACGGAGAGATCTACAACCACGAACGACTCCGGCAGGAGCTGGAGGCCAAGGGTCACAGGTACCGATCACGCACCGACACCGAAACGCTCGTTCACCTGTACGAGGAGGAAGGGGCGGACTTCGTGCGCCGTCTGGAAGGGATGTTCGCGCTGGCGATCTGGGACGCCCGCCGCGGCGAGCTCCTGCTGGTGCGCGACCGCATCGGCATCAAGCCGCTCTACTACTCGGTGCTGCCGGGCACCCTGCTGTTCGCCTCGGAGATCAAGGCGATCCTGGAGCATCCGCGCATGACGCGGCGCATCGACCTGGCGGCGTTCTACCATTACCTGACCTTCATCGTCTCGCCCGCGCCGCGCACCCTCTTCCAGGGAGTTCACAAGCTGCCACCCGCCACCCGCCTCAGCATCGATCGCAAGGGAACCATCCGGACCGAGAGCTGGTGGGACCCGCTGGACGCCGCGCCGGAGACAGGAGAGCGTCACGATGACGAAGAGTTCTGCTCCGGGCGCATCCGGGACCTGCTCGCCCGGGCGATCGAGAAGAGGATGATGGCGGACGTGCCGTTCGGCGTGTTCCTGTCGGGCGGTCTGGACTCCTCGGCGAACGTGGCGCTGATGGCGCGTCTCATGGATCGACCGGTGCGCACGTTCTCGGTCGGGTTCAAGGAACACCCGTCGTTCAACGAGTTCGGCTATGCGCGCAAGGTCGCGGCCCTGTTCAAGACCGATCACCACGAGGTGGAGATCGGCTGGCGCGACCTCCTGGATTTCATGCCGGAGCTGGTGTTCCACCAGGACGAGCCGATCGCCGACTGGGTGTGCGTGCCGCTGCATTTCGTCGCGCGTCTGGCGCGGCGGAGCGGCACGATCGTCGTGCAGGTCGGGGAGGGCAGCGACGAGCAGTTCTTCGGCTACGCGCATTACCTGAGCGCCTTCCGGAACCAGGCGCGCTACGTCCGGCCGCTCATGCGACTGCCGCGGGCGCTGCGCGTGGCCGCGTATCAGACCGCCCGCGGTCTGGCGTCCCTGCTGCGCCGCGGTGGCGAGCGTCTGGACCTGCTGCGCTCGGTGGCGCGGGAGGAAACCTTCTTCTGGGGAGGGGCGATCGCCTGGCGGGAGCAGGAGAAGCGCCGTCTCCTGTCGGAGGACGCGCGCCGGCGCATCGACGGCCTCAGCTCGCACGACGTGGTCCTCGACATCGATCGGCGGGCGCGCGATCGCCTGAAGGACCACGATTTCGGCAAGCGGATGATCTATCTCGAGCTGCGCAACCGCCTGGCCGAGCTCCTGCTGATGCGCGTCGACAAGATCACCATGGCCTCGTCGATCGAGGCGCGCGTGCCGTTCCTCGATCACGCCCTGGTCGAGTTCACCATGCGCATCCCGACCGAGCTCAAGATCCGGGGCGGTCAGTCGAAGTATCTGCTCAAGAAGGCGATGACCGGAATCCTGCCCGACGAGATCATCCACCGGCCGAAGCAGGGGTTTGGCGCGCCGGTCCGGGAATGGCTGCGCGCCGATCTGTACGCTCCCGCCTTCGAAGGCGTCATGCGTTCGCGCCTGCGCGAGGAGAATCTCCTCGATTACGACCATGTCGAGCGCCTGTTCCGGGCGCACCGCGCGGGTGGGCGGGATCACAGCTGGCACCTCTGGACGCTGTACAACCTCAGCCGGTGGTACGACCACTGGATCGCGCAGGAGGCGGCCTGACGTGGGCGGCGGCGCGGCCAGGGCGCGGCTGGAGGCGCCCCCCGGACCGGCGGTCCCGGCGCCGCCCGTCACGGCCGTGGTCCTCCTGACACGGGACGGCGAGGCCGCGGAACGGGCGCTGCCGCGACTCCTGCCGGGCCGGGCGTTCCTGCCGCTGCGACGCGGGGAGTTCGAAGGGCTCGGACCGTGGAAAGTCCTGCAGCGCCTGCGCTCCGTGGCGGCGGACGAGCTGGTGTTCCTGACCGACGATCTGGACGCGCACGACCGGATCTGGCGCCTGCAGGCCCTGGGGGCCGCGGCGCGCGCTCCCGAACGATTCCTCCTCGACATGGGGGGCCGGCGTGTCGCGCTCTCGATGGCGTTGTTCCTGACGCGGGACCTGCCGTGGCTCGGCGGCGGGCTCCTGGCGACGGGGTGGGCGCTCGCGCGCACCAGTGCCCGGCTGCGGCGTCTCAGGACCTCGCCGCGCCTGGCGCCGATCGCCGCCACCAACCGAACGGTGTGCTACCTGCGCTCCGATTTCTGGAGCGGCATCCCCGCGGGCGGCTCGGTCGGGCATACCTCGGGGTTCGCGTCCGGTCTCAGGCAGATCGGCTGCGAGGTCAACTTCATCGCCACCGCCCGGCCGGCCGGTCTCGCCCTGGCCCGCGCCGGCGTGGAGATCGTGCCGCCCCGTCCCCTGCACAACGTCTGGCAGGACGCCCCGCCCTTGGCTCACTCGCTGGTGTTTGAGAGCCGGGCGTCGGCGTTCCTCGCGGACGGGCGGACCGGTCTCCTGTACCAGCGCTTCGATCCGGCCAACCACGCCGGAGTGGCGCTGTCGCGCCGGCACAGGATGCCGTTCGTGCTGGAATACAACGGCTCGGAGGTGTGGATCGGCGATCACTGGGGGCGGCCGCTGCGCTTTCGAAGGATGTTCGAGGCGATCGAGGCGGTCAATCTGCGTCACGCCCACCTGGTCTCCGTCGTATCGGACGCGCTGCGCGAGGACGTCGTGGCGCGCGGTGTCGAGCCCGGCAGGGTGATCGTCCTGCCGAACGCCGTCGATACCCGGCTCTATCGCCCTGAATTGGACGGCTCGGCGGTCCGCGCGCGCCACGGACTGACGGGCCGCCTCGTCGTGGGCTTCATCGGGACGTTCGGCGTCTGGCACGGGGCGCCCGTCCTGGCGCGCGCCGCGGCGCAGGTGCTCCGGATCCGACCGGAGACGCGCTTCCTCTTCGTCGGCGACGGGGTCGAGAGACGCGCGACCGAGGAAGAGCTCCGGCGGGCCGGCGTGGCGAAGGGCGTCGTGTTCAGCGGGCTCGTGCCGCAGGAGGACGGGCCCGACCACCTGGCGGCCATGGACATCCTCGCCGCTCCGCATGTGCCGAACCGGGACGGCAGCCGCTTCTTCGGCTCGCCCACGAAGCTGTTCGAGTACATGGCGATGGGCCGGGCGATCGTCGCCAGCCGTCTGGAGCAGATCGCCGAGGTCCTGGAGGACGGACGCACCGCTCTCCTGGTGACTCCCGGGGACGCGGAGACGCTGGCGGCCGCCATCGTGAGGATGATCGACGACGGCGACCTGCGCCGGGGCCTCGGTGCGGCGGCGCGCCGCGAAGCGGTCGAGCGCCACACCTGGGACGCCCGGGCGCGGGTTCTGGTGGAGCGGCTGCGCGCCATGGAGCTGGTGCGATGGAGCTGAGCCCGGCGCGTTGGGGTCCGGTGACCGCGGCGCGGGCACTGAGAGGACGCGTGGGGCGGGCCCTGCGGCGACTTCAAGACAGGGCCCGTCTGGCGGTGCCGACCGAGAACACGCTGCTCGGCGACCTCGGCGGACGCTACGGCACGTTCGACGAGTTCCTGGCCGCGAGCCGGCGTGACGTCGCCGCCCCCTCCTTCCTCGGGGGCCTGTCGCGCGACGCGGCGGCCTCCTGGTTCGCGTCCCGCCATCAGGGGCGGCGGGAGCGGGTCATCGCCAGGGCCGGGGCGATCTGCGCCCACCGTTTCGATCTTCTGGGCTCCGGCCCGACCGACCTCGGGCCGCGTCTCCCTTGGCACGCCGATTTCAAGTCGGGACGCGTCTGGCCGGAGAGGGCGTACTTCGAGGACCTGCGCTCCCGCATCGAGGGGGATTTCGGGAATGGATCCGACGTGAAGGTGCCGTGGGAGCTGTCCCGATTCCAGCACCTGCCGGCGCTGGGCCAGGCACTCTGGCTGACCTCCGACCGACGCTATTACGAGGAGTTCCGCGCCCAGATGACCGACTGGATCGCCCGTAACAGGCCGGGTCTGGGCGTGAACTGGGCGTGCACCATGGACGTGGCGATCCGGGCCGTGAACTGGGTCTGGGCGTACTCCTTCTTTCGTGCCGAGATCCTCGACGACCGTCCGTTTGCGTCGCTGTTCTTCCGCTCCCTGTTCGTCCATGGACGGTTCATCGCCTCCAACCTGGAGAACGGCGCCGCGATCACGAGCAACCACTATTTTGCCGACCTGGTCGGGATGCTGTTCCTCGGCGTGCTGTTCCGCGGCGCGCCGGAGGCGGACTCCTGGAAGGGGCTCGCCGTGTCGGAGATCGTGCGCGAGAACGAGCGTCAAACCTACCCGGACGGCGTCGATTACGAAGCCTCCACGTCGTACCACCGGCTGATGACCGAGATGGCGCTGACCTCCCTTCTCGTTCTCGAGCGCGCCGGATTCCGCGTGCCGGCACTGCGCGATCGTGTGCGCGGCATGATCGAGTACGTGGCGCACTACACCAAGCCGGACGGCCGGGCGCCGCAGATCGGCGACAACGACGATGGACGGTTGCAGATCCTCGGTGACGACGGCGCGGAGCGGGGGGACCACCGCCATCTGCTGGCCGTCGCGGGGTGTCTCTTCGAGGACGATCTCCTGTTCGCCCTGGGGGGTGACCGCTGGGAGGACGCGTTCTGGCTCTTCGGGGACGCGTGCGCGAAACGGCTCGACCGCCGCGGCGCGATCGGCCGCGTCAGCGTGACCGGCCGGCACTTCAAGGACTCCGGCTCCATCGTGCTGCGTCACGAGGACCTGTATATGTTCTTCGACGCCGGGCCGGTGGGACTGAAGGGGCTCGGGACGCACGCCCACAACGACACGCTGTCGATCGAGCTCCAGGCGGGCGGGGCGGATCTCGTCGTCGATCCCGGGACCGGCGTCTACACGCCCGACCTGCGGCTGCGCGATCGGATGCGCTCGACGGCGGCGCACAACACCGTCCGGCTCGACGGCGAGGAGATCAATCCGATCCCATCGCGCCCCTTCGAGCTGCCCGGGGCCGATCGTCCGGAGGTGATCCGCTTCGTGTCGCGTGCCGGGTTCGACCTGGCCGAGGCGCTGCATCGTGGCTACGGCCGTCTGCCCGACCCGGTGGTGCACCGTCGGATCGTCCTCCTGAACAAGCGAACCGGCCGCTTCGTCATCGAGGATCGCCTGGAAGGGGATGGAGCGCACCGGATCGAGTGGTTCTTCCATCTCGCGCCGGGCTGCACGGCGCTCGACGGCGCGGCGGGGACGCCGACGCGTTTCTCCTCGCGCGGCCCGGTGTTTCGTCTCGAGCCCGTCTGTCTGCCGGACGGCGCGCGCGGCTTCCTGGAGGAGGGTGTCGTCTCCCCGGGGTACGGCCGGCTGGAGCGTGCCCTGGTCCTGCGCTTCGAGTGGAGCGGCCGGCTCCCCGCACTGGGGCGTTTCGCCGTGGTCCCCGAGACGGACGCCGCGGCGCGCGCCGGGGGGGCACGATGAAACAGGTGCTGCTCAAGGAGGGTCGGGCGATCCTGGAGGAGGTCCCGGTCCCGTCGGCGGAGCCTGGTCGCGTCCTGGTGCGCACCGCTTTTTCCGTCCTCAGCGCCGGCACCGAGCGCGCCGCGCTGCACGCCGGGGAGGCTTCGTCCCTCCTCGATCGGGCGACCGATCCGGCCAGCGTCCGCAAGGCGATCGAACTTCTGCGCTCCGAGGGGCCCTCGGGTCTCTTCGATCGGGTGCGGGCGGCGCGCGAGCCCCGGGCCGCGGCGCCCGGTTACGCCGCCAGCGGCTGGGTGCAGTCGGCGGGGGCGGGGGTTCTCGACCTCGGTCCCGGCACCGCCGTCGCCTGCGCGGGCGCCGGGCACGCATCGCACGCCGAGTGGATCGCCGTACCGCGCCAGCTCGTCGTGCCGGTGCCGCAGGGCCTTCCGCTCGACGAGGCGGCGTTCGCCACGCTCGGGTCGATCGCCCTTCAGGCCGTGCGCCGGTCGGCCGTCCAGATCGGCGAGTGCGTCGTGGTCCTCGGGCTCGGTCTGATCGGAAACCTCGCCGCCCAGATCGCGCGGGCCGGTGGGGCCCGCGTCCTCGGCTTCGATCTCGATCCGGCGCGCGCGGCGCGCGGCCGCGCCCTGGGCATCGAGGCGCACGATCTGGGGGCGCGCGACCCGCGTCAGGAGGTGCCGCGGGCGACGCAGGGGCTCCTGGCGGATGCGGTCCTGATCTGCGCCGCCGCGCGCGGGGCGGAGATCGCCAACCTCGCCATGCGGCTGTGCCGCAGGAAGGGGCGCGTCGTGATCGTCGGAGACGTGGGGCTCGATCTCGACCGCTCGCTGATGTACGAGAAGGAGCTGGATGTGCTGATCAGCACCTCGTACGGACCGGGGCGCTACGATCCGATGTACGAGGACAAGGGGATCGACTATCCGCCCGCCTACGTGCGCTGGACGTTGAACCGCAACATGGGAGCCTTCCTGGATCTGGTGCGTGGCGGGCGCGTCGCGGTGCGGCCGCTGATCGACCGCGTGACGAGACTCGAGGATGCCGCCTCGGCGTATCAGGCGATCGACGACGACACGAACGCGGGCCGCCCGATCGGCGTCCTGCTGAGCTATGGGGAGACCGCCGCCGCCCCGCCGCAGGCGCCGTCACCCGCCGTCCCGTCCGCCCCGGCCACCATTACCCCGCGGACCGACGGCATCGAGGCGCTGTCGGAGCCCGCGCGCGCGATCGGCGTGGGCGTGTGCGGTGCCGGCGGCTTCGTGAAGACGGTCCACCTTCCGGCCCTGAAACGCGCCCGGGGCTTCCGCCTGCACGCCGTGGCGACCTCATCCCCCCTGAACGCCCGCGACACCGCGCGTCGCTTCGGGATGAGCCACGCCACGACCGATTTGAGGGAGATCCTGGGCGACCCGGACGTGGATCTCGTGCTGGTCGGGACGCGGCACCACCTGCACGCCCCCCAGGCGCTGCAGGCGCTGCGCGCGGGCAAGCACGTCCTGGTGGAGAAACCGCTCTGCCTCGAGGAGGCCCAGATCGCTCCGCTCCTGGAGGAGGCGCGGCGCGCCCGGCGTCTTCTTGCCGTCGGATTCAACCGCCGCTACAGCCCGCTGGCGCGCCGGTCGCGCGAGATCCTCCGACGCCTCGACGGCCCCGCGCTGTTCGTGTACCGGGTGAACGCCGGCGCCCTGCCCCCCGGTCACTGGCTGCAGGACCCGGAGACGGGCGGCGGCCGGATCGTCGGCGAGTGCTGCCACTTCCTCGACCTGATGCTGTACCTGGCCGGGGGTGTCGAGGTCGAGGGAGTCAGGGCGGCGGCCCTGCCGTCCGACGGGGCCGGTGTCATCAACGGCGATTCGTTCGCGGCGATGCTGCGGCTGCCGGACGGATCGGAGGCCGTGCTCGTCTACACCGGTCTCGGCGATCCGGGGCTGCCCAAGGAGCGGCTGGAGGTCTTCAAGTCCGGCACCGTCCTGGTCCTCGACGATTTCACGCGGCTGACCGTGCACGGTGGCCCCGGCGGCTCGCTCGATCCGGGGAGGCAGGACAAGGGGTTCGCGGCGCAGTGGGACGAGATCGGCCGTGCCCTGCGCGGCGAGCCGAACGAGGTCATCGCTCCTCGGGAGATCGAGGCGGCGATGCGCGCCACGTTCGCTCTCGACCGCGCCGTGCGGGGGGAGCGATGAGGGTCCTGATGTGGGAGTCGTTCGCCCCCGGCGGGCCGATCCGCGTCGGCGGTCACCATTACGCGGAGCGGTTCCTGCGCGACGGCTGGCGGGTCGCCTGGTGCGTCGGCCCGCTCTCGCCGGTGAACTTCGTCAAGAGCAACACCGAGACGCGCGCCCGCATGCGTCTGTGGCGACGCGGCGGCGAACGCCTGCACGATGGCCGCATGTTCGCCTATGCCCCGATGACCCTCGCGCCCTACCGGCCGTATCCGGTCTTCGACCGGCCGGCGGTGCAGCGCGCCACCCTGCGGGCCACCCTGCCTCGCTTCAGGAGCGTCCTGGAGGACGCCGGCTTCGGTGCGGTCGACCTCCTCTGGATGTCGACCGGCAGCCCGTTCCTGGCTCTTCTGGACGATGTCCCGCACGAGGCGTCGATCTACCGGATGAGCGACGACACGGCGGCCTTTCCCGACACGCCGAGGACCTTCGCCGGGCTCGAGCGCGAGGCGTGCCGGCGGGTCGACCTGGTCCTGGCGACCGCCAGGACGCTCGAGGAGCGCGCCTGGTCGCTGGGCGCGCGCCGCGTGCTCTACCTCCCGAACGCGTGCGAGCCGGAACGGTTCGCGCTGGGGCTCGATGAGCCGGCCGATCTGCGGGGCGTGCCCCGGCCCCGGGCGATCTACAGCGGGGCGATCGACAGCTGGTTCGACGCCTCCTTGCTGGGGGAGGTGGCGCGCCTCCTTCCGGGCTGGACGTTCCTCCTGCTGGGGCCTCTACGCGCCGACCTCGGGGCGCTGCGCGGTCCCCCGAACGTCCGTCTTCTCGGGCCGCGCGCCTACGACATGCTGCCCGCCTATCTGGGCGCCGCCGACGCCGGCATCGTTCCGTTCGTGCTGAACACGCTGACGCACGCGATTCATCCGCTGAAGGTGTACGAGTACTGCGCCGCGGGACTGCCGGTGGTGACGACGCCGATGCGCGAGACCGTGGCGATGGGCGCGCCGCTGCGCCAGGCGGCCACGGCCCGGGAGTTCGCAGCCGGTCTCGAGGCGTCGCGCGGCGAGGGGCCCGGACCGCGCGGCGCGCGGCTCGAGTTCGCGCGGCGTCACACCTGGGACCGGCGCTTCGCGCTGCTGCGCGCCGAGATCGCCGGTCTGACCGGGTCGCGGCCCGCACGCGCCGCAGGAGGTCGCGGTTGAGCATCCGGTCGAGCCGCCGGGCGGTGGAGCCCGTGACCGACCCGCGGCCGGCGCCGCCGGCCCCGGCACATGACGAGCGCATCCGCGTGCTGCATGTCCTGTCCACCCTCCTGCCGGGCGGCTCCGAGCTGTCGGTGCTGCGTCTCGTGGGCGCCCTCGACGCGCGCCGCTACCGGACCAGCGTCGCGTACCTCCGAGGCGAGCCGGTCCTGCGCCGCGACTTCGAAGCGGCCGGCGCCGAGGTCGTCCCGGTGAGGCTGCGCTCCCACTTCGACCCGTTGTGTCTGTTGCGCCTGCGCGCCCTGGTGGCGAGAGGTCGTCACGACCTGGTGCACACGCACATGGACGTGGCCGATTTCTACGGGGCCCTGGCCGGCCGTCTCGGCGGCGCGCGGGCCGTCGTGTCGACCAAGCACGCGCCCGACGAGTTCCGCACCCGGCGCACCTGGAAGCGCTATCCCTTCCTGGTGCTGGAGAGACTGGCCTACGAAATGGATGACGCGGTGATCGTCGTGTCGCAGGGCCTGGCGGAGTTCCTCGAGACGACCGAGCGTCTGCCGCGCCGCAAGATGGTCATCATCGGGCACGGCGTGGGGGTCGACCCGCACGTCGCGCCGCGGGACGAGGCCCGCTCGGCCCTGGCCCTGCCAGCCCTGGATCCGCTGATCGGCTGCGTGGGGCGTCTGTCTCCCGAGAAGGGTCACGCGTTCCTTCTGCGGGCGCTGCCGGCGATCGTGGCGGCGTTTCCGCGAGCCGGGTGCGTGCTGGCGGGCGACGGGCCGTCGCGCGCGTCCCTGGAGGACGAGGCGCGGCGGCTGGGGATGGCGGACCGGGTGGTGTTCCTCGGCCACCGCGGCGACGTGCCGGGGATCCTGTCGGCGCTCGACCTGTTCGTCCAGCCGTCCTTGTACGAAGGGTTCGGGATGAGTCTCCTGGAGGCGATGGCGGCGCGTCTGCCGATCGTGGCGTCGCGCGTCGGGGGCATTCCGGAGGTGGTCGACGACCAGGTGACGGGTCTTCTTGTTCCGCCGGCGGACGCGCAGGCCCTGGGGCGCGCGGTGACGGCGCTGCTCGGCGACTGCGGGCGGGCCCGCCGGTACGCGGACGCCGCCGCGCGGCGGGTCTCGGAGCGTCACTCCATGACGGCGGTCGCGGCCCGCGTCGACGCCCTGTATCGACGGGTCCTGGGGTCTCCCTCATGAGGGCCGCCTCGCTGAATCCGTCCGCGCCCCGCACGGCAACCGCCGCCCCTGGCGCGTCCCGCCCGGCCTTCTCGCCGCATGCCGCCCGCCCGCGGCTCCTGATCCTGACGGTCGGCTTCACGGTGGGCGGGGCGGAGCAGCTGATCCTGACCACCGCGCCCCGCCTGCAGCGCGACGGATTCGAGGTCACGGTCGCCTGTCTGAAGGGGTGGGGTGTTCTGGGCGACGAGCTGGAGGCGCGCGGCGTGCGCGCGGTCGCGCTCGGAGCGAAGGGGTGGTTCGACCTGCGCGCCTTCGGGCGCCTGCTGTCGATGCTGAGACGCGACCGCGTGCAGATCGTTCGCGGCCATCTGTTCTGGGCGAACCTCACGGCGCGGCTGGTCGGTAGGATCGCCCCGGTTCCCGTCGTCGTCACCACCCACCACGACACCGATGTCTGGATGCGCTGGTACCACCGGCTGGCCGAGCGCGCCACGGCGCCGCTGTCGGACGCCGTCACCACGTGCTCCGAGGCGGTGCGGCGCCACGCCATCGAGACCCTCGGCATCCGGCCGGGCCTGGTGCACACGCTCCCCAATGCGATCGAGATTCCGGAGGTGGCGTGCGACCCGCTCACGCGCGAGCGCGTCCGGCGCGAGCTCGGCGCAGGAGCGGGGGACATCCTCGTCGGGACGCTGGGGCGGCTGGTGGAGCCGAAGAAGGGTCTCATGGTGTTCCTGGCGGCCGCGCGGTCGCTGCTGCGCGATGTCCCGCGCATCCGGTTCGTCCTCGTCGGCGACGGACCGCAGCGCGCGGCGCTCGAGGAACGCGCGACGCGCGAGGGTGTGAGCCACTGCACCGTGTTCGCCGGGATCCGTCGCGACGTGGCGGAGGTCATGCGCGCTCTCGATCTCTTCGTGCAACCCTCTCTGTGGGAGGGGTTCGGTCTCACCGCCCTCGAGGCGATGGCGGCCGGGACCCCCGTGGTCGCCACGCGGGTGGGCGGGGTGCCGGAGGTCATCGTCGACGGCGAGACCGGTCTTCTGGTCCCGCCCGGGGATGCCGAGGCTCTGGCCGCGGCGTGCGCGCGCGTCCTGAGCGACCGCGACCTCGCGGCGCGTCTGGGGCGCTCGGGTCGGGAGAGGGTGCGGCAGCATTTCGACATCGAGCGGCTGGTCGGGCAGATCGAGGCTCTGTACCGCGAGCTTCTGGAGCGGGACCGGACGCCCGAAGCGGCACCGTCCGGCCGGCAGCGGAGCGAGGGTTGATCGGATGGCCTCTACTCTGCCTGATGGCCTTCGGCCTGGCGCTGGTGATCTCTCTCTATATGACTCCGCTGATGCGGGCGGCGGCACTGCGCTTCGGGATCGTCGATCGGCCGGACGGGAGGCTCAAGAACCAGGCGCAGCCGGTGCCGTACCTCGGCGGTCTGGCGATCTACCTGTCGTTCCTGCTGGCGCTGACGGCGACCCGGCGGTTCGACTCGATCGAGGTTCTCGGCATGCTGCTCTCGGGCGCCATCGTGGTGATTCTCGGTCTGGTCGACGATCTGGGTGTCCTGACCCCGGGGATCAAGCTGGCCGGCCAGGTGGTGGCGGTCCTCGCTTTGATCAACTCCTCCGTGTACATCAAGCTCGGGTTCCTGAACCCCTGGATGGCGATCGTGCTGTCGTTCTTCTGGCTGCTGGGAACGACCAACGCGTTCAACCTCATCGACATCATGGATGGCCTGGCGGCGGGGGTCGCCGCGGCCGCGACGGCGGTGCTCTTCCTGATCGCCGCGGTCAACGGTCGGACGACCTACGCCATCCTCCTGGCGGCGCTGTGCGGGTCGCTGTGCGGGTTCCTGCGCTACAACGTCGAACCGGCGCGGATCTACATGGGCGACACGGGAAGCATGTTCGTCGGGATGATGCTAGGGGCCCTGGCGATGAACAACTCGTACACGCGTCGGAACCTGGTCGCCTCGGTGGCGCCCGTCATCGTCCTCGGGGTGCCGATCTTCGACACGCTGTTCGTGATGTACGTGCGCTTTCGCCGCGGGCTGCCGGTGTTTCTCGGCAGTCCCGATCACTTCGCGCTGCGGCTGCGCAAGTGGCGTCTGTCGACGCGTCAGACCGTGCTGGCGTCCTGGGCGGCGACCATCGTCCTGGGCGGGCTGGCGATCGTCATGATGCTCTCCACGACGACCGCGGCGATCGTGATCCTGGCCGGGATCGCCGTGGCCGGCCTGGCGCTGGGGCTGCTGCTCCGGCGCATCGACATGACGTTATGAGGGCGGCGCGTGGCGGCCGCGCGAGGTCGGACGGATGAGCGACACGTATCCGGTGGTCATACTCGGCGCGGGTCTGACCGGTCTGTCGGCCGCCTGTCATCTCGGCGTCCCGGCGGTCGTGATCGAGCGCGAGGCCGAGGTCGGCGGCCTGGCGCGCACGCGCGTCGAGGACGGCTTCACATTCGATTGCACGGGTCATCTGCTGCACCTGAAGGATCGGCGCGTCATGGCCCTGGTCGACGCCCTGCTGCCCGACGCCTTCGCCCGCCACGAGAGACGGGCGCTGATCTTCTCCAAGGGGGTGTACACGCCGTATCCGTTCCAGGCCAACCTGCACGGACTGCCACCCGACGTCGTGCACGAGTGCGTCAGCGGCTTCGTGGGGGCCCTGCTCCGCCGCGCCGCCGAGGGCGAGCCCGATCTGTCGTCGCTTACGTTTCGCGACTGGACGGAGCGCACCTTCGGCGCCGGGATCGCGCGACACTTCCTCGTGCCGTACAACACCAAGCTGTGGCGCACCGACCTGGAGGAGATCGAGTGCGGATGGGTGTCCTGGTCGATCCCCCGCCCCACGCTCAAGGAGGTCATGGACGGGGCGTTCGGAGCGACCGTGCGGGGACTGGGCTACAACCCGACCTTTCTCTACCCGAGGCGCGGAGGGATCAGCCTCCTGCCCGAGGCCCTGTCGCGGCGCGGTGTGGAGGTCCGCCTGAACGAGACGGTGACGGGGATCGACGCCGCGGCGCGCTCCGTGCGCCTGGGGAGCGGACGCGTGGTCCACTACGAGAGTCTCGTCTCCACCATCCCGCTCGACCGGCTGCTGGCCATCACCCGCGGGCTCCCGGCCGGGCTTCCGGAGATCGCCGCCAGGCTGCGCGCGGTGCGGGTCCTGAACATCAGCCTCGGCGTCGACCGCGAGGGGGTCTCGGGGGCGCACTGGATCTATTTCCCCGAACCCGAGTACTCGTTCTATCGCGTCGGGTTCCCGGCCAACCTGTCGGCGGGGCTGGCGCCGCGCGGCTGCTCATCGCTCTACGTGGAGCGCTCGCTCCTGCGCGACGAGCCGTTCGACGAGGACGAGGTGATCGTGACCGCGGTCGAGGACCTGCGTCGCTGCGGGATCCTGTGGAAGGGGGACCGGCTGGTCTATCGTCGCGTCTCGGTTCTCGATCCGGCTTACGTGATCTACGACCGCTTCCGGGCCGACAACCTGCCGCGCGTCCACGAGACCCTCAACGCGTTCGGGATCCATTCCGCCGGCCGTTTCGGGACCTGGGAATACTCCTCGATGGAAGGGGCAATCGCCGCGGGCATGGGTCTGGCGGAGCGGCTCGACGGGCGGCTCCGGGGCGTGAAGGCGGCGGGGGGCGGCCGCCGATGAGCGGGGCGGGAGGCGCGGGCTGACATGTGCGGTCTGGCGGGGATCGTCCACAGCGACATGCGCCGGCCCGACGAGACTGCGCTGCGCGCCATGGGCGACGCGGTGGCGCATCGCGGGCCGGACGACGCCGGTGAGTTCGTGGCCGCGGGCGTGGGTCTGGCGAGCCGGAGGCTGGCGATCCTCGACCTGTCGCCCAACGGGCGCATGCCGATGAGCAGCCCGGACGGCCAGGTCGTCCTGGTCTTCAACGGCGAGATCTACAACCACATCGAGCTGCGCGAGGAGATGAAGCGCCGCGGCGCCCGCTTCCGGTCGACGGGCGACACGGAGGTCCTGCTGCAGCTGTATCTGAAGGACGGCCCCGATTTCCTGCGGCGCCTGATCGGCATGTTCGCCATCGCCCTGTGGGACGGCCGCCGGAAATCGCTCCTCCTGGCCCGCGACCGTCTGGGCGTCAAGCCGGTCCTGTACCGGCTCACCGGGGACGGTCTGCGCTTCGCCTCGGAGATCGCGGGTCTCCTCGCCGAGCCGGGGTTCTCGCCGGAACCAGACCCCGAAGCGGTGCATCACTTCCTGGCCCTGCGCTTCGTCCCGGGGCCGAACACCGCCTTCGAGTCGATCCGGCAGGTGCCGCCGGCGCACGTCCTGCTCTACGAGGGCGGCCGGGCCCGGCTGGAGCGCTACTGGTCTCTGCCGGAGATCGCGACGCCGCCGTTGCGGCCGCAGCGGGAATTCGAGGAGCGCTATCGCGCCCTCATGGATGACGCCGTGCGCGTGCGGCTGCGCAGCGACGTCCCGGTGGCGCTCCTGCTCTCGGGGGGGATCGATTCGACGGCGGTCGCGTATCACATCCGGCGCAATCACGCGGGACGGTTCCGCGCCTTCAGCGTCGGGTTCTCGGAGGCCGACTACAACGAGCTGGCACGGGCCCGCACCGCCGCGAAGCACTTCGGCATCGCCCTCGAGGAGATCGAGCTGCGCGAGAACGTCGTCGACGCGTTGCCGGAGATCGTCCGCCACCTCCAGGCACCGTTCGGCGATCCGTCAATCGTACCGTCCTGGTTCCTGGCGCGCGCGGTATCGCGCAACATCAAGGTCGCCCTGGTCGGGGACGGTGGCGACGAGAACTTCGGGGGTTATGACCGGTACCGGGCGCATCTTCTCGCCGACCGGCTGGGGTGGCTCCCGGGCGTGGTATCACGCACGCCGTTCTACGCCCTGCTCGAGGCCGTGTCGTCCGAGAAGAGCCGGCGCAACCTGCCGGGGCGCATGCGCCGTTTCCTGGATGGCTGGGAGCTGCCGGCGCGCGAGCGGAACGCCCTCTGGATGGCGAACCCCGGCGCGCGGCGGATCGCGCGCCTGTACCAGCCCGACTTCGCGGCCCGGGTCGCGGGCCTCGACCCGACGCGGGCCCTCGGGTCGATGCCGAACGACTGGGGCTCACCCGCGCTTCTGAACCTCGTCCTGCGCGCCGACCTCCTGCGCTACCTGCCGGACGATCTCCTGTTCAAGGCGGACAGCACCTCGATGGCGTTCGGGCTCGAGCTCCGCAGCCCGTTCCTCGATCATCGCGTCGTGGAGTTCGCCGCCGCGCTGCCGGCCGCCTGGAAGGTGAGCGGTCTGGCGGGGAAGCGGTTCCTGAGACGCGCGTATCGCGGCCATGTTCCGGAAAGCATCCGCCGCGCCCCGAAGGCGGGGTTCGGTCTTCCGATCGATCACTGGTTCCGCGGCGGTCTCCACGGTCTGGCGCACGACCTGCTCCTGGGTCCGGGCGCGTTGTCGCGGCTCTATCTGAAATCGGACTCCGTCGCCGCAGTGCTCAAGATCCACCGATCGGGACAGCGCAATTACGACGAGATGATCTGGACGCTGCTCGTCCTGGAGCTCTGGCTGCAGACCCGCCGCGAACGGGTCCGGAAGGTCGCGGCGTGAGCGCGCGCCGCGTGCGCGTGTGTCACGTGATCACGCAGCTCGAGCTGGGCGGGGCGCAAGAGAACACCCTCTACACCGTCTCGCATCTCGCCCCCCCGTTCCACCCGATCCTGGTGTGCGGTCGGGGCGGTCTCCTGGATACCGAGGCGCGCGGTCTGGGGGTGCCGGTCCGGTTCGTGCCATCCCTGGTCCGGCCGATACGACCGCATCTCGACGCCCTGACGCTCGTACGTCTGGCGCGTCTTTTCCGTGAGGAGCGACCGGACATCGTCCATACGCACTCCTCGAAGGCGGGCATCCTCGGACGTCTCGCGGCGGCGCTCGCGGGCGTGCCCCGTGTCGTGCACACGATCCATGGATTCGGATTCCACGCGGCGCAGCCCCGGCCGGTCCGCGACGCCTTCATCGCCCTGGAGCGTCTGGCGGCGCGGGTGACGACGCATTTCATCGCGGTGTCGCGGGCCAACATCGAGGCCGGCATCGCCCTCGGGCTGTTCCCGCGCGAGCGTGTCAGTCTGATCCGGAGCGGCGTCCGCCTGGCGGACTTCGAGAGCGCCGCGGGTCTCGGCAGGACCCGGGCCGCCGGAGCATCGTTCCGGGAGGAGCTCGGGCTCCCCGGCGACGCTCCCCTGGTCGGGATGGTCGCCTGTCTCAAGCCGCAGAAGTCGCCGCTCACCTTCGTCGAAGTGGCCGCGCGGGTCGTGCGCGAGCGCCCGGGCGCCGTCTTCGTGCTGGCGGGTGACGGAGAGTTGCGACCGGCCGTCGAGCGCCTTATCGCGCGTCTCGGTCTGGGGGACCGTCTCCGCCTGCTCGGCTGGAGACGGGATATCCCCAGAGTCATGTCCGCGCTCGATGTGCTTCTCCATACCTCGCTCTGGGAAGGTCTGCCACGGGTCCTGCCGGAGGCGATCGCCTGCGGCGTGCCGATCGTGGCATCGGGCGTGGATGGAACGGCAGACATCCTCCAGGACGGCGTCACCGGGATCCTCTGCTCCCCGGGGGATGCGGACGCCCTCGCGGCAGGCGTGCGACGCCTCCTTGCGGATCGGGATCTCGGTCATCGGATGGCCCGGCGCGCCAGAGAGGTGCTCGGAGAGTTCGACATCGACGCCATGGTCCGCCAGCAGGAGCGCCTGTACCTGACGCTCATGGAGAAGGGGAGCCGGACTGCCCCCCGGAACGGGCGCCATCCGGGGCACGGCGGAGGGGCGGATACTAATACTAATAATGATGCGTTCGCCGGTGGGGCGCGCCCCGGGGGCTCCCTTGCGGCGCGCCCGAGCCACGCCCTAACTCGCGGCTCTTCAACGGCTTGAAATGAGTGACGGAGCCGTTATATTGGAATCGACGGAGAGGCTCCCGGCAGGGGCGGCACGCCCCGTCGCCGGTCCCTGAAGGGCGCGATCATGCCGGTGCTCGAGCTGCACGACATCCACAAGAGCTACCGGTCCCACCTGTCGATCCGCAAGTACTGGATCCTGCGGGGGCTGTCGCTGTCGATCCACGAAGGGGAAATTTTCGGATACATCGGCACCAACGGTGCCGGGAAGACCACCACGATCAAGCTGGCGCTCGGGCTGATCTTTCCGGACGCGGGGACGGTCCGGCTGTTCGGCGAGGACGCGTCCAGGCCGGAACTGCGGCGTCGCGTCGGCTTTCTGCCCGAGAACCCCTATCTTTACGACTACCTGACCGGCGAGGAATTCCTGGATTTTCACGCCCGTCTGTTCGGTCTCGACGCGCCGGCCAGGCGACGACGCGTGCGGGACCTTCTCGACAGGGTCGGTCTCGCGAATCGCGGCGACCGCCAGCTGCGGCATTACTCCAAGGGGATGCTGCAACGGATCGGCCTGGCGCAGGCGCTGATCAACGACCCGGATCTCGTCGTGCTCGACGAGCCGATGTCCGGTCTCGATCCGATCGGTCGGCGCGAGGTGCGCGACATCATCCTGGATCTCAAGGCGCGCGGCCGCACCGTGTTCTTCTCCACCCACATCCTGTCGGATACCGAGATGATCTGCGACCGTGTCGGATTGCTGGTGAAGGGCTCGCTGAAGGCGGTCGGCCGGATCGACGAGCTGGTGTCCCGCGAGGTGCCGTACTGGGAAGTGACGCTGCGCGGGGTCGTGGACGGGGCGCTGCCGTGCGGAAGCGTCGTGTCGCGGCGCGACGACCGTCTGCTGGTCCGGGTCGATTCGCAGGGCGATCTGCACCGGCTTCTCGGCATCCTGAACGGCCACGGGGCCCAGCTGGTCTCGGTCACGCCGGCGCGACAGTCGCTCGAGGACCTGTTCATCCGGGAAGCGCGGGGAGGCGGTCCGGTGACGCCGGGAGCGGGGGACGACGTTGCTCGCTAGGATCAACGCCATCGCGCTGAACACCTTCCGGGAGGCGATCCGGCACCGCATCCTGTACCTGCTGCTCATCTTCGCCGTGGTGATGATCTCGTTCGCGCAGATCCTGTCGCTTCTGACGGTGGGGAGCGAGGAGAAGGTCATCAAGGACTTCGGGCTGGCCTCCATCGATCTGTTCGGCGTCCTGACGGCGGTCTTCATCGGGATCGGGCTCGTGAGCCGGGAGATCGAACGCCGCACGGTGTACACCCTCCTGACGAAGCCGCTGCACCGCTTCGAGTTCGTCCTCGGCAAGTTCGCCGGGCTGGCCATCACGCTCCTGGTCAACACGGGCGTGATGACGCTGTGGTTCTTCCTGGTTCTCCTGATCAAGGGGATGCTCGACGGGGCGCTGGTGATCGCCATTCTCCTCCTGTTCTTCCAGTTCCTCTTGATCACGGCGCTGGCGGTCCTCTTCTCCTGTCTGTCGACGCCGATCCTGGCGAGCGTGCTGACGCTGGCCCTGTACGTCGTCGGCCACCTGTTGTGGAGCCTCGATCTGCTGGCCGCCCGTCTGACGAGCGCCTCCGGCCGGGCGCTCTGCCGGGCGCTCTACTTCGTGCTCCCGAACCTGGGCAACTTCGACATCAAGGGCGAGGTCGTGCACGGTGTTGCGATCGGCGGCTCGCGCGTCGGGTGGGCCTCGTTGTACCTCGTCCTGTACGGCTCCGCGGTCCTGTGGACCGCCTGCGCCATCTTCGAGCGGAAGGAGCTGCAGTAGATGAAACCCGTGGCGGCGGCGCCCGGCGGGCGGGGACGCATGGCGCTGTGCGCGGTCGTCGCTCTTCTCCTGGCCGTCCTGGTGCAGACGCGGATCGAGGGGAACCGACGCTCCAGCGGCGTCCACCCGATCCTCTACCTGCCCTCCGGCAAATACCTGAGGGTCATGGCGCTCGGGTTCGACGGTCTCCTGGCCGACGTCCTCTATCTGTGGTCGATCCAGTACTACAGCAACTATGACATCCGCGATCGATACAACTACCTCGAGCAGATCTACGACCAGGTGATCACCGAGCTCGACCCGCACTACCTCGATCCGTATCTGGTCGGGGCGCTGATCATGACGAGCGAGGCCCGCCAGCCGGAGATGGCGCTGCGGCTCCTGGACAAGGGGGTCGCCCGCAATCCGGACCAGTGGATCGTGGCGTTCGAGGCGGGGTTCCTCTGCTACAACGATCTGCACGATTACAAACGGGCCGCGGGTTATTTCGAGAAGGCGCTGAGGGTGCCGGGCGTGCATCCGCTGGTGCGGCGCCTGTACGCGGAAATGTACAACCGCGCCGGCGACAAGAGGACGTCCCTCAAGGAGTGGTCGGAGATCTACGAGACCTCCACGGACGATTACGTGCGCAATGTCGCCTGGAACCACGTCCACGACCTCAAGGTGGACGTCGATGTCGCCGAGCTGAGCGATGCGTTGGCCCGGTTTCGCGCGCGCGAGGGACGGCCGCCCCGCGTGCTCCAGGAGATCGTGGCGGCGGGCGTCCTGGGGAGCCTGCCGCGCGATCCCGAGGAACGCGACTATCTCTACGACGAGTCGAGCGGCGAGGTTCGCTACCGGGGCAGCCTGGTTCTCGGCCGCTGACGGCGACGGCCGGCGGCAATTTGAACGGGCTTGGACGGGGACGACGCGCATGCCTTCGGTCATCGCATGGATCCTGGTGGTCGGCGTCGGGGCCTGCGTCGGCTCCTTCCTGAACGTCTGCATCCACAGGATTCCCCTGCGCCGCTCCGTGGTCCGGCCCGGGTCCGCCTGCCCCGCCTGCGGGCGGCCGATCGCGTGGTACGACAACATCCCCGTCCTGTCGTTCGTCCTCCTGCGCGGGCGCTGCCGCCACTGCAGCGCGCCGATCCCGCCGCGCTACCCTCTGGTCGAGGCCGCGACGGCGACGTTGTTCGCGCTCTTGTTCCTGAGACGGGGTCCGACGCTGGAGTTCGTCCTGCAGGCGCTCCTGGTCGCGGCGCTCGTCGCTCTGATGGCGATCGACGCCCGGCACCAGATCCTGCCGAACGTCATCACCCTGCCGGGCATCGCGTTCGGGATCCTGACGAGCCCGCTGCGCACCGATTCGAGCGCGCCGGTGGTCGACTCGATCGCCGGCTGCGCGCTGGGGTACGGCCTCCTGTTCGGCATCAACGCGCTCTACCGGTGGTGGCAGGCCGCCCGCGGCGTGCCGGCCGGTCTGCGGCAGGACGGCATCGGGCAGGGCGACTTCAAGCTGCTGGCGATGATCGGCGCGTTTTTGGGCGTGAGACTCGTGTTCTTCACGCTGTTCTTCGGCGCGTTCTCGGGCGCGCTGTTCGGCGTGACCATGATGCTCGTCCGGGGCTACGGCTGGAAGTCGAAGCTCCCGTACGGTGTCTTCCTGGGCGGGGCGGCGATCCTCGGCCTGTTCGCGGCCGAGCCGTGGATCCGCCTGTACCTCGAGCTGGCGGGGTTGTCGCGATGAACCGTCCGCTCCGCAGCTACGAGGGACAGATCAAGATCTTCCTGGTCCTGCTCGTCCTGTTCCTGGCGGTGGCGATCGTCCTCGATTTTCACCTGCTGGTCGCGGCACGCGATTCGATCCAGGAGGAGGTGGGCCGCCGCGTGGCGCTCGAGGCGGATCTGGTGCGCGCCGAGCTGGAGCGCGACCAGATGTTGCGGGGCCTGCGCGCCGTGCCCGGAACGCCGCCCTATATCCCGCCCGCGTTTCTCAACCTGATGGTCCGGCAGAAGGGGATGCTGGCGATCGAGATCCTGACCACGGAAGGGATGGTTCTGTCGTCGTCCGAGCCGGCGAGGGTCGGCCAGGCCGACGCGTTGCTCGCCGGCAGCGCCTCCGCGGCGCGCCGGCTGAAGGCGGGCGTCAGCGTCCTCGCGCCGCTCGATCGACCGCGCGGCTCGAACTACGCGACGCTGGCGGCGTACCGCCCGATCCAGGACAAGAGCCGGGCCACGATCGCCGTGATCCGCGTGTCGACCGAGGTGCCGGCCCTCGGGTCGGTCGATTTGAACCTCACTCTGATCGCGGGCTTCCAGGCGGCCGGTCTGATGTTCGTCCTGGTCCTCGTGATCCTGTTCGCGCGCTGGCTCCTGCAACCGTACCGGCGTCTCTGGTCGGCGGCGGCGCAGGCTCCCGGCCAGGTGCCGGGGGTCGGACCGGGAGCGAGCGGTGACGAGCCGGATTACCTGGTGCAGGCGTTCCAGGGCGTGCTCGACAAGCTGCGCGCCCAGGAGCACGAGCTGACGCACCTGAAAGGGGCGGGCGGCGTCACGGCGCCGAGCGCGCTCCCGAGCGACCACCTGATCGGCGGAATGAGCAGCGCCGTCCTGGTGTTCGACGGCGGCGGCCGGTTGAGCGTGGTCAATCCGGCGGCCGAACGGCTTCTCGGTCTCGAGCGCGGCACCTCGATCGGTCGAAAGTACGGCGACATCCTCGGTCGCGCCGATCGCCTGATCGAGCTGATCGAGCGCAGTCTCAAGATGGGTGAGACCCTGTCGCGCGAGGTCGTGCCGCTGGTCGGGCCGGACGGCAAGGTGACCCACCTGGGGGCGATGATCTCGCCGATCCGTCCCGCGGAGGGTGGGGGAGAAACGGCCCCGGTGGAGGGCGCGCTCTGCCTGCTCGCGGACCTGACCGAGATCAAGGCGCTCCGGGAGAAGGTCGGTCTCAAGGAGAACCTGGCCGCGCTGGGGGAGATGTCCGCCGGCATCGCCCATGAATTCCGAAACTCCCTGGCGACGATCCACGGGCTCGCGCGGTTGATCGCCCGGCAGAACGGCAACGGCGGTCACTCCGCGGCGGCCCCGCGCGAGCATGCCGAGACGATCCTGCGCGAGGTGGAGGGGATCGAGAAGGTGGTGACCGACTTCCTGCGTTACGCCCGCCCGGTCAGCCTCGATCTGTCCGAGGTCGACCTCAAGGATCTGGTGGAGCACCTGGTGCGTGACATGGCCGGGGACGCGGCGAAATCGGGCGTCGTGATCGAGGTGGTGGGGTCGTTCCCGGGCATCGTCGCCGACGAGGCGCTGATCCGACAGGCGCTGCGCAATCTGCTGGTCAATGCCCTGGAGTCGTTCCCCCCGACCGAGACGGGAGGCCCCGCGCAGGGGCGCCACGCCGGCGCGCGCCGGGTCGTCCTCCGCGGACTACCCGAACCGACCGCGTCGGGCGGCGTGCGGCTCGTCGTCGAGGACAACGGCTCGGGTATCGCCGCCGAGGACCTGCCGCACATCTTCACGCCGTTCTACACCACCAAGGAGCGCGGCACGGGGCTCGGCCTGGCGCTGGTTCAGAAGACCGCCGTCGTGCATGACGGCCAGATCGACGTGCGCAGCACGAAGGGCGGGGGGAGCGTCTTCTCTCTTTACCTGCCGCCGCGCCCCGGTGGCCAGACGCCGGCGTCGCCGCTCTGACGACGGTCCATCGGACCGTCGCTGTTACATCCTGTAACACACCCCCACGCAAGCACACTTTCGTGATCGCCGCCCCGCCGCGTCGGCGCGGCTCAACTCGCGTGTCTGCCGCAGATCGGCCCCGCCGCCGCCGTGCCCCGGTCCATGGCACATCACTTGCTCGATGAGATGGACGAATCGCCGGGCACCGGCCAGCGAGCCGGACCGGCGGAACGGCGCGGGCGAGACGACGCGCGAGGACAGGGCGATGAGCATGAAGCGATCGACATCACGATGGAGCGGCGGCGAGCGGGGGTACTCCCTCCCGGAGCTCCTGATCGTGATCGCCCTCATCGGCTTGTTCGTGATCTTCGGCGGCCCGTCGATCAACGAGGCGTACAAGGCGTACAAGATTCGGAGCGCCGCCAACGAGCTGGTGACCGACCTGCGCGCGCAGCGCTACAACGCCGTCTCGAACCGCGCGCAGCGCAGCGTCACCCTCAACAACCAGAGCGCCGCGTCGCCGAACCAGTACTCCTACACAACCTACAAGGGAGTGGCGATGACGGTGCGTCTGGAGAACGCCAACATCGAGACCACGAGCGCCGCGTCGATCACGTTCAACACGAACGGCTCGACCGGCGCCGTCGGCAACCAGACGATCGTCGTGAGCGGGAACATCAACGACACGCGCAACGACCGGTACACCATCACGGTGACGCCGACGGGGACGATCTCGAGCGCCTACAGCACCTTCTAGAGACGAGGAGAGCGGCATGAGAGCGCGGAGGAGCTTGACGGGTCACGACGGCGAAGAGCAGGGCTTCAGCCTGATCGAGGTCGTCATCGCCATCGGCGTCCTGGCGGGCGTGCTCCTGTCGATCTGCTCGATGTTCATCCTCGGAGGGCGCCAGCTGAAGACCGGCAAGACGATGACCGAGGCGACGACGATCGCCCACGACATCATGGAAACGTACGACAAGCTGTCGTACACGGCGCTCTACACCACATTCGGCGCCGTCGCGACCGACAGCACCAAGACCGTGGTCAGCACGGCCGGGACGAACGCGATCAGCCCGTGGCAGACGGAGATCGACCGCAAGCTGGCCAACGGCTCCGCCTCGGTCACCGTCCTGGCGATGGGGCCCGGCACGCCCAACTTCGGTGCCGCTCTCGGGATCCGCATGACGGTATCGGTCACCTGGACCGAGCTGGGGCGACAGCAGACGGTGGCGTTGTCGACGACGAGATTCTAGGCAGGGAGGAGAAGGCCGGCCGCCGGACCACCGGCGGCGGATCGGAGGACAGCGTGTTCAGGCACAGCCAGTCGAAACGGCAGGTTACGGAAGGCTTCAGTCTCATCGAGATGCTGGTGGCGTCGGCGATCTTCGCCATCGCCGCGGCCGTCGCCTTCATCCTCTACAGCGCCGCGCAGAAGTCGTACAAGGCGGGGGAGAACTTCACCGACCAGCAGCAGTCGACCCGCGTGGCGTTCGACCGCATGGTCTCCGATATCCGCCTGGCCGGCTTCAACACCAACCCCGACGGCGACGCCAGCCGCGTCGACGAGCAGGTGGAGGGGGCGTGGGACACCGCCATCACGATCCGGGGCGACTTCGATTTCGAGGACCCGGCGGCAAACACGACGCCCGAGGCGGCCCTCACGGGCATCCAGTACAACGTGGTTTCGACGGGCAACGACGAGATCGTCACGTACGTCCTGGCGAAGCCGGGACCGACCGGTCCCGACACGCTGACGCTGCGTCTCGACGCGGACCGGCCGCGCTCCAAGAGTCTGTCGACGATCACGATCCCGAACGTGGCGGTGGTCCAGAACAATCCGCCCTACACCCTGTACCGCGTGACCCTCGCCGATATCAACGGCCCGTTCCCGGCGTCGCCCCAGGCGTCGACCAATTTCGTCTACGAGCCCGTGGCGGACAACCTGAAGAGCATGACCTTCCTGTACTACGACGACGGCGGCAACCTGTTGAACCCGAACACCCCGGCCAACGCGGCCGACGACATCGGCGGCGCCGACGCCAACACCACGACGCGCGGCAAGGTGCGACGCATCGCCGTCAGCCTGGTCGGCATGACGCCCGATCCGGACCAGGACTACACCGATCCGACCGACGCCACCGCGACGAGCCACTACCGCAAGTTCGATCTCCTGTCGGACGTCAACCCGGAGAACCTCGGGAAGACCGGGGTCAAGGACATCGACATCACGCCGCCCCCCACGCCGACCAACGTCGCGGTCGTGGCCGGTCACTGCCAGGGGATCCTGGTGAAGTGGGACCAGCCGGCCCCGACATCGGGCGTGACCTCGTACGTCGTGAAATACTACCCGAACGGCTCGCCCAACAGCTTCTCGACACGCAGCTTCACCTATCCGCATCTGGACTACGGCGTGCTCGACTACCTGGGTCACGGGTTCGTGTCGGGGCTGCCCATGAGCTCCAACTACTGCTTCCAGGTGCAGGCGCGTGACCTGGCGGGGAACCAGAGCGCCTGGGCGCCTGCCACGGGCCAGCCGTGCGCCGTGGTCACCAACACCACGACGCCCTCGAACCCGCAGAACCCCACGGCCACCTACTACAGCAGCACGACCGGGATGCCCACGACCCTGGACAGCAAGATCCAGGTGAGCTGGGACGAGCTGAAGGTCAACACGGTCGCCACCTCGATCGGGGGCGACCCGAACTCGATCGGCGGCGCCACCATCCTGCGCGACCTGGCGGGGTACAAGGTGTACCGGGACATCAGCTCGACCTTCTCGGCTCCGGTGGTCATCAAGACGCCGACCGACGTGCCGGTCGGCGTCCTGACCGCGCTCGACCCGGTCGCGGCCTGCAGGGATTATTTCTACAAGATCTCGGCGGTGGACGTCTGCGGCACGGAGGGTGCGATGAGCGGTCTGGCGACCGGGCGCGCGAACACGCTGTACAGCCCCGTGGCTCCGACCGGTCTCAGCGCCGTTCGCAACACGCAGAACACCATCCGCCTGCAGTGGACGCCGGTCACGACCAACACCGCCTCGCCGGCGGCGACGATCTCCATCGACAAGTACAAGGTGTATCGGGCGCTGGGCGATCCGAGCCTGAGCCCGAACGATCCCACGCTCACTTACGCGTATGTTTCCGACGCCATCGTGGCGACCAACCCGCCGACCTTCGACGACAACATCATCTCGATCAAGAACAACCTCAGGACGCAGGCGGCCTATTACCAGCTGACCGCGGTCGATTACTGCCCGAACGAGAGCGTGCGGTCGAACGGGGCGCGGGCCACCTGCGCGTTCAGCGGCAGCCTCGTGGTCAGCCCGATGTCGGGCGCCGGCGGCGGCGACATCGCCCTGTCGATGTCGGTCGTGGGCGGCACCGACCCCAGCTACCAGGGCTACACCCACATCACGCGGAACAGCGACGGCTACGGTCCGGCGGACTACAGCTTCTATCCGCCGACCAACGGATCGCCGAGCGTCGTGACCTGGCCGGCGACGACGAACGACACGGGCGTCTACACCATCTACTGGGAGGTCGAGAACGACAAGGGCTGCGTCGCCAGCACGTCGACCACCTATACCAGGACCAACACGCTGCCGTGCAAACTGTCGGCGGCCGGCGCAGGACTGTCCCCGTCGTCGGGCGGGACGAAGTTCAACCATCTGAACCTGACGCTGACCAACACCTACTCCAAGAATCTGACCATCGACAAGATCACCACCGGATGGACGGGTGGCGCGAGCACGCTCAACGAGGTCGACCTGCCGACGTCACCGCTGATGACCTACTGTCTGCCGGGCGGGGCCAACCCGACGGCCTGCACGCAGCTGTTCGGCGTGCCGCCGGTCATCAACGCCTCCTCGTCCGCCGGCAACCAGTTCATCTGGAACGCCTCGGTCGCGGCCCAGTCGTTCACCCTCACGTACAATTTCACCGACAGCAGCGGGGTGACAGGTGTGTGCACGATCTGCGTGAACTCGAGCATGGGGATCACCATCTCGACCACCGGGTCGTGCCCGTAGGGGGGATGATCATGGAGGCATCGAGCATGACCACTCCTTCCGGGCTCGACCACAAGGGTGAACAGGGCTCCGCCCTGATCATCGCCACCCTGGTGACCGTGATCCTCGCGCTCCTCGGGCTGTCCTACCTGATGATGGCCCAGACCGAGAGCACCATCGCCGAGAACGAGCGGAACTCCGCGACCGCCATGTACGTAGCGGAGGCGGGGACCCGGCTGGCGGTGAACTGGTTCAACGACCCCACTTCGACCGGTTACCTGGTCCCCACGACCGGTCAGGTCGACCGGACGCTGAGGGTGATCGACCACGACAACAACCCGGGAACGGCGCGGGTCCAGGCGGTTGCCGGCGACTGCACGCGACCCCTGTACAAGGACGGCGTCTGCACGATCAGCCCGATTCTCGATCGGCCGTACCGCTCGGACCTGGCGAACACCTATCTGGGCGTCGAGACGGGCGCCGACGCCGGGTTCCCGAACGCGGGGCCTGATCTGGTGGTGAGCGCCTCGCACCTGACGACGATCAACAACGCGCTCTTCCCGAACTTCCCGAAGAGCGACTTGAGGGCCCGGATCACCCGCATCGAGATCTACGCTCCACCGAGCGCGACGATCGGCGGTACGACCACCCGGTTGGGAATCGCCACCGTCAAGGTCACCGCCGGCGTGTTCCTCTTTCCGGGGACCGCCGACGAGCGCCAGGTCGCCACGCGCGTGGTCAAGGCGGTGGTGAACGAGATCCCGGTGCCCGGCCCGGTCGGCCCGCTGCAGTCGTGCTCCGATCTGTCGTACACCGGCAGCTTCGAGATCCACTGGGGGACCGGCTCGGCCCTGGCCGGCGCCAATATCCCTGGAAACCTCGACACCAAGGTCCCGTCCTCCATCCCGTACGCCCTGAACGACCCGGGCACCTATTACACCGACGCGACGCCGCACGACCTGGCGACCTGGGCCCACGACGTCAGCGGCACCGCCATCGAGGACCCCTGGTTCAAGTTCATCGCGGGCGGCACGATCGCCGGCATGCCGAACTCCAACCCGCAGCCCTATCCGATGACCTTCCCCGGCGGCACCTATCCTTATCCGGGAAACGGCACCAGCTACCACACCAACGTGTTCCAGAACACCGTGATCAACTGCCCGGCGTTCGACTACGGCCTGTGGAAATCGATCGCCCAGGGCGGCAATCGCGGCAACTACTATTACACGTGGGCCAGCGCCGACACATTCAAGCTGGACGGTCAGGGAGCGGCGGTGACCTTCGCCAACGCCACGACCGGAAAGAGCGGCATCTTCTTCTTCGACACCCAGGACGCCCTGCCGCCGCGCGGTCTGTACTCCGATTCCTTCCCGACGACCAACCTGACGCCCGGGATCAGCATCTCCTCGGGGAGCGGCTGGGGGGGGCTGACCGGGTTCGCCTACTTGAACTCCGCCACCTTCCAGACGACCGGCGTGGGCAGCATCGGCGCCACGCGCACGGTCTTCCCTCCGGGTGAGCCGGGCGATTCGACCGGGTTCGTGAATCTGCAATATCCCGGAACGCTCACCGGCACGTACACGGACAGAGGGTGCGGCGGCAGCGCCGAGTGCACCGCGCTCGGCGTCGGCGCCGCCGCCCCCGCGTCGTTCCTCGACCCGGTCACCGGTCTGCGCTACTGCGTCGACGCCACGACCTGCACCGCCGCGTCCTGGACCGCCAGCCCCACGCCCGTGAAGGACGACATCGGTCTGCCGTTCCAGACCGATACCGTCCTCGACGGCGTCATGTACAACAGCGGCACCTTCACGGCGAGCGGCAACGCCGTCTACTTCGGATCGATGGTCGCCCAGCAGGGCGTCCTGGACGGGTCCGGCAACCCGGCGTTCTATTTCGACGAGAGCCTGGTCAAGGGAGGCTGGCCGCGCAAGGGGATGAACATGCCGCGCGTCATCATCTCCTCCTGGCAGACCGGGCTGTAGACCGGCGCGGGCTTGATCGCGGCGATCGCGGACACTACATTTCCGTCACCGGAGAGAAGGTGATGGAATCAGACCCGGCCCTCATCGCACTGCGTCCCGCGCCCCCGCGAGGCGGCGGAGCGGCTTCCCGTGGGGTATGGACCGTCCTGGCCGCCCTGCTGGTAGCGTTCGCGTCGCCGGCGGCCTGGCTGGCCGCCGGCGAGGAGCAGCCGGCCGCGCAGGCGACCCCGACTCCCGCGCCGAAACCATCGCCGACCCCCCGTGCGGCGCCGGAGCCGAAGCCCCCGGCCCAGGCGAAGCCCACGGCCCCCGCGGCGAAGCCGAAGGCTTCGGGAACGCCCGAGCCGGCCCTCAGCTTCAGCGACTTCGATCTCGAGAGATTCCACAAGGCAGCGCCGCCGCCCGATGAGGCGTCGGAGGAGGACGAAGCAGCCACCGCGCCGCCGGCGGGGCCGGCGGCATCGGCCCCGCCGGGAGCACCTGGGGGCCAGCCCGCGCAGGCGCCGCCCGGAGCGCCGGCGAAGGGGCCCGCCGGCAGGGTGACCGGGGCGCGGGGGCCGACGGCGAAGCGGCCGGCGCCGCCGCAGACGACCGAGGACGATCCGCTCCGGCCGTTCCGCGACCGCGAGGCGAAGGAGAAATTCCGCACCCAGCAGATCCAGGGGCTGCGCGATCGTCTGGCGAAGATCCAGGCCCGGCTCGACTACCTGGAGGGGAAGCGACGGGCGATCCTCGACCCGTTGAGCATCATGCCGAAGCCGCCCGAGGGAGCCGACACGCAGGGTGAGGCCTCGATGCGCCCGAAGGAGCTCCTGGAGAAGGTCGATGAGGAGATCAAGGCGGTGAAGGACGAGCAGGAGGAGGCGCAGGGCCAGCTCGCCGCCGTCGAGACCCGTTTCGCGCAGGAATCGCAATCCCGGTGAAGGCCCCGGACCGCATTCTCCTGGTGGAAGACAAGGACAGCCTCCGCGCCGTCCTGAGGAAGACCCTGGAGGCCGAGGGGTTCGGAGTGGACGAGGCGCCGGACGGCCGCGCCGCACTGGACAAGATAAGGCGCGACCGGTTCTCCATGGTGCTGACCGATCTGCGTCTTCCATCCGCCTCCGGCCACGAGGTGCTGCAGGCGGCGGTGGCGGCCGACCCCGAGATGCCGGTTATCTTAATGACCGCCTACGGGACGATCCGGGACGCGGTCAGCGCCATGAAGGCAGGCGCCTACGATTACCTGGAGAAGCCGGTCGACACCGACCACCTGCTGGCCCTGGTCCGGAGGGCGCTCGACCATCGCAGCCTGCTGCATGAGAACACGCTGCTCAAGGAGCGCTTCTCGCGCGAGCTGGAGATCCCGGAGATCCTCGGCGACAGTCCGTCACTGAAGCGCGCCCTCGATCAGGTGCGCAAGGTCGCGCCCACCGACGCCACCGTCCTGCTCCTGGGGGAGAGCGGCTCGGGGAAGGAGCTGTTCGCCCGCGCGGTGCACCACC
>Ga0070697_100000227_pt1 | contig 46078 bp, 38 predicted proteins | sample KBSK1501metaG_FD_65475 | JGI IMG/M metagenome (GOLD analysis project Ga0070697, IMG submission 65475) | Corn, switchgrass and miscanthus rhizosphere microbial communities from Kellogg Biological Station, Michigan, USA - KBS K1-50-1 metaG | ecosystem: Host-associated > Plants > Roots >... | reverse complement strand
GCAACCTTGTACATGCGCTCGACCAGATAGCCGGTCTCCTGAAACTCTATCGATAGGAAGAAGGCCGCAGACACATTGATCCGACGGATCTCAATACAAGCTTGATTGCTGCCACACGACGTAATCTGATCGGCCCAGAAAGCAAGGCCTCCCGCATCAGGTTCCCGGTTGAGGAAGTCGAGGTAATGCTGTCTGACAAAGAATAGCGCGTTGGCATTGTCGAGAGGATTGGTAGTACCGGGCGAAAGATCGTTGTCAAAAATCGCCACGGTGGTCACGCTGCGGGCACCGAGTGTTGTTCCTGTTGGATTGCTTAACGCAAGGTTGAAAGTCTCAGTCCCCTCCTGGAAAACGTCATCGACGATCAGGACTGGAAAGGTCTTGCTGGTTTCGCCGGCGGCGAAAGTAAGTTTTCCCGCCACTTGAGTATAGTCGCCCTTCTGGGTGGCGGTCACATCACTGGTTGCGAAATCAGCCGAAGCCGGGGCTGACGTGTCGCCGCCGCGCGTAACCGTAATCGTCACGGACGGTCCAGACTCATTCACATCAAACTGCGGCAGCGAAAACTGAACACCATTTAGGTTAAGACTTCGCGGCAGGAAAGTGACTGTCTGCGCGTTGGTTAAATCTATGACCGTCCCCTCGGAAGTGTGTGAGGGAACCAGATAAGTGTCCGGCTCGCCGCCCGAAATCCCTACTACTCGCGAAATAATATCGCCGTCAGGGCTTTGGGGGGCGTCGCCGTAACGAGTCAGAATCGTTCCGTCACTGCGGAGTTCGATCTCAAAAGTTACCGGTAATTCGGTTGCCGGCGTTCCGTTACCAAAGGTCACCGTTTGCCAGCGAAAGATTACGCGGTTCGCATCAGGAGTGACGACATAGATGTCATTGCCGGCGCCGTGGTCGGTGCGCAAGTCGTCCCAGAGTCCCGCAATCATTTTGAACTGGGACAGACCGGCCGCAGACCTGACTAACGCATCGTTGGCAGGCGGCGTCGTAAAATACATGGCGCCGTTTGAAGTTACGTTTACCGAATTGAAATTCTCACCGAAGAAGGGAAATGTGAACGGCAATGTCCGTGTCTTGGAACAGTCGTCGCAATTGGTTAAAAGAGCGACTCCCCCCGTTGAAAGTGAAAGGTGAATGCCCAGCGAAGTCAGGTATGGATCGGCTTCAACCAGGTTAATAGAAATAGGAAGGGTGGCCGGCACGCCTTCGTTTCCGGCGTTGTCAAATTCGCGAAGATTCAGTGTTCCAACGGGATGGCGGTAAGGGATTTTCAGGTCGACTGCCTGCACTACTCCGGACGCAGCCGGAATCACATTCTTCAAAAAGATAACCGCGCCGCTGGACGAGTCGGTGAAACTAAGCGCATAAAGCGAGGCTTGGCCGCTCGCTCCGTCGTCGCCCGATGCTGTCCAGCCGACATTGAGGCTGCGACCAGTCTGGGAATTCAGATGAAGACTGCCGACGGTGCCTGGCGCAGTCACGTCATTCTCAGCCAAGGCAGAAACGCTATTGGCAACGTTGAGCCGTCGTCCGGTCACCGTTTTCCCGGCCAGCGATGGCACCACATCTCCGTTGTAGATCAACAGACTCTTCAGCTGCTGGATCGTCAAATTCGGATTCTGCGCCAATAGCAAAGCGGCGGCGCCCGCCACATGCGGAGTTGCCATGGACGTACCGCTCAAGAACGAATAAGTATTGCCTGAGGTGGTGCTCAGAATACCGATGCCTGGAGCGCCGAGATGGACGGTCGCCGCTCCATAATGTGAGTCGGCCGCGAGATTGTCGGTTTGTCCGGTCGAGGCTACCCCAATAACGTTCGGGGCAGCGTAACCTGAAGGATAATGCGGCACCACATCGTTGTCCGGCTGGGTGCTAAACCCATCGACGTTGCCTGCCGAAGCCACAAAAAGAATCCCTGATTGGTTCAAGGCATTGATTGAGTCAAGAAACGATTGGCTAAACTCGTTGTCGCCGTAACTGTTGTTCAGTACTCTCAGGTTAGCGCCCTGGGTCCCACCACTACTAACCCAAAGATCGCGCATCAGTTTCGCGTAGTTACACGCACGGATTGCATCGGCGGTCGCCGCTTGAAAGCCATCGATGAACTTGAGGGACATCAAGCCCACGCTCCAGTTAACTCCGACAACGCCGGTCGCGTTATTCCCGACAGCCCCGATCGTGCCGGCGACGTGCGTGCCGTGGTTCTGCGGCGTGATTACTCCGCTGTTTAGCGCAAAGTCATAACCGTGAATATCATCAACAAATCCATTGAGGTCGTTGTCGACACCATCAGGCACAGCGCCTTCGCCGGGATTTGTCCAGATGTTGGCAGCTAGATCCTGGTGAACCACATCGATGCCTTCATCGATCACGCCGACTACGATCCTGGGACTACCGAAACCAGCCTGCACAGTATCCGAGCTTCCTTTGATGGTGTCCCAGGCCTGGGGTGCACCGATCTTCGACAGACCATAAAGTTCGTTGCTTAAGAAACGCGGGTCGTTTGGCGTCGCATCCAAATGCAAAAGGTAATTCGGCTCAGCATAGAGAACGTCAGGCTGCGCCTTCAGCGCTGCCATTGCCGCCATCGTGTATTCCGGTGCAACGTGAGCAAGCCGCAAGCCGGGGACGATGTCGGCTCCGTCGAATCGTTCGAGTTGAATGGAAAGCTGAGTGCCGTCGGAACTGACCAGCTTCTCGCTAGTTTTTTGTCTTGCTAACCCTTCGCTGCGGTAGCGAACCAAAACCTGACCCGGAACAAATTGTGGCCGCGGTGGTTTTTGGCCGCGATCAGACTGAGCGTTTCCCTGAGTAGCGCTGGAGGTCGGCGGTAGGGCAGCGACCAGGACAACTGTGAACACGAACAGAATTGAAAACAGGAAGACTAGATGGGTATTCCTCGACTTAGTGCTTAAGAATGAACCCTGCATAAGGGGCAAATCTCCTAAAAACTAAAAATGCTTATGAGATCGGGTTGTTTGTCTGAGTCAGAATTCGGGGAGCAAATTCTCAGGTATGAATTTCCGAAACGACCGCGCCGGCGACCGCGATAAATGTTTTGGCGCGGGCTAATATATACCAGTTTTCTTCAGGTGCACAGTCACCCAAGTCTGTCGGCGCAGTTAGCGGAAACGCTGCCCAATCTGCTCGGTGCCGAATGTGCCGATACCGTTCAGTCGGAAGCTAAACAACACGCCCTTTTCCTGACGCACACCGACGTTGAAAGTGTTGTATTGCATAGTGACCGCGCAGCAGTCCCAACTGTAGCCTGTCGTTATTGTGGAACTAATGAGAGAACTATTTCCCTTCCCGGGGCGGGCCTGATAGTCAAAGAAGAACGACGCACCACCGAAGGGTCCGCGTTCACGGTCGCCCAAAAAGATCGAAGGACTCCACTGCGAGCCACGGAGCGTACCTGGTTCCTTGCCGCGCGGGTCCGCGAACTGAGCAAGACTCGGCACCAGTTCGACCGCGCGCGTGTAGTAAAAAGTCTGGAACGCTTGAAGCAGCGGCTTGTTAATTCCAAACGAGGTGGAAAACGCTCGCAGGCCGCCGCCGCGCGTGTCGAGATCCGTGCGCATATCGACAAACAAATCGGCGCGCGGACGATAGCGGGCCTCGATGTTCAGCGGCGAAAAGCGTCGCGGAACGCCGCCATAGCTAAAACCGGAGAGAGTGTTGATGGGATAAAACTGGTTTCGGCGACCAGGAACTAAAGCGCCACCGAAAGTTGTGTCAAAGAAATATTTTCCGCGCACGGTGACGGTCAAGGCTTCGTAAGGCTGCGTCGACGTGCCCACGCGTTTCCCGGTTCTGGTAGCTTTTGCCGCGGCCTTGCTGACGTTTTCGGTTGAGCGCTGAGTGAAAAAGCGGTTGGAAAGACCAAACTCAATCTCATTGGTGTCGGCGACCGCATCCACATAGTCGAACCGGATAATTTGATGGAAGTTATCAACTCCGAATATGCGGCGGTAGGTGATATAGGGTTCGATCAAGTGGCGAAAGAAAAAGCTGCCGTTGCCGCGATGGAAGTCCTTGAATAACGCCGGCGGCCGGAAGTCGAGTTCAAACTCGCCATAACCTCGCGTTATGTTCCGGCTCAGAACCTGACGGTTTACGGGATCGACTGAGTTTGAATAAAAAGTTAATCGGCCACCCGCTGACGCCGTAAGCGACATGCCATAAAAATAAAGGGGCACCTGGAGCTTGGGATGGTAGTCGAGCCGTTGCACGATCGAAGGTGTAACGATTGGATCGCCGCCAGCGTCGAGCCGAAACTCAACGAGATCGTCGGTAGTTTCTTTACGGCTGACCCCGTCGGCCGAAGCTTCGAACGAGTAATAGAGGGGAAGCTTTTTCAGAAAATCGAGCGCCGTCGCACGTTTTTCAATCTCTATGCCGGGCAGATTGCGAATGCGGACGCGCGTGTTAGCCGACCCAGAATTTGGCAGAAACGTGACCTGCGAACGCGCCAGGAAATTGAAACTGAATTCGTTGAGATCCTTATTTACGAAAACCTGGGAACGTTCTTCCGGTGAAATCGCCTGCTGGATACTGTCCGAAAACACCTGGCGATATGCGAGATTGGAAGTCACGTTAACGTCAGCCGCCGCGATGAAGCCGTTGGGAAAATAGTGAACGCCCTCAACGTAAAGACTCGAACCGCCCTGATCCGGGTGATCAGCATCTGCCTTATGCCCTAACGCTCGATCTTTAACTACATAAAAGCCGGCGTTGAAGAATGAACGCGAGTTAGCGCGCGTGCGCAAGTCAGCGCCCATTCCGAAGCCGCGAGCCGAATAGATATCACTGCGCACAGTTACATCGGCAGACCGTCCCAGAGTTTGGTAATAAGCATTGGAGAGTCGGAACCCTTTTTTGCCGGAGCCGCCGAAGGTGGGAGTTAGAAATCCCGAAGCCCGATCGCGATCCTTGATGGAAACCGAGGCGTAGGGAAGATAAAAAATCGGCAGGCGCTTGACGCGCAGATTTGGCGAATAGAGACGAACGCGATCGCCGGTCTTTATCTTGATGCGCTTAGCGTGAAAGCTCCATTTGGGAACATCTTCATCACAGGCGGTAACTTGCACGTTAGTTGCGATGATCGTATCCAGGCTGACTTTCTCCACGCGGTCGGCGGTGAAATACATTCTGGTGCCGTCTTCGGTTTGATTAGTAAAGCCTGTCGAGTTTATGAAGTAACCCGTCTTCGTTCGATAGTTCCACTCCGCGGTTGAGCCTGTAATCCGTTGCTCATCGCCCTGATCAAACACCACGTTGCCTTCGGCGAATACTTTGTTGGTCGCCTCATAAACAGTCACTTTGTCGGCTTGCAGGCGATAGGTGCCGATGCGCGCGTCGACGTTTCCTTCATAAACAAATATGCGCGCCTCTTTCGGTCCGGAAACTGTTTGCGTGCCGGCCGCGACCTTGAGCTCGTCCGCCGCCTCGCCGGCAACCTGTTGCCTTGGTCGAGTTTTCTGTTTGACTGGCTGGTCTTGAGTTAAGGGGTTGACGTTGGGCGTGTCGGTCATCGGGTTCGTGACCTTACGATCGACCGGATTGGTTTGTTGCGCGACCGCGTTGCTTGAAGCGAGGCCTGCTAATGCGAATAGGATCGCAAGGCAGACGAGCCTGACCATACGACTAAAGCGGAAAGCAACGCGCAAAGAAAGTGAAGACCTCCGGGAACGTAGAGGCGAGCACTACTATTAGGGGAAAAGCGCGCGCCGATTTTGTTTAGAACGACAGCGATGCTAACACGAATCAGTGGCCAGTGGTCAGTGACCAGTGGTCAGTAGTTTGTAGACAATCATCCGCGTCACATTCAAACTGCCCACTGCTCGGTGCTACTCCTACTGGCCACTGGCCACTGGCCACTGACCACTGGCCACTGAGCACTGGTATCATTCGCCCCGATGACAACGCATCGACTAATGATCGTCGCCGGCGAGGCTTCCGGCGATGCCCATGCGGCCGCACTCGTCGACGCCCTGCGTGTTGCTGAGCCGCAGACCCAATTCGAGTTTTTCGGCGCCACCGGGCCTTTGCTACGCGCCGCCGGTGTTGAATCGATTGCTCGTTCGGACGACCTCGCCATCCTGGGTTTACTCGAAATCGGCGGCGCCCTGCCGAAGTTTTGGCGCGCCTTCAAACTTCTGAAACAAGCTGCGATAGAGAACAAGCCCGATGCCGTCATCCTGGTTGACTTTCCGGACTTCAACTTGAAACTGGCCCGCGCGCTTCATCGTCGCGGTCTGAAAACAATCTATTACATCAGCCCACAACTCTGGGCCTGGCGCTCATATCGCGCTCGCAGCATCGAACGCAATGTCGATCTACTACTTTCAATTCTTCCCTTCGAACAGGAGTGGTACGCCGAACGCGGCATCGATCAGGTCGAGTTTGTCGGCCATCCGCTTGCAGGTGAGGTCCAGGCGCGCTCCGATCGCGCGGAGTTTTGCCGGCAAACTAAACTCGATTCCAGGTTGCCAATCGTTTCACTGCTGCCCGGCAGCCGTAGTCAGGAAGTCGAGCGCATTCTGCCACCGATGCTGGAAGCGGCTGCGCTCATCTCTGTTCGCCGGCCCGATGTTCAATTCGTGGTCGTAGTCGCGCCCAGTCGCACTTCGGAGGAAGTGAGGAATATCGTGCGGTCTCAGCGGGCTACACCAGAGCCGCTGCCGTCGTGCCTGCACATCGTGTCCGGTCAGTCGCGCGAAGCGCTGGCGGCTTCTGATGCAGCTGCCATTGCGAGTGGCACTGCAACTCTGGAAGCCGCGTTACTCGGAACGCCAATGGTGGTTGTTTACAAAGAGTCCTGGGTTAACTGGAACACGTTGGGACGTTTGATAACAGTCGATCACTACGGATTAATTAATCTCGTGGCAGGCGAGCGCGTTGCGACTGAACTGATGCAGGACGATCTGAACGGTGAGCGGTTAGCAAATGAGTTGCTGCTGTTACTCGACGGGAAGCGAAACGAGGATATGCGCTCTCGCTTGCGCGAAGTTGCGGTTCAATTAGGCGAGGGTGGCGCTTCGCAAAGAGCGGCTGAGTGCGTGCTTGATGCTCTGCGCGAATGGTCGTAGCGCGGGTCGTGAACTGGCGGTGGAGACTAGTCTCGAAATTTGTTCTGGAGTTCGCCTAATTGCTTTTTCAGTTCCTTGATTTCCTCGCGCATTTCCGGCACCCGCGCCAGGTGCGCATTCAGGCGTTTGTATTCGTCAAGCGGTTGAATCGGAATTCCCCACCACACGCCGGGCCTGACGATCTTGCCGGGCAGCACGCCGGCTTTCGAACCAATCACGGCGCCGCTCATCACGCGAATGTGGTCACCAAAGCCAACCTGCCCGCCAATCACTACGTCATCTTCAATTGTCACGCTGCCGCTGATGCCGGTTTGTGCAGCTATGACTACGCGCTCGCCAATATCGCAGTTGTGGCCGACGTGAACGAGGTTATCAAGCTTCGTCCCCCGTCCAATTCGCGTCTGTCCCAGCGCGGCGCGATCTACACAGGTGTGAGCTCCCAGCTCAACATCATCTTCAATGACGACAGTGCCGCGCTGCGGAAACTTGTGGTAACCCCTCTGCTCATCGCTGTCGCGCACGTAGCCGAAACCGTCCGCGCCGATCACTACGCCGGCGTGCAATATCACGCGATCGCCGATCGTTACATCGTCGTACAGCGTAACACCGGGATTAAGCACTGAGTCGCAACCTACCCGGACGTGATCGCCTATGACCACACCGGCTTCAATGCGGGTGCCGGCCCCGATTCGGCAACCTTCCCCTATCGCCACGTGCGGGCCGATGAAAACGGTCAGGTCAATATCTGCGTTTTCCGCAATCACCGCTGACGGATGGATGAATGGTTTGCGACGTTTCTGCGGGTGCAATACTCCGGCAATTAAAGCGAAGGCCAACTTGGGCTGAGACGTCTCAATAATAGCTGACACTTTATCGGCTAGTTCGTGCGCACGTTCAGCTGAGCCCTCAGGAACGATCAGGGCCGAGGCAGCACAGCCCTGCAAAGTCTCCATGAACTTTTGATCTTCAACGAAAGCGACGGCGCCGGGACCCGCTGAATCGATACTCGCGATACATTCGATCAGAACTTGAGCATCCCCAGTAACCTGTCCGCGAACAAGAATAGCCAATTCGTCGGCCGTCTTCGCTTTTCCTTCGTTCATAAGCACCTTCTCACTTGTTCGCGACAGATCTTCGCGGCACCTTATCCGATCTCACCCTTTGAGGCAATAATAGGGCGATCGTCTTGTTAGGATCTGTTGTATCCACGTACAATATGCCTTACTCTAGCCGGAACTTATCCACGCCCGCCTTGACGTAGTTGATTAGTAGAAGCGTTTCCGGAACCGCGCATTCAGTTAAGGTTTCAGTCGTCGAAAAGAAGCATGGCCAAAGTTTTGCGGATCAAATGGGTGGTCCGGGCTTAGGTCTCGCCAACCGTTGGGACAATTTCGCAATCTTCCCCGTTCCGTAATTCTGGTGATCAGTTGCCATTATTTCAGCCAGCGAACGCAGATTTCGAGGCAGATCTTCACTAATGGGCCTTTGGTCTTGCCATGCTTCAGTAGACCAACTATCATAACGCGGTTAGAAATTGCCTGTATTACCTTGTGTCGAGACCGGCAGCTAACTTAGAAATAACTCGCATTCATTGATGTTTAAGCGTTTGGGGACCCAGGCGCGGTGAGGAGAAGGTTTAATTGTTCAGCGATCAATTCCGCAGAGGCGAGTCGGACAAAGGTAAGCTCACCGGGGTAAAGGGCTCTAAGCTGCTTTCCAATATTTCGGATGTTGCCTGGAAGGCTTTCCAGTCAGTCAACACCATCCTGCCGGAAGGCGAACCAATTACTCCGAAATGGGCGCCCGGCAAGTTGCTGAAATCCTACCAACGGAGTTCGCCGCCGCTTGGCTTCCCACGTGAGACTGACAGTCTTTGTCCACGATGCGTCAAGGAAGTTCGCGACGCCGTAATCAGCGGTGATACCACCCTCGAATCATTGATGAATGAACATCCGGGCGAAATCAAAGCCCAGATTGTGGAAGAGAACGGACAGGTAGTCATGCGCAAGACTTGTCCGAAGCACGGTGAGTTTGTCGACGTGATGGCAACTGACCCGGCGTTTCTCGAGCGCATCGAATCGCTCTTCTTTGGTCGTGACTTTAAAGCCGCCGAGGATTCCCACGTCCATCATCACGGCACCTCGAACATCAAGTTTGGTCGCGGCGCTGTTTTGACAGTCGACCTCACCAATCGTTGCAACATGATGTGCAATCCCTGCTTCATGGATGCGAATCAGGTTGGCTATGTTCACGAGCCGACCTTTGAAGATACAAAAGCAATTCTGGATCGCGCAGTTTCGTTTAAGCCAAAGCGCCAGGTCATTATTCTCTTCTCCGGTGGTGAGCCAACTCTTTCGCCGTACTATCTCGAGGCCGTCGCTTACGCGAAGAAGATTGGCTTCTACAGAATTCTTGCGGCCACCAACGGCATACGCTTCGCCGAGGACATCGAGTTTTGTAAAGCAGCCAAGGCTGCGGGACAACACGGTGTGTATCTTCAGTTTGACGGCGTCAGCGAAGAGAAGAACCAACACCGCGGGGTCGGCAATCTGTTTGACGTAAAGCAGCAGGCGATTGAAAACCTCGCTAGCGTCGGGATCAAGGTCACGCTGGTTACGACTATCGTCAATACAATCAACAACGACGGCATCGGGGCGATTGTTGATTTTGCCGCGAAGAATATTGACAAAGTTCAGACCATCGCCTTTCAACCAGTTTCGTTCACCGGCCGCGACGAAGATATTTCTGACGAGTTGCGCATTAAGCAGCGTTACACGCTCTCTGGCATGACTCATGATCTCAAGGATCAACTTCGCGGCCAGCTGCAACCCTTGCGGGACTGGTATCCGCTCTCTTCCTATTCGGCATTCACCAGCGTGATGGACATGCTGCAAGGCGCAGACGCGCCCTGGGGTTGGTCATCCTGCAATTGCCACCCGAATTGCGGCATTTTCAGCTTGATGGTGGTCAATCGAAATACCGGCGAGTTTACTTCGTTGTTTGAGTTTTTCAACTACGAACAATTCATGAAAGACGTCGCCACGATTACCGACACAGGGCGCGGCAGGAAACTCTCGTATGCGCAGCTCGGTATGGCGATTCTGCGAAACTTCAACGCTGAACGAGCGCCGGAAGGATTTCCAATTTCGCAGATTTTGAATCTCTTCAAACCGTCGTCTACAAACTCAAGCTCAGATCGCAACGATCGTATGAAGACTGCCGGCGCCGGGGAAGATCCTAATGACATCTGGCGCGTGCTGTGCGTCGAGGGTATGTGGTTTCAGGATCTTTTCAACTACGACTTCCGCCGCACCGAGATGTGTGTGATCCCCTACGGCACTCAGGAAGGCGAAATCTCCTTCTGCGCATACAACACGGGCGTGGGTTGGCGGCAGATCATCGAGAACATGCATAAGACCGCAAACCTCGGCGAGTGGTATGAAGAACACGGACGCCACGCGGTTTACGCCGCCGGTCATGAAGTCCCAGGAATTTCCAAGAAGCATCGTTTGAGTCTGCCGATTATCCAGGCCGTGCTCGCGGAGGACTCGGATGAGAAGCCGGTAGTTGTCTCTCCCTATTTAGTCCAGGATCACGAAGAAGAGTCAGTCGGAGTTTAGTCAGTTAGAAAAGGTTGAGTAGGACTCCAGAATGCGCGGCACCTCTGCCGCGCATTTTCTTTTTGAATTGGCAGATTAAGCTCGAGGCGTGAATCCGATTTCTTTCTTGACTGCTTTCGGTAACTTAGCGAGAACGTCTTGAACAATAATCTTCGGTAGCTGTTCAAGCACGCTCTTGAGAATGGTCTTTGGCATGTCAACAAGAGTGGCCTCGATACTCGCCAGCCGTTGCTCAATCTTGTCGAACCTCACCTCAGCCCTGTGCTGCCATACGTCGGTTTGGTGCTGCCATTCCTTAAGTGCGAGGCGCTCTTGATCGTTCCTGCCTATTTGCGCCACAAACGCCGCCTGGTTTCGAATGAGCAGCGCCATGGCTTCTTCAAGGTGATTGTTTCTGGCGAGAGGTTTTCGAGCTGACATGCTCGAAGTCTATCATTCCAAAACCAATTCCTCCACGGCCTCCTACCTTCTACTCTCAATCCTTCTTACCGGAATTCTTACAAGACCCGCCACTGGCATCCTGTTTGCGGACCAGGGTCTCGTTCGACTAAATCCGCAGTGGAGAATCAACCGTGAAACACTCTCTTTTCTTCCTGTTTGCGATGGTGCTGTCGCAATCTGTGTTGTTTGCTCAAACTTCACTGCCAGAAACTACTGCGGCAAAAATCATCCAACCGTCGCAAGCCGCAACAGTCGTTGCCACCTCGGTGTCCACGGAACTCAAGATTCCGGCGGGAACGCCTATCGAGGTTGAAGTTGCCTACTCAGTCAACTCACTCGACGTCAGACCAGGGGAGCGAATAAGTTTTCGCGTCCTGATCCCGATAATGATTGACGGCGTGACGGTGATCGAGAGAGACGCGCTGGTGACTGCTCGTATTACCAAGGCCAAGCGGGGCGGGCATTGGGGAAAAGCCGGGAAGCTCGTGTGGAGCATGGAAGACGTAGTGGCTGCCGACAACACCCGAGTACCTCTGGCTCCGGAAACTGCTTCAGGCAACAAGCTATGGAGCCTGGAAACCCGGAGTGCTAACCAGCAACCTGCCAAGGCACAGGGCAGCGTGACAGGCACCAGCCATGCTGGCGAAGTCGCTACGATGGCAGCGTTGTCGGGGGTCCTGTTCCCTCCGCTTGCATTACTTGGTGGATTTAAGCGCGGCGAGAATGCGATTTTGCGGGAAGGCAGACGGTACGTGGTTGCGGTCGGCAGAGATTCGACAGTCAAAGTTGTTGCCGCGGCTTCCCGGCCGTGACGACTGTAGTTATCAGGCGGGAAACTCAGCCTTTCGAGGTTTTCTGCACTTGCCGTAACTGGGCCACGATATCGCGTATGCGAAGCGCCAGGGCCTCTATCGTTTCGGCGCGCTTTTTCGCCCGCTCAGGCAATTCTTCACGCAGCAGCAACTGGGCCTGACCCAGCACTCCCGTCAGTGGATTATTGATTTCGTGCCGCACACGGGTAATGAGGTCTGCTACCTCATCCATTCTGGCTTCGTATTCCGCGGTCAGCGCGCGCAGCTTTTCTCGCGCCTCGCCTTCGGGTGCATTCGTTTCTTCTTCGTGGCGATCCTGAGGCGTTATTTCCTGTGCCTTGGTTGCCAAAGAGTGTTTATCGGATTCAGTCATAGTTACTCCCATTTTCCTAAGACTTACCAATGTGGGAGCTGTCTGGTCGAGAGGTCTAGCGGCGAGGTGGGAGTATTGTGCCTTGAACGGCGATCAATAGTAAACAGTTATTCGCGAATTCAAGTTTGAGCAACAGTCCAAATAGTTGCTGGCGGGCCCTCAGCCCGGAGGGCTGGCAGATAGTAGCCGGTGGTTGAAGCGAAGCGAAAACCACCGGGATGAATCAGAAAAAAGAGTTGCACCACGAAGTGGTGCGAGAATCTCAAAGAAAACTTGTTGCGCAACACCGCTCATCTGGCACCCTGCCGGTGTGCGATCGCCTGCCTGACGCAACCGGTGGTCTTCGCTTCGCTACGACCACTGGCTACTTTCTCGCAAATCCTCCAGTTGCATCGGCGATACACATAACCATTCACTATTTACGATTCACCATTCACTGATTACCCCGGTTGACAAAGAAAACCCGATACACTTACAGTGAAATTCCTCTTGCTGGGAGGTCGTCTAACGGTAGGACTGCGGACTCTGAATCCGCCTATCGGGGTTCGAATCCCTGCCTCCCAGCCAAATAATTTTTATGAGTGACGGGCAGCTTTGTGTAACTTGAACGATTAATTTGCCGCTCCGGCAACTTAATGGTTCCAATAGCGCCGGCAATTAATTGGTTCCAATTTTCTGGAAAAGTAACTGATGATGTCGCTCTCCGAGGTTGCTGATGTGGTTCGACGTGTAGGTCTGGCGGAGTGACCGCGGCAAATCTCGCAAATACTGTGGGTGATTCCGTTGACACATTTAGTTCGACAGGATATGTTTTGGGCCGCTCCTTGACGAGGCAATTTCTCACCTCGGCTGCCAATTACTAGCTAGAGAAAGAAAGGTTCATTGAGTTCACCGCAGTGGCCGAGTTGCGAGGATGATATGCAAACTAACTTGGCGCGAGCCTTCGTGATCGCTGTGTTGATTGCTATCTGCTGTAGCAGTAGTTCCGCCCAATGCGATCCAGCTAAAAGCTCAGACGATCTTTCATCCTTCATCGCGGTATTTTCAGGAACGCTGACCACCAAAACGCAGCCGACGACTGATGGGGTTTTCTCAATGAAATTCGACCTGCAGCGACTTTGGAAAGGAGAGGCCGCGAAGCAGGTGACAGTTTACTTTCGTCCCGATCGCAATGCCAAAGAAATTGTCGGAAGCGCTTTGCAGAATGGTGAAGCCTATTTAGTTTATGCCTTGAATGATAGTTATAGCCCCGGCGAACGGGCGGTCTACGGAGATGGCCGTATGTCGGTGTTGTACGTGTGTAGTCAGCCGAAAAGGACGCGCGAGGCTCAGAAAGAGCTCGCGAAACTTGGTGAGGGGATACCAATCGAAGATATCTTAGCCTCTGAGAATACTCCAATTTCTGAGGATGTGCCGATAGTCAAAGGACGTTTGATTCGAGTCCCACATAACTATCGTGTTGTAATCGCGGCGCAAGGTCCAACTGGATATACGATTGCTGTATTCGGAAGCTTGCCTGCCGAAATTAGAGCGCTGGACAAGCTGGAACGTATAGGCCCAAAGCATCCGTTGATAGTCGTGGGTTTGACGAACGGACAACAAGCAAGTTTTACCACGCCCGCCAAGAACGACCCGATAAATCTTAGATCGCTAAGCTACGAAGAGCGTCAAGCGTTAGCTATAGAGCAGGATCTTGGTAAAGACAAGTATTACGATTTTGAGATACAAAGCCTTCGAGTTCAGAACAAGCCCCTCACTAGCATACAAGACGAAGGAGAAATCGACGACGGCACAGCCCGAACTGTAACGAACGACAAAGGTGAGGCGACGTCGGTGGAAATCTCTGGTCTGCCCAGAGAATTCAAATTAACCATATGGTGGACAAAGATCCAGAAGTAGCCCGGTCAATCAGAGAGTGAAGCGACGGTGCCTGACTTCCTACCACATTTGAAGGAAACCGCTTCTAGTCCGTTTGCGTTTGTAGCTTATATTTGCGTGGTTGCCGCGTGGGTTTATGTTGCTGTAGCGCGACACCGGCTCAAGACAGTTGCGCGCATAATTAATAAGCTACCCGAAGAGCGCCGAACAGACGTCATTCTGCACGAGTATAAGACAACACCGAAGGCGGGACTTAATGCTGAGCAGTGGATCAGAGCACGAAGGTTAATACTTATCTTCTATTCCTTTTTGGCGACTCTGATAGCGCTAATTGCTATAGTGGGAATAACAGTTTCCAAGGGAGCCGAACCACAACCGAATGTTGCGCCATCTCCCGTATCAAGTCCGACGAACTCGCCTTCTCCAGCAGAGGATGAGATTCCCCCATTGGAAGATCCTGTCGACGTGACGAAACCGAACGCAAATCCGACTAATTCACCCAAGCCAAAATCGAGAACCTCAGTCAAGAGAGAGTCGTCACGGGAGGTGAGTGAACCTAATACCTTGTTAAATCACGTCAGTGATTCAGCCTTGCAAGAGTCTAGGCCGAATCGTAGCAGTTTGCGGCTTGTCGAGATACTCGAGGGGCGCAGCGAAGGTGAGAGTGTTCGCGTTTTTGACATCACTTTAGCCAACGAGACAGCTGCCCAGAGATGGCTTAAAGACTTTGAAGTTAAATGGAATTACCAAGCCGGCGGCGGTGCCAGCGATCGCATGCCTTATGTGTTACGGCCAACAGCCAAATACAAAATACTCATGCCAATTGATGTCAATCATCCAAGCGATGAAAAATTACAATGCGTTTGCCCGCATCTTGTTATACCAAAGGGTACTCGAAACGAGCCAAGTCTTGTCACATTCCGTCTCTATCTGTCGTATTCCATTGCGCGACATCCTTACACCAGTTGGGACATCCTATTCACCATCAATATCATAGATGACAAAGGGGAACGGCTAAGTATTTTTGACGATCGCCGTTGGAAGGATCGTCCTTATAAAGAAGGAAATCCAACATAAAGAAGGAAATCAGTAAAGATTAAACCTCATGTGTTCGTCCCCGGATCGCTTTACTCGTTAGCGAGCAGACTTTAAGCGTGTCGGGCACAAGCCGTTCTGCGAATCGGGCAATAAACGACCAGATCATTAGCAATGCGAACGAGACTCCATGTTTCGGACCAGTGTCCCTGAGAAAGCCTTTGATCCTCAACGCTGGCATATTGCTGATTTGCTGGTGACGTGTCCGCTTTCGTAAGTGGCGTCTGCCGACGCTCTGCACTTTTCGGCAAGGTTTAGCTTCCAATTTGCACTTTCGGCAATGGAAGCTTCCAAAATTCGGCAACCAGCGGAAATTGAGGTCAGAAGATTCTCCGATTTTGTGAACTTGCGGCAAGTAATTGCTTCCAGTCGCGGCAAAGAATTGCTTCAAGTCACACTTTGTGTAACTTGAACCATTACCTTGCCGCCTTGGCAACTAAATCGATTTGAACTCGGCACCCCCGTCAACGACTATGATCTGTGGCAACCGGTTATGCAGCTTGACGCACTGCCTCAACACCTCATACGGGAGCGATTTCCTTCTAGTTCGATGAAATGCTGTTTCGGAGTCGGAAGCGTCTCGGATGCTTAGCTTGGGGCTTGTGTGGTCGAAAGACGATGTCAAAGAGCGGCTTCCAGGTCTTGCCGCCATCAGCAGAGGTCTCCGCCGTTTCGCGGACTCCCCCTTCCACGCGCGTCCACACACCGCGCAGCTGTATTGATTTGCCGTCCGCAGTGCGGTCGGTGCCGCTCAGTACCATCCGATCACTCTGCATCCCGCCTTCAAGCACGAGAAGTTGGCCTCGATTTGTGACCCAACTCTGATGCCAGACCTTGCGTGCTGCATCGTAGATGGTGAAGCTCTGTCCGGTCAGACCGTCTCCTTGCTCATACACTTCGCGCAACACGCAGCCATCAAGAATGCTATCCACCCGATTGCGCGCAACGACCTTGTCGCGATCATTCAATTCAAATGTGTCCCAATCACCAATCCAGAAATCAAACTGGTGATATTCTGGAGCCAGGCAAGCTGCGCGTTTAGGAGTTTGCCCATCCGCCGTCTGACTCGAAGCGAGTTGGCCGTTACTCAGGACGATCAGGGCAGCACAAAAGAGAGTCAAGATCAATCGGAGGGAAGGTTCTCTCAGCGCTCTCATGACAGATTTTCTCTCTGGGCGACCGAGGCGCGCGTGATTTGCGCTGAGACCGTCTTCCAATCGTCTCCCGTTTTCACATACACATCGATGTAGCGACTCAACCCCTTCGATTCATCCTTCCCTGTCCACAGGCCTGTAGCCTGGACGAGCGCGACGCCTCCGTAGATGCGCACGTCAACCTCTTGCAGCTTGTACTCAATAACGTCAGGACCTTTAGCGGTGTTAGTCAAAAACACTGCTTTATTGAAAACTGAGCCGTCTGATTCAATAACCACGAAATCCTCCGCCAGATGCTCGCGATACCATTCGACATCTGCGTTCATGAAGGCGTCGGCGTACTCCTGATTCAGTCGCCGCAATGTCCTCTCATCCGACTTATCCAAGTTCCATTTCCGTTGCCATCACAGCTCCCTTCCGCGTTATTTTTCTTTCGCCCATTTCTTACCGTGAAACGAAATAGTCTCACCAGGTTTCATTTCATAAAACTCGATCTTGAGCCTCTTAAGCTCGGCAGCGAAGCCGTCAGCGTTTTGGGCAATACCGGGGAAGGTCCCAAAGTGCTGCGGAATCGCGACCCTTGCGCGTACGGATTGTGCCGCTTTCGCTGCCATCCGCGGTTCCATTCCGAAGTGTCCACCGATGTTGAGCAACGCGACGTCGACCGAATAATTCTCGCCTATGGTTTCCATATCCTTGAAATAGGCAGTGTCTCCGGAATGATAGATTGTTGGGCCATTCTTTACTGCAATAACAAACCCAGCAGGATTTCCGCCATACGCACGCTCCGGTTCATTCGCACCAGCTTTGGGATTGAAAACGCTACTCGAATGAATTGCCGGAGTCATAGCAACTGTCACCTCTCCATCGGCGATTTGAATTTCGCCACCAATTCCCATGATATTGTCGGTTTCAGCTTGCTTGCGGGGGAAATCTGCGAGCTTCACCAAATTGCCGGCCAACTCCGGATTGCAGATGAGCAGCGCGCCGGTCTTCCTGGCGATCTCCACTGCATCGCCGACGTGGTCGCGATGGCCGTGAGTGAGCAGGATGTAATCAATTTTTGGAACTCCGGCCAACGGATCTTTGCCGTCTTTGGCCTCAGGGTTTAATGGGTTCGTTAGCCAGGGATCAATCAAGATCACTTTGCCTCGTGGCGTGGTGATGGAAAATGCCGCGTGGCCAAACCACTTCAGCCTGGTTGCCTGCGCGTTTGCCGGAGCAGCAATGCCAAGCACCACACCGAATGAAAGAATGGACATTATTATGATGTGTGTTTTCATGTCTTTTTGAGCTGGGGTCTGCGGTTCGCTGAGATACAAATGCACCCCGAAGGTTATCTCCCGCAAATATTCGCTGCCGGTTGCTGTCGGCAGGATCTCACGACTTCTGGCGCTCGTTTGCGAGGCCCGGGCGAAGCCGTTTTGTCATTTCTTCATTCCACTGACTAGACGGGCAGGTGGACACGATTCAATTCGAGTCGGTGTCTTCGTGCAGTAGCTTAGAAACTCTTTTTTGATCAAGCCAAAACGCTATGCTACTCAACACGAGTGGGGTTGCTATCCACGAAACTGCCAACACTGTCATGTCCGGCGGCGCAGTTGCTGTCATCCCCACGGCCGTCAATATGGAAAACGCCACCATCAAGATCAGAATACCGATTCTGCGACCAGGGCTTATCTCTCCAGCTCTATTTAAGAACAGAATAAGACCTGCCACAACAAGCGACATCTCGAGAATCAAAGCAATACTCATATGCTCCCACAACCCAAGCCCCAGTTTGTAAGAACCTCGCCCAAGCACCGGTAGATCGGGAGCATGAACAATGAAATCCAGGATGAAATGCGAGAAGACCGCTAGACCAAAGATGATCCCCAGCCGCGTTTTATCTTCCTTGCGCCATAGGAATCGCGCCAGCAAAAACATCAACGCTGCCCAAACAAAACTGGCGGCCAACCCATGAGAGTAAGGAAAACTAAAGACTACTGAATGCGCGTTTTCGTAGTGAGCCGGAATTGAGGCTTGCTCAAGACCTAACCAGTAGAAGACGCCCAACAGGAAATCGAGCAACAGGCTAGCGAAAAATAACAATCCGAGATTAACTCTTGGCTCGGCTCGCCTCAATATTAAACCAATAGCTAAATGTCCAACTCCCATATTTTTCGCCTTCATAACTGGAAGCATCCACGGAACAACTTCGTGTACCAGCTTCACAGCAGTTCCAATCAGAAGCATGACGGGGGAAGTCGGAGAGTCTACCTAGGAACCCCCAGGGGCTTCCCCCGTCTACCCAAATCAGCCTGGGCTTTTCTGGGCAAGTCGAATCGTACTAGCACGAAAATCGAAAAGGGCGATCTGAGTCTCGAGTTAAATCGAATCTTGGCGGCGCGGAAGCCGTGCCAGCAGCTAGTTCGGCCGCCTTAACGCCGTCAAAGCCTGAGTTCGAGCCAGTACCTTCCGTATCGCTCAGCGCCCTGACTTGGTACCGCCTTTATAACCTCTGACTTTTGCAAATCGGCGCTCAACCATATATGCCGCGCGCGCAGCCGGCCGACTCCGATCTGGTACTCCTTGACCGCATCAGTGAGGAATTCGCGCGGCTCGAATGTTGCCACGCGCACAACATTTGCCGCCCAGTCTCGGTTGTTCCACCACGACCACGCCTGCCACTCCCCAAACCTTCCCTCACGCTCGCCAAGCTTTGCCGAAGCATGCAAATCCAGAATAGCCCCCGGGTCACCTCGGTCGAGATATAAATCGACGCTGAACACCCCAGCTGGAGGTCGTACGGCGATATAGAGGTATTTCGCGTCACGCTTCAGGTATATCGTTGTCGAGTCTGAAGTGGCGACCTGACACGCGTCGATCCATTCGCCCGGACCAAGCTTCCCGTCGATGAGAACGTGTGTTCCCCTCGGAACCAAGATGCCACGGACAACCTTGCCTTTGGCCCAAATAGGCGCCATCACCAGAGAGCCCACCAGGGCGATCCAGATCATTCGTTTCTTCCGCCTGGAACTCCAGTATCCTTGCTTCTGAATGCTCACGCTCTTCTTCGAAATGCTGGCTGCCAGAGAGTTGAAAGAGTTGAACGATCGACAAAGATTAACCCTGGAGCTGCGAACGTGATGTCGGCGATAAGACTAGTACTTCGGGTTTTCTTTTTAGCTGACCGATTTCTTTGGAAATCTTCTCGCTCCATTTCCTGGAGCGGGCAAGAGCCGCGGTTTGATTATCGAATGCAGCCCTATTTTGAAAGCCGGAGAACCAGACAAAAACATTCTCTCCCTCTCGCACCGGAAGGCTGGGAAAGTTGTTAGCGCTGGTTTCGGTCACGAAATATGCCAGGACTGGAACTCCATTCTCGGCCAGTGCTGGCTTCAATTCGCGCTCGAAGAAGTCAATAAAGTCGTCACCGGCAGGTTCGTGCAAATGATAAGTCGTCGCAACCACGATGCTCCCAGGAACTGCCTCCGAGCCCTGAGCTGGAGGCTCAATTCGGAGCCAGAATCCTGAGTCCGAACGCGCGGGACGCAATAACAGCACGTTGTCCGAGTCAACGATGGTGGCGTTGGCCACCTCACGATGCGTTTTCCAGACCGGCCCACCGTAGAGATCCCTTAAGCCTTGGGCACGGGAGGTCATATCTTGAAAGCCTCTCAGCCACACAAATTGGTTCGGATCACCAGGGACGCGAAACTGACCAATGATCCTCATCTTTAACGCTTCATGAGTTTCAATAAATTCGTGTTCGAAGAGTTCAATCAGCACATCACGTTTGCCCGGATGGAGCGTGTATTGTCTGAGCTCAACAACTCGACAACAAGTCTGCTCAGAATGCGAGGAAGTCAATTCATCCGATTGTTGAATGATTGGGCTAGTCACTTTTGATCTTCTGCCGAATTAGGGCTGAATGGGGAAGCGACGGTTGAGAAACGAGTCCTATCCTGACAGATCGGCTCCTTCACTGGGATTCCTTCGGAAGTGGAAGCGAAGACTGTGCGAATACGTAGCGCCAACCAGTCGACGTGCGAACATATGTATCACTGAACCACAATTTGTATTCGAACGGTTTCCCGTTATCAGTGCCCTTGGCCCACAGGAGGGCTGTGACAACTGCAGTGTTACCCCAGACACGCACCTTCTGATTGGAATCTTCCTGATGCTCGTACTTCATGTTTTTTGCGCGCGCTTCGTTTAGCAAGTCGGTCTTTGTGAACACTTTGCCTTTGCCTGTGACAAGCACGAAATCGTCAGCCAGGATGCGATCCATTGTGGCCGCGTCATTCGCCTTAACTGCAGCTTGGTATTCTGTGTCGAGCGCCGCCACGATGCTTTCGTCATCCTTCACGAACGCGTTAGATGTGGCGGACGGCATCGCCAGCAGGTTGAGCAGTACGAGACCCATTGACAAGCTTTTCATTCTCGTTCCTCCATTGCGATCGTTTTAATTCGCTAGCTCACCAAGCGCATCAATCGGGGGCCCGCTGGTCTTAAAAGCCTTCACCGCTTTAATTAGCCGAAGCCCCGTCTGCCAGGTCAACTCGTCTCCCTCCAATTCGAACTGACAGAAGTCATCGATCTTGAATGGGAATGAAACGTTATTGCAGCGCAGGAGCACAAGCCGGCGCGCAAAATGCACTAATGCCGCAGCGATTTCCATCAAGACGTCCTGAGTGAGCGCATCTTTCCCTGGCACGTCGTGATCGCAATCCGCACGGCTCAAAATGATGATCCCAGCGTTGCACCGGCGCATAGCTTGAAATGTACGCTCGGAAACCAATTCAGCGCTGTCTGTCTCTCGTTCTACTACCTCGCTGGCGATGTCCGCTACCTGAAGCGCATCCTGAACACTGCCTGCGACTCCTGATTGCTGACGCGATGAGATGAAAACTTTCATCAGAGGTTTCGGGGAGGGATTGTCGATAGCTGCCGGTCGTCGAGTCGCGAGGGGGCTGGCCTCGGCGAAGATCTGTTCCGAGACCTGGCCAGAATTACACTCAATGTACGCCGCGAGTTCATCCTGGCTCACTCGCAGACGCGATGGTTGGTGTTTTCGGCCCTCCGTCGCCATGCCGATTTCTGCGGCGTGGCATAAGTGGAAGAAACTCACGACCTGGGCTTCAGATGTTTTCTCGCCTTGCTGAACCGCTTCGGGAAAGTGCTCTTTCCAGTATTCGCTAACATCTGGATAGGTTACGAGATCAAGGTTTCGCTGGTAGATCCACTCCAATACGCCGCGATAGGCTGGCGTGCCGTCAAGCAGGACACGATAAATCCTGGCTTCGGGCTCCAGCTTGCGAGCGAATTCCCGTCCTAACTCGCTCAACTTCATCCGGTCACCATTCTTCGAGATGATGCCCCAGAGTTCGTAGGCAGCTATTTTTCTCGGATCGAAGAGTCTCTTCCTGACAGCATCCGAGGCCTCGATGATGGTTATACCCTCCGGCTTCTTTTTGAGGAACTGCACGACTTCTCGAACGTCATTGGCTGTCGCCAGAATTGGCAGGGCCGGCTTTGGAATTCCGTCAATTATTTGAAAAGCATGTTGCATAAGCCCTTCCCTTAGTGAGACAGAATGTCCGCGTTCGATTCCAAAGTCACCTGGAAAGCGTGCTCCAGGAACGCGGAACACGAAATCTGGAAATTGAAATTAACCAACATGGCCCCAGAAAGACCCCTAATCGCCAGCAGAAGCTAGTCCGATCGTTTGACCACACTGAAGTAGGCGGATTTCCCATCGAGAGCAGGGGATGGAACCTTGGGCAATAGCCTATAAAGCTTAATCTTCATGCTAAGCGTCTTGGCCTTTACCCCAAGCAACTCCGCCGCGCGTCTTTGGTGGCCGCCAGTACGCTGAAGTGCAACCTTGATCAAATCGATTTCAAAGCAACGCACTGCCTCTCGCAGGCTAAAGGCTCGATCAGAGTCCAGGTCCGGACTATTCTCCAAAGTCTCGATCTCGGATAAGACTCTTCGCATCAAGTCTTTCAAATAGCGAATCTTGAGCTTCACTGACTCTGGGCTGGCTAGAGGCTCGAACTCTCGATGAATGCTCTTATGACTGCGCTGCATACCACCCCCCACAAACGTGTTAACATTAACTCCCCCGAACCGAAGCATCAGAAATCTCGGTTGGCGGCATCTAGGAAGCAGGACCTTTACTAAATCAACCGAGAATACGTCGCGAGGGTCTTGAATGTCTTTAGGAACCGATTAGAAAAGCTTTATCGAGTTTTGAATAACTTCTTATGGCTTCGATGAACCCGGAAGCACAGGTTTCGCTTGAGTTTTGGCCGTTTCGGCTAGATCTCTCCGAGCGCCTTCTGCTGCGCAATGGAAAGGCGGTGCCGCTCGCCCCTAAGGTGTTCGAGACCCTGGTGGTCTTGGTAGAGAACAGCGGCCGAATTCTGGAAAAAGATGAACTGTTGAAGAGGCTCTGGCCGGACAGCTTTGTCGAGGAAAGTAGCCTGGCCCAAAACATCTTCCAGTTAAGAAGGGCATTGGATGAGGGCAAGTCCGGCCGACAGTATATTGAAACCATTCCCAAGCGAGGCTACCGTTTTGCCGTGGCGGTTAGAGAAATAAGGAATGTTGATGCAGCCACGTCGTCACCATTCCTGAGGAGTGAACAAGCGTTCATCAAGCAAGCGGAAACGGGCCTCGCGGTGAAGTCGTTGGCTGTGCTGCCATTCAAGCCGTTAGTGGGGGAGGAGAAAGCGGATGAGTATTTGGGCCTGGGGATGGCACACGACACGATTATTAAACTTAGTGGACTCCGGCATCTCGTCGTATTACCCATCCGCTCAATGTTCAAGTACGCCGGGCGCAAGAATGATCCACTAACCGTCGGTCGTAAACTTGGTGTAGATGCGGTCTTGGAAGGAACGATACAGCGTGCAGGCGAGAGTGTGCGCGTCACCGTGCAACTGATTGGTCTTGAGAATGGCAAGGCACTGTGGTCGGGTAAATTCGATGAACATTTCACTGATATTTTCGCTATGCAAGATTCTATCTCGGAGCAAGTCGCAGGCGCTCTTGCTCTTCGTATTACGGGTGACGAACGTAGGCACTTAAGAAAACGCTATACGGAAAACACTGACGCCTACCAGGCATATTTGATGGGACTCTTCTTTTGGAATAAGAGATCAAAGGAAGCATTGCACAAGGCCGTCAGATACTTCCTGCAGGCCATTGAGAAAGATCCGGACTACGCTCTGGCACACGCCGGACTGGCCGACACCTATTTTTTGATCGCCTATGGAGAGTGTGACCCTGTATCTCGAAATGGTGCTTACGAAAAAAGCAGATCAACTGCGCTGAGGGCGCTTGAATTAGATCCCTCCGTGGCCGAAGCTCACGCCGCACTCGCCACTGTCAAAGCAAAATACGACCGAGATCCCGTTGGGGCTGAAAGATCTTTCAAGCAAGCAATCGCCATCGACCCTTACTGTGCGATGGCGTATTCGAGATACACATATTTTCTGGCAGCGATGGGGCGGCTCAATGAATCCTTACAAAGGATGAAGCGCGCACAGGAGCTTGACCCACTCTCGCCGGATATGAATACGAGCCTTGCCAGTGTTCTCTATTTCTCCCGGGACTATGATGAGGCGATCCGCTACTGTCAAAGAGCGCTTGACTTGGAGCCGAACTTTCTTGAGGCCTTGTTGTGGCTTGGCCTCTGCTATGAGCAGAAAGGGCTGCTTGAAGAAGCCATTGTCCAGTTCAGTAAAGCGAGGGATACCAACACCGATAGCGCAGAGCCATTGGAGCTACTCGCACATGTCTTCGCCATCGCCGGTCAAAGAGATAAGGCCCGAGAGATATTATCCGAGCTGCATTCATCCGCCAGGACCAACTTTCATCCATATAACATCGCGCTGATTCATGCCGCCTTGGGTCAGACGGAGCAGACATTTGAGTGGCTGCAAGAGCCTTACGTAAATTGGACCGAGCGACTAAGAATGCTTAGATTCGATCCAAGGATGGATAGCCTCAAAGAAGACTCAAAGTTTACCGCTATTCTTGAGCGTTCGGTATCGGCAATCCAGAATTAGTTTTACCCGCTTTGTCGGGCATGTCAGGTGAACGCCACACGTCGTGTTGTCACCTTTCCGTGATTAGCTCCCGCGCAGTTTCTCACCAACTCCTTCGTGAAGTTACTGCATAACACAAACAAAGCGAATGGAATGGGCCGCGTTTCCAATTGTCTATTCCTATAATATAGGAGTTCATGCTATCCGATTGAACTCCGGACTCACGCTCTTCAGAACCCTGCTCTTATCTCCAACCGCAGAGGAACTCAAGTTTTCCTGAGGCTTTAGGCCGCTTTGATCGGTTCCATCTTTCATCTTTCTCAAGTTGGACTCTCAATTGCCTAGCTCGGTAGTAGATCGCGGAACGAACATCGCGAGTCCTTCAGGGTGCAACGTGGTCTCTTAGAGCTTGGCCGAGCTTTTTGGCTGCTGCCTGGTGGCGCGTTGGTAGCAACTGGGGACGGATGGGATCGAGTTCTCCCCGATGCCGCTAGGAAAGTGGCAGGATCGGCAAACAGCGGTTCTAAGCATCACTAAGAATGCGCGGCATCTTTGTTACTTCTACCTCTAACGTTTAAGGAGATCGCAAGATGAAAAATGTTTTAAGGTTATTTCTGCTTTTGAGCTTTGCGTTGTTGTCAACAACTGCTTTCGCTCAGAGCTCAACAACCGGCTCGATCGAAGGACGAGTTGTTGACGCCAACGGCGCAGCAGTGCCAGGCGTTTCGGTTAGCGTTAAGAGTCCTAACCTAATCTCGCCGCAGTCGACTACGACGGACGAGCAGGGCAATTACCGTGTTCTGAATCTACCTCCTGGAAAATATACGGTACTGGTCGAGGCCGCTCAAGGCTTTGCTAAGTTCGAGCAGACTGTCGACGTAAGTCTTTCCAAGACTTCCGGGCTGGATGTTCAGCTCCAACTGGCCCAGGTAGGGGCCACGGTGATCGTCAGCGACACTGCCGGCGCCGGTATCGACACGACGGCCAATACGTCTGGTTCAAACATCTCAACTGAGCAGTTCTCAAATTTTCCGACGCAGAGAACGGTCCAGTCCCTTTACAGCATCGCGCCCACCGTTGCCCGTTCGGGCCTGCGTGATGCTTCGGGACGCGACCGCGATCCTTCAGTAGCTGGGTCTTCCGGTCCTGAGAACAACTACATTCTCGACGGTGTAAACACGACCGATCCAGCTTTCGGTGGATCCGGCGCTAACCTTCCGTTCGAGTTCGTTCAGGAAGTTGAAATTAAGACGGGTGCTTACGGTGCTGAGTACGGTAAGTCGACTGGCGGCATCTTCAACGTTATCACCAAGAGCGGTGGCAATGAATTTCATGGTGATGGATTCGGCTTTTTCAGCACGAAAGGTCTCGTGCGTGACACAAAACAGTTTCCTTTTACTGGCGCCGCGCCGAATGGTTTTTCGGAAATTGACGCCGGCATCGATGTCGGTGGGCCGATCAAGAAAGACAAGCTCTGGTTCTTTGGAGCGTTCAACCCGCAACAGCGCAAGAACTTTTTCTTGACGCAGCAGTTCCATACTCCGGTTAACAACAAGATCAACACGCCCTTCTATTCCGGCAAAGCCACCTGGGCAATAAACCAGAAGAATACCTTTACCTTCTCGACCTTCGGTGATTTCACGAAGCAACAAGGCTTTCTCTTTGGCGGTTCCGGATTCGGCGCCGACCCGAATAGCTTCAACGGTGTAATCCAGACCGGTGGTCATAACTATGCCGCTCGCTTGAATTCGTCAATAGGTTCGAACATGACTGGCGAGTTCGCGTTTGGCCTCCACTTCCAACGAGCGAACACAACGCCTCAGATAACGGACGTGCACGGCATCACCGACCAGTTCGCTCTTATCTCTCCGGCAGGCACTGTTGTCACTCCCACAGAAACCACGGCAACGACTTCGCAGACGGTAACCCTTAATGGTGTGCCGACTGTGGTGTCGCTGGGCCAGGTCGCTTTCGTTCAAGGCCCGGCGGGAAGCACGTTACAACGCAACTTCGTTCGTCAGGGATTCACCGGCCTCCAGAGCATTCAGAACCGTGACCGCCAGGAGTTCTCGGCGCGGTTGCAGAACATCTGGGGCCGACACACGTTTAAGTATGGCTTTGAATGGAATAACAACAAATACAACATCGATACCACCTCAACCGGACCACAGCAGACCTTCGACACCCAAGGTTTGACGTTGTCAGGCGGCACAGGGAACAACGTGACCAATGGCTTTCGCATAACCAATAGCTTCGTTGTCTGTGTGCCACGCGCTATTAGTGGCGTGAACACTGCGGTATGTGCAAGTGGCTCAGGAACTAGCCGGTTAAACGCAGCGATCGCGGCCGGACAAGGACCCATCGGAATCGCCAACGCTGTTACCGCCGACGGCACAGTGGTCCCGCTTCTGACGGCCGCCGAGCTGAACACGAATGCGCTTCTGGTTCGTTCAAGCACGCGTGTTCGCGATTTCGAAAATGTTGCGAAGACTTCGACCCGTGTCGAAGGCTTCTATATCCAGGACGACTTCAAGATTTCGAAGAACCTTCAAATTAATGGCGGTCTTCGTTGGGATTACCAGCAGGCTTACGGCAACGAGGGTGAAACTTACCTGAAGCTAAATAGCTTCAAGGACAACCTGCAGCCTCGTTTGGGCTTTATCTGGGATTTCAGCGGTACGGGCAAAGGCAAGGTGTTCGCTAACTTCGCCCGCTTCCTTGAAACACCGCTTCCGCTCGATGTCAACGTTCGCGCGGGCAGCAATAACAGCCAAACGGATAAGAACTTCAACGTCAGTCGGATTAACGCCCCGGCCGGATCGTTTATCGTGCCGGGCGTCAGGGCAGATACCTCTGTAGGTGCGGTCAATCTGGGAGCAGCTCCAACGCCGATTGATCCCGGTCTCAAGCCGCAGACGGTAAACGAGGCTACCGCCGGCTTCGCTTACGAAATAAGTAAGGATTTGGTCATCGGCGCTCGGGGAATTTATCGCAATCAGGCCCAGGTAATCGAAGACGGTTCGTTCGACGATGGCGATAATTACTTCCTGTTTAATCCGGGCCGACTGGGCAGCGGTGAAACTACGGAGGACAAGGCCTGCGGCGATCCGGCTATCGGTTGTTTCGGACACGCTCGCCGTTACTATCGTGCGCTTGAAATCACGGCGACGAAGCGCTTTACTAACAACTATCAGTTCATCGCTTCGTACGTCTTCTCAAGCTTGACCGGTAACTACGAAGGCCTGTTCCGCAACGACAATGGCCAATCTGACCCGAACATCACCTCGTTGTTCGACCTCGTCAGTTTGCTGAAGAATACCTATGGACATTTGCCGAATGATCGACCGCATCAGTTCAAGTTTGACGGCAGCTATCGGACGCCGTGGAAGCTTCTGATCGGCGCTTCGTTCCGCGCTCAGTCTGGTATCCCCTTCAACCAGTTGACACCGCATCAACTCTACGGCAACAACGAAGGCTTCGGTGTTCCCCGTGGCACGGCAATCGTGCCGCCCGTGGGCGTGACGCAGGCGGGCTTTCCGAATGTGGTCCAGAGCATCGGATCAAATCGAACACCGACAACTTTCAACTTGGATATGAACGCTTATTACCCGATCAAGCTCGGGGAGAAGAAGGAGCTTCGCTTCTCGGCTGATTGGTTCAACGTCTTCAACAACCAACGCGCTATTCGTCTGGATGAGACCTACTCGATTACCAGCACTGTAGCCGGCGTTCCGCCGGTGAATAATCCGTTTTATGGGGCGGGCACGATCTTCCAGTTCCCGTCCTCGTTGCGGCTTGGCGTTAAGTTCACTTTCTAAAACTTGGCTCGATGGGACAACCATCTCGTCACAGCCTTTGGCCAGGAGAAGCGCTGGGGAAATCAGCGCTTCTCCTTCTCTTTTCGGTAGTGGCCTAAACAACCTTGCCATCGCTCTCAGCTCCTTCGTGAGCTTAGTTGAGGAGTCGTCCTGTGCTTAACGCTTTCGAACTAATCGCACGACGTGTATGGCCTCTCTTGACCGTCTTGCTTTGCGCCGCGCTGGTGTTGCTTAGCTTTGCTTCCGTTCAGGCTCAAAGCGGAGGTGGCGTCGAGCAGACCGGTACGGGAGGCAGGCACACTATTCAGGGGCGCATCTATTTTCCCTCCGGGCAGCGAAGTGATATACGCGTGCAAGTAAAACTGGAGAGCTACAATGCCGGCGAGCTTTCTGTGCTTTCCGATTCGAATGGATCTTTCAGATTCTCAGGTCTGAACCCTGGTTCTTACACAGTGTTAGTTGACGCCGGCGAGCAATACGAGATTGTCAGGGAGAGTATTTACATTGATACTGACGGAGCGAACAGCCGCCAGGGAATCACGTTTCCGATTAGCCGTCTTTACACGGTGCAAATCGCTTTGCAATTAAAGCGAAGTGAAGCAACCAGGGTCGGAGTCGTTAACGCAGCTTTGGCAGGTATTCCTTCCGGGGCGCGGGATCTTTATCGAAAAGCCCTTGAATCGGCCCGGGTTGGTGACAGCAAAAAAGCCGTCGCGGAATTGCAGAGTGCGCTAGCTGTTTATCCTAACTTTCCGCTGGCACTCAATGAACTCGGAGTGCAATATTTGAAACTCAAGCAAGCAAACAAGGCCGCCGAATCATTTGGGGCAGCGGTCAAGCTCTCGCCTGAAGAGTTCACTCCTCGCCTCAACTATGGCATCGCCCTGGTTGAAGAAAAGAATTTCCTCGAAGCCGAGTCACAGTTGCGTGAGGCTCTAAAGAAAAACGACTCATCACCCGGCGGACATTTGTACTTAGGGATTACGTTGATCAGTCTGCAGGATTATCTTCAGGCGGAAAAAGAGCTCTTACGCGCCGTCAAACTGGGCGGTGACAACATGAGTTTGGCTCATTACTATCTCGCCGGTATCTATTGGCAAAGGAAGAAACATAAAGCGGCGGCAGATGAGCTCGAACTATATCTGAAGCTGGTACCTAACGCGTCCGATGTAGCTCGAATCAGGGCTACAATCAAACAGCTACGCAGTCAAAAGTAGCATCGGCCAAACTAAGTAAAACATTCCCGAGAAAGGAATCAACATGTGGCCCGTAGAAAGCGCTCGCATGCTAAATGGGGTTGTGTTGGCTTTGACGGCGAAAAGGTCGGCTGATGAGATTAATCAGCTACTTCAGATCAAGAAGTAAAAGCTCCTTAAGACAAGGCTCTTGCCAGACGTTTTACTCCGTCCTTTATTTGTTTGGAATTCACTCCTGTGTAACCAAGCACCAATCCACCACGAGGCAACTTATTTGGGCTAAAACCAGACAACGGCGCGGCCACGACGCCATGGTGACGCGCTTGAGCCGACGCAGTCTTGTCATTGACACTCTTCGGCAGCCAACCTACCAGGTGCATTCCCGCCTCGGCGGCCACAAGTTCAATTAGCCCATCCAATTCGCGCCGCGCCGCTGCAACCAGAATCTCTTGACGCTCTTTGTACAGAGTACGCATCCGGCGGATGTGGCGGGCGAAATGTCCTTCGTTGATGAAATCTGCAAGCGTCGCTTGATCAAGTGAAGGAGAATGCCAGTCAGTCAGGGCACGAGCAGTGATGAATGCGCTCGTCAAGACCTTCGGAACGACCATGCAGCCTAAACGCAAGGAGGGGAAAATGGTCTTGCTGAAGGTGCCGATGTAAATCACTCTGTCATTTTTGTCGAGTCCCTGCAAAGAAGCGAGCGGACGTCCGGCGTATCTGTATTCGCTGTTGTAATCATCTTCGATGATGAAAGCGTTACCGCGCTCTGCCCATTCGAGTAACGCCAGTCGACGCGAAAGACTCATTGTGATGCCAAGCGGGAACTGGTGCGAGGGCGTCACATAAACCAATCGCGCCCTCTTGTGGTGCTTGATGGCGCGAGCTAGATCAAAGCCCTCACGATCTACCGGGATGTCAATGACTTTTGCCCCAGCGAAAAGGAAAGAGTTTCGCGCGCCTGGATAACACGGATCTTCTAACCATGCTGAACTGTCCGGATCAAGCAGGACGCGAGCGGTCAGATCGAGCGCCTGTTGAGCGCCGGCGACAATAATTACTTGTTCTGCATCACAATGCACCCCACGCGCAGTTTTCAAATGCACGGCGATGCTCGCGCGGAGCGGGAAGTAGCCCGCCGGATCTCCATAACCCAGAAGCTCTCGCGACGGGTTTCGCATTCTCCGTGCTGCCAGTTGCGACCATAACTTAAAAGGAAATTCATCAACCGCAGGCATACCATCCTGAAATGCGTAGTTATTCTTGTCAGAGTGCCCGCGAACCGTTTTACTTGTCGTTAGGGTGAGCCACCTACCGCGTCGTGAAAGAATTGGTTTGCGCGGCCTGGCTGATTCTTTGCTACGGATCACCTTTTCCTGTCTGACCCGCAGCATCTCGTCAGGAAGCGTGGCAGCAACGCGAGTTCCCGATCCTTGTTTTCCTTCGACGTAGCCTTCCGCAAACAGCTGATCGTAAGCATTGACAACGGTCATGCGAGCCACGCCCAACTGATCCGCTAAAAAACGAGTCGCAGGCAGTCGTGTTTGGGCTGCAAATTCGCCGCGTAAAATTGCACGCCGAATAGCTTCGTAAATCTGCCGGTAAAGCGGCGTGGCAGAATCTCTATCATCGAGTTGGATAAAGGGAATCATTTGCTCCCCGATTCTAAAATGGTCTAGCTATTCTAACTACAATTGGCTCTTGTGCGAAGACCAATTTCGCTTAATATCAAAGAACACATCTATGCCGTCAGACAGAAGGCCATTTCTACAACGGCTTGTTGTCGGTTCGTAACTGAGAGTGATAGCCGACTCCGAGGCCTTGTTGATGTTCGCTGACCGGACCGGCGATCGAGCAGCGACTAAAGTAGATCGGCTCACCGAAACAGGAAGGATATTTTGATGAACGTGCTCAAACATTTGCGAACCTATCTCCTCGTGTGCAGCCTGGCTGTCGCCTTGCAGCCCTTCCGGGGTGTAGCCCAGTCGAATTCAGCCGCGTCGCCGACGAGCCCTCAAAAATCTGAGAAGGAACGTGACGGGCAACACGATTTTGACTTCGAGATTGGTACTTGGAAAACTCGCGTAAAGCGGCTGGTGCATCCTCTAACCGGCTCTACCACCTGGGTCGAATATGAAGGTACAACGGTTGTTCGAAAGGTTTGGAATGGCCGCGCGAATCTAGTGGAACTCGTAATGGATGGCCCAGCCGGTCACTTCGAAGGACTGAGTCTGCGACTGTACAACCCAGAAACTCGCCAGTGGAGCCTCAATTTTTCCAACATCAACAGCGGCACCATGAGCCTGCCCACGATCGGCGAGTTCAAAAATGGACGCGGAGAGTTCTTCAACCAGGAGACACTCAATGGCCGAGCCATCTTTGTTCGATTTGTTATCTCGGATATTACTCCGAATTCCTGCCGTTTTGAGCAGTCATTCTCGGATGATGGCGGCAAGACTTGGGAACCAAACTGGATTGCGACAGATACACGGGTGAAAGATGAATCTGCCCAGCAGAACTCAGGCGCACCGAATACCAGTCTGCAATCCGCTCCCGCGGTACGGGATGGACAACACGATTTTGACTGGGAGGCTGGCACTTGGAAGATTCACATAAAGCGCCTCCAGCATCCCTTCACGGGTTCCACAACGTGGACCGAATTAGACGGCACTGTCGTCGTTCGAAAGGTTTGGGATGGCCGCGCCAATCTGGCGGAGATCGGGGCCGATGGCCCAGGAGGTCATCTCGAGTTTCTTTCCCTGCGTCTCTACAATTCCCAATCCCACCAGTGGAGCCTCAATTTTGCCAGCAGCAACAGCGGTACTCTGAGCGTTCCCATGATCGGGCAGTTCAAGAATGGGCGCGGCGAGTTTTACGATCAGGAACCGTTTAATCCCAGAATCATCTGGGTTCGATTTACCTTCTCGGCCGTGTCTCCGAACTCGGGTCATTCTGAACAGGCATTCTCCGATGATGGTGGCAAATCCTGGGAAGTGAATTGGATAAACACGTACACACGGGTCAAAAACGAATCGGACTAGCAGGAGTGCTCGGGTCATGCGGAAATACGTCGCAGTTGCAGCATTGATAATCGCAGGGTTGTTCGGACGCCTTCCAAGCGCTAAGTCCCAGTCGGCAATACTGAATCTACCGCGCGTCAGCCAGCACGCCCGCTTCACGCAGCGCATTGGGCTCACCGACATCACCGTTGATTATCACCGGCCGCTCGTCAACGGTCGAAAGATCTTCGGCGGCCTTCAGGCTTACGGAAAGCTGTGGCGGGCGGGCGCCAACGATAACACTCTATTTCAAGTCAGCGATCCAGTCACAATCAATGGCCAGCGTCTTCCGCAGGGCGTGTACGGCCTGCACATGATTCCAGGGGAGACTTCATGGGTTGTCATTTTCTCGAAGAACTCAACCTCCTGGGGCAGTTTTACATATGACGAGGCCGAAGACGCGCTCCGCGTGATCGTGCATCCGCAGAGTATCGAGAACCACGAAGCCCTTAGCTATGACTTCGACGACCCGAAGCCCAATTCCGTCGTTGTCACAATGCGTTGGGAAAAAGTTGCGGTTCCCTTCAAAGTCGAGGTCAACACTTCCGAAATCACCGCGCAGAGTCTGCGCAACCAGTTGCGCGCCCGCGCGCAATTCGAATGGCAGCCGTGGATGGAAGCGGCCAATTACCTGCTTGACAACAAGCTCAGCGCGGAAGAGGCGCTGAAATACGCGGATCGTTCGATCGAGAATGAAGACCGCTTCGAAAACGAAATCACAAAGTCGCGCGCGCTAAGCGTTCTTGGACGCAAGGATGAAGCGCTCGCCGCACGCGATAAAGCGATTGGGATGGGCACCCAGCTGCAAGTCCAGGTTTTCGCGCGCGGACTCCAGGCTGACGGCAGGCAAGATGAAGCGCTGGAACTTTTTCGCGTCAATATCAAGAAGGATCCAAATAGTTGGGTTGGGCACAACAACGCGGCACGCATCGCGGTCGCGAAGGGTGACTTCGACACGGCCATCAGGGAAATGAAGCTCGCCGAAGCGGCAGCCCCCGATTCGCTGAAAGCTTCTCACGCCGACCTAATCAGGCGTCTGCAAAATCATGAGGATATCAACAAATAGGGGGGTGCGGACCGAATCACTGGAATACCGTCATGAATGCGCTAAAACATCTCCGAACCTACTTTCTAACGTTAGTCATCTTGCTTCCGGTTCAGCTTTTCGCACAATCTAATTCACATGCGACAAGAATAAGGCCCCAACAAGCCCTGCAGGAACGAGAGGGGCAACATGACTTCGACTTCGCCGCTGGCATTTGGAAGACCCGCATATCGCGCCTCCAGCATCCCTTAACCGGATCCGCTACCTGGCTCAAGTATGAAGGCACTGTCGTGACTCGGAAGGTTTGGGCGGGCAGGGGCTATTTGGAGGAGATCGAGATCGATGGCCCAACGGGTCATCTCGAAGGCTTAACGTTGCGCCTCTACAACCCTGAAGCTCACCAATGGAACCTCAGTTTTGCCAATAGTAATGATGGTCGCCTGAACCCACCCTTGGTTGGTGAGTTTAAAAATGGACGCGGCGAGTTTATCGATCAAGAACAATTCAAGGGCAGCGCCATTTTGGTTCGACATGTTTTTTCCGAGGTCACTCCGAATTCACATCATTTTGAACAGGCGTACTCGAACGATGGAGGGAGGACTTGGGAGCCAAACTGGATCGCAGCGCTAACACGACAAACCTCTCCAGGCACAACTGGACTGCAAACCGTCAATGGGCAAGGCGATTTTGATTTCAACATTGGTGAGTGGAAGACGCATGTGTCGCGCCTCGTGCATCCCTTAACCGGTTCTACCACATGGGTCGAATATGAAGGCATTTCGGTGGTTTGCAAGGTTTGGAATGGCCGGGCCAGTTTGTTTGAGCTCGAGGTCGATGGTCCAGCCGGTCGCATCGAGGGTGTGGGTCTGCGTCTCTACAACCCGCAATCCCATCAGTGGAGTCTAAATTGGGCGAATAGCAACGACGGTACCATGACCCGACCAATGATTGGCGAGTTCAAGAATGGACGTGGCGAGTTTTTCGACCAGGAGATCTTTAGCGGCAGGGCCATCATGGTCCGGAATGGCTTTTCGGACATTACCTCGAATTCGTCGCGTTTCGAACAGGCATTCTCGAATGACGGTGGGAAGACCTGGGAAACGAACTGGGTTATGACATTCACACGTGTGAAGGATGAATCTCCCCGGCAGAACTCAAGACGCACCGGCTTAAGATTGAAGCATTAAGGTGTGCTTCCAGGAAGATACACATGAAACGCGGTTTTGTCGGCAGCTTCGTTATCGCCATCGCGATCTCGCTGCCCGCGGTTTGCAGTACGTCACTTGAAACACGGACAACTTTCATAACCAAACCAATCAATCAGCGCTCAGAGCAATTGCTATCTTCGCAACCGCAGCAAACTTGCTGCCCGATCGTGGAACTCAGGCAATACAGACTCCAACCGGGAAAAAGGGACACCCTCGTAGATCTTTTCGACCGAGAGTTCATTGAAAGCCAGGAAGCTGCAGGAATCACCGTGATAGGACAGTTCCGAGACCTTGACGATCCGGACCGATTTGTCTGGCTCAGAGGCTTTCGAGACATGCCTTCACGAGCACAATCGCTGAAAGAATTTTACGACGGGCCGGCTTGGAAAGCGCATCGCGCAGCGGCCAACGCCACGATGGTTGACACCGACAATGTCCTGCTCTTGCGCCCGGCGTTTCCGCTATCCGGATTCTCAGGTAACGGCAGCGACTGTCCTCAGCCTGGTGCCAACAAAGTCTCTCAGGGATTGGTGGTAGCCAATATCTATTACTTCAGCGCGCCCGTTGGCGACTTTGTTGACTTCTTTGAACGCACGCTCAAGCCGATCGTTACGGGCACCGGCGCTTCGATCCTGGCCTATTTCGTGACCGAGAATAGCGTGAACACATTCCCTGCGCTGCCGGTCCGCGAGGGCGACCAGGTCTTTGTCTGGTTCATGGGCTTTGCAGATCAGGCTGCGTACGAACGCCATGCCGCGGCCCTGGCTCAATCTCAGCGCTGGCGCGGCAGTGTCTCGGATGAACTGACGCGTCGTCTGAGAGGAGCGCCGCAAGTGTTGAAGCTATCGCCGACACCTCGTTCGCATCTGCGCGGCTGAATTAACGATCCCGCTCGGGCAAGATCTACAACGCGCTCGCGGCACGGATTAGCCGATTAAAGGGAGAGAATTCTTGCTGACATCTGCTGATTATGAGTGAAGCTATCCTGCCGACTGGAAAAACCAAACTGAAACGAATTCCGAAGCGCGGTTCGTTTGACCGTACCACGATTTACCAAATACTAGATGAAGCGTTTGTATGTCATGTCGGCTTCACGATTGGTGAACAGCCCGTTGTCATTCCAACTGGATATGCGAGGGTTGGTGATGATTTGCTGATTCACGGCTCCGCGGCGAGCCGGATGCTCAGGGCGATGGCAGGAGAAGTAGACGTGTGCGTGACTGTGACGTTGATTGACGGTTTAGTCCTGGCGCGGTCGGCTCTTCATCATTGCCTGAATTATCGTTCGGTGATGATTTTCGGCAGGGCACGAGTCTTGAGCGACAAGCCGGAGAAGGTTGCAGCTCTTCGTGCTTTCACCGAGCATATTATTCCGCGACGTTGGGATGAAGTGCGACCGCCGAATGTACAAGAATTGAAAACGACAATGGTTTTGACGCTCTCTTTGCAAGAGGCGTCTGCGAAAATCCGCACGGGCGCTCCGGTTGATGATGAGGAGGATTATGCGCTTGATGTGTGGGCAGGCGTGATTCCTTTGACACTGTCGGCGGGAGAACCGATTGCTGACGGCAGGGTGAAGGAAGGAGTTCCGATTCCGCCATCGGTCTCAAAATACAAATGCGCTTGAGAGTGAAATTGGTAAATCATCAATAGTCTTCGGAAGCCGCCGAGCATGCAAGAGGCGTTTTGATGGGCAGCATTGATCAAACTATAGATCCGCCATGCCTAAGGAGGACTACCAATGATAGTGGAAGTGCGAACCTACAAGATTAAGCCGGGACGTCGCGACGAGTTTATCAAGTTCTTCGAAAAGAGAGCCGTGGCGGCCCAACGGTCGCATGGGATGAAGATACTCGGCCCGCTGCTGGATCTTGAGAATCCTGACGAATTCGTTTGGCTACGCAGCTTTCCATCGCTCGATGAGCGAGATCGAATGAAGGACGCGTTCTATGAGGGCGAAGAATGGAAGAGCGAACTGGAAGCTATCGCGATGCCGATGGTTGAGAGCTATTCTGTTGTGCTTTGCGAGACCTCGCCCGGTTACGTGTTTGATGGGCCTCCGCAGGGGTGCTGACGATTTCGTCGACCTCGTTAAGTTGCCAGGATCGCTCTGGCCGACTTCAGCCTCCGGAGTGGCTAATCCGAGGGCCCGTTGCCCCGAGGTTATGTTCTTGGATCAAGTTATCACTTGGGCGGATCGACTAGAGGCGAAACTGAATTACTCAATGACGACGGCGAAGTTCGATCGCAAAGGAGGAGAGGACGAATGCTGCAAAATGCACCACTAATTCCGTACATTCCGGTTGCGGACGTGGATCGGGCCCGCAAATTCTATGAAGAAAAGGTAGGGCTGAAGCCTAAGGAAGAGTACGCGGGCGGAGTGATCTACGAGTGTGGCAAAGGCTCGCGGGTCTTCATGTACCCGTCACCCGGCGCCGGCACGTCGCAGGCCAGTACCGCATTCTGGGCCGTGGACGATGTCGAGGCTGAGGTGGCTGAGCTGAAGGCGAGAGGCGTGGTCTTTGAAGAGTACAACACGCCGAAGATCAAAACCGTAAACAGTATCGCAACCGCAGGTGGCGCGAAAACTGCTTGGTTCAAAGATAGCGAAGGCAATATTTTGGCTGTTAGTCAGCGGCTTTCGGCGTAGCGCGCCTGTCTCGTGGAGGAGGATAATTCATGCACGAATTAAGCTACTTGGCTGTAGTTATGGCGACTGTTGCGGCGTTCGTGTTTAGCTCAGCCTGGTACATGGTCTTCGGCAAAGCGCGGATGAAGCTGCTCGGCAACAACCGAGACACAGACGCCGATGTGAGGAGGGTTAGCGCCGGGAAGATACTATTCGAGGTTATTCGGAGTTTCGTTGTTGTCTTTGTGATCGCACATCTACTTGCACTTGCCGGGATCCTCGGCTGGAGGGATGCGGCGCAGTTCGGACTCTGGTTGGGGACATTTCCGGTAATGATCCTCGTAGGTTCCGTCCTGTGGGATAAACGGCCATGGAAGCTCGCCGCCATCCACGCCGGTGACTGGCTGTTCAAGATACTCCTCGTAGCCGTCATACTTGGTGTGTGGCGTTAGAACAGTAGGTCGTGAGGTCCGAAGGTTCACCAGAAAAAGGCGGATGAGTTAATTACAAATGTCCGGAGTGAATATGATGCGAACACCATCCTTCTCGAATCATAAATATCGAAGGGCTTAAATATGGACAGGCTTAGTAAAATAGGACGCTTGTTCTATGGTCTTTGCATCGCGATCTTCGGAATCAATCAAATGGTCTTTGCGGATTTTCGCAACGTAATCTTACCGCCATGGCCTTCATGGAGGGCAAGCCCGGGCATTTGGGCGTACCTTGCCGGTGCAGTCCTTATCGGTGCCGGGATTGCCATCATCCTCGACAAGAAACGCCGAGTGGTCGCGCTCGTTCTAGGAGGCGTACTTCTGGCGCTGGTCGTGTTCTGGCATCTCCCCTATATGCTGTTCGTTTTCCCCCATCATCTTTGGCATTTGGGCGTGTGGACAGATGCAGGCAAGGAGATGGCGTTAGCAGGTGGCGCCTTCGTTGTTGCAGGATCTTTTCCCAATGAGAAGGGGAACAAGTCTTCGCTTGTAAAAGCATTGGAAACCCTCGTCCCGCTTGGCAGAGTCCTCTTTTCTATCACAATGATCGCATTTGGCATTGACCATTTTCTTTATACTGACTTCGTGGCGCATTTGGTGCCCCGGTGGATTCCAGGGTCGATTTTCTGGACTTATTTTTCCGGGGTGGCCCTCATCGGCTCAGGTATCGCGATCATCTTTAAGATCAAGTTAAGAGTAGTTGCCCTTTTGCAGGGCACAATGATCTTTCTTTGGTTTATTCTCCTGCACGTACCGCACGCGATTGCTAATCCCGATGTAGGAAAGGGAAACGAAATAGTAAGCGCCGCTGACGCATTGGCCTTTAGTGGAATTGCTTTCATTCTGGCATCTGGAATAGTAGGAACAGACGAAAGGACAAAGACCGGATGAAAGCATTCAAAGTTGCCGCCGTTCAGACTTATCCCAAGTTTCTAGACGTGAAAGGTACGATAGAAAAAGCCTGCGCCTTTATCAAAGAGGCGGCAACACATGGTGCGTCCATCATTGCGTTTCCTGAGGCATTTGTTCCGGCATACCCTTATTGGGCATGGTTAGAAAGTCCCCTGGAGAGCCAAAAGCGATTCCAAACTTTGTATCTCAATTCAATGACGGTCCCCGGCCAGTGGACTGATGTCTTGTGCGGCTGCGCCAAAGAAAACGACGTTGTCGTGGTCATAGGAGTTAATGAAATTGATCCTACCCTCACCGGAACCATCTACAACACTAACCTTGTTATTGATAACCACGGAAGTCTGCTTGGTAAGCATCGCAAGTTAGTACCAACCTATGCAGAAAAACTTGTCTGGGGTAATGGCGATGGAAGTAGCTATGTCACCTATCAAACAGACTTCGGTCGCATTGGGACCCTCCTGTGTGGGGAGAACACCAACACCCTGGCCAGGTTCGCGTTGCTCGCTCAGGGGGAACAGATTCATGTTGCTAATTTTCCGGCTTTCCCCTTCACGGAGTGGTATGAAGAAGTTGAAGCCATTCGCATACGCTGCCAAGCTCACGCGTTTGAAGGCAAGATCTTCGTCATTGCGTCTACCAGCCTAATGGACCCAGAGTCCCTAGATTCGCTTTGCAACTCTCCTGAGAAAAGGAAGCTAATGAGTGGTCAGCGTTTTGCACTCTCGGCTGTATTCGGCCCAGACGGTCGTATCATTGGCGAGCCCCTCATTGATGAAGAGGGGATTGTGTATGCGGACCTTGATTTGAACGACCTGATAACGCCAAAGTTAATGCATGACATTACCGGACACTACAATCAATTCAGTGTCCTTTCGCTTAATTTGAACAGAACACCACATAAACCACTAATAGAACGCGACGGGGATACTTTATTAGATGGGGAGATCAAGGACGTCTCTACTTTGGAAGCTCCATGAAGGCTTACCTTGTAACAAACGGGACGCTCTTTGTCTTTGCTTGCTGCGATGGCATCCGGTCAGGTCGGTTGCTGACACCCAATGAGCCAGTCTTCGGTCGATAGCAAACGTCCTGCTGCATCACCGCTCAGGCCTCTCCTTGTGACTTTTTTGTAATTGTAATGCTAGCAATTCGTAACCACTTATTGTATTCTTCCGTCCGGTTTGCACAATATATGGGCTCAGCGGGTCCGATTAGCGCTCAAGGGCAATAATTAAACCTCGCCTGAGTCAGCCCGCTGCGACCTCTCGCAACGGACTTTTCAAATCTGGTTACGACAGCGTCGCTACGTTTTCCCTGCCCGACCTGGGAGCGTTTTATTCAGTCTTTCGGTGTTTTGATGTGGAGGGAAGAAATGTATTGCAATCCCAAAATAGTGCCGGCGGCCATTTTGCTACTGGTACCTTTTTTGACGCCTGGAACATCTGTTCGCGCACAAAATAGTGTTAACCCTGGACAGACACGGGCGGCTGTGACGATTCTCGACAGCAATAAGGAACAGGATGGCTTGGCTGGCTCTGTCCGCAGAGTCACGATTCAGACCGCAAAACTTGAAGTCAAACAAGGACGGGTGGTTGAAGGGCCACGGCAGGTGCTGGAGATCACCACCTATGGAATCACAGGAAACAGAATTGATAACATTTCTTATCCCGTCGCTGATTCCCTGGTGGGTAAGGAAGAATATAAGTATGACGACAAAGGGAACATTGTTGAGATGACGCTGCGAGACAATCGCGGCGCAATCATTAACCGGGAGGCTTACGATTATGAATTCGACCGATTCGGTAACTGGACAAAGATGGTTACGAGTCTCCTCGTTTTTGAAGCAGGTGCAGTGAAGCGTGAACCAATCGAGGTCACCTATAGGACACTCACTTACTACTTCGATGACAGCATTGCGAAAATCGTCGATGCTTCATTGCCCCTGGCGAAGCCAGTCGAATCTCCTGTAGCTACGATTAAGAGCGTCGAGAAAGAGAAAGACACGAGTGAGTTAACAAACCACGCCGTATCTGGATCCTCATCACTAAGTACGGATAATCCTGCTCCCGAAATTTCTAAACCGGAAACAAAAAATACGGCTTCCCAACGTGCTGTGGAAGCGGATAGTGAAAAGGAAACAGCTGGAGTGCAGACCAATGCTGTCGCGGCCATAACCACGCCAGCCAATGCGGGCGCTCCGGAGGCGGAAAAAGCTTCTGCACCTGCAGGCAATGAACCGGACGGAGCGGCTACTGGATCCACAGAAGCCAAGCCAATAGCCCCGAATGCGGGCGCTCCGGAGGCGGAAAAAACTTCTTCACCGGCTGGTAATGAACCGGAGGGAGCTGCTACTGGATCCAACACAGAACCCAAGCCAATAGCCCCGGTGGTTGGTGCTGCCAATTCTCCTGCACCCTCAGGATCTTCGGCGGAAATCCACGAAAACACGCCACCGAGTGATAACTTCGTCAAACAGAAGAACGCGCTTGAGTACTACAAAACCGGCCTCGAACTTTTTGAAGCAGGGGGCCCGGGCGCAGCGGTAAAAGCATATCTTCTATCTCTGGCGTTGGAGCCAAACTCGGCCGCAGTCAACCTTAGCCTGGGCCACGCTTACCTTAAGCTACAGAAAGACAACGATGCAGTTAAAGCCTTTAAAGAATCGATACGTCTGAATCCGGATTCGCCGGAGGCGTTCTATGGATTGGGACTTATTTATTTCCGAAAGCACCGCAATAAGGATGCCTTAGACGCATTTAAGAGAGCGACCATTCTGAGGCCAGACATGGCTAAAGCCCACTACGGTCTCGCCCTGGCATATCAGGAACTGGGAAGAGAGGATGGGCTGATCGAAGAGTACAGAATCCTTGAACGTCTTGACCGCAGCCTTGCTAAACAACTTTCACAATCCTTTCCCGCTGCTAACCCGCCCTGCAATGGGGGGCCTTTTTGCAACTGATATGCGAGTTGCCAGCGGTCGAAATTGTTCCCTCGGTAATATGAGTTGTAAGGAGCAGTAAAATGCAAGATAGTCGTTTCGTGGTATTGACCGGACACCTTGATAGCTACCCCCTATCCGATCTCGTAGGAATACTTCGACACCAACGGAAAACAGGTCGATTGCTAATCGAGTATGCAATGGGTCCTGCAGTTTTCTACTTCAAGGAGGGTGAATTAGTTGATGCGCAACTTAACGACCTAAGCGGTCTGCAAGCTATTTGCGTTGCTGTGGCTCAACCGGCAGCATCTTTCAACTTCAATCCCCTGATTCAACCTTCACGTACATCAATCGAAAGGTCACTCCAAAGAGTCGTCTCCGAAATGTTGGGTTGTTGGGATGAGAGCCCATTGCAGATTGAGGGCGTAGCGAAAGACAGTGTTATGCCGGACTTACCTTACTTGCCGGCAGCACCTTCGGATTCGCGTCACAGTCTTGAAGCCAGACCACTTGAACCTTTGGCGCTTCCAGCGGCCCAGCTGCCAGCCGTTAAAGAACGTCGGACCGTCTTAGTGATGGCTTCAGCAGGCCTGATGATGTTAGGACTTTCCAGTGTGATCGCGGTTACTGGAGGCTTCAAGACTGCACGTGAGTTTACCCAATCAACACCCTTGCCGGCTGAGATCAAGGAACGGTTGACGACGGAGAGCATCGGCCAGCCACCGCCTAATGATGAACGACGAAAGAACGCCAGTGAGGTTTCAAAGGGAAGACAATTAGAGCAATCGCGTCGCCAAACGGACTCAGCATCATTAAACAAACAAAGCGACTCAAGCAGCCCGAGGTCGTCCAGCGAGACCTCTCCAGCTACGATCTCTTCCAATCACACCGAGGCCAAGAAAAAGTCTTCGGAGGTCCCGCCGAGTGTTCAGTCAGTTAACGTCGTCATGAAGATCGAAAATGGACGAGTGTCGCAGGCCTCAATAGCCAACCATAAAGTAGGAATGGACAGTTATGAGGCGCTGGCCTTACGAATTGCTCGGCAGCGGCGTTACGGGTCCCAGATGTCCGGTGAAGAGACTGTCAGGATTAGTGTCACCCAGCCAAAGTAAATGATCGGTAACGTAATTTAAGGTAACTAGGAAGGCCCCCGATGTTGTTTCTTGAAAGCAAAACTCTAAGACATTTTGTAGATGGAGACTGCCGCCTTGAGCTGCTGGATGGATTGCAGCAAAAGGGTCTGACTTCAATAATTCGCGCAGCCAGACTTCATAGTTTCAGTCATCTGTTGTCAGGTTCCGAGCGAACCAAGGAGATGGAAACCTCGCTCGCTTCGTGGGCAGCGTCTGAAAATCAGGAGCCTTACGTCCGAGGAGATCTGTTTGGCGGCACCGATCATGTTTTCTTTCTAATCTTCGATCACAACAAAGGATCAGTTCCTTCGATCCGCGCAGGCATCGTGTATGAATCTGGCACGCCGGAGCCTTTTCGGAAACTAGATTCTTTTTGCCTGGATATTCGCGAATTACTTCTCCAAACCGAAAGTACGGAGAGCAAGACGGGAAAATTTGAGAACCTTCCTCAGTGGGAGCCGGGAAAGCCTACCATGCCTGAAGGCTTTAGGCGGTTTGTCGGAAGGCAGGACGCAGATTACGTATACACGCGCGTGCGCCGGGAGAGCATGAGTAAGCGAATTCTTGCGGCGTCGAAGCTGGAAGATGAAGCTGCTCGCATATTCTTGCGCAGCGCCAGGGATGCCTACCAGGAGGGCTACGCAGCAAAGCTTCTTAGAGGCCATTTAGTAGAGTCTCATGAATTCTCGGTGGAGAAGCTGGAAAACGTAGGACTCGTGGAGCGGGAGGTGCAGATTAGTTGCCGAAAGACGGGACATGCCCTGTTTCGATTACCGAATGCGCATGCGCTCGCGGTTGTGACTATTAGCGACGCAACGTGCAGCGAGTGCGGCTCACCAGTCGCCGATGAGAAGGTTGAAGAGGTGATTGCACCGACCCAACTTGCTTCATCACTTTTGGAAGATGGCTCGTGGCTCATTAGTCGGCTCCATTTTATTCTCCGCGAGATGGGTGTACCGGAAAGTGAGATTGCTGTTGGTCCCTCCGATGGCGCCGGGCATGGCCAAATGATGGTGAATCTCTGTGGCGAATCCTTCCTCCTGGTGACGCGCGATGGCGATCTTACTCCCGCGTTTGCGCGGGTGGCCATCGACCTGGAGATTGAGACGGAAGCTTCCCATCTGGTCATTGTCGCTACCGGAAGGCTTCATAATGAAGCAGGACTCTTGTTGCACACCCACGCTGGACGTCGAGTTAGTGGGGGCCGGGATTTTGAGCTAATTCTTGCAAACGATGTTGCTACGGCGGGCAAGGAAATTCAGTATGCTCTGGAGAGAGTTTCGCTAAGAGTAATAGGGGAGCAGCTGTGCGATCTTGATAGCAGCTTAGGTTTGAGCATGAGTCGTTTGATCATGACCAGATTTAACTTGCTTCGCAGCCGCGACCAGCTTGAGCATCAGGAGCTTTCGCCTGAGACTCAGCAAACCGATTCCTCTGTCACGCCTCCGTTAGCATTGGCGGCGCACGCAGCGGCGCACTCCGGGGAATTCATCGATGTCATTAATGCGCTTGACGAAAAACCTGATGGTCCCGGCACCGAGAACACAGAAAATCCGCCAGATTCCGGTACTCAGGGTTCATCGGAATGAGCTCCAAAAACAGATTGTGTCGGGTTAACTTATTCAGTGATTAACGTTCGCTTACGAAGGGTCCCTGCCTCTTAAATATTAGTGGTCGCTAATGCGCCTCAAAGATCGAATTCTTAATTCGGCGAAATGCGGGAGCAGTAAGATCGAATTCTCCAGAAAGGAGATGCTGGCACCATGAGTGCGCAACTCGGAACGAGAGCTCAGAAAAACCTTTCTTCGAAAGGGCAAAAAGCTGCGCGCCAACTTGTTGCTGAAGAGGCTCAGTCGCCCATTAAAGAGAGTTTGGATCATACTAATGTCGCGGCCGTCCCGGGCGACGACGAAGAATCCTGGCGGCAAGATATGGATACGCTGCGCCGAGCTGCCGCAACGCTTGTCCGTCGGCAATTGCACGTTAAGAAAACTGTTCCCGTGACCAGCACCGGTGATTCATTCCACCAAATTGCCGAGTCGCTGGATAATTCTCCTCCAAAGGCCCGTGGCTCGATCGTTCGGGTTCTTTATGACCTCGATCCGGATCGCGCTACCTCTTTCTTTAATCTGGCCTTGCGCGAGCGTCCCCTTGAGGATCGCCGCTTACTCGGCGCCGCTCTGGCGAGCTCAGGCCTGGTAAACGAGGCGATTCAGGATCTAATTGGCGACAGCTATGCAAACTATTACTATCCGTTCTCCATACTTTTCCTTGCAGCCAAAGCCGGTGAGTTTCAGGCACTGATGCGCGTGATCGAGAATCATCCAAGTATAGAACTGCGTGTGGCGGTGATCAGATTGCTGGCTTCCAGCGGAGAACCGGAGATCGCTCCCGCATTTCGCCGTTTGGCTCAGATTAGTTCGATGCCGGCGGAAATACGTTTAGTACTAACGGAGTCGATCAAACAGATTGACGGCGGTAGGCACGAAACGAAAACGTCAGCCGCATCAGCATAACCGACCAAACTAGGACTGCCCCTGTTCGATCCAAGCTAGATACTGGTCCTTGTCTTTATTGAGTTTCAACTCCTCCTGTACAGGCATCGCAAAATCGTAAGCCTGACCCCCAGTTCATTTCGCAGTTCATTTCGTGCAAATTTCCCCACATCATCGCGATAGTTGATATTTATTAGAGTTTAGAATTATTCTAATAGAAATGGAAGATCTCGAGCTTTCAGGACTTACGAAACAGCGCCGAGCCGTCTTGCGAGTAATCCGCGAATCGGACGCGCATCTGACGGCCAACGAGGTCTTTGAGCATGCGCGCCGGCTATTGCCGGGCATCTCGTTCGCGACCGTTTACAATTCACTGCGCTACCTGAAGAACGAGGCACTGATCGGCGAGGTCTGCTTCGGAGCGAACTGCACCCGCTACGACCGCAAGCTGACGCGGCACGACCATGCGATCTGCAACGATTGCGGAAAGCTCGTCGATATGGAACTCTCGATCCCGGACGGACTAATTAAAGAAGCTGCCAAGCGTTCAAAATTCGAAGCCGGATCGATCGAGCTCACGCTGCGTGGTCTGTGTCCTGAGTGCCGACATCTCGGAACTAAGCGGAAACGAATCACCTAATT
>Ga0070697_100000226_pt1 | contig 46212 bp, 42 predicted proteins | sample KBSK1501metaG_FD_65475 | JGI IMG/M metagenome (GOLD analysis project Ga0070697, IMG submission 65475) | Corn, switchgrass and miscanthus rhizosphere microbial communities from Kellogg Biological Station, Michigan, USA - KBS K1-50-1 metaG | ecosystem: Host-associated > Plants > Roots >... | reverse complement strand
CGTCCGTCATAAGCCTCCTCAGTGCAGATTTCTTGGCGCGGATTCTCTCACAACTGACGCGGAAAAATCGGAAATCAGTCAGAAGCGCCTGCATTGAGAAGCAGTTAGAGGGGCAAGCCGGTGTGAGGAGGAAATCCACAGGGAGCACAGTTACCTCTGCGCGTCCTGTACTTTTGGGCAGGCGATTTTTGACCGCTTTGTAAGAGATGATAGGTTTCGCCCAGTGGGGAGCCGGAGCAAGCAAACCGGCGATAGAGCGCGGGACGCTCGGCAGATGCGGGCCGCAGTGTGAGCGCCAGGGGCAGACAAGTAACAGCCATCCTTTGAGTGGGGGAAAGTTTTAAGATGCTCGCGGAAATTCAAGAGTCGCAGAAGAATGTTTCTGCTGAAGAAGCCGCTGGGTCGATTTCACTGCTGGACCTGGCGGAAATTCTCGATCAACACAAAATCTGGGTGGAGACGGGCGGAGAATCCGGAGTCAAAGCGGATCTTTGCGGCGTCAATCTTTCGCACTCGGATCTTACGGGAGTCAACCTCGAAGGCGCTTTCATCCAGCGCGCGAATTTGATCGGCGCGGATTTGTCGATGGCCAATCTGCGAGGCGCGAGCCTCGTGCAAGCCGATTTGCGCGAAGCCAATTTGCTCGGCACTGAGCTCCGCGGCGCCAATTTGATGGGTGCGAATTTGTATGGCGCGGAAGGCGTGTGGGTGGGGCGGCTTGGAGGAACGAATCTATTTGATGCCATCCTGCCAGAAACGATCGCATCCTTCGACAGCACCAAAGCAATCTCCGATGCGTCGAAAGTCGCGCGGTGGTTTTATTTTCTGATTTTGGCTGTGAGTCTTGCGTGTGTCGCACTGATCGGATTGACGACGGATGTGCGGCTCGTCGTGGACGCTTCCGCGATTCCCGTGGCGCGGTTTCCAAAAATTCTGTCGATGGCGAGTTTTTATATGGGCGCGCCTCTTTTCCTATTTATTTTGTACCTGCGATTTCATTTTTTGCTGTTGAGGCTGTGGGGAAGCATGTCCGGGTTGCCCGCGGTTTTCAAGGATGGACAAACGCTGGAAAAAGACGGGCCGTGGTATTTGATGGGCCTGGTGCGGCGGCATTTTCGCTGGATGCGCGAGGGGCGCTCGCCATTTTGGGTTCTGGAGACGGTGGTGGCGACGGCGCTTGCCTATTGGGTGGTGCCAGCGACGCTGTTTCTATTCTGGCTGCGCTACCTGGTGCGGCAGGATTTTCGCGGGACGCTGCTGCACGCTTTTCTTTTGACGCTTTCGGTGGCGGCGGCGACTTGCGTTCCGACGATCGTGGCGCGCGTGCTGCAACCGGGAGATTTGCTGCGGCAGAAATCCAAGAACTTGTTGCGTCTGAGCTTCGCGACCGCGCGGGTTGCGCTTCTGACCGGCTGCGCGCTGCTGATTTTCTCGCTTGGAGTGAATCACGGATTGCCATCGGACAAGAATATTGCGCCCCAACATTCTCCGGCCAGCTTGCTGAGATGGGTTTCGGAAGGGATGCAATCGATCGGCTACCGGCCTTATGCGGAGCTGACGGAAGCGATGCTGTCCGGTCCGCCGCCGAGAGGAAACTGGAGCGAGGAAGCGCTCGCGTCCGTGCCGGGAGCGAAACTGAACGAAATGAATCTGCGGTTTGCGAGAGCCTATAAGGCGTACCTCGTGAACGCAAAATTGTGGCGCGCGAATTTGGAGGGCGCATACCTCTCCGAAGCCGATATGCGAGGAGCCAATTTGCGCGAAGCGGTGTTGCGGGATGCGATTCTGGATCGCGTGCTGGCATCGAAGACGGTGATGGTGTCCGCGGACGCGAGCCGGGTTAACTTCACGGGCGCGGATTTGCGGGGCTCTGATCTTTCGTTTGCGACGCTCGAGAATGCGCTGCTGTCCAACGCGAAATTGGGAGGCGCGTCGCTCTATGCGGTGAACCTTCGCAGCGGGCAGATGCTGCGCGCCGATTTGTCACGGGCGGACATGCGAGACACAAAGCTGGAGCACGCCGTGCTGTCGTTTGCAATTTTGGAACAGACAGATTTCTCTTCCGCAAAATTAATGGACGCGAATATGACGGGAGCGCAGTTCAAAGGAACGATCTTGATGGACGCTAACCTTCGAAACGCGGATTTGCGCGGCGCGTTTTTCGGCGGGGCAATTTTTCGCGGGACTGAAATTAGCGGGGCGAGCGTGGAGGGTGCTGACATGCGCGGCGCGCTGGGGCTGACGGCGGATCAGGTATGCTCGACCCACGGATGGCAAGGGGCACAGCTCGACGCGGACGTACTGGCACAAACGCAAAGCCTCTGCGGCGCGAAGCGCTAATTTCCCCGAGGCCTTCAATTTCCGATACTGCGACTATCCATCCAAGCCAGTACCGTCAGGTGCGCCGCAACTTCCGACAAAGGGACTTCTGGAACGGAATATCTTCGGGTTAGCCCGTAATCCGTCCAGGGTCGATGCCAAGCGCGGAGATCACTTCCTATAAGCGACTCGTGCGCTTGAGAACGCTCGCGACACGGAAGCAGTCACCTTTTCAATGGGCCGCATTTAGCTCTTTAAGTGTGTCCTGCACGCCGCTACGAATCTCGGCGCGCCGCTGCTCGGTATCGGACCACGACGACAGAGGCGCTTTGTGAGAATCAATCATGGCCAGCGCCTTTTCCGCGTACTGCCGCGCCAGATCCTTCTGCCCATTTTTCAAATACGCATCGGCCAGGTTATAGTGCGCGTCCGCAGAGTCCGGATAAGCGAGGAGGTTGAGCTTGAAAATCTCAATCGCTGTGTCTATCTCCATCTTGGCCTCGCGCAAATGGCCAGCTTTCCTCTCCGACTCGCCTTCACGCACATGGTCTTCGCCTATGATGTCGACGTTAACTTCCGGCCACAACTGCGCCTGAGGATCCTTTCGCCGGGCTTCTATCAGTTGCTGCTTGACGCGCGCGACTCCTTCGGACGTCCAGAGTTGATTGAGGATTGCCGCAGATGCCAGGGCGTCCGCTGGCGCGTGCCCCGGCGTCTCAATCAGCGTGGTTACAAGCCAATCCACGATGATGCCGGGCAACTCTGGATGAACTTTGAACATGTCGGTCCCGTGGCCACCCTTGGCGGGAACTTTGCCGGCATCGCTGGTTTCATACCATATCCAGGGCGCGTCTTGTGCAGCCGAATAGTGCACGAACTTCTTCGCCGGGCTGGAGGAGTTGATGTAGAGCCATTCCATCGCCTCGACCGTGGGAGGGTATTCGTCGTCGTCGTCCACGACGAATAGGCCGGGCAGTTGTGACGCCTGCCGCAGGAATTGCAAACCGTCTTGGAGGGTCTCTCCGGAAAGCAATACCATCGATTTCACCTCAGCGGAGTGATGACGCGCTACTTCGATGGAATGGAGGACGCCGAACCACCCGGCTCCTCCCACGGCGATGACATCGCGCTTCACACCCGGCTGCGAAACCAAGTATTGAAACGCTGTGTCAACGTCGCCCGGCCACATCGGTGGTACCTTTGCCTTCTCCGCGTCCGTCAGCTTGGTGTAAGGCGTGCCGCTTTCGCCAAATCCGCGCATGTCGAGCGTAAGCGTGTTGATTCCAGCCGCCGCCAGTTGCCCGGCTACGCCGTCCCACGAGTCACGTGTCCGGTTGCTCTGGTGCAGCAGCAGCACGCCAGGGCCCGGCCCGGCCGCGGCAAAGTAGCTCGCCTTAAGGACGGTGCCGTCGGAAGCCTTCAGGTCTACTACACGTGGAGCAGAAGGCTGCTGGGCCTGTTGCGCCTGATCCCGCCGTGAGTCCGGCGGCACCAGGTTGTTCGCGCGGTAGTAGACCACAAGCTGGCCATAGTGCTCGCCGCTATGCTCGATGGCGAACGTCCAGATGGCGGAGTTGTGGGCCAGCCGGTTCCCAAAAAATTTTGATGTATTGTCCAGGCCCGCGTCGCCCTGCTGTTGAATCACTCGCGCTCCGTCCGCGACGGCCTCCTGCACAAACTTCACCACGTCGGCCTTGGTCTTGAAAACGTCACGCGTAGGATTGTCGCCCGGGCCGAAGTCGGGTCCGAGGTTTGATCCGGAAACCCTGCGTATCAGGACGAAATCCAGTGCCGCGGCGTGGAGAAGATTCAGGGCGAAGGTGCGCTGGTCTTTCTGTAGTTTGTAATCGTATTCGTCTTCGGGAAAATCCTGAGCCATGGCGACGAGTTTGTTCCCGATGTCGTTCCACCTTTCTAGCGTTTCATCGGCTCGGGAACGCGCAGGACGCGGAGTCTGATTTTGCGATTGGCCCTGACCGTAAATAGTTGTTCCGGCGATGGCAAGCAGGATGACCGCAACTAACGCAAGCGAGGACCGCCTCATTGTAGTTTTCTCCTTTGATATTGATCTGCTTTCCGAAACTCACCGATGTGCCGCGCTTGGTCGTTCCGAAGTGGAAGTTACGCCCTAATGCGACGCAAACTCATTCCTGACCAGTTGGCCATCCTTCATCACGAAGCGAACGCGCTCGAGCTCGGTAATGTCGGCGATCGGATCTCCAGCAACGGCAACGAGATCAGCAAATTTCCCGGGTTCAACCGCTCCCACGCGATCCTGCCAGCCCAACATTTCCGCGGCGTTCGTCGTGATGGCGCGAATAACGTCGAGTGGTTGCATCCCAGCTTCGTGCAAAGCCGGAAACCTTGACACCGAGGCTTGCCCACGAGTTTTTCCCGGATAGAACCAGCCCATGTCAGAACCAGCCGCAAACTTCACTCCAGACTTCAGAACCCGCTGGACCAGACCGTTGTATCGCTGGTTCTGACGTTCGTCGGACTCATCGGGAAATTTCGCCCCCGCCTTCAAACGCTGAGCCAGATCGTTGTACCGCTGCCGGGTACGCTCATCGGAATCGAGACGCTTGGGTCGCAGCTCTAAAGACATGGCAATGGTCCCCTCGAAAATCCTGGTAAAAAAGCCGCCATAGGAAGTGGGTGTGAAGTCGAAAAACATCCCCTTGTCCCGCATCTGTTTGAGTTGCTCGTCGGTTACCTCGTTGCCGTGCTCGATAGAATCTACGCCGGCATCAATAGCAATTTGTATGCTGGGCGTATCGACTGCGTGGGCCGCAACCTTAAGGTGCTGGCGGTGCGCCTCTTCGACGATGGCGCTCATTTCGGCGAGGGTATAGTTCTCGCTGATGGTGACCTTGATGACATCGACGGCATACAAGAGGTTTTTTTGCACGGCCCGGCGCGCCTGGTCAGGGCCATCTACGGAGAGAAATTCCTGGTCAAGAATGGCCTCGGCAAGGGCGGGATTGAGGCTCTGGACGTAGTCACCCTCCTTGGCAAACTTGCGGCCAGAGGCCAGGATCCGCGGGCCGGGGACGCGGCCAGCGTTGATCGCATCCCGCAGCGCAACATCCCCGTCAATCCCCGAGTGCCCAAGATTGCGCACCGTGGTGATACCACTCTCCAGATCTTCCCGAGCCATCTGCGCGCCCAGCAACACTCGTTTGCTTGGCGATTCGACAATCGCCAGCAATAGGTCCGGCACAAAGGAGCCGTTGTATCGGCGCGCCCGCTCGACCTCCGCTGGCAGGACCGGGTCAACCAGCAAGTGTGTGTGACTGTCGATCAGCCCGGGAAGGAGCGTCGCGGCGCCCAAATCAATGATCCTTGCGCCTGCCGGTACATGCGCTTGCACTTGCGCGGGCGCTCCTACTTCCTTGATCTTGCCCCCTTCAATCAAAACCGCCGCGGGCGAAAGTACGTTGCCCGTCCGGGGGTCGAGCAGCCGGCCGGCTTTGACTAGAGTCACGAGAGCGGGTGACTGCGCGGCGAGCTCAACGGTTGAAAACAGCGCGAAAAATAATGCCGCAAGCAACGTGAACCGTTTGCGCATCCGAAAGAAGTTTCGTATTTGTCTCACAGAGAACTCTCCCCAATTTGTTCGAACCCGGAAAGTTATGGAATTTCAAGCCTCCGACGCGTACCCTCCGGCCTGAGCTATTCGTATCGCAGCGCGACCAACGGATCGACGCGTATGGCGCGGCGCGCAGGAACATAACAAGCGAGCAGAGCGACACCGACGAGGAGAATGGTGACGCCCGCGAATGTGAGGGGATCTGTCGGCTTCACGCCGTACAAAAGTCCCGTCATCAGATGTGACACGATCACTGCGCCAACGAGTCCAACCGCAGCACCGGCAATGGCCAGTCCTAATCCTTCACGCAAGACCATCCGCAGGATGCTCCTGCTTTCCGCGCCAAGCGCCAGGCGAATCCCGATCTCGTGGGTGCGGGCGCTTACCATGTACGAAATGACTCCGTAAATTCCGAGCCCCGCGAGCAGCAACGCCGTCAAAGCGAACAAACCGACCATCTCCATCGAAAGTCGCCTTTCGGAGAGAGCCGCGGATACCGTTGCGTTGAGAGTCTGCGCGCCGAAAACAGGAAGGGTTGAATCGACGGCCTGGACCTGCTCGCGCACTTCTTCGGGAATCGCAGCGGTGTCCAAGTGCCCGCGCAGAAGTATGGCCAGGTGTTTTGCGCCGGTCTGATACACAGCCTGATAGATTTGCGGGACGTTTGCTTCCGCCAGCGATTCTGTCCGTGCGTTTGCGATCATGCCGACAACGGTAATCCAGGGAGACTCCGCTCGAATGCTCTTGAAGCGCTGGCCTAAGGGATCTTGGCCAGGCCAATACGTTTGCCCGAAGGCCTCATTGACCACGGCGACTTGCGGAACTTTGTCGTCATCCAACTCGTTGAACAAGCGTCCGCGCAGCAGCGGGATTCCGAGCAAGTGAAAATAGTCTGGTGTTACGCTTGACCGTTCGACCAAGGCAGGCTGGTCGCTCTGCGTGTCGCGTCCCTCCAGTGTGAAGGGGAAGTAGCCGTCGGAGACCCGTTTCAGATATCGCTGACTCTCGTCTAAGGGGATAGAGGCGGTATCACCGAGAGCTACTTCCACGACTCCTGGTAGCGTTCCGGCACGCCGAATTATTTCGCGAAAGAACGGAGCCTGCTGAGCGGGAGTTCGGTAGATGTCGGTCTTGGGATCATTGGGGTAGGGCAGCCTCGTGCGGACCGTCATCACACTTTCTGGATTGAATCCCAGCCGCACATGCAGCAAATCCCAGAAACTGCGGAGCAGGAGGCCTGCAGCAACCATTAGCACCAAAGAAAGGGCAAACTCCATTATGACGAGCACTCGCCGCGTGCGCGCCTGTTGACCGGAGCCTGTCGAGCCGCGCGTCGCCTCTTTGAGCGCCTGAGTCAAATCAACTCGCCCAGCATCGAGGGCAGGAGCCAGACCAAAAATCGCGCCGACGACGAGCGAGGCGAGGAGAGCGAAAAGCAAAACGACCCAGTTAATGGAGACTTCGTTCAGTCGCGGCAGGCTGTCCGGCACGAGATGCAACAGAAACGCCTTGGTGCAGAAGAGAATCGCTAGACCAACTATTCCGCCAAAGAGCGAGAGGAGCAGGCTTTCGGTCAGCAACTGCGAAATCAGCCGTTTCCGCGCGGCTCCAAGCGCTTGCCGAACGGCCATTTCGCGCCCCCTCGCGCTGGCGCGAGCCAGCAGGAGATTCGCGACGTTCACGCAGGCGATCAGCAGCACCAATCCCACGGCGCCCAGCAGCAGAATCAACGACTGGCGAACATTGCGGACCACGCGTTCTTTGAGCGGCACCAATCGCACCGTCCATGCGCTTTGCAGGGGATAGTCGCCGGGGAATTCTTTCTGCAGGGATGCGACAAGCCCGTCTACTCGGCGCTGCGCGTCTGTAATGGTCAATCCTGGTTTAAGCCGGGCGATTGCGGTCGGAAGATTCCGCCGGTTCCGCGGCGGGTGATCAGGCATCGGCGCGCCGTAAAAACTGGTTGCGGCCCAAACCTCGATATTCCTTTCTTCCGCTGTTCGCCCGGGGGCATCAAACCCGGCGGGCATGACACCAACGATTCGGTACAAGTCGGTGTCAAACCGCACACTTTTATCCAAAATATGCGGATCGCCCCCGAAGGCCCGTTTCCACATTCCGTCGCTGATGAGAACTTCCGGCAGAAGACCGGAGGAGTGATCCTCGGGATTGAAGATCCGGCCCAATTGCGGGTTCACGCCGAGCAGCGCAAAATAATTCGGGGCGGCTATTAGCAAGCGAACGCGCGCGGGTTGCGATGAGCCCGTAAGATTATTTTCGTCGAACCATGCCGGAGAAACGTATTCGAAGATTCCGGACCGCTGAAGGTCCTGCCACTCGGGTTCGGACATTCCTACGTCCCGCGCGCCTCCGCCGGGAAGATCATCCTCGATGCTTACGAGCTGCTCGGGTTGTGGGTACGGCAGCGGGCGCAACAACGCAGCGTCCACCACGCTGAAAATCGCTGTCGTGGCTCCGATGCCCAAAGCAATCGTCAGGACGACCACGGCGCTGAAGCCCGGAGACTTGCGCAGCACGCGGAGGCCGTAGCGAACATCCTGTGCCACGTTCTCGAGCGATTCCCAGCCCCACGCGAAATGGCTTTCTTCCTTTAGGTAGGTTGCATTGCCAAAGCGACGCCGGGCGGCGGCCCGAGCATCGTCCGTCATCATGCCGGACTGGAAGAGTTCCTGCTGGCGCAATTCCAAATGCAGTCGCATCTCCTCTTCGAGATCCGCATCAAACTGTCGCCGATGAATCAGCATGCTCAGCCGTCTTGCAAGTTCGCGCAGCCAATCCATAACGGAGCTCCTCTCAGACAGCCTCGATCACACGCGTGATCGCTCCGATGACGCGTTCAAACTGCGACATTTCTACCTCGAGTTGTTTGTGTCCCGCCGCCGTCAGCTGGTAGTAGCGAGCCCGGCGGTTTCCAGCCGTCGTGCCCCACTTCGCGGTCACCCAACCTTTCATCAGCATCCGCTGCAGCGCAGGGTACAGCGAGCCTTCTTCGACTTGAAGAACGTCATTCGATATCCGCTGAATGGAATTGGCAATCTCATACCCATGCATTTCGCCGGAGCGCCCCAGCGTTTTCAGAATCAGCAGATAGAGGGTTCCCGGAGGAATTTCGTCTCGATGCAAAGCGTCACCCCTGACATAGTTAGACTATGCCAGTGTCGAATGGTTAGCACTCCCTGTCAAGAGTCTGCCGGGGCGCCAGCTAGCTTTGCCGAAGAAACACGCTTGGAGCCCGAGATGGTTGGCTACTCGGAAACTACCCAGAAACGGCGTCTGCATTCACCAAAAACTTTGCAGACTGTCACTTCACGGTTTCTTTGCCACCTAGGTAGACGGGCATCAAAATCTCGACGGCAACGCCGCGGCGGCCGTTGCCCAGATCGTCGATGCGGACTACTTTGGCGAGAGATTCGCGGTTGAGCGAGCCAAGTCCATCGGAGTATGGATAAGTGACAAACAGACGCATGCCTTCCTTGTAGGACGTGTTCTTCGAGGCGAAATACACGCTGTCGCGTGAAGTATTCAGAGTCGGCAAGATTTCATCAAAGTTGTGCAAGTGCGTGTCGGACGGTCGCACACGTACAGTCTGTGGAAGCCGGAGCCTCGCTTTGCGCCGGCGCTCGGGACCATTCAATCGTGCCATAGTCGGGAACGAGCATACCTTACTTGGTCCGAACAGTTCCAAGCGCCGGATAGCGGGTCAGTTTCCGGTCGCGCGAATATACATGCAACTGAAGGTGGACAGGCGCGCTACGGTTTTCCAACTTCAGGGATATTCACTCCTGGGGAGGTAGCGCGCTGCATGGATCGCCGGCGGTTGAGACGTCTCAACGGCTACATTTGCATTCTCCGCAAGATGGCTTGGACCGATCGGTGAGGCGCGCACCATGTAACGAAGCGGAGAGCGCGGGCTGCTTCCGAACGGGTAACACGTGACGAGCGTAAGGGCGTCTTCCGAAGTCGGCGCCAGCAGAGTCACATCCCGCGGTTCCACGACCTGAATCAAATCTACAGCGTAGGTCCTCTCATACAACCCGCCGCGGCGTGCATCGAACCATGCAATCTGAATTCTGTCACCCTTCGTAATCCCTTCAAGGGGCCGAAACCAACTCGTGCGATGGCCCGCCAGCATAACGTTTCCGGACTTTCCCGGTGCGGCCCCGCTCATCAGTAGCGCCGGACCAAATGCCAGCGTGCGCGGGGTTGCGGCGTCCAAAACGATCTCGTCAAAACCTAGGCGAGAAATTCGTAGCCGCGCAATCGGATGTGTGTCCGCCCACGGCCAGGGCGCGTGAAGCTCTCCCGAATGCGCGCTTTGGTCCCACGCCCGGCGGATCAGCACGCCCGCAAGTTCGGCCTTCGCGTGCAAGTACGCGGCGCGGCCCGTAAGGCTCCCTCCGGCGAGCAGGACTAGCGCGATAAAAATCCGCAACACTTTCACGAGAGTGCTCCTGATCTCCGCACGAAGAAGAACAACACGAGACCGGCCAGCAGAAGTGCGATACCCAAAATCTCAAGAAATGCATCGGCCGTGCCTGTTGCTGGAGCGCCGAAAACTTTCTCCATTTGCCAACCGGCTGGCAACTCGGTGGGCACGGGAACCGTCTTGGATTGGCCACCGGCGTTCACCACGACTTGTTCGACCGCAACCAGTGAAGTAAAGCGTGTGACGAGCCGGTAGCGAATCGCGTGAGCAATCACGCTCGCGCGAATCTCCACTTGCCCGCTCTCGTCGGACTCCCGCCAACGGTCCATCAACTCCTCGACGCGCTGCCGCGCCCAAAGTGTGGTAATGCCGGGATGGAACGTCGCCTTCGAAGCGTCAAAGGCGATGCTCGTTTCGTAAGGCTCAGTTCCCGCGCGAGCCGTAAGCTGCACTTTGCCAACACTGCCTTTGGAAATGCGTCCGTAGATCAGCAGCGGCTGCTGCTGGAAAAGATCTGGCAGGCGCTCCGGATACACGTCCGCGACTTCCACGCCTTCAAAGGACAGTTTTACGTCCGTCAGCACCGGGCTCTCGATGGTTTCGAACAGCCGGGTCATTTGCGTCTGAATTTCATGGATGTCTGCGATATGGGTAAAGGTCCCTCGGCCGTAGTGCGCCATCTTGGTGGCCAGGAAGAGATTCGGTGCGCTACCAATAGCAACGGTATACAAGCGCGCACCGCCTAAATCATGGCGAAGCGCTGCGAAGATTTGTTCTTCGTTTCCGAGGTCGCCGTCCGTTAACAAGACAATGTGGCGCAGCGTGCCGGGAATTTGCGGTTTCCGCATCAGGTGCAGCAGCGCAGGCAGCATTTCTGTGCCGCCGCCGGCCTCGAGACGGCGCACATAATTGCGCGCCCGAGCCAAATTATCCGGAGTAGCGAGCAATGGTTCCGGCGAAAATTCCTGAAAGGTGTTGCAGAAGGCGAGGATGCCGAAGCGGTCGCTCGGCCTTAGCCGATCCAATGCCTGGAGTAATGCCTCGCGGGCCTGCTCGATGGAGGTGCCAGACATCGAACCAGACACGTCAATCATGTACAGCATTTCCACCGGCATGCGCTGGGTGGGCTGCACCGTTGGAGGATAAGCCGCCAGCAAGAAGTGTGTTTCTCCGGAATCGCTTCCAGGAGAGAGGAAGAGAGCTACCTTTGGCTGAGTGCTCTCCGCTTGTTGCACTTCCAAGACCAAATCTTTGTTCGGCAGCGTGGCGCCCGCGGCAAGTTCCACGCGCTGCCGGCCATCCGCCAAACGGCGGACGTTGACCGCGTGAGAAACGCTCTTTACGGCTGCAGCTTCGAAGCCCGAGTCCAGATCAACGGTGATCGAGATGTCGTGACCGGAACGACTCTCCGGATTCCGGACAATTGGCGTGATCCGCGATGCATCCGGCACAGCGTCTGTATCCGAAGACCATCCTGTTCCAGTGTGATCCACTGCCTGCGTTCCGGGAATGTAGCGTGGACCTACGACCATCGGGAAAACCAGTCGTATTCGCCCTTCATCCCAACGCAGTGGTTCCACATACCGCAGCCGCACATCGATACGGTCGTTAGGCATGATGTTCGCGACGGATGCCGTGAAGATGTTGGGTCGCTCCTCCTCCAGCAAGGCGGCGCGCTTGCCTTCGGACTTCGCTGCTTGATAGATGCGCTTGGCTTCCGCGCGTTCGTGGATTTCGCTTCGAATCACCCGATTGCCGATGCGGATTTCCATGTCGTATACAGCCGCGTCATGCGGCAGAGGGAAAATGTAAACAGCTTCGATAGGCGCGGTGCTGGAGTTGACGTATTGCTGGGTCACCGTGGCTGTGGCGACCAGGCCGCGTACCTCCACCGTTGCATCCGTATGGACCAGCGCCACGGACTCGTAGCGGCCGGAGATGGGCGAGCGGTACAGCAACGAGCCTTCGCCAACCTGCGGCGGACAGTTGTCACTCTGTCCGTCAGACAGTCCGGCGAGGATCGTAGTCGCTGCCAGAAGCGCCAGGACAAAGCGCGTACACAGAATCTTGAACAAGTTGCCTGCGAAACATGACATGGTCCCCTCCACTCAAAGAGCCGCGAGTGGAAGATTGCAAGCCGCAGACCACGTGGGTCTGGCGGGCGTGACAGACTGAAGTGCCCAATATTCAGTTGCTTAGCATCGGAGGCTGGCGCGGCCTGGATTGCCGAGGCGTGTTGGGGCGCCCACGATTGTGGGAGCGCGGCGACACAGCGAGAACTTTACTTGACCCATTTGGAGGGAGTTGCTTCAGATCTTCGCCAACCTAACTTATCAGGAGTCAGCCGCGCTGAGGAGTAGCCCGTTCGCCGGTCACAAGAATTTGCCGAAAGGTCTAACGCTGGGCCTCCGGCAGTTTTTCTACTCTTTGTTGCGGTCGCGAACTAAATGGCAGCCGCATTCGCATGCCCAATGCCGAGGCGGCTCCCAGCAGAAGCTCTGCTTTCAGGTACGATGGTGAAAGACCTTCAATAAAGGTGACCGTCAAGTTTGGATCGTTTTGGATGCCTATCTGGACCAGGGGTGCTAAACCAGCGACAAAATGAATGTCGCCGGTTCTCTGCTGTTCCAAAAGGATGTGGTTAGCTGACTCAAACCCGCTCTTTAGCAATTCATCCAATTCGTCCTTCCTGTTTTGTGCCGCCGCGACGAAGGCTTGGGCGGAAATCAAGTTCAAGTGCAGCTGCTCATCAGTAGGCTTGTTTCCGCTTTGGGTTTCGGCAATCAATTTCGCTGCTCGTTCCGGATAATCACCCGCGATCCCCCGCGCGACATCCATCATCGTGCTCGCACGCTTGTCGTCGTCTGGCAATTGCTCGGCCTTCGTTATCGCCGCTTCGGGGTTGATATGCGAAAGGCGCACTGCATCCATGCGGGTTTCGGCGCCTGGGCCCTGAGATTTCATGCTCTGTGGTTGCCGCCCTGGTCCAAACACTAGCGAGCCTTGCCGGCCATTTTTGGCGTATTCCAGGGCCGTTTGCAACTCCGGCCTTGTTGATTTCAACTGCTCGGCCAGTTCGGAATCCCGGTTGATCAGCGTTCCGAAAAACACTATCGTTGCATCGATCGTGTTGTGCACCTTCGCGGTCTGACCGTCACTCGTGTACACTTCCGCTTCAAACTGGTACTTGCGGGTGTCCGTTGCGAGCAAGTTCTTTACCAGCATTCGTAAAGCCGGCTGCACCGAATCAAGTGGCAGGCCGCCGGCAAGCACTTGGAGCATCTCTCCAAACTCCATATCATCGAGATAGCTGTGAGCATTCTGACTGTATCTCGCGAATGCCGGCTGCAAAACTGACTGAAGCAACCGAATTGCACGTTGATTATCGCTGCCCCAGTCTTTTGAAGTAGCCCGCATCGAGGCATACCCCAGCGCAGCGTAAGGGTAGTGCCCCTGGACGCCTAGGCGCTCTGCTTCTTGCTCCAGCAAGGGCAGCGCGCTTGCTCCATCGCGCGTAGCCAACACCTCGAATACTTCTTGAACCAACTGCATCTCGGGCGGCGAGATGGCCCACTTCGGCATAGGTTCTTCGAAACTCAGGCTATGAAGCAATTCTAAAGCTCGTTCAGGATCCAATCGTATCAGCATACGCAAGGTGGAATTCTGCACGAATGAGCGTTGGGCACCTTTCGTTTGAAACGACAATGTGAACAGTTCGTTGGCCCACTCGCGCCCCAGGTCGGGCCGCAATCGCGAAACCATTTGAGCTTGTTGAGGCAGCAAATTCATGAGACGCAACGACACCGGCAACTGCTGACCCAAGTCATGGCTCTGCTGAAGGAGGCTTAGGATTGTGGCGTCGGCGCCACTGGTAGAAAGCACTCCAGATTCGGGAGACTGGGTTTTACTGTCTTGGGCGTGCAAGAGGATAGTGGCGAGCAGGAACGAAGTGAGGATCGTATAAAGTGGCCGCCGCATACAGACCTCCGACCGGCCCGATTGGGCCTTGATTATATATCCGCTCTGTGGGTTCCGCGCACTCGAAAATATCCACTTGGCTGTATAACGCATTAATTGGAAACTGTGGCTCCGCCGGATTTTCCGCCTCGAGAGGCGGCGAACGTTCCCGTCAGACTTGGAGTTCGCGAAGGTAGGGGACGCTGGCTTTCATGAAGTCGAGGTTCATTTCGACGAAGTAGTTTTTTACGCCGCCGGTTTTTGCCGCGGTGAAGATTTTCTTCCAGTCGAGAGTATCCTGTCCCACCGGCATGATTTTCTTGCTCGGGGCGGACCAGCCTTGGACGTGCATGGAGAAGAAGCGGCCGGGATATTTCATGAAATACTCCGCGGCGTCGAACCCTTCGCTGATCGTGGAGATTTGAAACTGAAAATTGACAAATTTGGGATCGAGAAGACCGATCAGGATGTCGTAGGTGCGCTTGCCGTCCACGGAAGAGGTTTCGAAGTTTTCATTGTGAAGGCCCTGCCGGATGCCTGCGGCGGCGGCCTTTTCACCCATTTTGTTGTATTCATCGGCGGCGCGTTTCACATCGTCCATGGTGGGTTTTTTGGGGCCACTGAGGCTGGCGACGAGCATTTGTTGGAGGCCGAGGTCCTTGGCCCAGGCGATGCGGTCGTCCTGATTTTTTCTGAGTTCGTCCATGCCAAAGTGCGAGCTGATACAGGTGACGCCCCAATCGTTCAACATTTCACGCAGCTCGGAACCTTTGTATTTTGCGAGGCCGCCGAAGCCGGAGTCGGCGTAGCCCACGGGCGAGCACAGTTCGATGTTTTGAAAACCGGCCGCAACGAGCTGTTTAATCGTTCCGGGAAAATCTTTGGCGATGCCGTCTCTCACTGGCCAAGTCTGGCAGCCGATGGGCAGACCGAGAGGATTAGCGTGAAGTTCGAATGAGCTTGCGGATAGGAAACTGGCTGCGGCCGCGGTCGTCGCAGCATCTTTAAGGAACACTCTTCTTGAAATCGAGGTCATTGACGTCTCCTTAGTATTTCTAATTCTGATTGCTGCTCTAGCCTACTGCTACTTTTCTTCGCCGAAAAGTTTGATGTCTTCCGGGCCTTCTTGCAGAGGGCCTGCGGTGCGGCCCTGCACGATCTCGCGAATCTGGGCGACGATATCCGGATTGGCGAGCGTGGTGATGTCACCCGTGTCCATATGATTGGAGATGGCGGCGAGAACGCGGCGCATGATTTTTCCGGAGCGCGTTTTCGGCATGTCCGGAACGACATGGATCTGCTTGGGACGAGCGATTTTGCCGATGATGGTTTCAATAGTCGAGATAACTTTGTCTTTCACGGCTTTCGTCGGGAGCACGCCGGGCTTGAGAGAAATGTAGACTTCCGGGACGCGGCCTTTGATTTCGTCGACGACAGGCACGACCGCGGCTTCGGCAACCTCCGTGACGCTGAGGCAGGCGGATTCGACTTCCTTGGTGCCGAGGCGGTGGCCGGCGACGTTGATCACGTCGTCGACGCGGCCGAGGATGCGGTAATAGCCGTCGGCGGGAAGAACGGCGCCGTCGGCGGCGTAGTACGGCCAATCGCGCCAGTCTTTGCTATCGGGATTTTTGCAGTACTTTTTGTAGTACTGATTGACGAAGCGCTCGGAGCTGCCCCAGATGGTTTGCATGATGCCCGGCCATGGATTGCGAATGCAGATATTTCCGGCTTTGCCCGAGCCTGGCTTGACCTCTTCTCCATTCTCGTCCCAGATGACAGGATAAATGCCGAGTACAGCCGGGCCGGCGCTGCCGGGCTTCATGGGATCGAGAGCGGGTTTCGTGCTACAGAGGAAGCCCCCGGTTTCGGTTTGCCACCAGGTGTCGACAATGACGGCTTCCCCTTTGCCAACCGTTTCGTAATACCAGCGCCAAACCTCCGGCTCGATCGGCTCACCCACGGTGGTCATGTGCTTGAAATGATAGTTGTACTTTTTCGGCTCGTCGCCGCCGGCTTTGCGGAGCATGCGGATGGCGGTGGGCGAAGTGTGAAAAATGTTGACGTCGAGACGCTCGGCGATGCGCCAGGGACGCGCGGCATCGGGGTACTGAGGCACGCCTTCATAAAGAACGCTCGTGGCGCCGAGTGCCAGTGGGCCGTAGACGATGTAGGAGTGGCCGGTGATCCAGCCGATATCGGCCATGCACCAGTAGACGTCCCCGGGATGAATGTCCTGGTAATACTTTGAAGTGCCCGCGGCGTAGGCGAGATAGCCGCCGGTGCGATGCTGGCAGCCCTTGGGCTTGCCCGTTGTGCCGCTGGTGTACATGAGGAACAGCGGGGCGTCGGCGTCCTGCGAGACGGGCTCGACGATTTGGCCGCGGTAGTCCTTGAGGACGTCGTCCACGAAGAAATCACGGTCAATGATCATCGGGGATTCCGAGCGGTAGTGCCCTTGGTAGCGCCTCCAGAAGAGAACTTTGTCGATGCTCTGGCCTTCTTTTTTTGCGGTTTCGACCGCGATATCCGCGCTCGGCTTGTGATCCACCCATTTGCCATTGCGATGATAGCCGTCGGCATAGATCAGCACGCGGCTGCCGGAATCAGCGGCGCGAAGGCCACAGGCTTCTCCGCTGAAGCCGCCAAAGACGACGGAGTGAATGACGCCAAGACGGGCGCACGCCAGCATGGTGATGGGCAGCTCGGGGATCATGGGCATGTGGATGGTGACGCGGTCGCCAGCTTTGAGGCCCGCAAAATCGCGGAGCATGGCGGCGACTTCGTTCACGCGCTTGTAGAGTTCTTGATAGGTGATGACGGCGGCGGGTTCGCCTTCGGGTTCGGGGACGAAAATCAAGGCGGCTTTGTTCTTGTGGCCGGCGAGATGGCGGTCGACGCAGTTGTAGCAGGCGTTCAGTTTTCCGCCGACGAACCATTTCCAGAAGGGAGGATTGGATGCGTCGAGCGTCTTGCGCCAGGGTTTGTCCCAGTCGAGAAGTTTGGCGTAGATGTCAAAACATTTTGGAAAATTCTTTTCGCTGAATTTTCTTACGAAAGCAGGATCGGAGAGATTGGCCTGCGCTTTGAATTTCTTGGAGGGATAAAAATACTCCTCTTCCTTCCAGTGGACCGCGATTTGCGCTTCGTTGACGCTCTTGTCGGAGCGTGAGGCAGCGGACTTGCGCTTGCCGGATTTCTTTACCTGGGCATTAGCCACGGCGGTAGCTCCCACGGGAATGTAGTTCAGGCAAATCAAGATACAACGAAATGGGGACGGGGTGAAACAGCCTGCAATAAGTCGACTGGGGTCGCGACGTTGTTCGAATGACAACTGGAGCGAGGGGCTCGAATCGTGATAGAAAGCGGGCTTGACCATTGCACACGCTATCTTTCTGTTTCTTGCCGGTACGCTGGGCGGCGCGATTAATGCTGTCGCCGGCGGCGGAAGCTTTGTTGCGTTTCCAGCATTGCTGTTCACCGGTGTAGCGCCCGTGCCTGCGAATGCCACGAACACGCTGGCGCTTTGGGTGGGCGTGACGGCGAGCGGAGGTGCGTACCGGAATCGCTTGAGTATTTCGCGGCGAGTCATGATTCCGTTGATCCTGACTAGCGTGATTGGCGGGCTTGCGGGGGCATTGCTTCTGATCAAGACGCCGGGCCAGACTTTTTTGAAAGTTTTGCCGTGGCTATTGCTGGGAGCAACGCTATTGTTTGCGTTTGGCAAACACCTGACGGGACGCATTTCGGCGAGTATCTCTCACGATGCGAGCAACGCGGCTCTGGCGGGCGCGGCATTATTCGAATTAGCCGTGGCCGTCTACGGCGGGTATTTCGGCGGAGGGATCGGGATCATGAATCTGGCGATGCTCGCGGCGCTGGGCATGACGGACATTCACGAGATGAATGCGTTGAAAGTTGTGCTCGGCGGAGTGATTAACGGAGTGGCAGCGATCACGTTTGTAATTAGCGGCGCAATCGTCTGGCCGCAAGCGACGGTGATGATCGCGGGAGCAATCTTGGGAGGATATTTCGCAGCGCACTATGCGCAAAAACTGCCGCAAGCGTGGATCAGAAGTTTTGTGATTCTGGTGGGTGCGGGAATGACAGTGTACTTTTTTGTGCGGGCCTATCGGTGAACATGATTGAGCTGGAGATGCGAACGAGGAGGAAACGGTGAAAACAAATTATGCGGCAGTAGTCGTCTCGGCGGTGGCGTATTGGCTGCTCGGCGCGGTGTGGTATGGATTTTTGTTCAGCAAACCGTGGATGGAGCTCGAACATTTGACTGAAGAACAGGCGAAAGCCATGAATCCCGTGCTGCCGTACATCATCACTTTTGCGCTGAATATTTTGATTGCGTTTGTGCTGGCGCAGATCTGCACGTGGCGGAATGCGAACACCGCGGCGAGAGGCGCGGCGGTGGGAATCTTGTTGTGGATCGGTTTCATCGGACCGGTGAATTACACGACATACATGTACGAGATGCGGCCGATGAAGCTGTTTGCCATCAATGAGTTTTATTCGCTCGTCGGACTGTTCCTGATGGGACTGATCCTTGGAGCTTGGACGAAGAAGGCGGCGTAGATTTGGCTGCGGCAAATTTGGGAATTGATGGGACGCGGCGACGCTAAGAGGGCACGATATATCGTGCCCCTACAATGGCTTGCCGCGGATGGAAGCGTCGAGAACTTGAATCGTATGGACGACAGGAGTCTTGTGGCCGAGACGAGCCAAGGAAGATTGGAGTTGGAGGAGGCAGCCGGGGTTGCCGGAGGCGACTACCTCGGCGTTGAGCGGGGCGATTAGCTGAGCTTTGCGATCGCCGAGGGCGTTTGCGGCGTCGGGCTGGACAAGATTGTAGATGCCTGCGGAGCCGCAGCAGATGGCGTTTTCGGGGATTTCGGCGAGCTCGACGCCAGGAATATTTGCAAGCAACTGGCGTGGTTGAGAGCGGATGCCTTGCGCGTGCTGCAGATGGCAAGAATCGTGGAACGCCACGCGCAGGCGGAGAGAATTTCTTGCGGCGCGCGGCGGCAGTTCGGTGAGAACTTCAGTGATGTCCTTGCATTTTGCAGCGAAGGCTTTGGCGCGATCGGCGTAACTGGGATCGTCGCGAAGCAGATGGCCGTATTCCTTCACATTCGAGCCGCAGCCTGCGGCGTTGGTGACGATGGTGTCGACGTTTGCGCGCTCGAAGACATCGATGGTTTTTCTTGCCAGCGCCAGAGCGCCTTCTTCTTCTCCGGCGTGAACCATCAAAGCGCCACAGCAAGGCTGGTCTTGTGGCGCGACGACTTCGCAGCCTTCGGCCGCTAATACGCGAGCGGTGGCGGCGTTTACCTGGGGAAAGAATTCGCGCTGCACGCAGCCGAGAAGCAGGCCGACGCGACGGCGCTGCGTGCCTTGTGCTGGTGTGATTTCAGGGACGTGTTCGTTTTGCGCGAGCTTCGGCATCAGCGCTTCCATGGATTGCAGGCGCTTGGGAAAAAGTTTAAGGATGCCCACGCTGCGGACGAGCGATTGCAGGCCGGATTTTTGATACGCGAGGAGCGGCCAGCGAAGGTGGCGGAGGCGATCCGGGCGCGTGAAGATTGCGAAGAGAAAGCGGCGATGGAGTTTTTCGCCGAGGGTGCGCGGATGATGACGCTCGATTTGAGCGCGAGTGGCTTCGATGAGCTTTCCGTAGTCAACGCCGGAGGGACAGGCGGTCATGCAGGCCATGCAGCCGAGGCAGGAGTCGAAATGGCTAACCCACTGCGGGTTCATGGTGGCGGCGCCTTCGCTGGCGATTTTCATCAGGTAGATGCGGCCGCGCGGCGAGTCCATCTCTTCGTTCCAGAGGACGTAGGTGGGGCAGACGGGGAGACAAAAGCCGCAGTGAACGCACTTGTCGATGATTTCGGACGAAGGCGGGTGGTGCGCGTCGAACGCGCTTGGGGGAAGCGCTGTGACCGGAGAATCGGACATCAGATGCCTCCCACGAAACGGCCGGGATTCAGAGTGTTTTTTGGATCGAGCTGGTTTTTTACGGCGCGCATGAGGGGCAGCGCGTCTCCCGGTTTTCCCCAGGCGTCGAGGGGCGACATGCCGGCGGGTTGATGGAACGTTATGAGTGAGCCGCCGCTGGCTTCGAGGTCGAAACGGAGATCAGTAAGTACAGCGTGGAGATTCTCTGGCGCGCCTTCCAAGCGGAGCCAACCAATGCCTGTAGCTTGCATCGCCAACTTCCAGTGCGTTTTGCGGGCGCCTGCCATGCGTTGCACGGTTTTGACAGTGCGCGCAATCGAGGCTGGGAGAGCGGTGATCTTAGCCATGGCTGCCGCGGCGGAATCAGCGGAGTTCCAAAGCTCTTGCGATGCGTTCCAGACGGTGGATAGAGCGTCGAGAACGGGAGTAGGACGGGCGATTTCTCGAAGTTGAGCTTCCTGTTCGGCGATGCCTGCTTCCGTGCCCTCGAAGAGGATGTCCACGAGGGGCTCGGCGTCTTGCGCGATGCGCGCTTGGAGAGCGGTGTGAGCCAGTTGGGAATCCTGCAAAGCGAGGATGACTTGCTGCATTTTTTCGAGAGTACCAGCGGAGATGGAAAGGGTTCGCGCGTTTCGCGGGAGAGGATGAACGCGGAAGACGGCGCGGGTGATGACACCGAGCGTGCCGAAGGCGCCAGTGACGAGCTTGGGAAGATCGTAGCCGGCGACATTTTTGACGACTTTGCCGCCGCTGGAGGCGAGAGTGCCATCGGGGAGAGCGATGGTCACGCCGATGATCAAATCGCGGAGCGGGCCGAAACGCAGGCGGAGCGAACCGCTGTCGTTTGTTGAGAGCACAGCGCCGACGGTGGCTTGCTCCGGCCAGAGAGGATCGAGGGCGAGGCGCTGGCGGTGCTGAGCGAGGGCGGACTGCAGTTTTTGGATGGTGCAGCCAGCTTCGACGCTGACGGTGAGGTCGGCCCAGAGGTGCTCGATGATCTTGTTGAGGCGGGCCGTGGACAGAATCAGGTCGGCGCGTCTTGGGGGATTTCCCCAGGTGAGTTTGGTGCCGCCGCCACGAGGGATGACGGCGAGGCTGGCGTCATTTGCGAGATGGAGGACAGCGGCAAGTTGTTGTTCGTTGGCGGGTTCGAGGACGAGGCGCGGTTGAGCGCCGCAAACTGCGTCGGCCGGAGTGGCCGCGCGGATGGAATCGGGGGCCAGGATGGCGCGGAATTCGTGTTCGATGTCGAGGGGCGTCGTGGGCATTTGAGAGACTCAGTACATTACAACGGTAGCGCGGCGTCAAGGTGAGTCCTGTGAGCTGTGGCGCGTGGCCCGTGACCCGACGTTCGGAAAAGCAGCTTGGTGGGAAGATGCCTGGTTTAGAAACACAGTGATCCAGGTCTTCCCCCTAGTTGGGAGTCCCAGCCTCGAAAGCGAAGCCGGGACTCCCCGCAAGAGTTTTAGAGGATGCCGCCTGTGACGCGGAGGGTTTCGCCGGTCAGATATTTGGAGTCGGAGGAGGCCAGGTAGACGGCGGTCGGGGAAATGTCGTCGGTCTGGCCGATGCGGCCTAGCGATGATTGCGATTCGATCCATTTACGGAAATCGCCTTCCGCGATACCGGCGGAATGGACGCCTTCGGTTTCGATCATGCCAGGGTTGATGGAGTTGACGCGAATCTTGCGAGGACCTAGTTCCTTGGAGAGCACGACGGTGATGGCGTCAACGGAGGCCTTGGTCGCTGAATACGTGGCAGTGTTCGGGGGAAGAATGGTGCTGGCGCCGGAGCCGATATTGATGATGCTGCCGCCTTCGGGGGCCGATGAGTTTCACGGCTTCTTTCGTGGTGAGCAGGAGACCGAGGACGTTGATGTTGAACTGTTTGTGGAACAGCTCCTCGGAGATTGCTTCGAGCGGCGCGAATGCGTATACGCCGGCATTGTTGACCAGGATGTTGAGCTTGCCAAAAGCTTTTTTCGTTTCAGCGAAAAGCCGGGTGATGTCGGCTTGTTTGGAGACATCGCCTTGGACGGCGATGGCTTTCCCTCCCGTGGAGGTGATTTCCTTTACAACGCGGTCCGCGCCGTCTTTGCTGGAAGAGTAGTTGACGACGACGGAGGCGCCTTCGGCGGCGAGCGCTTTGGCGATTCCGGCTCCGATGCCTTTCGAAGCACCGGTAACAACCGCGACCTGATTTGTGAGCTTACCCATGGTGTTCTCCATTTCCTTGACCCGATGGCGTATAGATATTTAGAGAGCGGTCTAATTGATGATCGAGGGGCGCCTGTGGTTGCAACATTTTTTGCGGATGTTCAGGGCGAGGTCAGGCTGGGAAGGGCACGATGTATCGTGCCCCTACACCGGCCGGTAACATGGTTCGGACTAGAAGCGGTCGGCGATTCCGGCGGCTTCTAGCGGGTGGGGGGTGTATTCGCCGGGTTTTTCGCCGCAGAGGCGGGGGGTGGGAAAAACTTTTGTGGGATTGGAGAGTTGGAGGGGATCGAAGGCGCAGCGGACGCGTTGCATGGTGGCGAGGTCGGGTTCGGCGAACATTTTGGACATCATTAATTTTTTGTCTTCGCCGACGCCGTGCTCGCCGGTGATGGAGCCGCCGGCCGCGATGCAAATTTCGAGGATGAGATTGGAAAGGGCTTCAGCGGCGAGCTCCTGGCCGGGGATGCGGCGGTCATAGAGAACCATGGGATGGAGATTGCCGTCGCCGGCGTGAAAGACGTTGGCGACGCGGAGGCCTTTTTCCTTGCTCAACTGGTCGATTTGGCTCATGACGCGGGGTAAAGCGGTGCGGGGAATGACTCCGTCCTGGACGATGTAGTTGGGAGAGATGCGGGCCATGGCGGCGAAAGCGGCTTTGCGGCCTTTCCAGACGAGGGCGCGCTCGGCTTCGGATTGGGCGACGCGGATTTCGGAAGCGGCGTGGGCGCGGCAGATTTTGTTGACGTCGGCCATGAGGGATTCGACTTCGGCGACTGGGCCATCGAGCTCGACGAGGAGGAGCGCGCCGCACATCGGGTAGTTGGCGTGGACGGCGGCTTCGGAGGCCTGGATGGCGAGGTTGTCCATCATCTCGATGGCGGCGGGGAGCATGCCTGCGGCGATCATGCTGCTGACGGCTGCGCCGGCTTCGTTGGTGGAGGGGAAGGCGGCGAGGAGAGTTTGCACGGATTCGGGGCGCTTGACGATGCGGAGAATCATTTTTGTGGCGATACCGAGAGTGCCTTCGGAGCCGACGAAAACGCCGAGAAGATCGTAGCCGGGAGAGTCGAGGGTTTTTCCGCCGAGATGGACGAGTGAGCCGTCGGGAAGGACGACTTCGAGGCCGAGGACGTGCGTGGTGGTGAAGCCGTACTTCAGGCAGTGGGCGCCGCCAGCGTTTTCCGCGACGTTTCCGCCGATGCTGCACGCGGATTGCGAAGAGGGATCGGGGGCGTAGAAATAGCCTTGCGGTTGGACGCGGGCGGTAACGTCTAGATTGATGACGCCGGGCTCGACGGTGACGCGGGCGTTGGGGAGATCGACTTCGAGGATGCGATTCATGCGAGTGAGGCTGATGACGATGCCGTTTTCGACGGGAAGCGCGCCACCGCTGAGGCCGGTGCCAGAGCCGCGGGCTACGAAGGGAATGCGTTCGCGATGGCAGAGGCGGAGGAGGGCTTGGACTTCGGCGGTGGAATTGGGGAGGAGGACGGCTCGGGGCATGGTGCGGAAATAGGTGAGGGCATCGCATTCGTAGGTGTGGAGTTCGTCGGGCGAGGTGATTAGGTTGCGGGGTCCGACGATCGCGCGGAGTTCGGAGAGGAGAGAGGGATTCATTGCGTGTGAACTCTATATAAAACTTGTTCTTTGAAGCGAAAATCTGAATCAAGGATTCTATCTAACGAGATGTTTTCGATGGCTTGCGGCGATTTTGCAAAAGCTTCGTTACCGCCATCCCAAACCCCGTAAAGTTCGACTAGCTTGTCGCCGTTAGCTCGCAAGAAGTTGACTAGCAATTCGCGATTGTGTCGATTAGAAATATCCTGCGCTATCTCAAACTCATCCTTCTCAGCATCCTCGATGTCGAGTGTCGGCCACCCTCCGTTTTGAAACATTACGTTTGGGAAATCGCACCCACAACCAGACGTAGAACCGACGTATTGTACTTCGGGGTTAGAGAAATATAGTCTGATGGCAGCATCCCGTTCGGTAAGCGACTCGACACTTAGGTCGGGAGCGTCTTTGTTAAATGTTGCTCGCGGTAAGGCACTGACCGTTCCCGCGTAGAGCACAAAGCACATTAAACCATTCTAGCATTTAGACTAGGGCCGACGCCCCCGGTGGGGTCATGGAGCGGAGTTCGGAGAGGAGGGAGGGATTCATGTTCGGCTAGGGAAAGGATACTACGGTGTGAGGGAGGATGAAGAGTTGGGGGGAAATAAGTAGTTTGCGAGGCCAGCGCAATCGTCTCTCTAATTGTCGAGTTCGGACCGCACAAAGGACCGTCGAATCCACCAGATGGCGTATGTCGAAAACCGGTACTGCCGCGTGTGCTTAAACTTCTCCGTAGCTTGCATCAGGCCGATGTTACCCTCCTGAATTAATTCGAGCAGTCCGTCGCCAGGCCCGCCACGGCGCATGACAATGGCTACTACCAGGTACAAGTTCGCTTCGAGGAACTGCCTCATTGCAGCTTCAGCGTCCTCTCCGCCGTGACTAATGCGTTTGGCCAACTCGATTTCCTCTTCTCGTGTTAGGCGTGGTACGGTCATCACCTCGCGTAGATACATCTTCATCGCCGAAGAATCGTCGAGATCTTCGAGGAGCTTCCGGAAGCCTTTCTCGGCAAAGACATTGCCGTCTTCGGTTAGGTCTGTGTCGTAGCTGTCCCCAGGCTCTTCAAGAATTTCGATGCCATTCATCGCAAGCTCGGTCAGCACGATGTCTAGGTGTGCGTCCCCTTCCGAGGCCGGAGGCACAATCTCATCGATTTCGTCGAAGAGGACGTAACCCCTTGTCTTTCCAATTTGTATCAGCTGCCTCAGTCGCTTAGACGTGTCATCAAACTCCACAGAGCCTCCCCGCTACCGCCCGCGTTGATGTTAGAGGTCGATGGCTTAGATGCGGGGGCTAGTGCGTGGTTAACACCGTAACCGAAAACTACTCCTCTACTGAATGGGTTGTGAGCGCTGAGGCTTCTCCAAGATGTGGAAGTATCCGGAACGTTTAGTAAGACGGGCACGATGTATCGTGCCCCTACGAAGACGCGGCGAGGGAACGAGCCGGGGTTAGTGGATGAAGGATAGGCCGTGGGGGATGAATTGGGGGAAGACGTAGGCGTAGAGCATTACGATTACGCCGACGATGGCGGCTAGGGAGACGGAATGCCAGAAGACGAAGCGGAAGATGGAGCCTTCCTGGCCGACCTGGTTGGTGGCGGCGGTAGCGATGCAGATGGATTGGGCGTCGATCATTTTGCCCATGACGCCGCCGGCGCTGTTGGTGGCGCACATCAGGATGGGGCTGAGGTTGAGCTGCTGGGCGGTGATTTTTTGCAGGCCGCCGAAGAGGACGTTCGAGGAGGTGTCGCTGCCGGTAAGAGCGACGCCCAGCCAGCCGATGAAAGCGCCGAAGAAGGGGAAGAACCAGCCGGTGCGAGTGAAGGCGAGACCGAGGACGGCGTCCATGCCGGAGTAGCGTGTGACGTAGCCGAGGCCGAGCATGCAGGTCATGGCGACGATGGCAAAACGCAGGCGAACAAGAGTGCGACCGAAGATTTGAAGGAGTTTGGCAGGAGCGAGGCCGAGCAGGAGACCGGAAAGCAGAGCAGCGAGGAAACAAGCGGAGCCGGTGGCGGTGAGCCAATTGAAATCGAACTTGGCGTTTTCCGGAGTGGGCTGGGCGACAACGGGTGGGGCGCGGAGAACGGCCTTGTGGAGATAAGGAACTTCCCAGCCGCCGGATTGGAAGGCGGGCGTTGTGGCTCTACCCATGGCGTTTTTGAAGGACGGGATGCCCCAGAAGAGGACAAGAATAGAAAGAACGGCGAAGGGGAGCCAGGCACGCGCGACTTGGGCAGCGGAATGGTGCGGGCCGGGGAGAGGCTTCTGACGGATTTTCCATTCGTCGCCCATGGTGTCGGTGAGGGCGGTTTGGGCTGCGGCGTGGATGGCGTCGGCTTCGCGCTCTTCAGGGAAACGCCAGATGCGCTTGGGCTGCCAGACGCGGAGGAAGAGGAGGGTGGCGACGAGAGAGACAACGCCGGCGGCGATATCGACCAGATTGCTGTCCACGAAATTGGACCAAACGAATTGAGTGCCAGCGAAAGAGATGCCGACAACGAGGATGGCTGGAAGGACTTCGAAAGTTTCCGACCAGCTGACCATAGCGCGGACCAGCCAGAAGGGGATGATAACGGCAGTGATAGGAAGTATGCGGCCAATCATGGCGCTGAGATCGCTTTCCGAGAGAACCGTTACGGAGGCGAGCGTGTGCACGGGGATGCCGATAGCACCCCAGGCGACTGGGGCAGTGTTGGCGATGAGGTTGAGAGCGGCGGCGTGAAAGGGCTTGAAGCCGAGGCCGATCATGAAAGCGCCGGCGATGGCGACGGGGGCGCCGAATCCGGCGCAGCCTTCGATGAACGCGCCGAAGCAGAAGGCCACGAGAAGGAGTTGAAGGCGGCGGTCGGGCGTGATGGAGGCGACGGATTGCTTCATGATTTCGAATTGGCCGGTCTCGACGGAGATGTCGTAGAGGAAGACGGCGGCGATGACAATCCAGACGATTTTGAGGAGACCGTAGGCCGCACCGTAGGCAAAGCTGGTGAGCGCCAACTGAGAGGGCATGTGGAAGACAAAGATGGAACAGAGAAGGGCGGTTGCGGCGCCCGCGATGGCGCAGAGATGGGCGCGGACTTTTAGGCCGGCGAGTAAACCGAGAAGGACAACGACGGGAAGAGAGGCAACGAGAGTGGAGAGCCACCAATGGTGGAGAGGGTCGTAGGTTTGAGTCCAGGTCAAGGAAAGGCCTCCGGCAAGGTAGCGGAGTTACCTTCTTACCGGGCGGAAGTCAAGTGAATCGTCCGTGTGGAAGCGTCCGTGAAAAGGAAAGAGAAGCGAGCGGGGTGTGTGGATGGACCGCATCTTGAGTGGCATCTATACTCTGTGCATGAGTAGCGGAGAAGAGTTGCGGGCGGCGCTGCGGCAGTATTGGGGCTACGACGCGTTCCGGCCTTTGCAAGAAAACATTGTTAAGAGCTTGCTTGGTGGACGTGACACTTGCGTGGTGATGCCGACGGGGGGAGGGAAGTCGCTGTGCTATCAGTTGCCGGCAGCGATCATGCCGGAAAAAACTGTGGTAGTGGTTTCGCCGCTGATTGCATTGATGCAGGACCAAGTGGCGCAGCTGACGCAGATGGGCATTCCGTCCGCGTTGCTGAATAGTTCTCTTGCAGCGGATGTGCAGTCCTGGGTGTTGCATAAGGCGATCGAGGGAGCGTACCGGCTTTTGTATCTTTCGCCGGAACGGATCGCGCGAGAGGATACTTTCGGCTGGCTGAGCCGAGTGCCAGTCTCGTTTTTTGTGATTGACGAAGCGCACTGCATTTCGGAGTGGGGACACGAGTTCAGGCCGGAGTACCGGCAGTTGAGCCGATTGCGGGAGCAATTCCCGGAGCTGCCGATTGCGGCATTTACGGCCAGCGCGACGCGACGGGTGCGGCACGACATCCTCTCGCAACTGAAGCTGCGCGAGCCGGATAAGTATATCGCGAGCTTCCACCGGCCTAATTTGCAGTACATCGTGAAGGAATGCGCAGGACGAACGCAGGATGAGCTGTTGATTCGGGCATTGCGAAAATATTCGGAAAGCAACGTGATAGTGTACGCGCCGACGATCGCGCGAGTGGAAGCGACGGTGGATTTTCTGGCGGAGCAGGGAATTGCCGCGATTGCTTATCACGGGAAGATGGAAGGGGAGACGCGACGGCGGAATCAAGAGCGGTGGATGTCCGACGAAGTGCGCGTGTTGGTCGGAACGATTGCATTTGGATTGGGGATCAACAAGGCGGCAGTGCGCGCGGTGATCCACCTCTCGTTGCCGAAATCCATCGAGCAGTATTACCAGGAGGCGGGGCGGGCGGGGCGAGACGGGGAACCGGCGGAATGTCTTTTGCTGTGGCAGAAGCGCGATGTGGGGTTGCTGACGTATTTCGTGCAGCAGTTGAGCGATGAGGCGGAGAAAGCACGGGCCTGGCAGCGGTATCGTGACATTCGCAGGTTCGTGGAAGCGAAGGTATGCCGGCATCATCAGATTTGTTCGCACTTCGGGGAAGACCGCAAATGGGAGTCTTGCGGGGCTTGCGATGTGTGCGTTGGGGAGCCGGAGTGGCTGGCTGCGACTGCGCCAGCGAAGAAAACAAAGAAGCGCAAGGCGGCGGCAGCGGGAGTGACCGGCGGCACTGCCTTTCAGGCAAAGGAAACTTGGAGAGAGCCGGCCCGAATTTCAGCAGGGGACTCAAAAGTAAGCGGGCATGCTGCGGGGATCGACCCTGAGCTACGCGAGTATCTTCGGGAGTGGCGCCGGACGACAGCAAAAAAACGTGGCGTTCCGCCCTATATCTTGATGCATGACACATCGCTTGACGAACTTTGCCGAGTCCGGCCACGTTCGTTGAGCGAACTCCGGAGCATTTCAGGCTTCGGGGAACGCAAGACGGAATTGTATGGCAAAGAGATACTGGGTGCGCTGGAGGAATTTGTCCGTGGGGCGCGAGCGGCGAGGCAGGAGGAGGAAAAAGCGAAGCCAGCGGAAGAGACGATGAAATTGCTGGCGGAAGGGCGCACTTTTCAGGAGATTGCCCAGGTGCGCGGGCGGCAAGTGGGAAGTGTGGTCGAACTGGTTGTACGGCTAATGGAAAAAGGAGAATTGGAGTTCCAGCCGAACTGGGTTGACGCGGAGAAGCAAGCGCAAATTGAAGAGGCATGCACGCGGATTGGATTCGAACGGCTCAAGTCCTTGAAGGATGCTCTGCCGGCGGCAATAAGTTATGAGGAGATCAGACTTGTTGCGGCCCACCTAAGGATGGCGCAAGAAACGCAACCCGGTGAGCCGAGTAACGCAGGCGGCAAGGCTTAAACGGATCGTCGGCGCGCTTTGGCGAGGTTACTCGGCGGTGTAGGTGATCTCGAGCTGATAAATGAGAAAGCAGGAGAGGACAAGGATCGCAACGGTGAGACAGAGCAAGCCGAAGATAGCAATGAAAGGGGAGACAGGTTCAGCGACGATGGTAAAGATAGCCATAGGACCATCGATGGGCAGTTTGACGGGGCAGAGATGATTCAGATAGAAAGCGACGCTGAGATGTTGTGCCCAGGAGGGAAAGATGGGAGTGACCGCTTCCCAGCCCATCAACATAGCTCCGGGGATGATGGGATTTTTGAAAAGCAGGCTGAGAGCGAGGAAGACGGCGCCGTAGCCAAGACATGTGAGAGCCGTTACCAGAAGATAGGAGCCCAATTGGCTGAGGCCGGGGCCGTCAAAGACGTAAGATCTGCCCTCGGAACCAAAGCGCGCGTAGATGAGGCAGAAGCAAGCAAAAACAGCTGCCTCGAAGAGTGCGATGGAAATAATCGCGCCGGCAAGAAATTTTCCAACGACCAGGACTTCTTTTCTTACCGGAACCAAGAATTGGTAATGGAGAGTGCGTTGGACCATTTCGCCGCGGAATAGCCAGGTGAAGATGCCCATGCAGGCGAAAAAGATGCCGAGGCGGACGTAGTAGAGCTGGATGACGCCGGCGAGGACCTGGGTGTCTTCCGCGAGGTCCATGCAGGGCGCGGGACAGTTGGCCTCGGTGACGGGATGGAAGATGTCGTGGGCACCGAGGAATAGCACGGGAATCAAGGCGAGTAGATAGACCCAAATCCTACGGCGGGTGAAAAGATTGCGGCGAACTTCGTTGCGCACAAGGACGGAGACCTGGCTGGCGAAGAGACGCCACGGTTGTTCTTTCAGAGAGCTTTGGGCGCGGGCTACCGATTGCTGGAGGCTCATGTCGGGCTGCCATCCGATCCGATGAGATATTGATAGATCGAGTTGACATCGTCGTCGGCGGGGGCAACGGCATCGACTTCGACTAAACCGCCGGAAACGACTTGGTTGAGCAGGAGATAGAACTGCTCCGCATCGCGAGTACGAACCAGGACGCTCTGCCCATCACTCAGAATTTTTGCTTCAACTACATGATCGAGTTCGAATGCCGCGGACGCCAGCTTCGCTGCATTCGAGCAGCGAACGAGGATTTGCATGGGATGATCGCGGACTTCGCGGCGAACCTCGCGAATCTGGCCCTCAGCAACGACGTAGCCGCTGCTCATCAGGACGACGCGGTCGGAGATGCGATCGACTTCCTCCAAAATATGGCTGGAGATGATGACGTGCATTCCCTGTTTGGCGATGGCCTGGAAAAGCGCGATGGATTCCGATCGAGCCATAGGATCGAGGCCGTTGAGCGGCTCGTCAAGAACGAGCACGGAGGGATGATGCGCAATGGCCTGAGCCAGGCGAATGCGCTGGCGCATGCCTTTGCTGTAACCGGCCACCTTGCGCCGGGCGACTTGTGCCATGCCGGCGCGCTCGAGGGCTTCGTTGGTGAGCTTCGTTGCCTGGTCGTGACCAAAACCATGGAGACGCAACGGCCAATAGATGAAGTCGTAGCCGTTCGTGCCGGGAGGGAAGGAGTCGAATTGGGTGCAATAGCCTACTTGGCGAAAGAACTCGACCGGCTGGTGCGTGGTGAGACCGAGGACGTAAATGGCGCCTTGTGAAGGTTTGATCAGGCCGGTCAGCAAGTTCATCAGAGTGGTTTTGCCGGAGCCGTTGGGGCCGACGAGACTGGTAATGCCCGGTTCAAGGGAGAAGCTCACTTTGTTCACGCCGAGAACTTCTCCATAAAACTTGGAGACATTTTCGAAGACGATTTGGCGGGCGCCGAGGGTCATCCGCGCACCGTTTCGCGGGCGCGCAAGCGCGCATTGAGAATGACAAGCGAAAGCAGGCAGACGAAAATCATCGCGCCCCAGGCGGCGGGAACCGGGATCTCCTCCCACCCGATCGACCCGAGGATTCCGGAGCGCTCACGGAATCCACTCGCCACAATGAGCCGAAACATATAAGAGAAATTCAGAAGTCTGCCCCAGTAGGTGCCCATGATGGCATTGAACATTTCGCCGAAGCCCGCAGGAATGAAAAATGTGATGAAGATTACGCCGGTGGCGACGATTCGCAATTTTACCCATGCGGATACAGCCAGAGAAATAAGGGAAAGCATCAGAATCCAAATCGCGGAGCACAACACGATGGGGACAATCATCCACAAGTGCGACCATACCCAGCCATTACTCGCGAGCCCGGACTGCAGGCTGAACAGGAGCAAGCAGGGAATCCAAGTGACAGCAGAAAGGAGCAGCCCGAGGACGGCAAGTTTTCCAAGTACATAGCCGGCTCGACTGAACGGCCGGCTCAAAAAAAGAGGCAGAGCGCCATTGGTCAGGTCTCCCGAGATCAGGACAGGGCCGACCCAGCAGTTCAAAAGAAAAGCCGCCTGTGTCTGCACGGTCAGGATGATCATGAAGTATTGGCTTTCCACAGTGAACAAATCCGCAGAGCGCAGCTGCATCAGCAATTGGACGGTCTTGTTGTTGGCAATGAAAATGTAGCCTGCAAAAAAAAGGCAGGGAATGATAGAAAAAATCAGCAAGAGCACGAAGAAGCGGGATTTGAAAAGATCAGCGAATGCATAGCGAGTCAGGACGAAAAAACGCGACCACTCCGAAGTCAGAGAGCCAGAGTAGGAATTGTACCTGCGCTTATATACGGCCATCGGCCGCTCCCGTCTGTTCCATGGCGTTAAGGAAGATGTCTTCGAGCGAATCGCGGCGATGATTCATGCGGCGAATCTGCACCCCGCGATCTGCGGCGACCTTGAATACCTCTCGAATTTCGACGCTGTCCGGCATGACCACCTTGATGCGGCCGTTGCTGAAAACCGCGCACTCGCAGCCGAGGCTCTCGAGCGAGGAGGTGAAAGTTGCCTCCGCGCCGAAAGTTTCGAGTTCGAGGAACTTGCGATTAGCGCGGCGTTCCTCAACGAGATTGCAGATGGAGGCGATTTTGCCGTCGCGGAGGATAAGGACCTCATCGCAGGTTTCTTCCACGTCGCGCAGAAGATGCGAGGAGAGAAGCAGGCAAATATCGCTGGCTTCGCGTATTTCGCGAATGAGTTCGATCAAGCGTTTGCGCGCGGGCGGGTCCATGCCGTTGGTGGGTTCGTCCAGAATGAGAACCTTGGGGCCATGCGCAATGGCCTGGGCCAATTTCGCAAGCTGTTTCATGCCGAGAGAATACGTTCCTACCGGGCGATAGCGTGCCTCGCCCAGGCCGACATAGACGAACGCCTCATGCGCACGCTCCATTGCTTGATCCGGAGGGAGGCCAGAGATTTCCGCCATATAACGAACAAAGCGGACCCCAGACATTTTTGAAATGAAAGCGTCGTTTTCGGGCATGTAGCCGACAAGAGAACGAAGCGCTTGGCCGGAAGTGTGAGAGTCAAGACCAAGCATGCGGGCGCTGCCGTTAGAGGGCGAGTGAAAACCCAACAGGGTATTGATGAGGGTCGATTTGCCGGCGCCGTTAGGCCCGAGCAAGCCAATGGCGCGACTCTTCAGAACGCCAGTAAGACCATGGAGAATCGTTCGGTTGCCGAGTTGTACTTCGAGCCCGTCGAGCTCGATGGTTGGGTTGGTCATCTACAAATCATTACGGATTTGAGTTGCGCGAAGTTCCATGCTCCGAAACACCGAGCAAATGGAACAATGTCAGAACACTTGGATTCAAGTCAAACAGCTTGCCACTACTGGCCACCTCGATGCGGTTGCTCTCTCCGTAGGCACAGAATACGCTGGGCTTGGCATCGGCTGCCAGTTGCTGGAGGACGGCCAACTGACCGGAATTGAGCTGAGAAGCGAGCGGTTTCAGAATCGGGCTGAGGTTTTGATAAAGCATCGCGGAGAAGTTCGCGTGGTTGTCAGCAGGAAGCAGAGAATGAAACGAGACGGAGTGGGCAAGCGAAGTACCGTTTGCGTGCGTTTGCAACGCGGCAAGGAGTAAGGCGCGAGAGGGAGCCACAATCAGGTACCCGTCCGCGAAGGTGTAGTCGTACTCGGTGGAAAGCGCAGCGCTCTGCAATTGAATCGCGTAGAAGGTTCGGCCGCCGACCTGCGTTTGGTTAAGCGTCATGCCGGGCCGGTTGGATCTCTCGGCTTCCCGATTAAGGCCCTGCACCAGTTTTTCGATGGCCAACTGGAGGCCTCCCGAATCATTGACTTCGATGATTGCTTTCCAGGAAGGCGTGGGAAGAACAGGACCATCGAGAGCAAGGGTCATCTCTCCGCCGAGCGCGTTCGCCAAGTCGTTGCGAAGGTCCAGACCAAGCTCGGAATTCGTTTTGGCCAGATCTTGGCTGAAGTTGGGATCGCTGGCGCCGATAGTGCTGAAGAGGTCATCCAGCATGAGTGCAGGCTGCTTGGCAACGAAAGAGAACGCCGCGCCAGCGTTGGAGGAAACATAGTCCAGCGAGCCCATGGGGGCCGGAGCGGCCAGCCAAGAGGCGATACCGTGCCGCGGGCCATTAAATTCGAGCGTGATCCGGTTGTCTCCTTGATTAGAGGGTTCGCCGCGAGATGCGATTAGGTATTTTATGTCGTTGAAGCCGCTGTTCCGAAGCGCATTTGAATCTGCTTGTTGGGAGTGAGTGAAGTTCAGGAGCTGGCCAAGATTCGCGGCAACCAGAGTCTCCGTGCCGTGATTGTAGACGTTGGCGATTCGCTTGCCAAAATCTGTTCCAGAGAAGGATGAAGCCCCGGCGTCGAGCTGCGCGCTCATCTGTTGAACAGATGCAGCGTCACCGCCGACGACCAGCATGTCCGGACGAACGAGGATGATCATTCCACGCTGCGTACCAGCAAGAGATGAGAGCGATTGGGGATCCACAACATGCAATTCTGCCGTGCCTTGATGGTTCGCGAAGGTATCGGCAAGGTGATTCTGCAAGAAATCCTTGAGGCCAGGCCGACGAATTTCAGCCAAAAGAACCGGGCCATCTTCCATCGCGCGCGAGCTCTCCCTGAACGTAATCACCACTTCGTCGCCTAAATACTGGCTCATACTGCGGATTTGCTCGATCAATTCCTCCGGAGTTGGATGCTGGTTGGAGTTGCCGCTCTTGTTCCACCAGTCTTGCAGAACCTTGCTTTGCGACAACTGCTGCTGAAAGATTTGATTTGCCTGCTGGAGCGCGTCCCCAAGATTGGGGATGCCGATATACAAGACGGTATCCGCGGGCATAAAGGGAAGGATTTTGCTCGCATAGCGCGGACCAGGCGTCGGGATTTCGTTCAACTTGGCGCGAAGCTTTGAAAATTCCGCAAGCAGAGCGAGCTGATGATCCAAATCGCTGCTCCAAGCGATTTCCTCGCGGACGGGGACGAGGCCGACGCTCTGCGTTGTCGCCACCTGATCGCCCGAGTGCAGAATGGATTCGAGTCCGGAGTGCTCAACGCGAACTTCCCCTTCGATCACCGCCACACGGGAGCCTTTCGTGCCGGAGTTCACAGAGAAGACTGTCCCGGTGACGGATACGGTGCAATCGGGAGCGCTTACGTACAGGTGGCCGGTATGACGCTTTGCGGCCTGCACAATGATGCTGCCCTGGTCGAGATGAATGGTGGTATCGCGGCGGCTCGCGCTGACGGCCAATTCAGCACGCTGATTCATTTCCACTTCGGAGCCATCGAAGAGACGGACCCTGGCGCGGGAATTGGCGGCGGTACGGATGAATTCGCCTTGGCTGACTTCGTCACCTAGCTTGAGTGAATGCTCGCCAGACATGCCGATGAGAAACGCTTGCCCCTCGATGGAGTCGACTCGTGCGCGGCTTCCAGAAGGGCCGGCGGCGTACCAGGTGCGCCCAGTCCAGGCAACTGCAACCAGGAGAACCACTGTTGCTGCAGCGATGGCCAGTTTTGCAAAACTCCACTGGAAACCGCGTGACGCGGATTCCATCCGCCAGCCAACACTTGTGCCGCCATCAACTCCACGGCCGTGAGCGAAGGAACGGCACGAGACACACTCCCGCAAGTGAGCTTCCACGATTAGCGCGCGAGCCGGAGGCAGCTCATGGTGATGAAGAGCCGGAAGAAGAGAACGAATATCGGTGCAGCCGCGGATAGGCTGCAGGGAATTGACTGCGGTTTCCTCGCCTTCCGCTGCCTGCAACTTCTGCCACACGCGTTCGGCTGATGAGGAAAGCGTCTTGGCATCGGGCACTTCGCCGCGGAGTTCGGAGATTGCCCGATCAAGGTGGGCGTCCTGTTTCGATCGAAAAAAGTTCATGATGCACCTTTCAAAATGCCACGGAGGCTCTTTTTTAGCCGCGCCCGAGTCCGATGCAGAGTGACCGCAACCACAGCCTGGGAGGTGTTCAACATCCGGGCAATTTCGGGATTGTCCAGCCCTTCGATATAGCGCAGCGTAAACATCTCGGCGGTGCGGGGACTCAGCTGAGCGAGCTCCCTGCGAAGCCAATTTTTTATTTCCATCGAAGAATGAGCACGTTCGGGCGAGAGGCTGGGACTGGCTTGCAACTCGTCTGCTTCCTCGACGGGTAGCGCTTCGCGATGACCTCTTGCCCGAATCAGGTCGAGTGCGGCATTGACCGCCGACCTGTGTAAGTAGCTCTGAAGATTGGAGATACGGCTGTGGTCGATGGTCCCGCGGGCAAGCCGGAGAAAGACAGACTGTGCGACGTCCTCGGCATCGGCCATGCTGCCGGTTACTCGGTAAGCGGCCTTGAGGACGCACGATTGGTGGGCGCGAAAAACATCCTCAAGTTCTGCGGATGACTGCGTGACCATGATGTTTTCTATCGCGGCCGCCAAGCGTCCCTCCTCGGCTCATCTATAAGGTAAGACGCGATAGCTAGAAACTTCTTAACACACAATATCGAATCCGGGGCAACTTGCTTTCCTTGCGCACACAGGTTCGTACCGTTGCGATTAGACGGCTGTTCCAGGGGGACTCGAGGAGAGGACGCACAAGAAGCGACCAAACTCTCAGGAGTGCTTCAATAGCTGTGAAACAATCGCGAGGAGCGGCCGCCACATAACGTGAAGAACGCTGGCCGTAAGTACAGGTTTGGTGCAGGAGATGAGTACTGTCTAAGAATTCTTGCCGCAAGATTTTTGGAAATTCCATGGGAGGGATTACACAACTATTACAGAAGCCCTCCGACGCGCGTGCTAAGTTTGGAGTCATGAACCTCATCGAACGCGACAAAACATTTTCGGAACCGGTCAATTGGACCACATCGCTTTTCATGTTTGCATTTCATGTCGGCGCTATCGCCGCATTGTTTTTCTTTACGTGGAAAGGCCTCGCTTTGGCGGTGTTTCTTTTGTGGGTCGCCGGGAGTCTCGGCATTGGAATGGGCTACCACCGTTTGCTGACCCACCGAGGATACAAGACACCGAAGTGGATGGAGTATTTCCTGACGGTCTGCGGCACGCTGGCCCTCGAAGGCGGACCGATCGCCTGGGTCGCCACGCACCGCGTCCACCATCAGAACACAGACAAAGAAGGCGATCCGCACTCACCGCGCGACGGCGGCCTGTGGGCGCACATGGGTTGGATTCTGACGGGAAAGGCGATGCACAACAACGCCAAGGAGCTTTGGGCGTTCGTTCCCGATCTGCGGAAGGACAAGTTTCATGTTTGGATCACCACGTGGCATTGGGTACCGCTCACGCTCCTGGGAGCGGGGCTCTTCGCGATAGGTGGATGGTCGTTTCTGCTGTGGGGGATCTTCATGCGAACGGTGGTCGGCCTGCACACGACTTGGCTCGTAAACTCCGCGACGCACATGTGGGGCTCGCGCCGCTTCCTGACGGACGATACATCTAAGAATAGTTTTTGGGTCGCCCTGCTGACGTTTGGCGAAGGGTGGCACAACAATCACCACGCGGTTCCGCAATCAGCGCGTCACGGCCTTACGTGGTATGAAATCGACTTGAATTGGTACGGTATCTGCGTTCTAAGAAGCCTCGGTCTTGCGCGAGATATCAAGCGTCACAAGCTGGTACAGCGCGAGCAAGCTGGAACCCGGCCGAGCGCCATTCCCGCCGAGGTTTCACGAGCGGCGGCTCCAGCGGCAATTACTAGCGGCGACTGAAACATGTCCCAAGAGATTGGCAACTGGGATCAAAGCGGCCACAAACCGTCCCCCGTGTTTCATCAGCGGTGCTACTGAATCGGCCTTGGCGTAAACTACAAGGTCATGCGCATCACGCGCCGCACCAAAGCTATAGTGTCCTTCACAGTGCTAGGGGTATGTCTCGTCGCCCTGGCGATCTTCCTCAACGTAAGCTGGATTATCTTTCACTGGCGTCAAGTTGTTCCGCTAGTGGTCGGCATCATCTTCTTTGGGTTGCTCATCGCGGGCCTGGTGGTCAACACGATTTTTCTTGTCCGAGAGATCCGGAGAAACGAGCAACAGGACAGCTTCCTTAATGCAGTCACCCACGAACTAAAGACACCGATTGCTTCCATTCGGTTATATTTGGAAACACTGGCTAGCCGGAACCTGGATGAAACGAAACGCCGCGAGTTCTATCGCATCATGCTGGAAGACACCGACCGGCTGCTTGGAACCGTCGAACAGGTCTTGAAGGCTGGGGAAGTGCGGCATGGAAGCGCGCGAAAAAACTGGCAGGAAGTGCAGTTTTCCACGATGGTGCGCGAGGTAGTTGCCCTTGCGCGTTTGCGCCAGAATTTATCTCCAGAAGTATTGAGTCTCGGAACGACGCCGCCGGAAGAGATTACGATCCTTGGAAGCCCCGAGGAACTGCGCACGGCCGTACTTAATCTGCTCGACAACGCCATCAAGTACTCCGGGGACAAGAAGAATATTGTCGTGGATCTGCTTACCCCGAATCTGGACACAGTTTTGCTGCGTGTTCACGACCGAGGCATCGGCATTCCGAGGAACGAAGTGAAACGAATCTTCAAACGGTTTTACCGCGCATCGAATTTCAAGACGGACAAGGTGAAGGGCACCGGCCTCGGGCTGTTTATCGTGCGCTCGATTGCCCGCCGCCACGGGGGTGAAGCTTATGCCGAGAGTGAAGGGGAAGGGCGGGGTAGCACATTCAGCATCCGTCTGCCCAGGGTCTACCAGGCATGAGCCGGATACTGATCGTTGAAGATGAGGCGCACCTCGCAGAAGGGCTACGCTTCAATCTTGAAGCGGAAGGCCATACCGCGCAAATAAGCGACAATGGCGAGGCTGCACTGAAGCGGCTGCTAAAGGATCACGAAAGCTTTGATGCTCTCATCCTGGATGTGATGCTGCCCGGCAAGGACGGATTTATGGTCGCGCGGGAGTTGCGCAAAGCGCAGAACTACACCCCGCTGCTCATGCTTACGGCCCGCGGCCGGCCAGAGGATGTGCTCAAGGGATTTGAGTCCGGAGCGGACGACTACTTGCCCAAACCTTTTAATCTCGCCATTTTGATTGCGCGGATCGAAAGCCTCTTACGCCGGAAGAACTGGCAGAGTTCGGTCGATGCCGCATCAGCACCACAAGAACGGCCAAGCAGCAATTTGCCGGAGCTCTTTCGATTCGACGACAAAGTCGTAGATTTTCAGAACCTGCAATTGCGTGTCGGTGACCAAGTCATTCCTCTCACGATGATGGAATCGGACCTATTTCGGTGCCTAATTGAGAATGGCGAGCGCCCCGTCTCTCGCAAGCAAATCCTGCAGGAAGTGTGGAATCTGCATGAAGACACCGACACGCGAGCCATCGATAATTTCATCGTGCGATTGCGGCGGTATATAGAGCCAGAGCCGGCGAAACCGCGATATCTGCTAACGGTTCGCGGTATCGGTTACCGATTTGTGGCAAATCCGGGCGCTGAACATTCACGGCGATAGAGTCCGGTGTTTGCTGGCCCCGGGTGGTTGCCCGGCCCGTCCAGGCGTTCCGTTGCGAGGGCAAGACTGGTTAGTGTGAAGTTACCTGGCGGGCAGTATTGGGATTAGCAGAGAGAGACCAACGGTAGAAGCGGAAGTCGCAGCTTTCGCAGCGAAAGGGCCTGACGAAGATCATAGCCAGAAATCCTCGTTCGACGATGCCTCTGTGTCTTGATTGATAAATTCGTTTACTTTGGCAGAGCGGGCAATTCACCATTGCGAATCTCCTGATGCCGCGTCGGCATGCAAATAGAGCAACCATTTTGCATTCGGGGAAAACCTAAACTATGTACCATTTTGGACAGTGGCATCAAAAAGCCGCATTTAGGGTCATGCGTAAGGCCGGTTTTCCACGTGGCTGCCATTGTCGTATTGGAGTGGCCCAGATTGAAGGTGTTCAAAATAGTACAGACTGCCGACTCCTGGCGGGCTAACTTGAATACCAAGGAGTCTACCTACTAGCTGCCCCTGCGGATATTTGTGCACGGCTCGGGTGGGCTATGAGTGCTTCTATGTCAAACCTGGCTCAGAGCGAACTACAGGCTGATCTGGCGAGCTTCAGACCGGAAAGCACGGCTTCTCAAAGGCGCCGGCCCCTCCGAGTCCTTTTTGTCCATCGCGAGGCGGAAATTATAGAGAACTGCCTGGAAGAATTGAAAAAGGCGCAGTTTATTGTTAGCGCCGATTTCGTTTTGAATTTGGCACAGTGTGCCGAACGGCTTCACTCCCAATCGTACGATGTGGTGGTCGCCGAGTACCCACATCCGAGTTTGAAGGGCTCGCAGGCCCTGCAAGTCCTCCATCAAAAATTGCAGCATATCCCGTTATTGTTCGTGGCCAGCGCGATGGGAAGCGATTCCGTCGCGCAACTAGCTGCTGACGGTGCATTTGACTACGTTGAGAGAGACCGCGTCGCTCAATTGCCTATGGCTGTCCGTCAAGCCCTGAACGAAAGGAAGCTCCGAGAGGAGTTGGAAGAGGCCCGAAAAGCCTTGCGGCACTCGCAATCGCTGTATCGCGCGCTGGTGGATAATCCGGCCTACGGAATATATCGGTGCAACGCGGAAGGAGAGACCATCGACGCGAATCAAGCTTTGGTAACCATGCTTGGTTACGCAAGCAGGGAAGAACTCCTGGCGGCCAATCACCCGGTTGGTCTGCTTTCTAACCTCGGGAAAGAGGCACCATGGATGGGGCCCTTGCCGGAGGCGAAACGAATCGAGCAGCTCGAAATGGAATGGAAGCGAAAGGACGGAACGACTCTGAGAGCCAGATTAAGCGGCCGAGGCATCTATGACGACCGTGGAAACTTTGCTGGCCATGAAATCATTGCCGTTGACGTCACCGAACAGCGGACGCTTGAAGATCAGCTGCGCCAGCAGGCCTCGAGCGATTCGCTGACCGGCCTTGGCAATCATCGGCGGCTGTTCGAAGTGCTACAGGCGGAGATTGGCCGATCTAACCGAACCACTCGAGAATTTTCTCTTATGTTGCTGGACCTTGATGGATTGAAAGCTATTAACGATCAATTTGGTCATGTGGCGGGGGACCGGGCGCTCTTTAGGATCGCGCAGATCCTGAGAGATTGCTGCCGGTCCGTAGATACAGCGGCGCGACACGGAGGCGACGAGTTTGCGCTGGTCCTACCGGAGACAGGCATGGCCGCTGCCACATTGGTAGCACAGCGAATTTGCGAATTGCTCGAGAAAGAAGCCGAACAGCCCAAACTTTCGGTAAGTATCGGAATCGCCAGTCATCCGAAAGACGCGGAAACCATCGGAACCTTACTGTATGCAGCGGACAAGGCTCTCTATGCGATGAAAGACAAGCGGCCGAGAGCCGTTCGAGGCGCACCCGACCGTGAATCGCGCCTTGCACCATCGAACTCCGGGAATTCGCCATATCGAGAGTGAGATTGAAAAGTCTGAGCAGATGTGCGGTATCGAACATCCTCCACGGGGATGCCAGAGGATAATCTTGGCATGCCCAGGTTTCCAAGGTAGAAATCTCGAGCCAGGAGGAAGATGACATGCAGCGTGGATACCAATATTTGTTCGGTTCCCTTTTTCTTACGGCAGCACTTGCTGCGCCAACGGCAATTAACGCCGCGGCCAAGGCGAAAGAGAATGGACGCCAAGAAGAAAACCATCGAGACGATAAGGATCACAGAAAGATCTACGACCGTGACCACAAGGACTATCACAATTGGAATGACAACGAAGACCGTTCCTTCCGCGTCTACCTTGGCGAGAGGCACAGAGAGTATCGGCCTTTTGCGGAACTAAAAGTTAAAGACCAACGGGCGTACTGGAATTGGCGTCACAGTCATCCCGATCATGATCGCGACGACCACTAACCGGCAAGTAGGATCAGGAATAAGGGAAGTTGAAAGGATTGGTAGAGGGAGCGGGCACGAACAGGCCGCTCCCGCAGGCTGGCTGGATACTGACCAACGTTCAAATCGACCTGAAGACGGCCTGGAGAGGCAGGATACTATGGATGAATACGGTTTTGGCTCACGCGACAGGTCACAAAAACACAAGACGGATTGTAAGTTTGACAACAAGATCCAGTATTTGTTGAAGACCGAAGAGCAACTTCTTCAGCAGATCGCCAACCGCGCGCCCGTTCCGGGAGTGCTGAATGGAATCTGCATCGCGCTCGATTGTCAGATTGGCAACGTCGTCTCGCTGATTTCACTGCCGGCAGAGGGTGAAAGCGAGCTGGGCTCAATTGCCACGAACGCCGCGCTTTTTGGTTTGTTTACTTTTTGCTCGGAGGGCATTGTTGCCGAGAATGACGAACTGCTTGGAACCTTGGAGATGTACTGCAGCGTTCGACGCAGCCCATCTGCCGCCGAATTTCAATTGATTGAACGGGCAAAGTGCCTGGCTGCGATTGCGATCAAGTTAGACAAGGAGCCCGGCCGCCAGGGCAATTATGGCATGCGCGCTAATCCGCGGGTGCGAGGATCTGTGCTCGAATGGCCAGTTTCCTTCAACTAATCTTCAAATTCACAAATTCCTGCCGCAACAACTAATAACCAGAAGTAAGTTTCAGGCAAACCATCAAGGACCGGGCAGCACCTGTCTTTCGATTAGCCCGACGCTCAGGAGAGAGGTGTTCACCGAACATTTCATTCTTCTCAACGCTAAAAACAACCCGGGAACTTGTATACAAGTGAACAGACATGCGCGTTGAAGAAGTCTATGATGGGTTTGCGTTAAGAGAATTGCAGTGATGGCCAGTCCATCTTCTTCAGGTTAATTTCTACGGTTCGCACGATCGCTTAGGACATCGAACAACAAGTTACTCGCACGCTTTGTCCGGGTCGATGGGTCAGCCCATCGTTGAATCGAAGGGATTCAACCCGTTCGGCGCACCAGGCAGTGCCGCCCGCAATTCTTGGGAAGTGTGGGAGTGTCTCGCAGCACAGACAGAAAGGTAAAAAGAGTATGCCTCTCATTCAAATTTTAGTAGCCCTGATCGTAGTGGGCATTCTGCTTTGGTTGGTGAATCGCTTCATCCCCATGGCAAGCAGCATCAAGTCAATTTTGAACGCAGTGGTAGTGATTGTCGTGGTGTTGTGGCTACTGAATGTATTTGGGTTGTTCCACTCGCTGTCGCGTATCCACGTCGGAACGTAGGTACAGCCAGATAGACGGCAGAGGAGAGAGTTGCAATCCACGAATAGGAACCAAGAATCGGAAACAATAGGCGCACCATGTGGGACGAGTGACGAGCGCATCAGTATCTTGACATCGAGGCAACATCATGAAGGCAATTCGAGTTATGAGTACAACAGCATTTATTGTGCTGTTAGGATTCACGGCTTCAGCTAACGCACGGCAGGAGAAACAAAACGAAAAGGCTAGGCCCGCGCAACACCAGCAACAGGCTAAGCCTCAATCGCAGCAGAGTGCGCAAGCCCCAAAACAACAGCAACAGCATCAGCAAGCTCAGGCTCCCAGGCAACAGCAGCAGCGCCAGCAACAACCAGCCAAAGGGCAGCAACAGCAGCAACGCCAACAGCAACAAGCTCGGGGCCAACAAGATCAGCAGCGACGGCAAGAGCAGGCCAAAGGGCAGCAACAGCAGCAACAACGCCAGCAGCAACAAGCTCGGGGCCAACAAGATCAGCAGCGACGGCAAGAGCAGGCCAAAGGGCAGCAACAGAAGCAACAACGCCAGCAGCAACAGGCTAGGGGTCAGCAAGATCAGCAGCGCCAGCAACAACCAGCCAAAGGGCAGCAACAGCAGCAACAACGTCAGCAGCAACAAGCCAGAGGACAGCAGCAACAACAGCAGCGCCAGCAGCAGGCCAACAGGTCAGCACAACAACGGAGCCCTGCTCAGGTGCAAGTACAGCAGGCCGCTTGGCGGGGTGATCGTGCACATAACTGGCAGTCCGAACACCGCAACTGGCAGCAACGCGGCGGTTACCATGGCTACCACGTTCCGGATGCCCGTTTCCGCAGCTACTACGGCCAGAGTCATGGGTTCCGCATCTATAGCCTGCCAGTGATGTATGTTGGCGGGCATCGGCGCTTCCATTACGGCGGCTATTGGTTCGGTCTAGTTGACCCGTGGCCGGAGTACTGGTCAAACGATTGGTACGACAGCGACGACGTATACGTGGACTACTACGATGGCGGCTATTATCTGTACAACCGAGCCTATCCCAGCGATCGCATTGCCATCAGCTTCTACCTGAACTAGGTACTCACGTTGCGCGATGATCCAAATCCCGGGGCGGAATTCTGCTTAGGAATTGCAATGCGTCCGGGGCGGGGAACCGGATTTCGTTGAATGGATTCATTCGAAAAGAGGAAAGCAATGCTTGGAACTATTTTAATCGTCTTTTTGATCTTGGCGCTGTTTGGCGCTCTGCCGAGATGGTCGCACAGCAGAGAGTGGGGCTATAGGCCGACAGGAGGCGTGAGTCTCATCCTCGTTATCGTTGTGATTCTCGTGGTTCTAGGACGTATTTAGGTTTTGCCGGGTCCGGCAGGAGGTCAGCAATGGATGAGTCCAGACGGCATGCAATCCAATTTCTCGAGAAAGAGATCAAGACGTACAAAGCGCTCTCCTTGTTCTTGTCAAAAAAGCGCATCAAGGAACATGTGCAAGTAGGATCGAAGAAAGTACTTATCAGTCCCGCGTTTTACAAAGACAGAATGAGAGAAGCGAAGAAGCTTGCGCATGAGCTCCGAAAAGCCAATTAACAAACGGCATAGCTCGAGCGCAGCCCTTGTCGGCTGGTGCAGGTGCTGCGTCCGCATAGCGCCACTTCTCCTGGGTATGGCATTGTTCTGCAGTGTTTCGTTCGCTTACTCCGTTCTGACGCATGAAGAAATCGTAGATCTGCTTTGGACAAGCGAAATTCGGCCACTCCTCCTCAAGCGCTTTCCGGAACTGAACGAAGCGCAGATCACCGAAGCGCATGCATATGCTTACGGAGGGGCGGTCATCCAGGACCTTGGCTATTATCCCTTTGGGAGCGTGGAATTCAGCAACTTGGTTCACTACGTCCGAAGCGGTGACTTTGTCCGAGAGTTGCTGTTGCAGAGCCAGGATGCGGACGAGTACGCCTTTGCGTTGGGGGCTCTCGCACATTATGCGTCGGATATCTCGGGCCATCCGGCCGTAAATGAGTCCGTCGCCATTCAATATCCCAAGCTGCGAGCCAAGTACGGCAATTCCGTGAGGTATGCGGAGGACCATACCGCGCATTTGAAGACGGAATTCGGATTCGACATGGTGCAAGTCGCGAAGAATCGCTATGCCTCGCAGCAGTATCACGACTTTATAGGATTCCAGGTGTCCAAGGCCTTGCTGGAGCGGACTTTCCCCATCGTCTACGGGGTGGAATTGAAAGACGTGCTGACCCACGAGGATCTTGCCATCGGTTCGTATCGCTTTGCAGTCAGCCGCATGATCCCACAGATGACCCAAATCGCGCTGCGAACGCACAAAAAAGACATCATTAAGGAAACGCCCGATTTTGCAAAAAAGAAATTCCTGTATCGACTCTCGCGTTCTCAATATGAAAAAGAGTGGGGAAAGGACTACACAAAGCCCGATTTCGGTACTCGGGTGTGGTCCGTGCTGTTGCGGTATATGCCGAAAATTGGCCCCTTCAAGGCGCTGGCATTCAATAGCCCTACGACACAGACGGAGGACCTATATTTCAAGAGCATCAACACGACCGTCGACCGATACCGCATTTATCTGCAGCAGGTTGGCGCCGGCTCGCTGGACCTTGCGAATAGCGATTTTGATACTGGCAAAGAAACGCGGGCAGCGGAGTACTCTTTAACCGACGAGACCTATGCAAAGCTGCTGGGCCAGTTGGCGGCGCGCAAGTTCGATCTCACGTCGGCCGACCTACGAGAGAACGTCCTGAAATTTTATTCGGACCTTTCACTTCCTTTGGAACCCAAGAAGGACAGTGTTCAATGGCAAAGTGTTCTGGCGTCGCTGGAACAATTGAAGTCCGTCACTCCAAGTGCGAGTGTTGCACCCGCTTTTTTCCAGCAGACGCCTAGATGAGGCCATCAGGCCAAGGGGATTCATTGCCCATACAGAAAATCAGCGAGCGCACCTGCGAACTGGCCGTAATGATCGTAGTGCTTGATCTGCACTCCTACTACGTACGAGAACTTTTGGTTTCCCTGGCCCTCTTTTGCATGGCTTTTCTTTTTCTGGCTCTGCTAGTCCTCGCAGCTGTCCTTCTCTGGTGGGCAAGCGAGCAGTTGGCAGACAGGTCTGGGCCTGCTTCGCGAAAGGTGATCGCCTACTCCCGCCGTGTTATCGCTACGTACGCAAAACCCTGAGCC
>Ga0070697_100000225_pt1 | contig 46337 bp, 25 predicted proteins | sample KBSK1501metaG_FD_65475 | JGI IMG/M metagenome (GOLD analysis project Ga0070697, IMG submission 65475) | Corn, switchgrass and miscanthus rhizosphere microbial communities from Kellogg Biological Station, Michigan, USA - KBS K1-50-1 metaG | ecosystem: Host-associated > Plants > Roots >... | reverse complement strand
AGCTGACTTGTCGATCCGCTCCCCCAGCTCGTTGGGTGTCTGAAAGGGATTGGTGCGCGACGAGCCCAGGTTAGTTCCGCCATCGCGATCCCAGCGTCTTACGCTGGCGCGTTCCAGCGGGACAACGTCGAACGGCGGGTTCAGTAGACTGAGCCAGCCATCGCTGAGCCCGACGGTTTGAATGCCGCGCTCGAAAGCGCGATAGACCAAACCCTTGATCGCAGGGTTGAGGCCGGGCGCATCACCGCCCCCGGTCAACACGCCAATGCGTTTTGTGTCAGTCATGAATGCCGACAATGCTCCTTAAGAAGAAGGAAATCCAAGTTAGCCCGCGTCAACGCGACCAAGCATCTGATCCATAACCCAGGAAGTGCGCGCCGCAGTTTCACCGGTGCTGGGACACACGCCACCTCCATTTAACTCATCAACAACAGTCTGAATCATTGGCTGCTGGATGTGCTGCGGATATGTGATTGTAAACTCAGTTACTCCCGCCGCATTCTGGAGTAAGATCGGTAACGGATCAAAAGTGGAAAATGAAATTTCACCTTTGCTCCCGACGATCCTGGTCAAATCACTCTTGCTCGCAGTGGTAAAGCACCACGCGCCGACGCCCTGCACGCCAGACTCAAACTGAAACGTTCCGGTAACAATGTCCTCGGCTTCATACCGTCCATCTTGATTCGCAGGGCAGCCCTTGACCGCAGCGATGGGCCCGAAAACAAAGGCTAAAAAGTCCAGCGTGTGTGAAGCCAGATCTACGAAGAGTCCGCCACCTGATATCTCCGGAACTACCCTCCAGGCAGGCGACACGGAATTCAAACTCTCCTTACCGGGCGGTTGATAAAGACTGACGCTAACGAAGCGCACGTCGCCAATCGCACCCGAATCAACCAGTTCTTTGATCTTAAGGAAACGTGCCAGCGCTCGACGATAGTAAGCAACAAACAGCGGCACGCCGGCGCTCTGACACGCTGTGATCATTTCCTGGCATTCGGCAAAGTTCAGCGCCATCGGCTTCTCGACGTAAACTGGTTTTCCGGCCTCAGCGCTAAGCAGGGTGTATTGTTTGTGAGAAGAAGGTGGAGTGGCAACGTAAACAGCGTCGACGTCAGGATCTTGGATCAATTTCGACGCGTCATCGTACCAGCGTGAGACTTCATGACGCTTGGCGTAGTCTTTTGCAAGCATTCCATTGCGGCGCATCACTGCCACCAAAGAGGAATGGTTAGCTTTCTGAAACCCAGGGCCGCTCTTAACTTCAGTTACGTCACCGCAACCGATTATGCCCCAACGAATAGTTCGCATATGCAAGCGCGCCCGCTGTCTGCTGTCCTAAGTCGAACTTTTCAACAGTTGTTTTAGCCTACAGAGATTTCCAAGCGGAGCATCCTAGCTCGGGTGGTCTGCGCCATCAAGTCTGCGATCGCTTGAATTCAGTTTGAATGCAACGTCTCGCAGTCCAATCATATAGTTAGACTGTACACATCAATGTATATTCACGAGCTGCCTATTGGGCGCAATCGCCTTTTGACAGCTAGAGTTTAATTGTTTCGGAGCCTTCGGAATCAGGGGGCTGCAGATGAGGGCAGCAGGCAAGCGGTGGCTAATACCGAGCCCACAAACGAACGGTCGTGCCAGGTTTCACTATTTTACCCGCAGGCGGATCTTGTCTGAAGACTTTCTTTTCTCCCGGAACAACCTCATATTCCCACCGAGCTTTTGTAAAAAGTGAACGCGAGTCAGAGGACGACTGTCCAATGCCGCGTTCGCCAACAATCTCATATGTTAAGCCGACCGCTTCAAGTGCCCTGATTGCCCTGGAGGTAAACATCCCCACTACATTAGGAACTGGTACCAAGGTGGAATCATCTCTGGCCTTGCCTACAACAAAGTCCGCTGGAAAGCCCTCGGGAATCGTCGCTCCCTGCACGGGGTACTGATCGATGACCAAGCCCGGTGTACCTTGAGGTTGGTATGTAAGCTGTCCAAGCTTGAGCTTGCTCGCAGCCAGTTTCGTACGCATCTGTCTTTCTGTTAGTCCTATGAAAGATGGCATCACGACAGCTGGCGTTTCACGCCGTGCAAATATCCGGGTCGGCGTAGAAGTAGGTAGCGGGGTCGGTGAGGGCGCAAATATCGGCGCAGGAACTTTCCCAAAGATTTTTTTACAAGAATCAGTGAGTGGAGTTGCCCAATTTTTCACTTTGCTAACCTCGCCGCTTCGACGACGGACCCATATCTCAGTATTCGTCATTTCGTCCACGCTCTTCTGCACCCGGATGCTCTCAATTGGGCAATCGCTATTCTGAAACGTACGAGTATAGAGGGGCCCATTGCGTTGGAAGGCAACGCTGATTACTGAATTGTCTGGACCAGGCTTTGTCTCCCCAGGCTGAAGACGTGTAGTCTCTCCGAAAGTCTCTGGTCTCACACGAAGACTCGGATCGCTAATGACGGGGGGCGACGGTCGAGGTGACACCCGAGAACTAACTGTGGGAGATGGCGTGGGACGGTTTTGTCCCAATCGGCGGCGCTCCTCTTCGTATCGTTGCCTCACAGCCTGTTCCAGGTCATTACGCCGTTTAGCTTCTTCTTCGGCTCTTCGCGCGGCTTCCCGTTCGACGTCCGTGGGAGTTTCAGGGGGTGTTACCGTAGGCGAAGCAACTGGATTCTGCAAAAACGCCGGAACCGGGATCGTTTGATTTCTGATCAATATTGAAGCGAGGCTGATCAGCAACAGGATTATTACAAAACGGAAGCCTGTCTTCAGTCCAAACGATGGTATGCCACGTCGGAAAAAATACTTTCTAAGCCGCCGCGGCAAGAGCAGGTCAAGCACCGGATTGGGTTCGCGTTCAAGGTAGTGCACCAGCGTTTGGTCTTTTAGAATTTGTCCGGGCGTGAGCCTGCTCATCACGCGATGTAGTTTCTTCAGGCTGTCCGCATCCTGCTCACGGCGCCAGTGCTGCACTGCCAATTCCAGATCGTACTTATCTGCCGCAATTGTACCGACCGGTGGCGGCGACTTTTCCAGCAGATTAATGATCGCGGAACGCACTTCCGGTTCGCGCTTCTCGCCTAGTTGGTTGATAAGCGGCCAACGCATAGAGTCAGGCACTGAGCCAGCACGAAACCACGGTAGCCGAATCAAACGAAGGAGGTTTTGTTCTCGCACGGTCCCCGGATCCAGGCAGCCGAGCGATCCAAGGTAGAGTGTTAGATTCCATTGCAGTTCGGGATAGACCGAGCACGCGCACAGCCATTGAAAGGCGGGATCGCCGAGATAACTCTTCAGCTCTTCAACATTGACTCTCTCGTCCAGATCCGCCGGCGGCTCATGAACACCGGAGGGCGACCAAATACGCGGGTCTGTCGTGACCATCGTATCGAAATGGTCTACCAGCGCCATTAACCCGTCGAGTGATGCCGGCAGCACAATAAACTGAGTAGCGAGGGAGAATTCACGTAGTTCCCAACGGGCTTCGGGTGTGAGCACGGCGCGGTCCTGCCAGTCGAGAAACATGCTCGTCCAGGCTGCCAGCCGGCCAGTTATAGGATCCAGCAGCTTGTCGCCATTGCCGAAAATCAGTAAGCGATGCCCGACATACTGGTTTTGTAGTTCAGACAGATGAACGCAGTTCTCGCCTTTATCATCACAGCAAACTCTCGGATCACCCTCGTAAAAATAACGAACTACGAAGAGACCCTCTTGTTCAAACGCCGTGATCAACTCGTTGAAAAGTTGAGCTTGATGATCGCGGAACGAGGCTCGATCTATCAGAACCAAATACTCCGGCGCCTTGCTATCGGGTTTATAGCGAAAGGTTGGGTATCCGAGCGCTGAAATCGTGGCGGCAACTGTGGCGTTCACGTCGAGCCGGTGATACTCGGCCACTTGTCTGCGGCGCATCAAACGCGCGGCTCGGTAGAAGTCTTCTGAATCGTAAATTTTGACCGCCGGCGCCTCGACGCGTATGGGCCAAATGGAAGGAGGCTTTCGCGCTGCTTGTCGTCGCAGGAAGAGCTTCCGCCGCAAGAAGCGGTAGAGCTCCCAGAGTATATAGAGGGCGAGCAACGCCGAGATGACCAGCAGATAAAAACGCAGTGGCGCCGGAGGTGCGATGACAGGCTTTTCTTCTGTAGCCGGGGGAATTTCTGCTGTCGGTGCGCTGGTTGGCTGAGGGGTGACTGGTAGAGGCTCGACAAAACCACCTGACCCCTTCCCTTTCGGAACTTCGGTCGGGGTTGGTATCGGAGTCTCGTCAGGCTTTGGTGTTACTTCTGGAGTGGGTTGAGGCGTCCACGTCATGAAAGACGGTGTTGGAATAACACCAAGCGCCAGGCCGATTAACAAAACGGTAAGTAGGGATCCGGCGCCCGCCAGGTAAAACCTTAACCGCGCTCTTTTCTTTTCTCGCTCCGGCTTTTTGGCCTTTTCGGGATCGGGCGGCGGAGGCGGAGGCGGCGGTGAAGGCGCCTGCACCAGCTCAGCATAGTCGTCAAACGCATCGTAAAACCGCTTCTGTTGCTTTTCGCTGGTGGCGAACAACGGGCATAGAAGCGTTCTTAATTGATCGAGATCGCGGTTGCCGCCGATGCGCTCCAAAAGTTCCTGCACACGCACGTAATGATCAAGTCCAATGCGGAATCCCTGCAGCCGCAGATAGGCAAGGAAATTTCCGAAGGCAGGAACACTCCCATTGGTCTTACGCTCGCTCATTTACTCATACTTGGCGATCAGTGCCGGCGTGTTACGTAGAAGTTCCAGGTCGTCTTTGCTCTTCACCAGAGTGGAATAAGTAAAGCTGAGCTCCTCAGCTCTGCTTTTATCGTTGACGTCTATGCCCTTCTTCTCCAGAATTCGGAGCCAGGCAAGCAGTTCTGCCGTGGCCGGCTTTTTCCTTAGCTTCCCCAGCTTGCGTATTTCTATAAAGTGGCGGAGCGCGTTCTCTATCATCTTGTCTGTGAAGCCGGAGTCCAGTCTTAAACGTCGTCCTACTATCTCTTTCAAACGATCTTTGTCGGGAAATGCAATGTGATAGAAGATACAACGCCGCAGAAAAGGCTCTGGAAGGTTTTTCTCTGAATTGCTGGTTAAGATAACGATGGGTCGGTAGTCGGGATTGGCGGCAAAGGTTCTACCAGTCTCCCTAACGGTGAAAGACATATTCTCAATTTCGTTCAGTACATCGTTGGGCATGTCGCGCGGCGCTTTATCAATTTCATCGATAAGGACTACCGACCGCACGGGCCCCACAGTTTGCAGCTCCCTCGGCAGACAAGAACCAGCTTCCTCGGGCGTGAGCGATAAGAGAATCGCCAGACCGAGGGCCTCATAGGTAATGTACTTCTCAATCGATAACCCTTCGGTTTGAAACTGGGTGTCGTGAAAGTGCCCCAGAGAATCGTAGCGGTAGAACAAGTCCTTGGCAGTTGAGGTGGTTTTGGTATTAAAAACCAACGGCGAATGCAAATTGAGTTCATGAGCAACACTCCGCGCCAGCTGAGTTTTGCCGGTGCCGGGCTCTCCCGTAACTAATAGGGGTTGGCCCAAAAGCAGCGCAACATTCACCGCATCCCGCAGGCCCTTTTCCGCCAGGTAATCCTGCGCCTCATCAGGTAGATTGACTTCTCTATAGCTCGGCGTTTGTAGATTTCGCGTGGCAATCCTGGTTCCATCGCCGGCGTAAAATAGAAACCGCGCTTCCTCATTCATGTTTCCACTCTCCTTCTTAGGATCGTCTGATGAAGCCTGTTGAGAGCATGCTCTACGTCTCGCATATTTTTACAGTCGGAGAGCTCTCCATCTTCAGTGATGAAGATCTCCCTGCATCGTTGTTCGCGCTCGCCATCATCTCTGCCAATTCTGTGGCGACGGAACCACCGCATCACATCGTCCGGCTTAACGCAGGTGAGCTCGTTAAGCATTACGAAGGGACAGCTCGGCTGTCCGGCCTTCTCCAACAACTGCCGTCTGCGGCAGATCTTACGCAATTGTTTCTGGATCTTTCTGTTCTTGAGCTTCTGAAAGATTCGCTTCACTCTGGCAGCGGAAAACCAGCCGCTGCTCTCAACAGTGTGCGGGTAAACAACGTTGAGAAAGACCAGACATTGGGGAATCGTAGCCGCGGCCTTTACCTCGTTCCAGAATTTCAAGTACCACTCGATCAGTTCGACGGTTGTTTGATCCCAAGTCCTGGCGGAAATCTCGTGCTGGATAATTACAATCGAATTCAGGCTGGCGGCGAGCAGCGCTGCAAACGCTGCTGGCGAATAATCGTAGTCTTGCTTTACCGGCGAGAGAGGGTCGATTTTTTCAAAGAGCCAGGGTATGAGTCGATCCTGACGCAAGGACAGTTCATCCAGGTCAGGCCACTCCGGATCCCAAACGGACACAGTAGCCTTCTGCTCGCCCCATTTGTGCTGCGCGTGTTCCTGAATTCTGGTCGAGCGAAATCTTTCGATCAAACTCCCATGACTCTCCCGCTCCTCGCCGTGGATTAGGTAGATTTGGGGAAAGCCCGGGTGAGTGTTCAGGCCCGAGGCGAAATGCTTACGGAAGTCGGCCTCCTGGTTTGTCCGGTCGCAGGTATAGGGAACCAGGTAGCCCAGGTTGGGCTCGGTGGGTTGTTCAATTCGCCGGTCGTGGTTCCAGTTATATATTGCCTGCTGGATTAGGCTCGCCAGGTCTTCGGGTGAATTGAAAACACCGCAAACTCGCTTTTCAGCTACCCGTTTATGAAAGGCTTGTTGCCGGAGTTGTTTGCCGGGATCCTTATCATATTCCTCTCGGATGAGATTCATGGGAACTTCAAGCTTTTCCGAAGCGAGAAACATGAGGTAGGGTTTCTCGTAATCAAGCGCGGCTTCATACTCGATTTCCGTATAAGACTTTTCACTCCCGGGCGGACTGCTGCCGTGCAGATGACCAATTACGCCAATAAAGAGATCACACTCACCAACCTTCCGTCGACAGAACTCGGAAGCGCTCCAATCGCGGGCTCCAAAGGTCTCCATACGAACGCAGAAGTAGTCATCCAGTCCCTCAATGGCGAGATGAGCTGCTTTTCGATATTCGGCCAGGTCCCTGGCAGTTGAACTAAGGAAAACTGAGGTTGGCATCAATCTTAATCCTGACCGCTCGATCTTGTTTTGAGAGAAACGATTACGCCGGTTTTAGATGAGCGGCCTAAAAGTGAAATAACGAGCGACGCCGACGGTTAGGTCTCGGCCAGAAAGATTGTGCCGGGATGATATCAAAGAAACAGCTTCAGGTCAGCCATTAATCTAGGCCCGCCGGTTTGACGAAGCGGACTCAGTTGCTGGTGCCACTCAGAGTACTTGCGAAGGTGAGCTTGCCACGCAGTTCAATCTGCTCGGACGAGCGGCCAACGAAGACATTGAACTCGCCTGGCGTCGCACGCCACTGTTTTGCGTTGACGTCGTAATACGACAGTGCGCGGCTGTCGAGGATGACCGAGACTTTCCTCGTTTCGCCGGGACGAAGGTTCAATTTGAAAAATCCCTTCAACTCCTTCGCCGGCCGCGGAACTTTCGTGTGCGTGTCGCCGACATACACCTGGGCCACGTCGGCGCCTTCACGTGTCCCTGTGTTCTTAACGTCGAACGAAACCTCATAGCGCAGGCCTGATGCGCTATTCGACAGCTGCTTGATAGACAGGTTGCTGTACGAGAAGGTTGTGTACGACAGTCCAAACCCGAAGGGGAACAGTGGCTTCGTACCATTGTGCTCGTAGCCGCGATAACCAACGAACACTCCTTCCTTATAGACGACACGCTTTGTGCCTGCTTCAGGATAGTAGCTGTCGTGTACCGGGTTATCTTCCCAGCGGCGTTCGAAGGTGACCGGCAAACGGCCGGAGGGATTCATGTCACCGAACAGAATTTCTGCCAGCGCCGTGCCACCTTCCTGTCCCGGATACCACGCCTGGACCAGCGCTGGAACACGATCAAGCCAGGCATTCATGTCCACGCTGCCGCCAGACGTCATGACAACGATGGTGTTCTTGTTGGCCGCGGCCATTTCCTTAATCAACTCATCCTGTCCCAACGGCAGGCGAAAAGTCCTGTCCGCGCTTTCTGCTTCCGTCTCGGGATCGAAGCCTGCAGCCACCACCACCACGTCAGCGCTCGCCGCAAGCTTTTTGGCGTTGTCGCTTACAAATTGTCCAGCGCGGACAATTCCCATCCTGAGACGCACAGCCCGTCTAAAGGCACGTCCGTGTTGCTCCAGAACAATCTTGTGAGCCCCAGGCTCGAGATTAATCGTGCGATAGTCAGTGAGCGCCGTAAGTGTGGTCCAGTTGTCGAGAACAAGTTTGTCGTCAACGTAAAGGCGATAAGAGCCGCCGACTTCTCTCGTCGTCTGCACGAAGATGTCGTAGGAGCCGGATGCTTGCGGAGAGTAATAACCGGTCCAACGTGACGAAAGCGTCTGTTCGGGAAACAGCAGGCGCGCCGCCGTACCGAAGTCAACGTGATCTTCGGTGCGGGTTATCACTGGCGTACCTTTCAGGTCCAAGTTGTCGAAGTACTCCGCTCTCAGTCCCGGTTTCCCATTAGTCTGAGAGACGGTGAAGTTGGTCGCGTTGGCCAAATCGCTGTACGAGAGCACGCCACGATCGTAATAAACCTGAAACGGATTGCCCGGATGATTGATTGAATAGTTTGCGAGGCCCTCCAGATAACTGATCGCTGCGAATGGTTGCACTTCGGCGCTGCCGCCGCCAACTGGTACTGCCGGGAAAGCATCTGGGCCAATAATCAGGATGGATTTGGTTTTGCTTTTACTCAGCGGTAACAGACCGCCGTCGTTCTTCAGCAGCGTGATTCCCTCACGCGCGGCGTTGAGCGCCGCCTGGCGGCCCTGCGGGTTATATCGGGGAATAGACAGCCCGATTTGATCACGGTCGAGCCAACCAAAGCGCACCGCCGTCCTCAGGATCCGGCGCACTTTGTCGTCAATGGTGGCGAGGGAAACTTTGCCCTGTTCAATCGCGGGCTTGAGCGTCTCCTGGTTCATATGCAGGCCCGAAGGCATTTCAAGATCCTGACCAGCGTTTGCCGCCTCGACACCGTCATAGGTCCCAGACCAGTCGGACATGATCAAGCCGTCAAAGCCCCATTCCTTTTTCACCACGTCGGTGAGCAGGTATTTGTTCTGCGACATGTGCTGGCCGTTGGTCAGATTGTACGAGTCCATGATCGCCCCCACGTGGGCTTCCTTCACGGCGGCCTCGAAGACGGGCAGGTAGATCTCGCGCATGGTGCGCTCGTCGATAATTGAATTGGTGTTGTGGCGATCGAACTCAGAATTGTTGGCGATGAAATGTTTGATGGTAGCGCTGACGCCCTGGCTCTGTACGCCTTTGATGTAAGCGACCGCAATGCGCGAGGCGAGGAAAGGGTCTTCACCGAAGTACTCAAAGTTTCGACCATTCATCGGAGCACGATTGATGTTGACCCCGGGTGCCAGGAGGAAGTGGACCCCTTTGGCGCGAGCGTCACGTCCGAGCTCAGTCCCGACAAGCGCGGCCAGCGCCGGGCTCCAGGTAGCAGCCAGCGTAATGCCGCCAGCAAACGCAGTGGCTGGTCCAAAATTGCGGACGCCCATGGGCCCATCAGCCATCTTCAGTCGGGGCAGGTTGAGACGGGGAACATCGCGAATGAAAAAACCATCGACGCCTCCGAGCAGGGCAAGCTTTTCCTCGAGCGTCATCTGGTTAAGGATTGAGTCGACTCGGCGTTCGACCTCAGCCGAAAAGAGCGCTGAAGGTGCCTGCGCGGACACGGTCAACATGATGAAAGCTATCAATGGAACAATCGAACAAAGTCTTTGCATAGGTTTTCCTTTTGGTTATTCAGTTTAGCCGCGATAGCGGCCGACCGAGTAAATCCGTCAGTCCGCGGAGCGGACGTTGGCATAAAGCCTGGGGTGAAGCGCAGCGAAACCCCAGGATCGTCAACACCAAAAAACTTGCAGAGCCCGCGAAGCGGCCGAGAGCGGTTCGATTAATTACGTCAATCGTGACGATTCGACTGTCGGCCGCTCCGCGGGCTTCGGATATTTTTCAAATCGGAATCCTGGGGTTCCGCTGCGCTCCACCCCAGGCTCTATGCTATCGCCCGCTACCGCGGGCTGGACTTGGACTGAAAGATCCTGTAGCCACTCAACCCTTGCTACTCAGATGGCGCGCCGGCGATCGTTGCCAACTTTTGCTTAAGTGTGGGAATCCACTGACGTTGGAATTGCGGTTCCACCGTCTGGGCCAACGTAAGAGCTTTCTCGTAAGCAGCACGAGCCTCGACGGGCCGTTTCCTGATCATCATCACGTCGCCAAGCAAAACTTGTGACGGTACACATTCGGGATAGACAGCTATTGCTGCATCCGCTTCCTCGAGTGCCCGGTCTACCTGGTTGGCCGCAAGCAATTCCCTGGCGCGTTGCTCATGGACCAATGCCGAGGCGAGCGGGATGCTGAAGTGACCGTCAAAAACAAGAATGCCGTATTCGATTACCGCTGTGGGTTGAAGCTTCTGAAACTGATCATAAGGGTTTAGTGTGCCGGGTCCGATCTCGAATCCCGAGAGTGTGCCCGCGCTAATTAATACCGGCCCATCGATTGTGGCTGTAGCTTCAACTGGTGTTTGGAGCCAGGGCGTCAGGACAGTCCGGAGTGGCTTGCAGGGGATTCCATAATAAGCCGGATCCACCAGACCCTGAGCGAAGTAAGCGATCCAGCAGTCCTTCACTCCGCGTTTATCCAGATACAGCTTTGTCGCTTTGAGTTGTTGGGCCCAATCCGTACTCGAGTCACTTAGATATTTGTAAGTGTTCGCTGGTCCTCCCCACAATTCATTGGCATAGGCGATGTACGTGGGAAACACACGCAGCGACGAGACCGCGTGGAAAAGAAGCAGCACGGCGATCGCATATCCCCAACGCCGATCGCTCTGAATAAATGCCCATACGGCACCTCCGATGAGCACAGAAAAGAACACATATAACGGCAGGATGTGGCGGACTCCGATGTTCAATCCAGAACTCATCGCGACTGCTAAATGAAAGGCCGGAGGTATAGTGAGGAACATAACCTCCCGCCACTGGTTCAGCTTCTGCGTGGCCAGTGCGCCAACCCCCAACAGCAACAAGATGAGAAACGCCAGCGTGGACTTTATCGCAAACGCTACGGGAAAGTAGAACCAAACACCATGGGGATAGACCTTGCCCAGAATGTATGACTGCATTGTATCCGGCAACAGACGCACATCCGTCAACCCGTATAGATATGATTCCGGGAGCAGGTGCCAACGGGCCAGCGTCAAGACTGCCTTAGCTTCACGTGGCTTCAGTTGATGAGTGTAGTCAGCTAACGAGGGATTCATTTCCAATCCAGACGGGCGCGCACTATACCGGAATCCATAGAAAGCCCATAACACAACCACGGCGATAAGGCCGATGATGATTAGCGCAACAGCTAAACTGGCTGCGGGCCTTGCAGTTTTCGCAATTGCTCCCTTCCTCCAACCTTTGACTGTGCCGTTGCGCACCAGCTCGCAAAGCGCCAGCAGCATCAGCATTGGAAACACAAGCAGACCGGTATGTTTGGCAGCGAGCGCCAGGCCCGCGGCCACGCCTACTATGATCAGCCGCGCCACTGACGGAGCCTTCACATAACGATAGAAGGCATAAACGGTCGCGAACATGAAACACGACAGTCCGACATCAGTCGTAACCACAGCTCCATGCGCCAGCAGATTAGGTTCAAAAACAGGTAAAGTCAGGGCAATGAAGGCCGCGACTGTACCGAACATTTCTTTGGTTGCCAGGAATACCAGCAATGCCAACAACAGCGTAAAGACTGCTGCCGCCATCCGCGTACGAAACAGGATCATGTCCGCGTCGTTTTGGTAAAGGAAATCCCTGCCGTCCACAAATGCTTCTGTCTTGAATTCGCGGTCCTGAAGTTTCGGAGTTTGCAGTGGCAAGCGAAGTAGCGGCGCTGTAGCGAGAAGTTTGACGAGTGGCGGATGTTCCGGGTTAAGACCAAAATCCGCGTTGGTCCATGAACGGTATCCGGCAAAGATGTGATCGCCCTCATCCCAGGTTTGAGACTCCTGCCGCACTGAAAGTGCCAACTGTAGAAAGAGCATGGTCAAAAGACCTGCGGCACCAACGACGATGATTGCGTTATGTCTAGTTACGGGTTTGATAGTCAGGGGCCCCTCCTACGAAGTCCAAGTTAGCCCGCGGTAGCAAGCTGCACTGATGCAAAGCAATTAGCCATTAGCGCCACCACGTGAGCACCGTGACGTAACATCCAACCAGCGTCATGGTGATCCCGGCGATGGCAGTTAGCGCTAACAGCCATTTGCTCATTCGGTACATTGGCGGCAACTGCTTCCACTCGACCCAGATCATCGCCAGACACCACAGCCCGCATCCCAGGATTCCGGCGAAAGGCGCCACGATGCCGGCGATCACAACCGTCTTAAGGCCTGTCCACAGCAGGAGCAACCCACCTCCCGCGGTGTAAAGGATGACGCGCAAGCGCAATCTATCAAAATCCCAATTGCGTTTGGGCCAGATGGCTGTCGATATCTCGTAAGTAGTGCGCGCGTAGACGGGTAGCATGCCGTAGATCGCGCCGAAGATGGCGAAAAACACGCCTGCCTTGTAGACACTGATCAATCGAGGATGGATGAAACCGAGAAACTGAGATTGCTGGCTATAAAGATCGGCGTCGGTCGGCACCAGCCCGAGCGGGTGCAGCACCGCCGCGCCAAGGATCATGAAACATGTCGTTATTATCAAGACACTGCCGAATGAAATCGTCGCATCAAGCGCCGGCGCTCGCAGCCAGCTCTGACCGCGCGCGACGACGCCTGGTTCGTGACTCAGTTTCCCTGGCCCATCGCTCGCTTGCCCCGATGCTCCCCAATTCTTCTCACGCAGGAAACCGACATATCCGAGATAATCCTGCACGCCACCGCCGACTGCTCCCATCAGCACTGCCATCTCTAGAAAAACCGTGCGTCCCATGAAGTCAGGGTACTTCGCAATCACCCACGGCTCGTAAGCAGGGATGTGCGGTACGAGCATGCCCCAAAGGGCGGCGGCCCAGTCCGGTTTAACCAGCAGGATTGCGAGCACGATGAGACCCATTTTCAAAGCAAGAATCAAAGTCGAAATGCGCTCGATGATGTTGTAGGTCTGAATGAGACTCAAGGTCGTGGCCGTGAGGATGATTGCGGTGCCCCAGAGTGGCCGTCCCCAACTCGACCCGCTCCCGATGCCCGTTATCCAGATGCAGAGGCTTCCGAGTGCGTCTGATAGAGCAGCGGCCCACATCGGGAACGCGATGACCGAAACAACACCAACGAGCTTGGCCACCCACGCGCGCGGACCCGGAATACGCGACCAGGCGCGCAACGGATGCTCGCCTGTTAGCACGATATATCTGGCGCCGGCGTAAACTTGCACGGCCTTGAAAACGACCGCCGCGAGAACCACCCAGAGCATCGCATAGCCAAACAGAGCGCCGACGCGCGGCGCAAAGATGGTTTCTCCAGTGCCGACCGTAACCGAGGCGATGACTGCTCCGGGCCCGAAGACGCGCAGCAATCTCGACCAACTGCCTGACAAATCAGGGCTGACCGGAGGGTACTCGATGGTTTCTGGTTGCAATGTTGTCTTCGGGCTGCAGGAACCCAAACATCACCTCGATGAACTCATCCTCATACCACGCCTGTTTTGTTGAGTCTAGTCCGCGGGAGAAAGGTGTCGCTTAGGACAACATCTTTCTTTCGAAAGTGAGTTTTGATTTTCGAGATTATTGACTGCGGGCTTTGCACAAAAAATCAGTCGTTGAAGACAAAGCTAGCCCGCGGAAGCGGGCGATAGCATAAAGCCCGCTACCGCGGGCTGGGAGTCAATCCATTACTTCCGTTCGAGTCGATTACTTCGCGAACCTTTTTCGCTAGCGCGACTGGAGTAAACGGTTTTTGAATGAATTGCACCTTCGGATCCAAAACGCCATGATGAACAATTGCTTCATCTGTATACCCGGACATGAAGAGCACTTTTATTTCGGGACGCATGGTGAGCAGTCGATCAGCAACCTCCTTGCCGCTCGTCTCGGGCATAACAACGTCGGTGAGTAATAGCTCAATTGACTGCTCGTAGGCGGCGCACAAACTGATTGCCTCCTCTCCTCTACTTGCTTCCAGGACGCTGTAACCCTCCTGCTCCAGGATTTGACGAGCCAGCCCGCGGACAGCATCCTCATCTTCAACCAGCAAGACGGTTTCCGATCCGCCCCAACTTCCTATCGGCACCGCCGCTGGCTCTGTCGCCTCGGGTGCGTCGTGCTCCGGCAAATAAATCTTGAATGCGGTTCCGTGGTCCACTTCGCTATAGACAGCGATATGCGCGCCACTTTGCTTGACGATGCCGTAGACGGTAGATAAACCGAGCCCGGTGCCTTTGTCTTTTTCCTTCGTCGTAAAGAATGGTTCAAAGATTCGTTCTTTAGTTTTCTCATCCATGCCCGTTCCATTATCGCTGACTGACAGCACCACATACCGACCGGCCTGAAGCCCGATGTGCCTGTCGGCGTACTCCTGACTGAGTTCGACGCTTGCGGTCTCGATTGTCAGCTTACCCCCACGCGGCATTGCGTCTCGTGCGTTCACAGCCAGATTGACCAACACCTGTTCGATCTGTCCCGGATCGACTTTGATTCGTCTCAAGTCGTTCCCGAGTTTCACCGACAGTTGGATGTCTTCGCCTATTAAACGTTCCAGGAGTTTGTTTATATCAGAGACGATGTCATTCAGGTTTAGAGGGAGTGGTTGAAGAATCTGCTTCCGGCTGAAAGCAAGTAGCTGCCTGGTCAGGTTTGCGGCGCGGTCGCCGGCTTTCTTGATCTCTTCGAGGTAGCCTGTTACCCGGTGGTTCTCGTCAATGTGTCTTAGTCCGAGGGTACTGTATCCGGTAATGGCCGTCAGCAGATTATTGAAGTCGTGAGCAATGCCGCCGGCGAGCTGGCCCACCGCTTCCATTTTTTGAGACTGGCGCAGTTGATCCTCAAGGTGCTTGCGGTCAGTAATCTCCGACACCAGGCAGCCGATGCCTAATATCTCTCCAGCTTGCATGCGGACTGGATAAAAACTTGCCAGCCAATGGTGTTGCCCTCCCGGGTCCGCACGTGTTGCACCGCTTAACTCCAAATCCAGGACCGGTTCACCGGTGCTGAGCGCGCGACGCATGATGGGTTCCACCACCTCGGCCATTTCAGGCAAGACCTCGCGCAAAGTGTGTCCCAGATGTTCCTGAACCGAGAGACCGTTAATCGAGGCCAGCGATTCATTGATGCGCTGATAGACGAGATCGGGAGTATGAAAAGCAAAACCAATTGGCGCCGTATTTAGCAGACTGTCGAGAAGCGCAAGCGACTCCTCCTTGCTCCTGACAGTCTCACGCAGCGCTTCTTCTGCTTGTTTACGTTCAGTGAGATCCCGCATGAACGCCGTGAAGGTCGGTTTGGGAAGCTCGCCGATTGCGATGACCGTAAGTTCGACCGGGATCTCGGTGCCGTCGGCGCACATTCCTGTTATTTCGATTCGTTTACCGAGCATTGAAGGACATCCCGTTTCCAGATACCTGGAGAACCCGACTGCATGGTCCGCACGCAGGTGTGGAGGAATGATCAACTCGGCCATGCTCTTTCCAATGATGTCTTCACCTTTGTAGCCGAACGTTTTCTCAGCTGCCGGGTTGAAGTCGATAATCATTCCTTGGTGATCGATCGTAATAACGCAGTCGAGGGCTGATTTAAGAATAGCTGCCTTGCGGCCCTCGCTTTCAATCAGCGCCTCTTCGGCACGTTTGCGCTCCGTAATGTCGACCATTACTCCCCGCAGAAGCGGAGGTCCTTCGCTCTTGTTGTCCACCGTCACCATGTCTCGCAACCAGACCACGCGGCCATCGGCCGCGATCATCCGGTAGTCAAGCTGATGGTCCAATTTTAAGGCGGCGGCCTCAGCACAAAGCTTGACCGCCCAGTCGCGGTCGTCAGGGTGCAGATGATCCGCCCAGAAGTTCTCCTTTCCGACCCATTCGTTAGGTGGGTAGCCCAGTATGCGTTGCGCTTGTGCGCTGATGAATGTATAGGTGAAGCTCTGCACGTCCAGTTCCCAGACGATGCCATCAATTGATTGCACTAGTGATTCATACTGACGCTGACTCTGCTGCCGCTGCCTTTCTTTACGCTTGCGCTCGGTAATGTTTTCTACTGAGCCTTCGCTATGAGTCTTCGTGCTGTCCTCTTGGTGAGCCAATCGCCGGTTCAGGGAAAGCCAGATTTTTTTTCCATCCCTGCGATAAGCCTCAAACTCGAAGCCCTGAAGGAAGCCACTCCGTTTTTCTACCGAAGCTGCTTTAACTCGGTCCTCCGGATCAACGTAGATTTGGCTCGCAATATCGGTGACCTCGTCGACCATTTGAGCGGGCGACTCGTATCCCATCATTAGCGCAAATGCTGGATTAACCGTGAGGAAGACACCGTCGGGCGTAGATTGGAACATCCCTTCGATAGCATTCTCAAAAATCGATCGGTACTTTTCTTCCGCCTGGCGCACCTGGGCGTAAAGTGACGCGCTCTCCAGGGCGGCCGCTGCTGTGTTTGCCAGGATGGTCAAGGCCTTCATCTGTCCCAAATTGAAGGAGCGCGGCTGGTCAATCAGGTTGAGATTAATGATGCCAACCAGTTTGTTGGCAACCTGCATCGGCACGGATATGGCAGAACGGACCCCGGGTCGTGGCCACAAGCTGCGAAAGCGTTCGTCGTTGACCTCACCGTGCAGCAGCAATGGCTCGCGGGCGCGCGCGACCCATCCTGAAATACTATCTTCCAGGGACACGCGCTCGCCAAGCAATCGCTGTCGATTCTTTCCACGGACGGCGGCCACGTAAAGATCCCCTCTATCATGGGCCGGCAGAAGAATAGAAACCTCGTCGGCCCCGCTCTGTTGTAGCGCAGCATCAGCCAACTTACTGATGAGAGTCTGTGGATCCAGCGTGAACGCAATGGTCTGGGCCAGTTCGTATATCGCCACGGTCTCGCGTAGTTGCAGGTTTTCCTTCCGCAGGCGTCGCGTATTGATGGCGCGAGTCAGGACCGGCATCATCGTTTCCAGACGAAAGGGCTTTAGCACGAAATCAAACGCGCCCGCCTTCATCGCCTCAATCGCTGTCTGAATCGTGCCCTGGCCGGTCATTACGATAGCAACCAGGTGAGGATCGATCACCAGGGCGGCCTTAATTAAGGCGATGCCATCGATCTCAGGCATCATCAAATCAGTGATCAGCAGATCGAAGTCCTCCTTTTCCAGAACCTCCAGCGCCTCGGAACCACTGCCATAGCCGCGGACCTCGTAGGACTGTGCGGTCAGCGAATCTACCAACGCGTCTTTCAACTCGACCTCGTCATCAACTACGAGAATCTTACCGACCATCTGCTCTTTCGTTATTGTCATGCTCGCTGCCACATCCAGATCATTTCAGTGTTGACGCGTTCCACTATGGTTCGGCTCTGGGACCGTGAATCGCCGTCAGAAATATTCTCACCGTTGTTCCCTTCCCTGAGTCCAATTGAAATCGTTCCGTGATGTGCTTCGATAGCCCGGCGGCTGATTGCCAGGCCTTGCAACGCAAAACAAGACCCCTTGCACAACACGAGTGCTGGAGAGCGTTCTTCAACCGAGATGTACGGGGCGATCAGTACCTAGTTTCGACAGACTTATGGGTAGGAGCGACCTCTCTTTTTATCGCTTGCGGGCCGTGCCGTCTGTGCGCTGACGCACTAACGCGCCGAGCTACACGAACAGCCTTGGACTGGAGATTGATTTTCTGAATTGCTTGAGCGATTCCGGCCAGGCAATTCTATGAAATCGTAGTAACGGATAACGGCATCGGATTTGATGAGAGTACCTCGGCGGCATCTTCACCTTTTCCCAGCGCTTGCGTAAGAAGGTGAACAGGAAGACACCGGACGCAACACTATCAGGGTAATCCCTAAGTCAAAACTCCCCACTCTATACGCGCCCCTGAAAAATAATTCGTTTGTCTGTTAAAAACAGTTCGTATGTGCGTTAACGAACAGACGTCTTGAGTTGATCGTTGTATTCGTAGTTTACGTCCCTACCTGGATCGGCCTTCAAGGCTGCCTGAGTAAAAATCGCCCCAATACAGATCGGTGAACATAGCCTCGTTGTGTTTCTTGAAAGGATCGAGATCACGCGTCGAGTGGGCCACGGGCACGTCGCGCTTTGATAACTCCCGGTCATCGATGAGTTAGCAACGACAGTTAGCTAACCGACGGTCAAGAGCTAAGAGACTCTCTAACGAACGTTAGCAACAAGCTTTGCCCATCGAGGCTTGTTAGCCTGCGCAATTCAGATCATGCACCCAAGAGAACTCACCGAGATACTTGCGTCAATTGTAGAGTCTTCTCAGGACGCCATCGTTGGAGAAGATCTGGACGGCAATGTAATTAGTTGGAACAAAGGAGCCGAAAAGCTTTACGGTTACACCGCCGAGGAGGCAGTGGGTCAGTCGATCTGGCTACGGATTCCGCCGAACCGCGTCGATGAAACAACTCTAATGATTGAGCGGCGCAGGCGGGGTGAGAGCATCGATCATTACGAGATCGAACGCATCACCAAAGAGGGAAAGCAAATTCAAGTGTCGGTGGCGATTTCTCCAATCAGAGATAGCTCTGGCCAACATGTGGGAACTTCAACGATTGCCCGCGACATCACCGACCAAAACCGTGCCGAGGAGGCGCGCAGAGTTTCCGAACTTCGCTATCGGCGGCTTTTTGAGTCCGCAAAAGACGGCATCCTGATCCTTGATGCGGAGAGCGGGCAGATTGTTGACGTCAACCCGTTTCTCATCGAGATGCTGGCTTATTCCAAAGAAGAGCTGATGGGCAAAGAACTCTGGGAGATCGGAGTCTTCCAGGATGTAGTCGCGTCAAAGGCCGCCTTTATCAGATTGAAGGAGCAGGGTTACATTCGCTACGACAACCTGCCGTTGGAAACTCGCGAGGGACATCACAGACAAGTTGAATTTGTAAGCAACACCTATATGGCTGGTGAGAGCCGCGTGATCCAGTGCAACATCCGCGACATCACGGAAAGCAAGCTGGCCGAGGAGGTCTTGAAGCATCTGCTGGCCCAGTTAAAAACCAGGACTATTGACCTGGCAACTACGACCCAGCAGCTTTGGCAGTCTTCGAAACTTGCAACGATGGGTGAGCTGGCCGCCAGTATTGCTCATGAACTGAACAATCCGCTGGCAATCATTTCACTAAGACTCGAGTCACTGGCAGAAGAGCTTGCGAATGATGCGCGACAGTCGCATGCACTGGAAATCATAGCCAACGAGGTCGACCGCATGGGCAAGCTGATCGGCAGTCTCCTCCGGTTTACCCACCACGACCAGCAGGAAATGGCGATTCTGGATATCCGTCAGGAAATCGAGAATTCGCTTGAACTTGTTGAATATCATCTTCGAGCCCAGAAGATTGAAGTCGTGCGAGACTTCGCCGAGACACTGCCGAACATTCAGGCGGATCGCCAGAAGTTGCGCCAGGTCCTTTTGAACCTGCTGACGAACGCCAGTGACGCGATGCCTGAGGGCGGGACGGTAACTGCACGGGTCAGGTCCGCCGAGTCGAAAAGCGGAGTAAGCGGCGTCAGCATCGACTTGATTGACTCTGGACCGGGCATACCCCCAGCTGTTCTTGCAAAGATCTGGGAACCTTTCTTTACCACCAAGCCGGAAGGCAAAGGCACAGGTCTTGGCCTGGCCATCTCCCGCCGCGCGATAGAGGGACATCATGGAACCCTCTCAGTTGAAAGCCGCCTGGGAGAGGGTACGACCGTGACAATATTTCTTCCGTTGACTAACAGTTGGCCAGGCGACCTGGCTGAGAACTGTCAAGACGCAAACGAGCTGTTGCTGGGAGCATGACAACAATGAAAGAACAAGTGATCGGTAAGATCCTCGTAGTTGACGACGAGATTCAGTTGAAGAATGCACTGGTCGAAGAACTGTTGAAACGGTCCTTCGAGGCTCGCGGATACACGAGTGGCCACGAAGCGCTGGAGGCCCTGCAGGTGGAAACATTTGATCTGCTCATCAGCGACTTGATGATGCCTGAGATGGACGGCATTGCCTTGATCAAGGCGGCACTGGAAATTGATCCTCATTTGGTCGCTCTCATCATTACCGGCCAGGGAACGATTCAAACCGCGGTCGCCGCAGAGGAGGCTGGGGTGTTTGAGTACATTTTGAAACCCTTCCGGCTGCAAACGCTGATGCCGATCCTGATCCGGGCTCTCGACACGCGACGATTGCGGATGGAATCCGCAACCCAGGGAACCCAGTGGCGACATAACGCGGCGCCAAGATTTAGGAATAACTGGATTCGCACGTAAATCAACGTTTAGGAGGAGTTGCGTCATATTTTGCTAAGTCTGCGGGTGTGGCTGCGTCTTAGGTCTCCCACACTAGCGGTGTTGCTAAATCGTCGCGGGTGATTGTCCGCTGGCACGACGAATGCGATGCCGACCGGAATGCAGCTTAAGGGGCGCTGCATGGACCTGACCGGGTCTTTATGCCTCGGCTAACTTAAATCCTTCCGCCCCTTTTCGTCCCACATATTCTTTCGCTCTCTCGTGCGCTGAGCACAGTGACAAAATTCTAAAAGAAATAAAGATGGGAATTCACATCTCACAAACACGATTGTTGGGCCCCGGTGACAGGAATCCCAAAACAAGACGGAGGCATGTATGAATCCGGAAGCAACAGGCATCGAAGGCAACCTAATGGTCGAAGCCGATCCTGCGTTACGGGAAATGACTGATAGATTGGCCTTCGGTCGTGCTTCGGTTAGAAGAGTCAATCGGGAGGGGTTTTGCCTAAAAGTCATACGGTTCCTTTCAATCCCGATTCTCGTGATGATTGGACTGCTCTTTTTTGCCGGTCACTCCTTCGCCCAAACGCAGAACACAAACTCAAATCCAAACGCACTAAGAACGCTGAGCTTGAAGGAATTGATGGATATCGAGGTCACTTCAGTTTCCAAGCGTCCGGAGAAATTATCGGAAACAGCATCAGCGATCCAAGTCATCACTCATGAGGACATCCGTCGTTCCGGAGTCACCAGTCTTCCCGAAGCTCTGCGGCTAGCTTCAAACCTTGAGGTCGCTCAGGTTGACTCACGCCAGTGGGCTATCAGCGCCCGCGGATTCAACAACACTACTGCCAACAAAATGCTGGTATTGATTGACGGACGCACTGTCTACACGCCCTTGTACGCGGGGGTGTTTTGGGACGTGCAGAATCCGTTTATTGAAGATATCGATCGGATCGAGGTAATCAGCGGGCCGGGTGCCACCCTGTGGGGGACCAACGCCGTCAACGGAGTGATTAACGTTACCAGCAGGAATTCGAAGGATACGCAAGGACTGCTGTTGTCGGGTGGTGGCGGTACAGAGCTACGCGGTTTCAGCGGGATTCGATATGGGGGCCAGCTGAGTTCCAACGCTCACTACCGCGTCTATGGGAAGTTCTTTGATCGCGGCAGCGGGCTTCTTAGCAACGGTCAGGATGCGGTCAACGGTTGGCATCTGGGCCAGGGCGGCTTCCGCCTGGATTGGGACACATCGAAAGCCAACCTGATCACTTTGCAAGGGGACTATTACTCCGGCCGAATGGGTCAGCGCAACGCGGATGATACTGTTGCCGACGGCGGCAACGTAATCGGTCGATGGTCGCACAGGTTCTCCGAAAGATCAGATCTCAAACTGCAACTGTATTACGACCGGACTCACCGACGCGTCCCAAACACATTTGCCGAAGTCCTCGACACTTACGATGTCGATTTCCAACACCGTTTTCCGCTAGGTGATCGGCAAAGTATTGTTTGGGGACTCGGCTACCGGCTGAACAAAGACGATGTCACCAACAGTCCTGGTCTGGCATTTCTTCCACGCCGGGTATCGCGCCAATCGTTCAGCGGATTTGTGCAGGATGAGATTGCTTTGGTTAAAGATCGGGTACACCTGACGATCGGCACAAAGATCGAACACAACGAATTCACGGGCTTTGAATATCAGCCCAGTGGTCGTCTGGCTTGGAAACTCAGTCAGCGGCAGACGATTTGGGGAGCCATTTCGCGAGCGGTTAGAACGCCGTCACGGATCGACCGCGAGTTGTTTGTTCCAGGCACGCCGCCATTTTTATTAGCGGGCGGACCTGGTTTTGTTTCAGAAGAGTTGTCGGCGTATGAGCTAGGATATCGCACTCAGCCTTCCGACCGACTTTCCCTGTCATTCGCGACCTTTTATAACATTTACGACCACCTCCGCAGTCTCGAGCAACTCAATGCTCCAGCTTCTTTTCCCGTTGTGATAGCTAACGGCTTGAAAGGTGAATCCTACGGAGCAGAGTTGAGTAGTGATTATCGAATGACAGATCGGTGGCGGCTCAGAGCGGGCTACACAGAGCTGCGAATCCATATCTACCCCAGGCCAGGCAGCACCGACACCACCCGCGGCAGCGGCGAATCGCACGACCCGAATCGCCAAATGTTCCTCCGTTCATCGGTGGATTTGACACGCCATATTGAATTCGATGCCGCGTTTCGCTTTGTGGGAGGCATCGCCAATCAGAAAGTACCTGCCTATGGCGAGTTGGATTTGCGATGGGCCTGGCGGCCTGGTCCGAGGCTGGAATTCTCTATCGTCGGTCAAAACCTCCTGCACGATCGGCACGCGGAGTTTGGTTCTCCAAATAACCGCAAGGAGATCGAACGCAGCGTTTATGGAAAGGTCTTATGGCGCTTATCACAAAAGTAGTGTGCAGGTCGGCGAGGCGTTGCCTAAGAGGTTTGGCCGGATTTGGGTTTCTCGTGTCCGCGTTGCTGTTCTCGGGCGGGCTCGACTTGCCGGTGCAGGCGGGGTCCGCGGAATATGAGCTCAAAGCCGCCTTTCTATATAACTTTTCGCAGTTCGTTGTATGGCCGGCGGGGGCTTTTTCCGGAGCCCAATCACAGATAGTCATCGGCGTTGTCGGCGATGACCCTTTTGGTGGTTCTTTGGAGGAGATCGTACGGGGCCAAAAAGCCAACAATCACCCATTGGTCGTCCAACGTTTTCGTCAGATCGAAGAGATCAGACCCTGCCACATTTTGTTTGTCAGCCGCTCTGAAGCAGGCCGATTGAACCAGATCGTTGCGATCTCGAGAAACCGGAACATTCTTACCGTGAGCGATATCGAAGGCTTTGCCCAACATGGCGGAATGATCGCTTTGGTCACCGAAAACAACAGAATCCGATTCAAGATCAACCTGGCGGCCGTCAAGGCGGAGAATTTGACCGTCAGCTCCAAGCTGCTCCGCGTGGCGGAGATCGTCACTCCTTAAAGGGATCGAGCATGCTACTAAACACACCAATCCGGCGGAAGTTGATCGCTATCAATTTGCTGACCAGCACTGTCGTGTTGGTGCTGATGATCGTGTCGGTTTTCACGTACGAGTATTTGAGGCTCCGGAATGCCACAGAGCGGCAGCTTTCCACGGTCGGAGAAATCATCGCCGCCAACAGCACGGCCGCGCTGGCCTTTGCCAACCAGAATGACGCGGACGAGATTCTATCCGCCCTCAAAGGGAAACCGCACATCTCCGCCGCTGCCCTCTACGACAAGAATGGAAAACTGTTTTCAAAGTATCCCGCAAACCTGTCCGACGACTCTCTGCCCGGGGTTCTGCAAAAAGATGGTTTTCAATACGAACGTGAGTTTCTGAGCGTCTTCCAACCGGTAATTGAGGACGACAAGAGACTAGGCACACTCTACCTTAAATATGACAGCGGGGCAGTTATGCGTGAATGGTTGTCTGCCTCGATTGGCATTGCGGGGGCGGTGATGACGATTGCCTTGCTGGTAGGTTATCTGCTTTCCAGAATGCTGCAAAAACAGATCTCACGACCAATCCTCGCTTTAGCTGGAACCGCGAAGGCTATCTCCCAACAGGGCGACTTTTCTGTCCGGGCCAGGAAATTCGGTGACGATGAATTAGGTCTATTAACCGATGCCTTCAATCAAATGCTAAGCGAAATCCACAAGCTGAATACGACGCTTGAACAGCGCGTCGCCGCAAGAACAGCGGAGCTTGAGTCCATCAACGTGAAGTTGGAGCGTGAGATTGGTGAACGAATCACAGCGGAGAATGCTTTGTCCGCGGCTTTGGAAAAAGAGCGGCTACTAATAGACAGCGCAGTGGATGTCATCTGCACGGTTGATGTCGAGGGCAGGTTTGTCAGCATGAATCCAGCCTGCCAGCAACTCTGGGGCTACAGCCAGGAAGAACTAATTGGACGACAATACATTGATCTGGTAGTTCCCGAAGACATTCCAAAGACTAACGAGGTGGCGTCAAAGATAATGGCCGGCGAAAAGACCGCAGACTTCGAGAACCGCTACCTGCACAAAAATGGCTCGCATGTACACGTCATGTGGGCGGCGTCGTGGTCGGAGAGCGAGCAATTAATTTTCTCCGTCGCGCGCGATATTACCCAGCGCCATGCGGACGAGGAAAAACTAAAGAGATCCGCTGTCGAACTTCAACGCAGTAATTCCGAGTTGCAGGACTTCGCCTCGGTAGCCTCACATGATTTACAGGAGCCGCTCCGCAAGATTCAGTCATTCGCCGACGAGCTGAAAGTATCTATCGGAAATAAGCTCGACGGCGAAGAGCAAGATACCCTTAATCGGATGATCGCTGCGGCGGTACGCATGCGCACGCTCATCAACGACTTGCTCGCTTTTTCCCGAGTAACCAGCATGGCTAAGCCTTTTGTCCCGGTCAATCTGGCTCTAATAGTTAAGGAAGTGCTGTCAGACCTGGAAGCCCGCCTGCAGGACACGAAGGGTCGAATCGAGGTTTGCGATCTGCCGACGATTGATGCCGATCCGATGCAGATGTACCAGCTGCTGCAAAACCTGATTGGCAACGGCCTGAAATTCCACGCTCCCGGTGTGGAGCCTCTCATCACGATCAGTTGCGAGAACGGTGGTCCAAACTATCGATTGTCGGTTACGGATAACGGCATCGGATTTGACGAGAAATACGTCGACCGCATCTTCACAGTATTTCAGCGCCTGCACGGGCGAAGAGAATACGAAGGGACCGGGATTGGGCTGGCCATCTGTCGGAAGATCGCCGAGCGCCATGGCGGTCAGATAGAAGCCCACAGCGCGCCGGGCGCGGGGTCAACGTTTACAGTCGTGCTCCCTATGAAGCAGACGAATGAGGAGAAGCAGTGAAGGAGAATAATAGACCCATGCAGATCTTGATGGCCGACGACGACGAAGATGATCGTCGCGCGGTTGCGAAAGCCTGGAAAACATCGCGTTCAGCCAACCCAATTGAGTTCGTTAACGACGGAGAGGCGTTGATGGATTATCTATACCGGCGCGGAGAATTCTCCGGTTTAGCCGCATCGACGCGCCCCGGCCTCATCCTGTTGGACTTAAACATGCCAAAAAAAGACGGCCGTGAAGCGCTCCGGGAGATCAAGGCTGATCCCCAGTTGCGACAGATTCCAGTCATCGTCCTGACGACTTCCAAGGCTGAAGAAGACGTCTATCGCACGTATGACCTCGGCGCAAATTCTTTCATCACCAAGCCGGTCACGTTTGCCTCGCTGGTCGAGCTTATTCAGGTCATCGGCAAGTACTGGGTAGAAATCGTTGAGTTGCCGAGCGACGGAATGCGAGCTGAATAGTGTCACGACCAATAATTAAAGTGCTTCTGGTTGAAGATGATGAAGAGGATGTGTTCATCACTCGCAAGCTCCTCTGGCGCATTGAGGGTACTGCATATCCGCTTGATTCAGTGGCAACTTACGAGGCCGGTTTGGAAGCGATCCTCAAGGCAGAGCATGATATCTGCCTGCTTGATTACCGGCTCGGCGAGCGTAATGGCCTCGAATTCCTGCGCCAGGCGGTAGAGCAGAACTGCAAGGTGCCGATGATCTTGCTTACTGGAGCGGGAAATCGGCAGGTCGATCTGCTAGCTGGCAGAGCTGGGGCCTCCGATTACATGGTCAAGGGCGAGATCACCACGCCGCTCCTGGAGCGTTCGATTCGCTACGCCATTGAAAGCCGGAAGGTCATGGATTCACGCGACTCTGCATTGGAATCAGTGCGTCTTAAATCGGAATTTCTCGCCAATATGAGTCATGAGATTCGCACTCCCATGAATGGTGTTATCGGTATGACCGAGCTGCTCCTCCAGACCGATTTATCTGCTCGGCAAAAAAAATATGCCGATACTATTCAGTCAAGTTCCGAAGCCCTACTGACAATCATTGACGACATTCTGGACCTTTCAAAGGTCGAGGCTGGTCTCATGCGCTTCGAGAAAATCGATTTCGAATTGCGGGGTCCGATCGAAGCCGTGGTCGAATTACTCGCGGAACGGGCACAAGCAAAGGGACTGGAATTGGCTTCACTCGTCTACCGAGGAGTGCCCACATCCTTGCGAGGCGATCCAGGGAGACTTCGCCAGGTGCTGACCAATTTGGTCGGCAACGCAGTCAAGTTTACTGAGCAAGGTGAGGTTGTGGTTAGTGTGACGACGGTTAGCGAAACAGTGTCAGAGGCTACGTTGCGTTTCGAGATTAAAGACACCGGTATCGGTATCGCCCCGGAATCCCAGCGAGGATTGTTTCAAGCGTTCACGCAAGCGGATGGCTCGACTACGCGCAAGTATGGTGGCACCGGATTGGGACTGGCAATCTCGAAACAACTGGTTCCACTTATGGGAGGCGAGATCGGGATGACGAGTAGCCTTGGGGTTGGTTCTACGTTCTGGTTTACGGCCAGATTCGAAAAACAAGAGCCGGCGAAAACGGCAAGCGAACCAACCGAGGATCTTTCCGGAGCCAGGATACTAATTGTCGATGACAATGCCGCGAACCGCAATATTCTTAAACACCAAACCAGTTCATGGGGAATGATCGCGAACGAGGCAGAGTCAGGCGTGCAAGCGCTCGAGTTGCTTCGTTCGGGTGTTGCGGAGGGTAAACCTTACGACGTCGCTGCGCTCGACTTGGTAATGCCTGACATGGATGGCTTTCAATTGGCTGAGTCCATTAAATCTGATCCGGCAATTGCCTCGGTACTTTTGGTTCTCCTACCGTCGTCCGGGAAGCGTGGGCATGGCGAAAGAGCTTCGCAGGCGGGAATCGCTGCCTACCTGCCAAAGCCTATACAGGAATCGCAGCTTCATGATTGTCTGACGGCAGTGATGCGTAGAACCTTTAGCGGTAAGTTAGTTGCGCCCGCGAGTCTTGTCACTCGGCATTCCCTGTGCGAGTCAGAGCTTCAAGACGCGGACACATCCCTCTCCAACGTCCGCATTCTCCTCGCCGAAGATAACCCTGTGAATCAGGAGGTGGCGCTGGGGCAGCTCTTCAGTCTCGGCTATCGCGCCGAAGCGGTGGAAAACGGACTCGAAGTGCTCAAAGCACTGGAGAAGGCCCCAGTCGATATCATACTGATGGACTGTCAGATGCCCGAGATGGACGGATTTGCTGCGACCGCCGAGATTCGCCGCCGGGAGGGCTCCAAGCGGCATACAATTATTGTTGCCATGACGGCAAACGCTCTCGCCGGAGACCGAGAGAAATGTCTGGCCGCGGGAATGGATGACTACATGGCCAAGCCAGTGAAGAGCAAGGCGCTTGCGGGAATCTTCAAAAAGTTTTTTGGAAATGACAATCCCCCACCCACTCCAAATATTTCGTCGATCCCAACTCCTGTTCCTACTGCAGACGACTCTTCGATTGTGGACCTGGCGTGCCTGGCGGACGCGGCCTCAAGTCCGGAAAAATTAAAACGCATAATTGCGCTCTATCTGCAGCACACGAGAGCACGATTAGAAGAGCTGAAAGAGGCCGTCAAGGAGCAATCCGCCTGCGACGTTTACGCCATCGCGCATAAGTGCCTGGGCAGCAGTCGCTCTTGCGGAATGACCGCCATCGTACCGGCACTTGCGGAACTGCAACGCATGGGCAGAGCTGAAGACCTCAACGGCGCAGCCGAACAATACAACGCTGCTGAGGCAGCGTTTCAGAAGCTCGCGCCCTTTTTGGATCGATATGTGGAACGACTACCAGCATAACGGAGGCAAGGTTAATGATTAAGATATTCCTTATCGAAGACGATGAAATCGTGGCCGAGATTTACAAGGGCAAACTTCAGGCCGAGGGCTATCGCGTTGAAGTAGCACACGACGGCAAAAGAGGTTATTTGAGGCTATTAACTTTCGAGCCTGATCTCTTGTTGCTGGACATGATGATTCCCGAACTGTCGGGCCTGGAGATACTGAAACTAATCCGCGGGAATGATGCATTACAGCAACTCCCCGTGATTGCCTTCTCAGGTTCTGATGAAATGCTGGATGAAGCCAGGTGTCTTGGAGCTACCCGGGTCTTGTCCAAATCCGAGCTTGTGCCGAATCAAATAGTGGCGAGGATTACGGAAGTGCTCGCTTCTCGGCAAAGAGTCGTGGCGGAATCCGAAGGGGTGTTTACCCATACCCGCGAGTCGTGGGTTCCTCCGGTGGGACGCATCCTTGTCGTCGAAGATGATCCAATCATAATGGAGCTTGTTAAGGACGTGATGCATGAAGAGGGTTACACAGTCGTGGGGGCTCAGGATGGGGGTGAGGGTTACAGGATTCTTACGAGAGACTGCGAGTTTATCGCCGGAATCTTTGATGTGAAAATGCCTTCAATACAAGGAACTGATCTGCTCCGTCACATGCAAACAGAAAAACGGTTGAGCCGTATCCCGGTGCTAATCATGACGGGCGAGCAAGGCATGGCCCTACAAGCCGAAAGTTTCTCCGCTGGGGCCGCCGTATTCCTTCCCAAGCCGTTCACGCGCGCAGCCCTGCGGCGGATGTTTCGCACCTTGGTTTCAAAGAAACAATTTGAGCCAAAACGCCAACCCCTTGAACTAGCATCCTCATAAAGGTAATGCCTCACATCTGAAAGGGCGGTCAGTAAAGACCAGACATTCGGGTCGTGCCAGCTCAATTGTGGGGCGTTAGGGGGCACCCGCAACTCCGCACTCACGCTTTTGCTGCAACTTGGGCAAGGAATAGCTATTGCCATGCGTTGCAGCGTAGGCAGAGGACACGTGTCACTCGACAGCATCCACAAGGTGCTCGCAACGATGTAATCGTCGTAGGCGAGTCAATTCTTCCTAAACAAATTCCTAGTAACTGCAGTTCACGAGTTTTGATGAAGGCAGCTGGAACGAAAGGTTCCTTCTGCTTCTCAAACTTTTTTCGAAGGAGATAACGATGTACAGATTATTTAGAAAAACCAGCAAGGTCCTTTTAGCAGTCTTTGGACTACTACTTATTGGCGGTGCCGTGGCGTTTGCTCAACGTGACGGAACGCTGGCGAGAATTCTTACTAACCCTGTCAGGGCAACAGTGGTAGCCCCGGGGCGTCCGGCCTTTCAACAGATCGCGAGCAAGCGCCCTCTCGTCAAACTCATTTTGACAGGGGCCATCGAACGCGACAGCAAAAAGATTCCGGTCGAGAAAGCTGGTCCAGTCAAACCGGGTGAAGTTGTGAGTTTCATGATGAACTCAGTAAACGAGGGCTCTGCACCAGCTCGTCAATACCGCACGGTCGGTCAGATTCCACAAAGCTCAACGTTTATTGCCGGGAGTGCGCTGGGTGATAGCAACACGCAGGTCACCTACTCAATCAATGGCGGTCAGGAATTTTCTTTAACGCCAATGATCGATGAGAAGCAGGCTGACGGGACGATTAAGAAAGTCGCGGCTCCGGTTTCGATGTACACGCAAGTGCGCTTTGAATGGGCTGAGCCCATTGCAGCAGGCGGCAAAGTGGTTGCCTCTTACCAGGTACGAGTTAAGTAAGACTCAACGTAGTACTCAATCTGGGCGATTCACTTTTTAAGTCGCTCCCCCAAGAATCTTTAAGGAAATCCATGACAAACAATACTTTAAAATGCAAGGCCAGCCGCTGTTGCTCCTTTGTCGGAGTATTAGCACTTATCTGCGCCGCGTCTGTCGTCGCTACGGCGCAGACACCCTATACACCCGGTGGCACGACAATCTCGAATACAGCCACCTCAAGTTATTCTGATGGGACTGATAGTTACGCGACCACCTCCAACACGGTCACTGTAACTGTCTCGAACATCGCAGGATTGGCTATTACTCCTGACGGCGGCACACACGCGAATGTCGTCCTCAGTCAAACGGGTGTGGACTTCTTCTTTACAGTCACCAATACCGGCAACTTTACCAATCAGGTAATCTTCAAGGCCCTTGGAGCCAGCATTATCAAGACCGGCGCGGCAACCGTTACGGCCGCAGTCATAGACGTCAACAAAGACGGCCTGTTCGACGGGAGCGACACCAGCATCCTCTCCAACGTGGCAGACGTCACATCGGCCAACGTTTTACAAGATGGGACCCTGTTTGTAATCGTGCGGTTAACGGTCGATGCGGCCGCCGCCACTGGGTCAAACATAAACATTCAGTTGGGTGACGCGGTTGGTGGCACTCCCTGGGATAACAAGGTACTCGCAGCCTCGGCAGCTGATGTGCGCACTGCGACGGCCGGAACTAACGGCCAGGAGGAAGCTCGTGGCGACATCGACGCAACAGTCGAGAACGATGCTCTAATTCGCTTGTCGCTCACCAGGACAGCCGGTCCAGTGGCAATTGGTTCTGACATAACCTATGGCTGGATTCTGACGAATGATGGTGCGCGGGCCGCGAGCGTGCAAACCCTAACAGTCGATGCCGCGCCGGTTACGGGCATCTTTATCATCGCACCCATTCCAGCGCGAACCGTCCTAAAAAGCGGTCAGACTTTTCCAGCTGGCACGATCTATACAACCACGGCAATAACGACCGCGCCTTTGTCGGCCACCTGGTCGGCGACACCGCCTGCCGATCTCAACAACCTGACCCGCATTGGCTTCAAAACTGGCAGTTCACTGGCACCAGCCGCATCTACTACAAATATTGCGATGCTGGTGACGATCAAGTCGGGTATTTCCATCGTGCTGCCTATCAGGGAGCTTGGTGATGCGTTCTCCAAAAACAGCTTGCCAACTCCGGCTGCAATTACGGATCAATCACATGACTCGCGGCCAAACGTTGGCGACGGCAATGCTGACTTCACCGAAGGTGACAGCGATGCCGATGCCGATGGTCACATGCTGGACACTACGCTCGCCGCCAGCGGCAGCGTTTTGCTTGGCCCATTCGGATTCCAGGGTGCGATTGGACCCACCGATACTAACGATGACTACACTAATCGTAGCGTCAATACCGGCATCGCGACGGTGGCGCCCGGCGGAAACACAACGGCTTCAGGCACGGTGGTCTTCACCAACAGTGTACAGAACACGGGTAATGCAAACGATACGTTTACGTTCACTGCGCCGACCATCCCCAGTGGCTTCACCGTCGAGGTGAGTGTCAACGGTTTGGGCACCGACTACGTCAACGTCACCACCTCCCCAACTCTCGCCGTTACTTACAACACGACCTCAACCATTCTGGTTCGGGTCACAGCGCCTTCGGGCAATGTGGTGCTCACGGCGTATCCCACGCTTGTCCGCACCACCTCTCTCAACACACCCGCGGCAAGTAACGACACGATAGACCGTCTGTATACGGGCTTTCTAGCACTCACAAAAACGCAGACCGTGGCTAATGCGACTGGTAGAGGCGGGGCGACCGAGGCCGTACCCGGCGCAACCATCGCCTACGTGGTCGCTTATGACAACGTCACCTCATCAGGCGGTACCAACAACTCGACCATCACTGCTTCGGGCATTGTTTTGATCGATCCCCGGCCAGCGAACACGGACTTCAAGGTTGGCTCAGCAACGAGCAATCCTGCGTCGGGCATTACCCTCGTCGTCACTGCCTATTCCAATGACGGCGGATCGACGTGGACCTACACCCCGACTAGTCTCGCAGGAGGCGCACCGGCGGGCTTCGACCGTACCGTCACGCACGTCAGATTCACACTGACCGGCCCGATGGCTCCTGCCGACACCGCAGGCAACAATGGCTTTACCGTCCGTATTCGGTAAGTCAGCCAGTCCTCTAAACGCCAAAGCCGCTAAACTCAGATTCGCTTGTGAATCTGAGTTAGCGGTTGAGGCCTTTCAAACCTTCCTTTTGCAGAAATGCAGAACCGACCTCCAATCGCTGGCCGTTGCGTGCAGTGGTTGAAACCTTAAGTGCAAGGATGCCGACTCGAAGTAAAGTAAAAGTCCTGGTGGCCCTGATAACAGCCCTGGTCTGCGCATTCACCATCGCGGCCCAGGCGATTGGTCCGAACGCGGACGGCGGCACGCCCGCGGGAACGATCATCTCTGTTTATGCCGAAGGAAGTTACATAAACGAAGCCGGCGAGCTTATCACCACCATTTCTGAAACCGTAACTCTAATAGTCAGTGCCGTGTCCGCTCTCGCAATCACGCCGGACGACTTAGCGGCCTCCTCAACCCACACGCCGCGGGAACGCATCACGAAAGTTTTCCGTGTTTGTAATATCGGCAATATGGCTGGCACCATCATGCTCACCAGCGCTGACATCAACGCGCCGGCGACGCTCGTGGCCCTCTATTTTGATCTGGACGCGAATGGAATAGTCAGCGCTGGCGATACAAGCGCTATCATCGGTACAACCGTTAGCCCATCCTTTCAGGCTGACCAGTGCCTGGCTGTGCTCGCAGTAGCTGATCTCAACGACACGGCCGCAGGAACGTTGTTGACATTGCACCTCACGGCCGTCACGGGCGAAAGCGGCGCGGGAGGAAGTGCTGAAGATCAGGGAACTATCATCTCTGCCGTCGGCACTGGTCCCATACTGTCTTCGGAGAATCCGCCTCTGATGTTGGTTGATGGTCAGAAGCTCGTGGCGGCAACGCCAGGCCAGACACTAACGTACAGTCTAAGCTTCAGTAACACCGGCGACGCTGCCGCGCGTAACGTGGTAGTCGTGGACCAGTTGCCGGCCAATCTTGAATACGTTCCAGACTCGTTAATCGTCGATACCACCGAACTCGATCCCAGAGCAAATGGCACCGGCTCCAGTGGGCCGGCTGAAAACGCAGCTGCCTTCGTGCAGGTCGTTAACGGACGTATCGAGGTGCGCCTAAAAGAAGTAGTGCCGGGGCAGACAGTGGACATTCGTTTTCGTGCCCGGTTTTCAGGGACTGCAATCGGGGGCACCGGTACTATTAACAACGCGGTCATCAGCGCCGAAAACCTTTCCACAGTTCACCCCACGTCCAATGCCATCGTCGTATCTGATCCGTTCGGAGTGGTTTATGCGGCCAGGAGTCGCGGCGCAGTCAAGGTCGGTGGCGCCACTGTAGTTATCTCCACGGATCAGTTGGGGGATAGTCCTCTACCATTAACGGCCAACTCAGGCCTTGCGCCTAACGGAGCCAACGCCAACCCCTTTATCACCAGCTCAGATGGCAACTTCAATTTCGCTCTTTCTCCCGCTCAGGTAGGCAGCGAAGCGCAAGCTGCAATTTACTTTATCAGTGTCGTCGCACCGGGATTCCACCGACGTTTGTTGGAAGCGACGTTAAAACCGCGTGAGCATGATCTCTACGATTTGACCGTACGCGCTATAGATGATCAGCCAATAGCCGAAGGCGGTAGCTTCACTCTGACGCGTGCAGCTGTGAAAATCGAAGGCTTAGCGATCATGGTGCTCAACATTCCTATGTTTGAGACCGCCAACTTTGAAATAACCAAGACTGCCGACAAACAGCGGGCCGAGATCGGGGATACGGTTTCGTACCGCGTCGTTGCACACAACGCACTCGTCTCGGCTATTGGCGAAATCGTGATACGCGATCGCTTGCCTGCTTCTTTTCACTACGTGCCTGGGACCGCTCGAATCGAAGGTACTTCAGGACTGTTCGTCGCGGTTCAGCCGGAGATCGCCGGCAACGAAATGCTGTTTCGTCTGGGCCAACTAGGTCCTGGAGAAACGGTCACCTTAGCTTATCGCGTTCGCATTGGCGTCAATGCCGCCGCCGGGGAACAGTTTAATTCCGCCACCGCCGAGGGCGTGATTTCGCCGAATCAGAAAATCACTTCTATTCCCGCGCGAGCCGGAGTGGTTGTGGGCCGCGGCATCTTTGGATTGCAGCGCGCGATCATCGGCCGTGTGTTTGCAGACGCCAATAGTAATGGCCAATTTGACGAAGGTGACCGTCCGATTAGTAATGCCAGACTTTATTTGAGCAATGGCGACTCAGTAGTGACAGACAGCGAGGGGATGTACAACTTTCCGGTGGTCAACGAAGGATCGGTAACCATCTCGCTCGATCCAATCAGTGTTCTCCGCGGCCATCAGTTGCTTGATGATAAAGGCCGAGCCGCCCGCAGTTGGTCCAAACTCCTGCGCACGCCGCTAGGTGGCGGTGCGCTGCTGCGACAAAACTTTGCACTGCTACCGCCTGAAGCAAAGGATGAAGGCGGAAGGATGAAGGCGGAAGGGACGGTTAGTACCAAAACAGAGGATCAAAAAAAGCCTTCTGGTTCATCCCTCATCCTTCATCCTTCATCCTTGCCCGCGGCAGCGCGCGCCGCCGGAACCTACGAGTTACAGGCCGGAGATAACGTCGCGTCCATCGCGCCGGGAGCGGCACGCATTGATGCACCGTTGCTCGATCAAGTGATCATCTCGCCGGGCATGAGATTGGAAACCACGGTTGCTGAAGGTTGGAATGTACTTGCGGAAGTGAACGGCAAGAAATTAAGCGACTCACTCATCGGTGAGCGGCGCGTTGATCACAAGAATAAGATTACGACCTATGTTTTTATCGGCGTCAGTTTGCGTCCTGGTAAAAACCGAATCACAGTCACTCCCATCGGACCTGGAGGCACGACCGGCAAGGCGACGGAGTCGAACGTCTACGGGCGTGGTCCAGCCAGGCGTCTGGAGATTGTCGCTGAGAAGAAGGAGTTAATTGCCGGCGGTCTTGAGTCGACCATCGTATATGTTCGCGCATTTGACGAATGGAACCACCCGGCGGCTGATAGTCAACTCCTACTCGAGGTTTCAGCCGGTACGCTGCTATCCGAAACCTGTGGCACTAGCTACCTCACCAAGCATTGTGCCGTCCCCAATAGTTCGCTTGAGCAATCGTCGCTTCAAGGCTCGTTGATCAGCGGGTCCAGTCTGCAGGTTGCAACTGCAACCATAATGACAGATGCACCAGACGTTCCCGGTCGGCAGCTAAATCTTTCATTGAGCGGTGGCGAGGCGCGCGGGTACCTGGTCGCCGGCAATGCACCTGGGAATGCCGAGTTGCATGCCGAAATGGGGCTTAACGAAGCACGCGCATCTGTTCGCCTGCTTCCTGAAATGCGCTCCGCAATCCTGGTGGGTACGGCTGAAGCAACATTTGGCCGCGCCGCTCCAGACCGCGCCTGGCAAGGCATCCGGGGAATCATGTCCAGCCGGATGAGTTTCTTTTATCGGGGCAGCATTTTTGGCAATAACCTGCTCACCCTTGCTTATGACAGCCACCGAGCTTTCCACCGCACCACCGCAGGTCGCGATCGTGTTTACGAACTGGATCCACTCGCTCGCACTTATCCCCTCTTCGGCGACTCCTCGACGCGTTTTGAAGAGGCGCGCTCAAACTCCAAACTCTATGCCAGGCTGGATCGCGGATCCTCGTTTCTAATGTTTGGAGACTTCAATCCCGATCAGGATGGGACGAATGTCATCGCTCCCGCGACCGCTCGTGCCACTGACACGCGCATGCTTACCGGATACTCGCGTAATCTCACCGGCGTTAAGTTGCACCTTGAAAACGCGCGCGGAGACGCGATCACCATTAGCGGCGCGCGCCCGGACACGGCTTTTGCCCGCGATGTTTTTCCTGGTAGCAGCTTTGGCTTTTTGCAACTGTCGCAGCTGGGAATTTTGCCGGGGTCAGAGACGGTCGTGCTTGAGGTACGTGATCGTCGCAGCCCAGAAATTGTTCTTACGCGGGAAACGCTCAGCCGCTCATTGGATTACAACCTCGACCCCAACACCGGAGTCATATTTCTGCTGCGGCCGATCTCGACCTTCGACTATCAACTGAATCTGCTGCAGGTTGTCGTCACTTACGAATACAGCACGCATGGTTTGACAGCCGCGGTTTACACCGGCCGTGCCACTAAAAGATTTAGCGGTCTGGGCCTGCGGCTGGGCGGATCTTTCGTCAACCAGCGCCAACCTGAACTTGGTCCTTTTTATCTGGGCGGACTTGAGCTTGAAAAAAGCCTGCCGCGCGGAGGCACGCTCCTGCTTGAATGGGGGATTAGTCGTGGTCGCGTAGCAGCCGCCGGCAACGTCCTGGGTACAGCCCAGCCGAATGGAGAACATGATGGTCAGGCTTTTCGCGCGGAGTTAACGCAACCGCTCCCTTTCTCTCAAGCAATCCTGAAAGCAAGCGTCACCCAGGCAGACCCCAACTTCCTGAACCCTTTCGGCGCTACGGTGGCGCCCGGTTCGCGCAGGGCCGTCGCCACATTAGATTTCAAGGTCCGGCCGACTTCGACCCTTCGCTTTGGCATAGGCCACGAACGGAACAAGACCGAGAATGTGGACAATCAGCGGCTTACCGCTTCGCTGGGCTGGACGGAACAGTTAACCAGTCGCTTACGCCTCAATTTCGGATACGACTTCAGAAAGCTCAGCGGCACGGATCAGGATGAGATCAGCTCGCATCTCTTTACCATCGGCGGAGAATGGCGGCCGACGGAAAAGCTGACCTTCGCAGTCAAGCGGGAACAAAATTTGGGCAAGTCGGATCCGACTTATCCGAATCAGACTACGCTTGCGGCCGCTTATCAAATCAATCCGCTGACGCGGCTCTTCTTCACTCAGCGATTGGCGTCAGCGCCTATCGTTCCCATCAGCGATGTGAGTAAGACAGGCTTCGCTGCAACTGACGCGCGCAACGAGATGGCCTTCGGAGTTGAGACCAGGCTCGGACGTTTCACCACCGCCAATAGCCGCTACCAGATCGAAAACGGCATCAACGGCAAGGACAGCTTCGCGGTAGTTGGTCTGGCCAACAAGCTGCCCATTAGCCAGACACTGTCACTCGAACTCGGCTTTGAGCGCGGACAGCATGTAACTGGTCCGGGAACGAGCTTCAACAGCGGATCATTCGGCTTCTCCTGGTTGCCTACGAAGAATTTCCGCAGCACTGCACGCTATGAGATGCGCGATCGCAACGGCTTCGGACAAGCCATTACTGTCGGGGCGGCCGGCAAACTGGGTGACGACATTACTACCCTGGGCAGCTTCCAGTGGGCCAAAACCAATGTCGCCGGGCGCAAGAATTCGACTACGAACGGCACTGCCGCCCTGGCCTTCCGTCCACTGCATTCGGATCGCGCGGCGCTTCTCTTCAGTTATAACCGGCGCGCGCTGTTCCAGGAGAGTGCATCGGGCGTGCTGGCCACGATAGAACGTTCCGACACGCTCTCCACGGATGGACTATTAAGTGTGACGAAGCAGCTGGAGGTTTATGGACGTGTCGCTGTGAAGTCGGGGGAAGACGGTCGACCGGATATGGTGCGCGTCTCCACATTGACTTACATGGCCCAGGGCCGGCTCCAGAATCGACTCTCGCAGCATTTCGATGTGGCAACCGAATTCCGTTGGCTATCCCAGCCGGTTACTCGAACGCGGCGCATGTCTCTCGGCGCAGAAGTTGGGTACTGGCTGCTGCCGGATCTGCGGGTCGGCGCCGGGTACAACTTTACCGGCGTACGCGAGCCGCTGGGGAATCTGGCGGCGGGGCCGAGCAAGGGTGGATTCTATTTCACTTTCACCTCGAAACTTTCCAATCTCTTCAACCTCTTTGGAAACTCCAACACAAGTTTGACCACGACCGGCACCGGCCCGGCGCCTCTTGAGAAAAGAAAAGAGGATAAATGAGCCGGACCCTCACGAGCCGCTCGCAAGGGTTGGAGATCGGTTCAGCCTTGCGACCTTTCTCAAAACTCCGTAGAGGAGTACACACAGACAAGCCCTCTAAAACTAAACGCCGGCTGCTGCTATCAAGTTTTTTGCTGCTGCTTTTTTTGCCGGCCTATTCTTTTGGGGCGACAATCACATCCACCTCTATAGGAGGACTCTCGAATGTAAATGGTACGTGGGTAGGTAACGTACAGCCCTCAACTACGGACGATGTTGTCGTAGCATCGGGCGCTACAGTAAGCCTCGGAGCCAATACGACATGGGCAAGTTTAACGGTAACAGGCACCTTACTGATGCAGGCCAAAGATCTCACCATAGGTGATTTATCAGGAAACGGCACTATAAGCACCTCGAACACTTCCACTTTGGTGACAACCACAAACAGCAACACCACCTTTTCGGGTACTATGAGCGGCAAAATAAACTTAACCAAAAATGGCACCTTCTCATTAACGCTTTCCGGTGCGAATACCTATACATTGGTAACAACTATCAGCGCAGGAACTCTGATACTTGGAAATCCTGCCGCTTTGGGGTCAGCAGCATCTGGTGATTACACAGTTGTTAACAGTGGTGCAGTACTTGATTTGAATGGGACAAACTATTCCAGCACAGAATTCTTGAGGTTGAACGGATCAGGTATTTCCAATGGAGGAGCTTTAATTAATAGTTCCAGTACACCGGCAACGTATGCCGGCCAAATTGACCTATACACTGCGAGTACTATTACCTGCAATAACCCAATAACAATTTCGGGGTTTATTGCATCATCTAGTCAAGGCTACACTAAAGCTGGCACTAGTACATTGACAGTTACCTCCGTAAATAGCAGCTGGGGTTATGCAATAACCATTAGCGCAGGCACTTTGATTGTCGGAAGTACTTCCGCTTTAGGGAGTTCTATTTCCAACGCACTAACGGTTAACAACGGTGCAGTGCTTGACTTGAATGGATTTAGTAATGCCTTCCAAAGAAATTTAACTCTTAACGGAACAGGTATTTCCGGCGGAGGCGCTTTGATTAATAGTTCGGCTACGGCCGCAACTTATGGAAGTGCTAGCACTCTAACCCTTGGAAGCGCCAGCAGCATAGTTGGCGGAACGGGCACCATAGCAATTACAGGAGCAATTACGGGAGCGGGATTCGGACTAACTCTTGGTGGCGCTGCGGGCGGAGGTGTAACGAGTATTATTGGTGGAACCGGAACTACAATCACTAAAGTTGATGCAGGTATCTGGACCCTTTCCGGCATGAACACTTACACGGGGACAACGACAGCAACTGCCGGAATTCTAAGAGCCACTAACAACACAATAGTTGCTTCTACCAGCGGCGCCTTTGGAAATCATGCCAGCGGATTATTTCTCAATGGCGGCACCATTGAGAGCAACGTGGCCACATTCAGTCGACCCATTACAGTCACCGGAACTAACTCAGGTCTCGACGCATACGGCTCGGCGCGCACGATTAGTTCCACCATTACTTTGTCTGCTGCCGGCGCATTTAATCTTTATGCAGGCGGCACTACTGCGGCCAGCGCTGAAGGACAAAACTTAACTCTCTCAGGAGTGATTAGCTACTCAACCGGAACTCTTTCATTAATAAAAATTGGGACCAGTAACCTGATTTTCGGCAGCCAAACAATAACTCTGGATGACCTGACAATAAGCGCGGGTGCCCTTACATCCACATCAGGTACTTTGAATTTAGCTGGTGATTTTTCCAATGCCGGCACGTTTACTCATAACAGCGGACGTGTAACCTTCAATGGTGCAGGCACAACGACCGTCGCGGGAAGCTCAACCACAGCTTTCAATGCGGTAACAATAGATAAGGGTACCGATTTCACTTCGAATGTCCTGGATGTGCAATCTCTCATAACCATGACGGCAGGCGGCTTAACGCTGACCAATGGCACGTTCAAACTCTCAAGCGCCTCTACCATCACCCCTTTTACGGCCGACATAACAGCCTCACCGTATTTGATACCCAGTACGGCAGGGCTGTGGGATAACGGAGGCACGATGAACTCTCCTGCAGGAGGCATGTCGTGGACTATTCAAGGGCTTCTTCGAGTGAGCGCGGGAACTGTTAATGTCGGGAACGTAACTGGTAACTTCTTCGCCCCCAATGCAGGCACTAACATAGTCATCGAAGGCGGAAGTCTTAATCTGGCTGACCGAATCAGCCTGTTGGGATCGAGCTGGACACTCAATATGACTAGCGGAACTCTGGTGGTGGCCAAGTTTGGAAGCAATACAGCGGATCGCCCGCCATTTAATATGGACCAGACGGGGTGCTCCTTCAGTATGTCGGGCGGTACTATCATCATTGCCCATCAGGGCGGTAGTGCCGGGCAAAACCTGGGTTACAAAAACCTTGCCACCTCGGGAACCGGCTTTACAGGTGGCACTCTGCAAATCGGTGATGGTTCAACACCCGCGGCTTCAACAATAGGCATCACGTCAACAAATGCCATATACAACTTAACCGTTAATGCCGCCAGCTCTACAGCACAGCTGCAAACCAGTGCTCTGACTGTAACCAATAACGTTACTATTTCTGCAGGTACCCTCAGCGCCAATAACCTTAACCTTAGCGTTGGAGGAGACTGGACCAACAACGTTTCAACAGCTGCTTTTACCGCAGGAACGGGCACGGTAACATTTAATGGCGCCGGTACCGGGTCAATAGGAGGATCATTTGCGACTACTTTCTACAAGCTGACTATGAACCGTGCGAACGGCCTTACGCTCGGGGCAAACATCACAGTTGGGAATATTCTCACATTCACCAGTGGAAATATCACGACCGGATCCAATTCACTTTATTGGAATTCTACCGGAACGGTCGCGCGCACCAGCGGTCACGTCATTGGCAACTTCAAAAAGAACGTCGCCATAGGAACTCCCAGCAACCAAACATTCGAAATCGGTGATGCGACCAATTACACTCCAGTGACTGTCGCGTTTGCCATCGTCGGCATTGCCGGAGACCTCACCGCGAGTACTGCTGCAGGTGATCATGCCAACATCGGTAGCTCGACCATTAGTGCTTCCAAGAGTGTGAATCGGAATTGGACTCTGACTAACAGTGGCATTACATTCACGACCTACGCCGCGACTTTCACGTTTGTTACGGGCGACATTGATGCGGGCGCAACCACCAGCGCGTTCATTGTGGGCAAGTACAGCGCAGGTTGGACCTATCCAACAGTTGGAACGAAAACCGGGACTACCACACAAGCAACAGGACTGACGGCGTTTAGCGATTTTCAGTTGGGCGAGCTGTTCACGGCAACTTACAGCATTTCCGGAACTGTCTTTGAAGACATGAACTATGGCGGCGGCGCCGGTCGCAGTCTCGCTTCCTCATCCGGAATCTCCCGCTCTGGCGCGCGCGTTGAGTTGTTCAACTCCGGCGGAACCTACCAGACGTTCGCCACGACCGACGGCAGCGGCAACTACAGTTTTAGCGGACTCGCGGCCGGCACCTATACAGTGCGCGTCGTCAACGCGTCCGTGACCACCTCACGCGGTGTCCTGGCTGGGACGACGCCGACGCAAACCTTCCGCACCAACGCGAGCAGTGGTGTGGCGGTCCCCGTCACGGATCACGTCGGCGGAGAAACGCCAGGATTACTTGACGCGGCTGACGGCAGCACGACGCTTGCCGCACTTACCGCAGGGTCACTCACACCGCAGTCAATCACCAGCGTAGCGCTAAGTTCCGGCAATATCACTGGGGTCGACTTTGGTTATAACTTTAATGTCATCGTCAACGCGAACAATTCGGGCCAGGGGAGCCTGCGCCGGGTCCTGATCTTCGCCAACGCTATGTCGAACACGGGGCTGGCCCAGTCTGGATTGCCAGCAGGGATTGATAATGCGGTCTTTATGCTAGCTGACGGAACTGCACGCCCTGGGTTGACAGCCAGCTACCCGAGCCAGTTCGTGAGCGGTGTGGCGACAGTAAACCTAACCAGTCTCCTCGCGACTATCAGCGATCCGATAATTCTCGACGCCACGCTGCAACCCGGATACGCCGGTGTCCCGTTGATTGAATTGAACGGCGCCGGGGCGGGGGCCGGTGTCACCGGTTTGACGATCACAGCCGGCGGAAGCTCGGTGCGCGGTCTCGTCATCAACCGTTTCACCGTTGACGGTCTCAATCTTTCTACGGTCGGTAACAACACGATTGCCGGCAACTACGTCGGCACGAATGCGGCAGGCACAGCGGCGTCAGCTAACACCAACGCCGGCATCAAGGTCAGCTCCTCCGGCAACACCATCGGAGGCACGACCGCCGCCGCGCGCAATCTCGTCTCCGGCAACGGGTCAAGTGGTATCGACATCACCGGCAGCAGCAACATCGTCCAGGGTAATTACATCGGTCTGAATTCGGCAGGTACCGGCGCGATAGCCAACGTCTTTGGTGTCTACGTCAACGGCGGCGCAACCGTTAACACCATCGGGGGTACCGCAGCCGGCGCAGGCAATGTCATCTCGGGCAACACGAATTATGGAATCGATCTCGAAGGTGTTACCGGGACGAGCGTCTTAGGTAACTTTGTCGGCACTAACGCGCTGGGCACCGCAGCGGTCGCAAATGGTCTCGTGGGCGTCAACATCATCAGCGCTGCAAATAACAACTACATTGGTGGAGTGGCCACTGGGGCCGGCAATATCATCTCGGGCAACGGCAAGGGCATTTCCGTGGTGGCGAGCACCGGCAATGCGATTCTCACAAACTCCGTTTATGGGAATACCGGCATCGGCATCGATCTAGCCAATGACGGCGTGACGATTAACGATGGGACAAAGTCCGGCGCGCTTGCCAATTCCGGTATGGACACACCCATCTTCACCACCAAGACTTTAGTGGGAACCAGCCTCACGGTCTCGGGCTATGTCGGCAGTGCAGCCAGTCAGGTAACCTTCGCGAGCGCTACGGTGCAAGTCTTTAAATCGGACAATGACAGTAGCGGTTACGGTGAAGGCCAAACTTTTCTGGGGACACTGACCGCCGACGCGAGCGGCAACTTCAGCGGCACGCTAACTGTAAGCCTTGCGGTGGGCGACAAGATCACCGGTACGGCGATGGACGGATCCAACAACACGTCTGAGTTTGCCGCCAACGCTACGGTTGCGGATCCTCCGAACGTTCCGCTCCTTAACAGTGTCGCACCTTCGGGAAGCCAGCCCCCAGGTACTGACCTTGTTTACACTATCGCGTTCACCAATGGCGGTGGGCAAGGTGCGCAGGTTTTTATTGTTGTTGATCCGATACCGGCTAATACAGATTTCAAACTTGGCTCGCCCAGCACAGTTCTGGGAACAACGGGAATGACAGTGACGATCGAATACTCCAATGACAGTGCTGCGACCTGGACCTACACACCCGTGAGCGGTGGCGGTGGTGCCTCAGCCAATTACGATCGCCTGGTAACGCACGTGCGCTGGCGCTTCACCGGGAGCCTAAGCCAGACCTCGCCAAATAACACAGGCAGTGTCGGTCTCACAGCAAAGATTCGTTAGCAAAGTAGCGACCCACAGGAAGCAGCAGAACGACAACTCTTGCGCACTCTCTTGCTTGTCGAATGCGAGGCACGCTCTAAGAGTGAACGCGCCGTTGAGCACTGCAGGCGGCGCTCCAGCTGGTTACGACCGTACCGTCACTCATGTTCGCTGGAGTTTCGTCGCGGGCCTGAGTCAGGTCTCACCTAACAATTCCGGAAGCGTCGGCCTCACGACTCGCATTCGGTAATCGAAAGACAATTAGTCACGCGCGGCGCCACTGTCCCTTTTTGGGGTAGGTGGTTTGGGTGAGTTCAAACTGCATGCAAGAACCAGTATGCAACTCGAGCGTAACCTTGCGAAGGTCCTGAGTCTATATGCTTCTATTATGAGCATACAACCCCCGACATTTGACTCAACGGCACGGACCGATATCAATGAAACTCTCCATGGATTTGCAGCTCTGAGTAGAGTACAGGCGATGCAAACTCTCGATGATGTTTCCTGTCCAAAGGGCACCGACCCTCGCGGTTCCCATAAAGCGGCGATAGGTGAACTCCAGAAAGTTATTTTTAAGGACTTCCTGATACTGAAAGTGCAGGAGACGCTTGACGAACTTTTCAGTAAGGGACAGCTTCCCTTTCGGTTGACTGCATACGACGTGAAAAAGTTGACCTTTGATGAGTACACGGTTCCCTTTTATGACAGTCGGATACATTCGATCACGTTCACCCTAAAGACTGGAGCCTCTTTCAAAGAAGTAGTCCGGGCGGCCGTCTTGCAACGCGTAGCACGCTTGGAAAAGCCCTTTGCAGTGATTGAAAGTCGCAAGTAAAGGCATTGGATTGATCAAGCTTCAGAATCAAATCCAACTCAGCCTGCGGAGCAGGCGAAAGCGTAAAGCATGGGGGGGTGGAGCGTAGCGGAACCTCAGGAACCGCGTTAGAAAATATCCGAAGCCCGCGGAGCGGTCGACAGTCGAATCGTCAACGAATGATGTTTTCCGTAGTCGCGACCTCTATCAACCGCGTCGCGGGCTCTGCAAGTTTTTTGTGTTGAGATCCTGGGGTTTCGCTTCGCTCCACCCCGTATTCCGTATCGCCTAGTGCCTCCTGGGCGCAACGGACTTAGTCCCTCGCGCGGTAGAAGTAATACTCGGCTGTGTACGGCACCTCCCTGACCTCACCGACTAATGAGCCGGGGGCAGTTGGTGCTGTGCCGCTAGCTGTATTCAACCGTTGGACAAAGGTCACTGAGCTGAAAATGCCGGCGCCATCGGTCGAGACCTTTTGCAGCAACAACCAGGGAATGGCTGTCGAATCCGGAGCGCATCCAGTACCGGGAACCCGCGCGGCGACCACTTTGCTGCCACTATTACTTTCCCAGGTTGGGCCGACGTAGTGAGTGCCAACTTCCCCTTGATAGCGTGCATCGGCGCACAACGTCGCCACGGGTTCTACAAACGTCCAGCTAGTGCCGTTCCATTTGTAGACCTGAACGCCCATGGCGTACGTACGAAAAGGCCAATCCATTTCCCGCTTCCACCTGTATGCTCTCGCAGCCTGCCGGCAAAGTTGGTGAATTGTCCAAAGCGCTCGCGTTTGCAGCCGGTACAAAAGCTGATGAGAGCCCAGTGATACCGAGCAGAAGTAGAAGCGCAACGACGCGCTCTATTTTCAGGTGGCGCATTACTTTCCTCCTTTTGATTGCAAATGTTATTTGCCGACGTTTTCCGGGCCTTCTCCTGGTCGCCCGATGGTCGCAAACTCGGCGGCTGGATCAATACACCGGTCGAGCATGACGGCATCTTCATTTACACTTTTGAGACTAACAAATTCGAGCGACTCACTGACTTCGGCTCCAGACCCATCTGGCTAAACGACAATCGCCGGCTGTTGTTCAGGGACGCGGGAAAACTTTTTCTCGTCAACAGCGAGACGAAGAAGATTCAAGAGATTTCGCTTCGCTCACCGAATCCTGTCATCGAATACGGACTGACCGCCAACGACCACACCATCTATTACACTCTGCTCTCAACCGAAGCGGACGTGTGGCTGGTCAACCTGGAGTAGCCACGCGCAAATCTTGAATGCTCCATCCGATCCAACGGTTGAAGGCGCGTGAGCAACGCGCCCGGCTCATACAACTTTACCAAGGCCTTCGCATGCACGCGCACCGCCTCCAGGGCAGGCTGTTCTGACCTACACACATATCGAAGAGCTTGACCCGGAAATGGGCGCTGGTTGAGAATCTCCACCCGGCCATACGGCGATAGCCCAGGTCTCACAAATCTGTTAAGACCTTATTCAAGCGCTTGCCGCACCGGGTCAGGTATTTGTCTTAAGCGATCCCTACGAACAGGTCACGATTCCGGTGGAGCTCAACACTTGAAAACATCGCTACTGCTAATGTCGCTCGTTCTATTGCTGCTGGCCCTTGGCTCACCAACGGGCCGAGCGCAGATGCAGCCGCCAGCCCAAGCGCAGGGAGACGCCGGCCTGCCCGATTTCTCTGGTTTCAATCTGATCGATGGCTTTGCGAGGCTGCCGGAAGAGCGAACCAATCTAAGCACACTATGTGATGTCAGACGTGCATCAATTGAGGAAGTCACCTCCAAAATCGACGGCGCGC
>Ga0070697_100000223_pt1 | contig 46755 bp, 41 predicted proteins | sample KBSK1501metaG_FD_65475 | JGI IMG/M metagenome (GOLD analysis project Ga0070697, IMG submission 65475) | Corn, switchgrass and miscanthus rhizosphere microbial communities from Kellogg Biological Station, Michigan, USA - KBS K1-50-1 metaG | ecosystem: Host-associated > Plants > Roots >... | reverse complement strand
ATGGCGTGGTGCAGCCAGACCGGCTCCCCCGCGGCCGGGAGAAACCCGAACCAGCGGCGCGTCGCGAATCGGTCGGGACCGAGGCCGATGACACGGCGCGCGATCGGGTTGATTCCATGGAAGTCGTACAGGAGCCAGGCGTCGAGGTCCAGCGACTTGAGGACCGCCTGGATGCCGGCCACGTCGAGCATGAGGCACAACTTATCACAGGTGGCCGGTCAAGGCTGGCAGGCGTCACCGATGCCGTCACCGTTCGCGTCGGCCTGATCGGGATTCCAGATCGCGGGACAGTTGTCGCACGAGTCCCCGCGGCTGTCGCCGTCCCCGTCTTCCTGGCCGGGGTTGATCACCAGCGGACAATCGTCCGACAGATCGTTGATCCCGTCATGGTCGGTATCGGAGTAGGCGGCAGGGCAGGAACCGTTGGCCGGAGTGGCGGCGCCGCCCGGCTGCGACCCGAGCGGCCCCTCGCCGCAGGAGTTGACGCCCGAGGCCAGGTAGTAGAACGCCGAACCGACCGCGGGTGCGGTCGGATCCGCCGCCTCCGTGACCATCAGGGCGCCCGCCCGACAGGCGTGGTTGTACGACCACGCGACCCCCGGGGCGATCACGCCCCGGTAGAAATTGTAGACCGGGGCCTCGAGGGCGAACGGCCAGGTGCTGCGGCCCTCGACACCGGCGAGCAGCAGCAGCCCCGGCGGGACTTCCAGCGGGGCGGATTGCTGGTGGCGGATGGTGGGCGCGCAGTCGGCATCGTCCAGGACGCCGTCGCCGTCCGTGTCCTCGCACGCATCCCCGATCCCGTCGCTGTTGAAATCGGTCTGCCGGGGATTGAACGCCGAGACACAGTCGTCGCAGGCGTTCGGCCGGCCGTCGCGGTCGACGTCGATCTGGCTGGGCGTCGCCACCTGGGCGCAGCCGTCATCCAGATCGAGCACCCCGTCGTGGTCGGAATCGATCTCGGTGATGGTGCATCCCTGCTGGTCGGGAGGAATCGGGTGTCCGGCGCTGTCGGTTCCCAGCGGCCCCTCACCGCAGCGGCTTGCGCCGGCCACCACGTAATAGAACGCCTGCCCGACGGGAGGCGTGGAAGGGTCCTGGGAAAACGTGTCGATCGATCCGGCCTCGAGGCAGACGTGGTTGTACGCGAACGGTCCCGGGCCGATGACGCCCCGGTACACATTGTAGACATTGGCCTGCGCCGCCATGCTCCACCCGATATTGCCCCCGGAGCCCGCCGAAAGACGGAGCGAATCACCCACCGGCTCGGGCATCTGCCAGACGCTGCTGCTCAGCGGGGCGCAGTCCAGCGAGTCGATGACGCCGTCTCCATCCTGGTCCAGGGTCGGTCGCTCGTACGCCCCCATGTCGACGACCGACGTCCCGTCGCCGTTCCCATCCTGCGGGCGGCTCACGCCGTCCAGGTCCACGGGCTCCAGATCGGCGTTCGTGCCGGTGTCGACCGCGGGGGACGAGGCGAGAAGGTGAAAGTCCTCATCCAGGTTGGTCGCGGACGGCCCCCAGTCGATCAGCAGGGCGTAGGCGCCGCTCGGGGCCGCCAGACCGGGGGAGAGGGTGAGCGCGTTCGCGACGGCGTCGATCGCGATCACGAGGCGTCCGACTCCGTCGGTTCCATATTCGAGCACGTCGCCGATATGGTAGCGGGTGGTCTCCTGGACCTTCACCGTGGTCGCGGTCCCCGCCAGCACCGTCACGTCGTAAAAACGCGGCTGGCGCGTCATGAGCGCGGGAAGTGCCAGGTTGCCCCCCGAGCCGATGATCTGGGACGGGCTGTAGTCCCCTCCGATGTCGGACGTGGTGGCCGGTCGTTTGATGTTGGAGTCGAAGAGATTGTTTCCGATGACGGGGTACGACAGCAGACTGAAGAGACCCGCTCCACCTCCGTTGAAGCTGACGGAGTTTCCGACGAGCAAACTGTTCGTGACGCGAACGGGCGGGTTGTTGGGGGGCGGGAGCGTGCTCTCGGAGTAAAGACCGGCGCCCGTCGTGGAGTAGGTATAACCCGACGGGATCGTCGTTTCGGTCAGCGAATTGCCGACGATCGTGTCGAGGGTGATCACCGCCGTGGCGTTGAGAAGATCGACGCCCGCTCCCGATTCCCCGGCGCTGTTTCCGTAGACGAGGCTGCCTTCGAGGCGCGTCTCGCCGTAGAGCTCGACACCGCCGCCCGAGGCGGAGGCGCGGTTGCCATAGATGATATTGCGGCTCACGACCGTTCCCGGCCCGCCCCGCAGCCACAACCCTCCGCCCCTGCCGATCTCGGCCTGGGCCAGGTTGTCGTGTATGCGGTTCCGGACGATCTGGGGCGAGGAACTCGCATCCAGGGAGAAGATTCCACCGCCGGCGCCGTGGGTGTCCCCCGCGCCGCCGGTCTTGGGCGGGGTGCTGATGTTCCCGGCGATCTCGTTGTCGGCGATGACCGGGTGGCCGTAGGCGACGAAGATTCCGGCACCGAGCCAGTCGGTCAGCCGTCCCGAGAGGACGTTGCCGACAATGGCGTTGTTGGTCACGACCGCGTCCCCGTAGATATACATGCCACCGCCGGTCACCGAATCGAGCACCGCGCCGACCTCGCCGCTACCACCGGTCACCGTGAATCCGTCGAGCGAAAAATTGGTCCGGGGTCGGCCGGTGCCTCCCTGGGCGAAGATGACGGCGCTGCGTCCCGCTCCCGTGGCGTCGATTGTGGTGCTCGCGGCGCCGGCGCCGACGACATGGACGTCGGGATAGATGAAGACGTGCTCCCGGTACAGCCCGGCCGCGACCTGGATCGTGGCCGACGAGGCGGTCCCCGCCACGATCTGCGTATTCGCCTGGGTGATCGCCGCCTGGATGGTGGGGAAGGGGCTCGCGGGCGTGCCGCAGCCGGTGGTGCAGGTGCTCGAGGCGTCGACGTAGAGCGTGATGTCGGCTGCCGCGGCTGTCGTCGGGATCAGGAGCGCCAGAAAGAAGGCGCCTCGACCTCTGGCTGGCAGGCCCATGCCCCCTCCGGGCTCCGATCGGTTGCGAGAGGTTGCCCCTGCTGACTTCTCTATCCTCCGTAACACGGTCCTTGTCAAGCAATTAACGACAACGAAAGCCTGCCAGCGGGAGCCTGCCGGGAAATCCGCCCCGTGGGTGCGGGTCAACCCGATTTGCTGCGTCAGTTACAAAATAGGTTGACTCATCCCTCACTTGACGGTACAAAACAGGCGGTTTGTGGCATCAGTCTATTTCCGCCCACAGGAGGGCCATCATGAGAATTTCCAGACCGCTGCTCGCGCTGGTTCTCACGGCCGCCTTGCCGGTCGCCTCATCGGCCGCCGAGCAGCCCCTGAGCCAGAAGAGCACGGCAATCGTTTCCGTAGGAGACTTCGCGGTCATGCTCTCCAGGGTTTCGGGGAACGGTCGTCTCGTCGAGGCCAAGGCCGCGACCGCGGCCCTGGCCAAGAAAGGCGTGCCGCTGGGAGATCCGAAGGCACCGCTGAACGAGATGAAGCTCGCCGAAATCATGGCATTCTACGGAGTGAAGGTCACGTCGTCGTCGCCGCTCCAGGCGGTCAGCCCCGGCAAGGCAGAAAAGGCGCTGCAATTGCTTGCGACGAGTCTCGGCTCCGCCACCTCCGTGGCGGGCGGGGGCACGGCTATCGTTCCCGCGGGCCTGGAGGACTGTCTGGCTCTCTCGAATCACGGGCAGTGTGAGAATTGCTGCAAGGTTCTCGGTGGGAGTGCCACCAGCTGCTCCAAGACCTGCTTCGCAATCAACAAGGGCAGCGCCGGCGAGCCGCTTCCCTAGAATTGTACGAACGAACCGGTCTGCTTCCGAGTCAGTGACGACGGGCGGGGGAATCTACCCGCCCGTCGTGCTGTTCGGCTCGAGCCGGGCTCGAACTCCTTCCGCCACCCGCGTTGAGTCTCTTTCCGGTCGTCAGGTCTGGCAGGCGTCGCCTACACCGTTCCCATCCGCATCGTCCTGCCCCGGATTCGGCGTGTCGGGGCAGTTGTCGCACAGATCACCATGCCCGTCCCGGTCGCGGTCGGCCTGGGCCGGGTTGGCGGACAGGGGGCAGTTGTCGTCGATGTCGCCTACGGTGTCTCCGTCCGTGTCGAGTCCCCGAGGCCCGCAGTGCGTCGCGATGGCGCTCGGCAGGCCGGACGTGGCCAGCCCCGGGCCGCCTTCGCCGCAACGGTTCGTGCCGGTGATCAGGTAGTAAAACGAGCTGCCGACCGGTGGCGAAGCGGTGTCGTTGAACCCCCAGAGCGACACCTCGGGCAGCAGGCAGACCGCCGTGTCGCCGATCGTGCCGCCCGTCCGGAACGTGCCCCGGTACACGTTGTAGACGTTCGCCTGGAGGATCGGGGTGAAGCCGAAGACGCCCGGTGCTCCACCGGCGACAGTCAGTAGAGTCGGGCCGACCTCGGAGGCGATGCTCGAGACGCTGTTGATCAAGGGCGCGCAATCGGACGCGTCCATCACGCCGTCGTTGTCGTCGTCCGGGTCGACGCAGTCGGCGAGACCGTCTCCGTCGGTGTCGGCGAAGCCGTTGTCCACCCGCCCGTCGCAGTCGTCGTCGATGTCGTTGCACGCCTCAACGGCGGGCGATCCCGGCGTGCAGGTCTGGGGGGTGCCGTTGACGCAGCTGCTGACGGTGCGCGCACAGGCGCCGACGCCGCAAGCGATCGGGCCCAGACCGTTGTCGATCGAACCGTCGCAGTCGTCGTCGAGACCATTGCAGATCTCGACGGTGGGGGTGCCCGGCGTGCAGGTCGGGGGAACGCCCCCGACGCAGTTGTTGACGGTGCGCGCGCAGGCCCCCGCACCGCAGGTCGTGCTCCCCAGGTTTTCGTCCACGGCGCCGTCGCAGTTGTCGTCGAGGCCGTTGCAGACCTCCAGGGCTCCCGGGTGGATCGCCGGGTTGTGGTCGTTGCAGTCCACCGAGAAGACGTAGCTGTCGTGATCGCTGTCCTGGCAGAGATCGCCCGTGCCGTCGCCGTCGGTATCGATCTGATCGGGGTTGGCCACCGCGATGCAGTTGTCGCAGGCGTCGCCGACGCCGTCCCTGTCCTGGTCGGCCTGGGACGCATTGGCGACAAGCGGGCAATTGTCGTTGATGTCGAGGACGGCGTCGCCGTCACGGTCCGCGAGCGTCGAGGAGCACGGGGATGGATTCGGGATCTCGCACGCTCCCGGCGGCCCCACAAGCCCCAGACATCCCTCGGCGCAGGAATTTACACCGCTCACGAGGTAGTAGTAGACCGTTCCCGCCGGAGGATTGGATGGATCCTGCCCGGCGCGGTCGGGCGAGGCGCTCTCCAGGCAGGTGTGGTTGTAGGCGAACACGGTGCCGTCGAAGCTGCCGCGGTAGACGTTGAACACGTTGGCCTGGCCGATCTTGGTCCAGGTGACCGCCGTCGGCGCTCCGGTCGCGACTCGCAGGGTCGGCCCGACAGGACCGGGAGGTGTCTGCACGGAGCCGACGAACGGGGCGCAGTCCTGGGCGTTGGGCACGCCGTCCCCGTCCGTGTCGGGCACGATGAACTCGTACGCTCCGAGATCGAGCGTCGCGGTTCCATTGCCGTCGCCGTCCATGATGCGCGGCAGGCCGTCCAGGTCGACGGCGGACACCACTTCGCCCGGAGCCGCCTGACTGGTGCCGGTATCGATGGCCGGCGAGCCGCTCTGGAGATGGAAATCCTCGGTCACGTTGGTCGATGTCCCCCAGTTGGCGAGCAGCTTGAATGCCTGGGAGGCCGCCGGCAGGGCCGGTGTGAAGGTCAGGATATTCGTGCCGGTGTTGACCGCGGTGATCGTGCGGGCCACGCCGTCGTTGTTGAACTCCAGAACCTGATTGACTTGATAGCGCGACGCCATCAGGACCGCCACCGTGGTCGTCGTTCCGGCGGCGATCGTCACATCGCTGAACGCCGGGGCATGCACGAAATGCGGGTCCTGGGAGATGTTGTTCCGCAGCCCGATGACCTGGGACTCGGTGAAGTCCCCGCCGACGTCATCCGTGCCGGAGGGAAGCTTCAGATTGCTCGAAAGATCGGTATAGCTGATGACCGGATTCGTCGTGTGGCTGTACAGGCCGCTGGACGTTCCGGCGGCCGTGACGGTGTTGGCGACGACCAGGTTGTTGGTCACGTAGACGGACGGGTCCGCGGACTGGGGGACCAATGCGTCGACGCAGATGCCGCCGCCATAGTTGGCGTAGGCGTAACCGGAGGGCTTGGTGGCCAGACTGAGCGTGTTTCCGAGAATGGTGTTGTTGGTGATCCGCGCGTCGGCCTGGTAGATGTTGATGCCACCCCCGAAGATCTGGGAGTTGTTGCCGTAGATCAGGTTGTCGGAGACGGTCACGGTGCCGTACAGCATGATGCCGCCCCCGCCGTAGGAGGCGCGATTGCCGATGATGATGTTGCGGGTGACGACGGTTCCGCTGTCTCCGTCGACGCGGATGCCGCCTCCCTTGCCGATCTCCCCGAGCGCCACGTTGTCGACGATGGTATTGGCCTCGATGCGGGAATGCGTCACCACGGCGCCGATCCCGTTTCCCTCGACGTGGATGCCGGCGCCCACGGCCAGGGAGTCGCTGGAGCCGCCGAGCGGTGGCGGATTGACCACGTTCCTGCTGATGGTGTTCCCGATGATCACCGGGTCGCCGTACCCGATGTAGATGCCTCCGCCGACCCAGTTGGGCTGGGTGCCTGCCAGTACGTTGCCGGTGATGACGTTGTTGCTGACCACCGCGCTTCCGAGAATGAAGACCCCGCCCCCCGAGATGCGACTGGTGCGGTTTTCCCCCACGCCGCCGGTGATCGTGCACCCCTCGATGGAGAAATCGGTCAGGGGCCTGCCGGTGCCGCCACTCGCGAAGACGACGGCGGCGCGTCCCTTGCCGGTGGCGTCGATGGTGGTGGAGGAGGGACCGGCGCAGATGACATGGACGTCCGGGTAGACGAAGAGGCGTTCGGCGTAGTTGCCTGCGGACACCTGGATGGTGGCACCGCTGACGGTGCCCGCGATGATGCGGCTGTTGGCGTCGTTGATGGCGCCCTGGATGATCGGGTAGGGCGCCGCCTGCGTGCCGCATCCCGTCGTGCACGTGCTCCTGACGTCGACGTAGAGGGTGACGGTCCCCGCCGCGACGACCAGGCGTGCCACGAGGGTCAGCGCCAGCAGGGCTCCTGCGGATGCCAGGATGCGGGACCCCGGTAGGCGCACCTCAGACCGCCCCGGCGGCGCTCGCCGTCATGCGGTCCCCCGGCGGCACACCGGGCGGGTGCCCGACCGGGTCAGTCGAACGAACGTAGCGCCTCCCTCCGGGCGTACAGGTGATGATGCCCTCGAGACGATGATCGAAACTTCACCTTCAATTGCAGTGTTTTAGATACCGCGCGGAAGAAGGTTGTCAAGAAATTTTCGTCCTCGGCAGGCCCAAGGGAGCGGCACCAGCGGTCTTTACCTGAATAGAATCTACGACAGACCATATTGGCACGGTGGCGAAATGCGTTGACATTCTTTGATGATCGCCGTACATGTAGATGAGCCGCACGGACATTTCCCGCGTTCCTTCCAGAGCAGAGACGGCGGAGGCTGATGACAATGAGTTGGAGCAGGGGCAGAGTTCCGACGACCGTAGCACTGATGACTGTCATCCTGGCGACGCTTGCGATCGCAGGGCCGGATAAGTCTCGATCTCCTGTGACGGCCAGGTCCCTCACCCATGATGTCGCGGCCACGGCCGCGGCCGCGGGCGCTCCCTGGAGCGCAGATCAATTGCAACGCATCGATCTCGGGCCACGACCCGATGCGCCGATCACCGAGGCGGGCGCCGTGGTTCTTTTGAAGAGCCTTGGTATCGGGGCCTCCACTTCGAATCCGGGACGGATCGTGACGCCGGAGCGAGCGGATGCCTTGATGATCCTGGTCCGGGGGGCGCTTCCTTCCCTGAACCGCCCACGAGGCGGCAGTGGAACCGTGCACGAGCTCCCGGCGCAAGTGGACGGCTGCTTCCAGGAGCGGAATCACGGAGCATGCATGGACTGCTGCAAGAGCCTGGGCGGAAGCGGGAGCGCCTGCGCCAAGGCCTGCATGGTGATCAACAAGCCGAGCCCCGAAGAACCGATTCCGTGACCGGCGCGGGCCTGTCCGCCCGCGCGGCATCGTCGGAAACCACCCTCTCCTCGTCAACGGGCGTCCGCTTTCCTGTGGAGTGCGGACGCCGCGTCGTGCGAGAATACCGTCCATGCGCATCGGCACCGTCCCGATCGACCCGCCCCTCATCCTGGCTCCGATGGCCGGGATCACCGATCAGTATTACCGTCTCATCCTGAAGCGGATCGGCGGCGTCGGTCTGGTCACGATGGAGTTCATTTCATCGGAAGCCCTGACTCGAGGCAACGAGAAGACCCGGCACATGATGCAGTTCTCCGAGGAGGAGAGACCGCTGGCGATCCAGATCTACGGCAGCCAGCCCGAACGGATGGCCGAGGCGGCGGAATTCGTCCAGGCCATCGGCGCGGACATCGTGGACATCAACATGGGTTGTCCCGCCAACAAGGTCCTGAAGGGATGCGCCGGGGCGGCGCTCATGGGTGATCCGGGGCTGGCCCGGGCGATCATTCGGGCCGCGCGCCGACGGGTGACGATCCCGCTGACGGTCAAGTTCCGGCTCGGGCTCGACGAGACGCGGATGAACTATCTCGAACTGGGCAGAATCTGCGAAGGGGAGGGGGCCGATGCGGTCGCCCTGCATGCCCGCACCGCCCGGCAGATGTTTTCCGGCAGGGCCGACCGGGATCGTATCCGACGCCTGAAGGAATCGGTCTCGATCCCGGTCAGCGGCAACGGTGATATCGAATCACCGGAGGACGCGCTGACGATGCTGCGGGAAACGGGCTGCGACGGCATCATGATCGGTCGAGCGGCGATCAAGAACCCGTGGATCTTCAGGCAGATCGCGGCCGCCCGCCGCGGTCACCCGGCGCCGGAGCCGGCGATCGAGGAGCGGCGCGATCTCATCCTGTTCCACTTCTCCCTTCTCCGCGAACGTGAGGAAGAGCGCTTCGCCCTGCACAAGATCCGCACCTTCACGGGCTGGTATACGCACGGTCTTCCGGACGGCAGGAGCCTGCGCCAGAGGATCAACAGCCTGACGTCAGTCTCGGAGTTTATCGAGGCGATCGAGGGATTCTTCAGGGTCCTGCTGGCGGCCTGACGTCAGAGCTCTTCCATCCTGCCGTACCACGCCTTCAAATGAGGGAACCCCGAGGAGATCTCGCGCTTCCCGAGACGAACGAGGCGGCTCAGGAAGGCGTGGAGCGAGATGTCGGCAAGCCCGGGGGTGCCGCCGAACACGAATCGTCTCTGCGAGAACAGCTGCTCGAGATTGCGGAACTGGGTCTCGAGATGCCTCTCCATCTCGCGATGCTCGGCCGGCTGGAGGGGCGCTCCGGACGGCGTCCGATCCTCGAGGATCGCCCGCAGGAGCGGACCGAGAACCTCGTCCGCATAGTCTTCCACGATCCAGGCGAGCGCCTGCTCGGCCGGGTCGCCCGGAAGCATGTTCGTATCGCCGTAGCGTGCGATCAGGTACCTGAGGATCCGCGTGGAATCGGGGACGATGCGGTCCCCGTCACACAGCACCGGGACCAGTCGCTGCCCGGAGATCTCCTCGACCCGCCGGCGATCGTCCGGCTCGATCGTCTCGCCCTCGTAGGCGAGACCCATGCGCGCCAGCGACATCCGGACCTTCTCGCAGAAGGGGCAGGTTTCGAAGTGCAGGAGGCGCAACGCCATGACCCTTCCGCGTCTCAGCCCTTGGTGAACGAGCGACGCCACCAGCGTCGCTTCGGCTTCGATTCCGTCGGCGTTTCGGGTGGTCTTTCCGAGATCGCCAGGTCCGGTGGTGTCACCCTCCCTGTTTCCGGGGGGGGCGCGAAATCGACGGTGACCGGGGCCGTGGAGAGCCCGGGATCGGCTCGACGACCCTCCGGTGAGGCCGGGCCGGCTTCGATCGAGAAGTCGGCGCGTCCGCCCGCCCAGCCGGCGCCTCCGCGCGCGGGTGGCTGAGGCGACGCAACCGCCTGCAATCCGGCGCCCCCGCCGCGTCCGCGTCGCCTGCGACGGCGGCGACGCCTCCGGTGCGCGCCCTGGGCCGCGGCCGCCCCGCCCGGAACCTCCGCGAGTCGCGGCAGCGATGGTCCGGTGCCCACGACAGCGGCGGGGAGATCCTGGCTCCGCGCCTCGTCCGCCTCCGGACCTTCGGAGAAGACCGGTGGCTCGTTCTGATCGTCGTCCCGGGAGCCGTCGGACGATGGAGCGGCGTGGGCGACGCGTGCCGGGCTCGGGGGGGCGGGTGTCACACCGCGGCCGGCGGCTTCCGAAACCGTCGGAAGGCCCGCGACCCGGCCGTGACGGCGACGTCTTCGTCTGCGACCCTTCGGGGCCGGCTCGGTCGGCTCCCGCGGCGCTTCCTTGGGGGGCGCGGATTCCTGCGGCTCGACGACCGGACGCGCCGGCGGTAGGAGCGACCCGGCGGCCAGGGCCTGGTCGACGGTGTCGGCCGTGACGACGGGCGTGATCTCCGTTTCCTCGCGGCGGACCTCCTCGATCTCGAACTGACTCGCTTTCAACCGCGACTCGGGAACCGCCTCGATGGTGACCTTGTACCGCTGCTCGAGGCGCGTCAGGTCGTCCCTCTTCTGATTCAGGAGATACAGGGCAACCTCGGGAGGCAGGAACACCTTCACCCCCGAGATGTCGCCGCGCACGACGCGCGCCTGGATCTTCCGGAACGCGGCGCGCGCCGCGGCCTCGGGCGTACGGATCGTGCCGTCCCCCTGGCATGTGGGGCACTCCATGAACGACGAGGAGGCCTTGGTCGATTTCAGCCTCTGGCGCGACACCTCCAGAAGACCGAGCTTGCTGATGCGTGTGACGTCGTAGCGCGCCTTGTCGCGCGACATGGCGTCGGCGTAGGCGCGCTCCACCTGGCGGATGTGCTTGGTCGACTCCATGTCGATGAAATCGATGACGATGAGACCGCCGATGTCCCGCAGCCGCAGCTGACGGGCGATCTCCTCCGCCGCCTCCAGGTTGGTGCGGGCCGCGGTGTCCTCGCTGCTGGCGGAGCGTGTCGATCGGGCCGAGTTGACGTCGATGGCCGTCAGCGCCTCGGTCTGGTCGATGGAAATCGAACCGCCCGACTTGAGCTGAACGGTGCGCTTGTAGATACGCTCGATCTGATCTTCGAGGTTGTATTTCGTGAAGATCGGCTTGTCGCCCGTGTACAGCCGCACCACCTGCGCCCGGTCGGGCATGTGCGCCTCGAAGAACTTCCTGGCGCGCTGGTACGCGGCCTCGTCGTCGATGAGCACTTCCTCGATGTCCGAGGTGAAGTAGTCGCGGATGGTCCGGATCACCAGGTCGCGCTCCTGGTAGACCAGCGCCGGGGCCTTCACCTGCTGCGCGGCGCCCTCGATGGTCCGCCACAGCTCGAGCAGGGACTCGAGATCCGCCTGGAGCTCCTTGATGCTGGTCTCCATGCCGGCGGTCCGGACGATCACGCCGTACCCGGGCGGCACCGTGAGCTCATCGAGGATCTTGCGCAGTCGCTCCCGGTGCTCCGCGCTCTCGATCTTGCGGGAGATGCCCGCGGCGTCCGCGCCGGGCATCAGCACCAGATAACGTCCGGGAAGCGAGTAGTAAGTGCTCAGGGTGGGGGGCTTGTTCCCGAAGGAATCGCGGATCACCTGCACCAGAACCTCCATCCCTTTCTCGAGATGGCGGGTGATGCGGGCGCCGCGCCCCTTGCCGGCGCCGCCGTTGCGGCTGGGGTAGAGCTTGAAATTGATCTCGTCCAGGGGCAGGAACCCGGCCCGCTCGCCTCCGTAGTTGACGAAGGCCGCTTCGAGGGCGGGGTTGATCCCCTCGACGACCACTTTGAAGATGTTGCCTTTCAGGTGTTCCTTGCTGAGGGTCTCGATCTCGAAGACGTCGAGGACGCCGTTGTCAACGATCGCGACGCGGTTTTCCTCCTCCGCGGTCACGTTCACCAACATCGATTTTGGCATGAATCTCCTCGCGCTCTCTGCCGTGGGGCCAGCCACCTCGGCCGGCGTCGACCCATCCAAGGAGCGCCTCGTGACCGACTCGACCGGACCGACCACCGGCCCGCCCGGGAGTCCCGTCACAAGAAGGCCAGTATAGCACCCTGGCCCGCACCCAGGAAGATGGGCCCTGACGCATCGGGGCGCAAGCCACCCCCCGATCGGACCGCACGCCACCGGGACGGAGGCTTTCTAGGTTAGAATTCCGGCCCGCCAACGAGGGGAGGGTCGTCATCCATGAGCGAACGGGCACGCGCTGGAGGGAACGCCGCCGGCTTCGCGACCACGGCGCGAACCGACAGGTGGTGGATCGGGCCGCTGCTGACCGTCCTCGGTCTGGGTGGGTTTGCGGTCTATGCCACCTGGGCCGCTTTCCAGGGGTCGTACTACAGCATCGGATCGTACCTGTCCCCCTTCTATTCGCCGCTCCTGTTCGTGGATCCGAGCAGACCGGGGTCGGCGCCCCTGGAGCACGCCTGGCTCGGCCGATGGCCCGCGTGGTGGCCCGGTCTTCTGCCGGCGTCGCCGGCCTTCCTGATTCTGGTCTTCCCGCTGACGTTCCGGGCGACCTGCTACTACTACCGCAAGGCCTACTATCGCTCGTTCTTCGCGACACCGCCGGCGTGCGCCGTCGTCGGAGTCCGCCGCGGGACGTACCGGGGGGAGACCGGTCTTCTGATCGTCCAGAACCTGCACCGCTATGCGCTGTATTTCGCCGTCGTCTTCATCGTCATCCTGTACGCCGACGCCTTCCGCTCCTTCGTCCGCGATGGTCGGCTCGGCATCGGAGTCGGGAGCGTCGTCCTCCTGATCAACCCGACCCTGCTCGCCGGCTACACCTTCGGCTGTCATTCTTTCCGCCATCTGATCGGCGGGAAGCTGGACTGCTTCTCGTGCGACGGGAGGAGCACCTTGCGGCAGGGGTTCTGGGCCCGCTCGTCCGCCCTGAACGCCCGCCACATGCAGTGGGCCTGGGCCAGTCTCTTCTGGGTGGCGTTCTCCGATCTCTACGTGCGGCTGCTCTCCATGGGCCTCATCCACGATTTCAGCACCTGGGGCTAGGGATGGTCGACGTCTCCGAGCTCCAGACCTTCGAGCATGACGTGCTGGTGATCGGTGCCGGTGGCGCGGGGCTGCGCGCCGCGATCGAGTGCTCGGCCCTCGGATTGAGCACCGGTCTCATGTGCAAGTCGCTCTTGGGGAAGGCCCACACGGTCATGGCCGAAGGGGGCGTGGCGGCCGCGCTGGGAAATGTCGACCGTCGCGACAACTGGAAGATTCACTTCCGCGACACCATGCGCGGCGGGAAATTCCTCAACCAGTGGCGCATGGCGGAGTTGCACGCGCGGGAAGCGCCCGATCGAGTCCACGAGCTCGAGGAGTGGGGGGCGGTCTTCGACAGGACCCGGGATGGCTTGATCAGCCAGCGCAATTTCGGCGGGCACCGGTACCCCCGCCTGGCGCATGTCGGGGACCGCACCGGTCTGGAGATCATCCGCACGCTGCAGGACCATGCGGTTCACAGGGGGTTCGGGATCTACATGGAATGCACGGCCCTCGACCTCCTTCTGGACGGCGACCGTGTGGCGGGCGTGCTGGGCTACTGGCGCGAGTCGGGGCGGTTCGTCCTGTTCAAGACCCGCGCGGTCATCCTGGCGACAGGCGGTGCCGGACGTGCCTGGAGAGTCACGTCGAATTCGTGGGAGTACACCGGCGACGGCTACGCCATGGCCTACGAGGCCGGCGCGGAACTGATGGACATGGAGTTCACCCAGTTCCATCCGACCGGGATGGTCTGGCCGCCGTCGGTGCGCGGCATCCTGGTGACCGAAGGGGTGCGCGGTGACGGCGGGGTCCTCCTGAACAGCGCGAAGGAGCGGTTCATGTTCCGTTACATACCCGAGCGGTTCGCTCCGGAGACGGCCGCGACGGAGGAGGAGGCGAACCGCTGGCTGGCGGGCGACAAGTCGGCGCGGCGGCCGCCGGAGCTTCTGACCCGCGACGTCGTGGCGCGCGCCATCGTCCGGGAAGTCAACGAGGGCCGGGGCTCGCCGCACGGCGGCGTCTTCCTCGACATCGCCTCCCGCGTGCCCGCCGAGACGATCAGGAGAAAGCTCCCGTCCATGTACCATCAGTTCAAAGAGCTCGCCGAAGTGGACATCACACGGGCTCCGATGGAGGTGGGCCCGACTCTCCACTATTGCATGGGAGGCGTGCGTGTGGATTCGGACACGCAGATGTCGACGCGGAGCGGACTGTTCGCGGCGGGGGAGGCCGCCGCCGGCATGCACGGCGCCAATCGGCTGGGCGGCAATTCGTTGTCCGACCTCCTGGTCTTCGGGCGGCTGGCGGGGATCGGAGCGTCCCAGTACGTGAAGGGGATGGGCACGGCGCCGCGCATCGACGGGACGCAGGTGGAGGCCGCGGTGCGCAGGGCCACGGCGATCCTGAATCGTGAGACCGGCGCGAGCCCGTATGCGGTTCACGACAGCCTCCAGGAACTGATGGGGCGGAACGTCGGCATCGTCCGGTCGGAGGAGGATCTCCAGACGGGGCTCCGCGAGCTCGAGCGCCTGAAGGCGGACGCCTCCGGAGTGAAAGCGCCGGGCGCCTCACAGTACAACGCCGCGTGGCACGAGGCCCTCGACCTGCGCCCGCTGCTGGTCACGGCCGAGGCCGTGACCCGCGCGGCCCTGGTCCGTCAGGAAAGCCGGGGCGCGCACACGCGCGTCGATTACCCCGGCGAGCGCGAGGACTGGCAGCGAGTGAACGTCGTGGTGCGCAAGCGACAGGACGGGGGGATGGAGACGGTGGTCGTCCGGAGGGCGGACCCTCCCAAGGACCTCGCGGCCATCGCCTATGCTACCATCGAGGATCTGGAGGCCGGACGTGCCTGAGCGCGAGTTTCGCCTCTGGAGGGGAACGGCGGCGGGGGGCGCGTTCGTCGACTACCGCATCGACGTCGATGCGGGCATGGTCGTCCTGGACGTGCTGCATCGAATCCAGGCGAGACTCGCGCAGGATCTGGCCGTCCGGTGGAACTGCAAGGCGGGTAAGTGCGGCTCGTGCAGCATGGAGATCAACGGCCGGCCCCGGCTCGCCTGCATGACACGCATGAACCAGTTCACGCCGCGCGAGACCATCACGGTTCAGCCGCTGAAGACGTTCCCGGTCATCAAGGACCTCGTAACGGACGTCTCCTGGAACTACGAGCAGAACCGTCGCATCCCGCCGTTCCGTCCCGCGCCCAGGGCCGCGGACGGGACGTTTCGCATGATGCAGAACGATGTCGACCGGGTCCAGGAGTTTCGCAAGTGCATCGAGTGCTATCTCTGCCAGGACGTCTGTCACGTTCTGCGCGACCGATCCCGCAAGGATGCGTTCGTCGGGCCGCGGTTCATGATCCGCCTGGCGTCGCTCGAAATGCATCCGCTCGACACCGGGGATCGGGTCGCTTCCATCAGGAAGGAGTTCGGCTCCGGTCTCTGCAACATCACGCGCTGCTGCACCGAGGTCTGCCCGGAGCACATCCAGATCACGGACAACGGAATCATCCCCCTCAAAGAGCGGGTGGTCGACCGCTACTACGATCCGCTCCTGTGGCTGCGCAGGAAGCTCTTCAGGAGGTAATGTCATGCCGCGTGGCAAACAGCTGACCGTTCAGCTGGCCAACAAGCCGGGAACCCTGGCCCTGGTCGCCCAGGCGCTCGGCAGGGCCAAGGTGAACATGCGCGCCCTCGCCGTGTTCGAGGGACGCGCGAAGATCATTTGCGAGGACCCCGCGAAGGGACGGGATGCCCTGCAGAAAGAGGGTCTCTACGCCTCGATCGAGGACTGCCTGACGGTGGACATGCTCGACCAGCCGGGGCCGCTCGGGGACGTCTGCGCCCGGCTCGCGGAGGCCGGTATCAACATCGATTACGCCTACACCGGCATCACGCCCTCGCCGGGGAAGGCCGTGATCGTGATGGTGGTGAGCGACCTGGACAGGGCCGCGAAGATCCTCGGCTGATCAGTCTTCCTGATACTTCTGCTTGAGTGCCTGGACCACCGCGGGGTCGGCCAGGGTCGTCGTGTCGCCCAGGGCGCGCCCCTCGGCGATGTCCTTCAGCAACCGGCGCATGATCTTGCCGGACCGGGTCTTCGGGAGCTCGGCCGTGAAGACGATATCGTCGGGCCGGGCCAGGGCCCCGATCTTGTGCACCACGTGGCCCTTCAGCTGGGTCATCAGGTCGCCGTCACCCGCGACGCCTTCCTTGAGAGTCACGAATGCGGCGAGCGCCTGCCCCTTGAGATCGTGCGTCCTGCCGACCACGGCGGCCTCGGCCACCGCGGGATGATCCACCAGCGCGCTCTCGACCTCCATCGTCCCGATGCGGTGCCCGGCGACGTTCAGCACGTCGTCCACCCGCCCGAGAAGCCACAGGTACCCCTGCCGGTCGCGCTTCGCACCGTCGCCCGGGAAGTAAGTCCTCGCGTCCCATTTGGACCAGTACTGCTTCACGTACCGCTCCGGGTCCCCGTAGATCGTCTGCAGCATCGCCGGCCAGGGGCGGGTGATCGCCAGGTAGCCTCCGCCTTCCTTCACGACCCGGCCGCCCTCGTCGAGGACCTCGGCCGAGACGCCGGGGAAGGGGACGGTCGCCGAGCCGGGCTTCGTCGCCGTGAGGCCCGGGAGCGGCGTGACCATGATCATTCCGGTCTCCGTCTGCCACCATGTGTCGACGATCGGGCAGCGCTCGCCGCCGATGGACCGGTGGTACCAGATCCACGCTTCCGGATTGATCGGCTCCCCGACCGACCCGAGCAGCCTGAGCGAGGACAGATCGTGTTTCTCCGGCCACTCGACCCCCCAGCGCATGAAGGCCCGGATCGCGGTGGGAGCGGTGTAGAAGATCGTCACGCCGTATTTTTCGCAGAGCCCCCAGAACCGGGCGCGGTCGGGCCAGTCGGGCGCGCCCTCGTACATGAGCACGGTGGCGCCGTTCGACAGGGGGCCATAGACGACGTAGGAGTGGCCGGTGACCCAGCCGATGTCGGCGGTGCACCAATAGACGTCCTGGGGCTTCAGGTCGAAGACCCAGCGCGTGGTCGCGTGAACGCCCACCAGGTACCCGCCGGTCCCGTGCACGATGCCCTTCGGCTTCCCCGTGGTGCCCGACGTGTAGAGGATGTAGAGCATGTCCTCGGAATCCATCGGCTCGGGCGGGCAGACCGCCGGGCGGTCGCGCATCAGGTCGTGCCACCAGCGGTCCCGCCCCTCCACCATCTGAACCGGGAATCCGCCCCGCCTGACCACGACCGCGTGACGGATGCTGGGCGTGCCGCGCAGCGCTTCGTCGGCGAATTTCTTCAGCGGGACTTCGGCCCCGCGGCGGTAGCCCCCGTCGGCCGTCACCAGAACGGTGGCCTGGGCATCGTTGATCCGTTCCTTGAGCGACTCGGCGGAGAAGCCTCCGAACACGACGCTGTGGACCGCGCCGATGCGCGCGCACGCCAGCATGGCGATGACCAGCTCCGGCACGAGCGGCATGTAAAGGGTCACGCGGTCGCCCTTGCGCACGCCGAGATCCTTGAGGACGTTCGCGAAACGGCAGGTTTCGCGGTGAAGCTGGGCGTAGGTGAGCGTGCGCTCTTCGCCGGGCTCGCCCTCCCAGAGGATCGCCGCCTTGTTCCGCACCGGGCCGTCCAGGTGTCGATCCAGGCAGTTGACGCTGGCGTTCAGTTTCCCGCCGACGAACCACCGGGCCCGCGGCGGGTCCCAGACGAGCACCTTCTTCCACGGCTTGAGCCAGGTGAGTTCACGGGCGCGCGAGGCCCAGAACGCCTCGGGATTCCTGGCGGCCCGCGCGTAAACCGAGGGGTCGCGAACGTTCGCCTGCCGGCGGAAGGCACCGCCCGGCCGGAAGACGCGGTCCTCGCGCAACAGGACCTCGATACTCGACCGACCCTGGACGGACGGCACCTTGCGGGCCAGCGGTCACCTCATCGATGGCGTTCAATCGCAGGGTCGGGACTATAGTCAATGCGTTCCGGGACTGTCAAACGAGGGGCGCTTTCCGGGCGCGGCGGCTCAGGCGATCCGGCGGTCGCCCACGTCGGCCGTGTTCCTGGGGAGCTCCGGGGGATGGGGCTCGCCCTCGCGGCCGGGGCGCAGGGGGGCCGCCTGGGGAAAGGTGAGAGCCACTTCGGTCCCCTGGTGCGGGGTGCTCTTGATCGCGATATCGGCCCCGACGATGTCGAGCATCTGCCGGGCGGTCCACAGACCGAGCCCCACCCCCTTCTTCTCCGGCTTGGTCGTGAAGAACGGCTCGAAGATGCGCGACAGGTGCTCCGGCCTGATGCCGATACCCGCGTCCTTCACCCGTGCGATCACACGGTCATTCTGGTGGGCCGTCTCCACGATGATCGTTCCCCCGCCGAACGGCATCGCCTCGACGGCGTTCACGATGATGTTGAAGATCGCCTGGTGGACGCGGGTGGCCGAGCCCATCACCGGCGGCACCACGCCATAGCGCTCCTCGAACGTGATCTGCTTCTCCGCGGCCCGCCGGCGGCACAGAAGAATCGCCTCGTGGAGCAGGACATTGACGCTGAAAGGCGCGCGTCCCGGCTTGCTCAGGGCATATCCGGCAAGATGGCGGAGCGTCTCGCTCAGGCGATCCATGTTGATCTTGAGCGCCGCGACCCGCGACCGCGCCTCGTCCGCCAGGCCGCCATCGGCGGCGAGGGCGGCGATGCCGGACTCCACGGACTGCAGGGGCTCCTTCATCTGGTGAGCGGCGATCTCCAGGTAGGCACCCAGGGACCGGAACGTCTCGCTGGCCATGATGTGGTCCTGGCTGAACCTGAGCTCCTCCTGCAGATCGATGCAGCGCCGCACGTTCTCGAGCTCGCAGCGACGGTAGGAGAGAATCACGCCGAACGCATAACAGGCTCCGGCGATCGCCGGCGCGACGGCGAGCCTCAGGGGGAGACCCGAGGATAGAAACCACGTGGCCAGCCCGAGCGCCGCGCCTGTGGCGGCGCCGATCAGCGCCTGGAGGGAGATCCAGGGCGATTGGGGTTGGGGGATCATGGACGAGCCTCAGCTTTCCCCGGGTGTGCGCGTGCCGGCGGCGTCCCGTGCGGCGTTGATCTCGCTCATCCGCGCGCCGTTCTTGTTCGGCCCGGGAGGCGCATCATAGACCAGGTCCCGGACCACATGGCCCCCCACGATGTGCTCCTCGAGGATCCTGCGGGCCTTGTCGAGGGTGACCTTGCCGTACCAGACATTGTCCGGATAGACGACCACCATCGGACCGTTACCGCACTGGTTGAAGCACCCCGCCTTGTTGACGCGCACGGACTTCTTGAGGCCACGCGCCGCCACGCCCTCCTTCAGCAGGCGGTGCACGTCCGCGGACCCGTCGAACGGGCAGAACTCCCCGTGGGTGCAGACGAAGACGTGACGCACGTACTGACCCATGGGACGCGTTCTCCAACCGATCCGGAACGTATCATAACGCGCGACGCGGAAACAATGCGCCGTTTCGTCCGCGGTGCGGGATAGACTGTGGACGCGTCCGGCCGGCGGCGCCGGGATTCGAAACGCCGGCTGTTCTGAGGTGACGGGTGGCATCGCGCGACAACGCGATCCGGTATCTGATTTCGGGCGGGAAGGTCGCGGTGTTTCCGCTGCCCGACCTCGTGTTTTTCCCGCACGCCTCGCTCCCGCTCCACATCTTCGAGCCGCGCTACAGGACGATGATCGAGGACGCTCTGCGCGCGGAGCGTCTCATCGCCATGGGACTCCTCAAGCCCGGCTGGGAGCGCGACTACCACGGCCATCCGGAGATCGATCCGCTGGGCTGCGCCGGTTTCATCGAGGACGAGGTGCGGCTTCCCGACGGGAGGTTCAATATCCGGCTCCGGGGCCTCGCCCGCGTCGAGTTTCTCGCGTTCGTCCAGGAAGGCCCTTACAGGGTCGCGCGGGTCCGGGTGCTCGAGGATCGGAACGACCAGGACGGGCCCCTGGTGGAGGAGGACAAGAGGCGTCTCCTGGCGGTGTGCGCCGGGTTGTTGCAGGAGTTTTCAGGTCGCGAGTCGCAGGCGTTCGCCGTCGACGGCGGTCTTCCGTTCGCCGCCGCCGTCAACACGCTCTGCCAGAGCCTGGCGATGGAGACACCGGACAAGCTGGCGCTGCTCCGTCTGGACGACGTGCGTGAGCGCTGCCGGGACCTGGTCGGGATTCTCGAGCGCCGCTGGCGCGATGTCGCCCTGCGGCAGGCCGACCGCCAGGATCCCTCCGGCCGGGATGTCCACTGAACGTCCGCGCCGGTCGTGGCCGCACGAGGGTCCGCTCCGCAGGGCGCGTCGTGATCAGGGCGCGGCGATCCCTCTCAGCCCCGCGATCCTCTCCACCACCTCGCCGATCTTGTTGTTCGGGGTCGACGCTCCAGCCGTCAAACCGAGGGTCACCTGCCCGTCGGGGAGCCAGCCGCGCGTGATCGTCTCTGTCGCGTTGCGGTACGGCTTGTGGCGGATGGTCTCCGAATCGAGGATGCAGGCGGCATCTTCGATGTGATAGGCGGGAACGCTGCGCGCGGCAAGCTCGGCCAGGTGGCTCGTGTTGCTGCTGTTGTACCCTCCAATCACGATCATGAGGTCCGGCTTGACGCTGATCAGGTCCAGGACAGAGTCCTGGCGATCCTGTGTCGCGCTGCAGATCGTGTCGAAGGCGCGGAACCGCTCGGCGAGATCGGCCTCACCGTGGCGGTCCACCAGGGCACGGCGGATCATGTCCTGGATCTCCAGCGATTCCGAAGACAGCATCGTCGTCTGGTTGGCGAGCCCGATCCGTCCGAGATGCTCCTCCGGGTCGAACCCCTGAGAACAGGCGGCGGCGAATCGCCTCAGGAACGCCGCTCGATCACCACCCGTGCGGATATAATCGCAGACCACCTGCGCTTCCTGCCGATCCCGCACCACCAGATAGCGGCCGTCCCTGTACTGGCTGGTGCGCGATGCGGTGGCCCTGGTCTCCTCGTGCGCGTATTTCCCATGAATCAGGGCCGTGAAACCGGTCGAAGAGAACCGGTCGACGTTCTTCCAGACATTCAGGACCGAGCCGCACGTGGTGTCCACCAGGACGCACCCGCTCGATCGGAGGCGCTCCATCTCCTGCACGGTGACGCCGAAGGCCGGCAGGATGACGACGTCACCCGGGAGGACCGCGCCGAGACCGGGACCTGCGCCGTCGGCATCCCTCAGAAACCGGATGCCCATCTCCTTCAGCCGGGCGTTGACGTGCGGGTTGTGGATGATCTCCCCGACGAGATAGATGGTCTTATCGGGAAACTTCCTGCGCGTCTCGTAGGCATACTCGACGGCGCGGTCGACTCCGTAGCAGAAGCCGAACTCGCGGGCTAGCAGGAAGGTCAAGGGCCCCGTCTCGAGACGATACCCGGAGGTCTTGAGCCTCTCGACGATCCCGCTGTGGTAGTCGGCCCGCAGCGCCGGCTTGATCTCGTCGCGAAGACCGAAACCCCGTTGGTGATAAGCCGACTCGGTCATCCGACCTGCCGTTCCTGCGCCGGGGCGGTCATGCCGGTCATTTTACACGACCCCGGGATCGCTCACGGGTCGATGACCCGCTCAGGCAGCGAGGCGATGTTCATGCTCTGCCCGCGCAGGAAATTGATCAACGTGATATCGAAAGCGCGGGCCGTCTCGATCGCCAGGGTCGTCGGCCCCGAGACGGCGCAGACGATCGGGATGCCCGCGACCGCGGCCTTCTGCAGGATCTCGAACGAAGTCCGACCGGAAACGAGCAGGATGGCGTCCTCGGTCTTGACGCCGTCGAGGGCGGCCCTCCCCACGACCTTGTCGACGGCGTTGTGCCGGCCGACGTCCTCGCGGCAGACGCGCAGCCGTCCATCCGCGTCGAACAGCCCGGACGCATGCAGCGCCCCTGTGCGGCCGAAGCTCTCCTGGGCGCGCAGCATACGGTCCGGCAGCGACAGGAGGATCTGACGACGCACCCGCAGGCCGGATCGCGAAGGGCTCGCCCGGGTCGCGAGGGCCTCGATGGACGCCCTGCCGCACAGGCCGCAAGCGGCGCTCGCCATCAGGTTCCGTCGCAGCCTGTCGTGGTCGAAATCGACGCCGGGAGCCAGGGAGACCTCCACCACGTTCAACTCTCCGTTCTCCTCCGACCGGCACTGCCGGATCGTTCCGATCGACTCCGCCGACTTCACCACCCCTTCGGTCACGCAGAAGCCGGTGGCCAGCTCGACATCGTGTCCGGGGGTTCTCATGATGACCGCGAGGCTCTCTCCCTGGACGCGGATCTCCAGCGGCTCCTCGACGACCACCCAGTCGGAGAGCTCAGTCGTCTCCCCTTCCTGGACCCTCCACAGGGTGCGTGTTTCGACCGGTTGGCGGGGCATGACGGTCCATTGTAGCGGAACCGCGCCGGGGGAAAGGGCTCCACCCGGCCGGAGCCGGGGACCACCGGGCGCTGCGCCGCCGCCGCGGCGGCTCGCCCCGGGCCCACTTTGGTCTTGACACCGGCGGGTGCTTCTGCAAAGGTATCCCGTCTTTTCCGACAGATTCATCGAAAGGGCGACCGGGCGGAGACTGCGCGGGTGGCCCTCTGCGCGAGGGAGCGATGCGAGGTCTGAGGATCATCGGGCGAGGGATGCTGCTGTGGATGGCGGCCGTGGCTGTTCACGGCCCGGCCTGGGCGCAGAACCGGGACAAGGCCTGGGAAGTGGTGCCCCAGGTCGGCTATGTCCATTTCGGCACGCCGAACCTGGGTGACGGGACGACGACCAGAATCTTTCCCGCGCCCACCAACGAGCGGGACGTCCGCGTGGTGACCTCGAAGATCGACAACAGCCCGTCCTTCGCCTTCCGCTTCGGCTATCACTTCACCAGGAAACAGATGATCGAGTTCGGCTTCAGCGGAACATCGACCACGGGCACCATTCTGATGCACAAGACTGTTTATGACATCACCACGCCCCCCCCGCCCCCTCCGCCCGTGAAGAGCGACGTCCACAAGAGCGAACAGGTGAGTATCGATCTGTTCAGCGGGCGCTTCGGCTATGTGTACAACTTCTTCATGCAGCATCGGGGCAAGATCGTCGGCTTCGTCGGTGCCGGCGTGGGCATCATCAACTCCAGCACCTTCGGCCAGACGGCCGATCCCGACCTGCAGAACGTGCTCGATATCCTCGTGGGCGACGAGAACGATTTCCTGTACGACTACGGGGCGGGGATCCGCTTCTTCGGCAGCGAGAAGGTCGGCTTTCGGATCGACGTCCGCAGGACCCACTACGACACCTCGACACGGGGCGGCCAGGACCTGACCGAAGCCACGGTCGGCCTGAGCCTGGTACTCGGCGGTACCTAGCCCCCCGCCCCCGCCCGTTTCCCGGGTATGACTCGGACATGCTAGTCTGCCAGCGAGTCCGGCAGGGCCTCGTCAATCTCGTTGATGAGCACGACGTTGTCGGAGAGGCACAGGATGGCGAGGAAGGACGTGACCAGATTCATCGCCAGGGCGACCAGCGCCAGACCGCCGTGGATCCAGCCGGGAATGACCCTGGTATGGGCTCCACCCCCGATGATGAACGCCGCCATGGTGACCAGCGGCGTGAACGTCAGCCACGGGAACAGACGCGCCTTGAATCTCCGGGTCCGATCGACCAGGGAGACGGCGAGACCGTGCTCGCGCACGACCTTCTTGATGCGGCTGCCGGTCCCGACGAAATAGAACAGGGTCATCGTCTGGGTGAACAGGATGACGACCATCCCGAAGAGCGCCAGGCGGATATGGGCGGCGGCGCCGAACGATCCGGCCGCGACTCGAAACCCTTCGTACGTGATCCAGGCGAGAAGGATCACGCTGGCGACGGACAGAAACCCCAGGATGCGGGCGACCGGCACGTCATGCAGCACGGATCGCCTCAGGCGGCCCAGGCCGGAAGAAGGCGCTTCAAGAACGCATCGAGGCCGAGGACCCGGCCGGCCGCGGTCGCCAGGATGGTGACGAGCAGCAGGATGAAGACCACCGGTTGTTCGACGCTCAGCACGGGCGCGCCGCTCGCGAACAGAAAATTGAGGCACAGGAAGATCCCGCCGATCGCGGCCAGGCGGGTCGCGCAGCCCAGGAGGAGAGCCGACCCGACGAGAATTTCCCCGTACAGGATGAGGTGCGCGAACAGACCCGCATGCGGGATCACCACCCTGGACAGGAACGGTCTGTAGAAAATGTAAGCCGAACCGTCGGCCCATTTGGTCAGCGTCTCGTGGAGCGAGGCCCCTCCGAAGCCACCATTGAACTTCTCCATCCCATACTTCAGGAAGAAGTAGCCCGCATACAGTCGCGCCGGCACGCCCGCCAGCGGCGAGCTGTAGTCTTCGATCCTTCCCCTGAGAATGCCCATGCTCGCACCTCCCGGCTACGGGAAGCGGGAATCCTAGCACGGTGCCGGCGCTGCATCGATGCACCAGGTTTGCGCCGGCCGCCTGTTCCTGGTCCTGCGGGCATGGGAGAATTCTGGCGTTCGGGAGGGGCAGACGGGTGCCCACCCCCGATTCCCCCGCCGTGCGGGCCTTCGGCTCGCACGGCTTTTTCTTTATGGCGCCGGACGGGACGACTCGCGTGTCGTGGCACCCGTCCCCCCGAAGGCGTCGGGGTGGAGCGCCCGGGCCACTTCTTCGATCCCCGCGACCACCCCGGGGCCCGGCTGTTCGATCGACTCTTCCACCGTCATCAATCTGCCCGATAGAAGGGCTGGAACCCTCTCCCAGGCGGCGTCCCGGCGCAATCGATCCAGCAGGCCCCTGTTCTGTGGCGTCGTGAGGATCACCTCGGGGGCTCGAGCGATCGCCGACTCCACGTCGAAAGAGGGCCACGCGGCCGGGGCATCGGCGGTCACGGAGTCGCCCCCTGCCCGCGCCAGCGCGTCCGTCAGGAAGGAGGTGCGCCCGGGCACGACGAGGGGATCGCTCCACACGATGAACAGGAGACGAGGGGGGCGCCGTGCGGCGACACGGGTCCGGACCGCCTCCAGCCGGGCTCGGAGCCCGCGGACGACATCGTCTCCGCGACTTTCCTCCCCGAGCAGGCGGGCGAGATCGTTGATCGCCAGGAGGACCCGCTCGACGTCCGGTGTGTCGATCGTGTAGAGGGGCAGGCCGAGGGTCTCGGCCTGCCTGGCGAGCGCAGGGTCATTGCCGCTGGTCGTGCCGATCAGCAGGTCCGGCTGCAGGGCGCGAATCGTCTCGAGACTCGGGTTCAACAGGCCGCCGACGCGGACGATGGAGGTCGTGCCCGGCGGCAGCACGCAGTAATCGCTCACGCCAACCAGCCGCTCGGAAGCGCCGAGCGCCAGGAGGGAGGCGGTCACGCTCGGCGCGAGTGACACAATCCTGTGCGGAGATTTCGGGACGGCGACGAGCCGCCCCAGCCCGTCCCGCACCATGTCGGTCCGCGCCGGTCCAGGCTGCGACCCGCACGCCTGGCCGACACAGACGAGAAGCGCCACGCCGAGAAGGGGAGCGCGCCCCAGGCGAGCGCGACACGGGTCGTAGGTCCTGTTCACCTCAAGGGCGCCCCGCGATGAATACGTCGTCGAGGCACTCTAGGGCCCACCCCCGCCGCTGTCAACCCTGCTCCCCTCCGGTTGACCAATGGGGTGGACCGCATAAGTGCTTGAAGTCAGGAGGGTTCGGCGAGGCGGACCGACTTCCCATCCCCACTCCGGCAGCCCATTCCCCGACACACTGAGGCGTCGTCCTTTCACGGGGATGGATCGCCCTGCGGGTGCGATCGATGCGGCGGGCGGGGGCGACGCCTGCCTTGAATTGCCCCCCTGGGGACCTTAAGTTTGCGCAGCACTTGAGTTTTTGACGTTCCCCGCCGGTCTCCGGCAGGGGAGCCGGGTTCGAATGGATTTCATCAACGATGCACTGGCGACCCTTCGATCGACGCCGCCCTGGGGATGGGCCTGCGGCATCCTCTGCGGGCTGGTCGTCGCCTGGTTGCTGGGACGGGTGGCGGGCCGGCGCGGCCGTTCCATACGCCGGCCGCTTCGTCCCGACGGGGACGTCTCGGGCCTGCGCGACCTGAAGGCGAGCGTCGCCCGCCTCGAGGCCGAGAACACCGCGCTGTCGAATTTCTTCCTCCTGCTGCCCGATTTCACCAAGGAGATCAACTCGCGCATGGAGCGGCGTGCCATCGCGCCGTTGCTGGTGAAGATTACCGAGCGGCTGTTCGCGCCGACCCAGGTGCTGCTGTTCCTGCTCGACGATCGGGTCAACACCCTGATCCTGGTGCAGCAGCGGGGGCTTGCCGAGGACGTCAAGATCGGATTCCAGGTCAAGATGGGCGAGGGACGGATCGGCTGGATCGCGGAGCACAAGGTTCCAATGGATACCAACGACTTCATCCGGGAGATGCGCCAGTCGGGCGTCAGCCTGGAGGTCCCGGCTCATTTCCGGTTCAAGACCGAATTGTGCGCGCCCATGGTGCACGAGGGTCGTGTGCTCGGCGTGATCAGCGTCGGCGGCATCACGCGCCACTACAAGTACGAGAAGACCATGCTCAACCTGATCGCCGACCTCGGCAGCATCGCCCTTCATAACAATCTTCTGTTCTCGCAGATCCAGGAGATGGCGAATTCCGACGGTCTCACCAAGCTCTACAACAAGCGGTTCTTCATGAACCGGCTGTCGGAGGAAATCCTGAAGGCGGAGAAGGGCCACTACCCGGTGTCGCTGTTCATCTTCGACCTCGATCACTTCAAGCATTACAACGACACGCAGGGTCACCAGGCGGGTGACGAGGTGCTGAAGATCACCGGGCAGATCCTGCGTGACATGGTGCGGCCGGATGACACCCCGGCCCGCTATGGCGGCGAGGAGTTCATCGTGCTCCTGCCGCAAACACCCAAGGACGGCGCCATGGTCGCCTCCGAGCGCGTCCGGGTGAAAGTCGCCTCCCATCCGTACGCCAACCGCGAGAGCCAGCCCCTGAAGACCGTCTCCCTCAGCGGAGGCGTGGCGACGTTCCCCGACGACGGCCGGACCGGCTCCGAACTGATCGCCTCGGCCGACGCGGCCCTCTACCGGGCGAAGCAGGAGGGGCGAAACCGCGTCCTTCGTGCCGAGACCAAGTACTTCTCGGACGGCAACGAAGACGTCTATTACGGCACCAACAACGGCTGAGGCGATCCGGACGAGCATGCAGAGCCGTCGCAAGAAATTGATGAAGGACCTGAAGCAGAAAGGGGAGCTCCGCGGCGCGGGAACCGCCGGGGGCCTCACGGATCTGCTGTACGACGAGCTCACGGACCTGCCGACGGTCCCTCTTCTCCTGGGGCGTATCCGGCGCATGCTCAGGGAGTCGCGGCAGCTCGGTCTGCTGTCGATCAGCGTGCTGCAGAACGAGCGCGGCGAGCAGACCCTGGGATGGCAGGGCTACGAGTCGCTGGTGCGCAGCGTCGCGTCCTTCCTGCTCGAGGTCAAGAAGATCGCTCTCAGGCGCGACGACTACGTGTCCGAGGTGATGATCAGCGGCAACGCCTTCGTCATCCTGCTCTCCCCGCCGAGAGGTCAGCAGGGCCTGGTCTACCCGGACATCGACAAGGTGCGCCGGCGCGTCGCCGTCAAGCTCGAGCGGTTCGTCCGCGACCGTCTTCCGGCCGACGTGCAGGAGACTTTCGGACTGTATGTCGGTTGCACCGTGCTGTCCCAGAACGCCACGGTCCGATTCGAGCGGCTGGTCTATTCGGCGCTCGAGCAGGCCTTTACCGACTCCCTGCAGCAGCGCAAGAAGGAACAGCGCGAGGCGGCGCTGAAGCTGAAGACGATCCTTAGAACCGGGTCAGTCCAGACCGTCTACCAGCCGGTGATCGATGTCCTGGAGAAGCGCGTCGTGGGGTACGAGGCGCTGACACGCGTGCCGCCGGACAGTTTTCCGGGGCCCGACCAGCTGTTCAAGGCCGCCTACGACAACGATTCTGTGTGGACTCTCGAGAGGCTGTGCCGTGACCGCGCCATCCGTGGAGCGCGAGGGCTGCCGGAGGACGAGCTGTTGTTCCTGAACATGGAGCCCGACTCGATCCACGACCCGGCTCTGCGGTCCGAGACGACCTTCGCGCTGTTGCGCGACATGGATTTGAAACCGGCCCAGATCGTCCTGGAGATGACCGAGCATTCGGCGGTGCGCGATTTCACGGCGCTGCGTCAGCTGCTCAGTTACCTTCAATTCCACGGGTTCCGACTGGCGGTCGACGACGTGGGTTCAGGGTACTCGGGGCTCAAATCGATCGCTGAGATCAAGCCCGACTTCATCAAGATCGACATGGCGCTCATCCGCGACATCGACCAGCACCCGATCAAGCAGGACTTGACCGGCACGATCGCCCGCTTCTCCACCAGCTCCGGTATCACGCTGATCGCCGAAGGCGTGGAGACCGTCGAGGAGCTGCGCTGCCTGCAGACGATCGGGGTGCGTTTCGCGCAGGGCTATCTCTTCGCCCGCCCCGGGCCGCCGTTTCCCCGGGCCGATCTCAGCTCCCTGGACGATTGAGCCGCCCGCACGCGCCCGATCGGGTGAGCCGCGCGGCGGGTCGGGAAAAAAGGGAGAGCCGCCTCATGAGGACCGAAGCGGCTCTTTTTGGGGGTGAGCTGTGTGGTTCGCCTTACGTATCTCAGCCCTCGCGGGCTGGTAGGAGAAAGGCTCCGGCGCTAGACCGCTTTGTGTGACGACTGCGCCTGGCTCCAGGCGCCCATGATCTGGAAAGTCTTGGCGGTCTCCACCTCGACCCACCGGTGGTAGACCTTCCGGCGATTCGGATCGATCTGATATGAAACGTTCGCGAAATCAAAATTGATCATGCCGTTCTGGATCGTGCTGGCCTGCCGCTTGCCGGAGCGCGCTTTCTTCTTCATCCGAGAATTCCTCCCGAAGGTTGTCCATTACTTAAGCAAGATTCTTGCCAGGAACTCAGCGGCGGCCCGATTGTTTGGCTCGCCGTAGCGAGCGCAGAAGTTGTTATACGTCAATCACTTCACGCAAGCAGCCCGGAGGATGACAGGTCGAAGTAGGCTGCGTCAGGTCCATGAGGGCCCACGACTCCGTCACTCTGGCGTGGCTCGTGATTGACTAAAATACGTCAAAGTGACAGGATTTCCCCGGGAGGAAGCGAGGCGGATGTCCGTCGACGGCAAGCAGATCCTTCTGATCGACCCGGTGCCGAGGTTCGATGTCGAGCTCGTGCTGCGCGGCCTCGGGCTCGAGGTCCGATCGGTGACCAGCGCCGCGTCGGCGCTCGAGCTCTCCGCGCGAGAGGAGTTCGACATGGCCCTGGTCGATGTCGGCCTCGCGGGCGAGGGCTCCGAGGGTCTCGTCGCGCAACTCAGGGCAAAAGACGCCGTCCCGTCGATCGTGATCCTGACCGCCGAGGAGTCCGTGCGTCTCGCCATCCGCGGCCTCGAACAGGGTGCGGACGATTATCTGGTCCGCCCCCTCGACCGCGCGGAGGTCATGGCGCGAGTGCGGAGGATCCTGGAACGACAGCATGCGGACGACCGCGCGCTTCTGTTCCAGAGGGAGCTGAGCCGCAAGTACCTGGTCGGGAATCTCGTCAGCCGATCGGAAGGCATGAGACGAGTCCGCGACCAGATACTCCAGGTCGCCGCGGCGCGCAGCAATGTCCTGATCCTGGGCGAGAGCGGTGTGGGCAAGGAGCTCGTCGCGAAGGCGATCCACTACAACTCCGCGCGACGCGAGGCTCCGTTCATCGCCATCAACTGCGCCGCGATTCCCGTGAGTCTGATCGAGAGCGAGCTCTTCGGTCACGAGCGCGGCGCGTTCACGGGCGCGGTGGTCCGACAGAAGGGGAAGTTCGAGCTGGCCGAAGGGGGCACGATCTTCCTGGACGAGGTCGGGGAGATGGACCTGCGCACCCAGGCGAAGCTCCTGCGCGCGCTGGAACAGCGCGAGTTCATGCGGGTGGGGGGTGGCCGCGAGGTGAAGGTGGACGTGCGCGTCCTGGCGGCGACGAACAGCCACCTGGAGGACCTGCTTCGCAAGGGACGCCTTCGCGACGATCTCTACTTCAGGCTCAAGGTCATCACCATCCCGGTGCCACCGCTCCGCGAGCGACTGGAGGACATACCGGAGCTGGCGCGCACCCTGCTGGAGCAGATTTGCCGCGACAACGGACTGCGGCCGCGCCGCCTGACGGCCCGCGCCATCCTGACCCTGCAGCGCTATTCCTGGCCGGGCAACGTGCGCGAGCTCAAGAATGTGCTGGAGAGCACCGCGATCACCCGGGTGGGGGACATCATCCGCGCCACCGACCTGCCGGCGGCGATCCCCGGTCGCCAGAGACCCGGCCTGCCACGGGCCCGACCGCGCACCGGGGCGACGATGCGGGAAATGGAGCGCGAGCTCATCCGGCGCACCCTGACGCGTCACGAGGGCAACCGGACGCGGGCGGCGCGGACGCTGCACATCGGCGTGCGGACGCTGCAGCGCAAGATCAAGCACTACGACATCCGGATCGCCGCCGTCCCCGGACGACGTCCCGCGATCGTCAAACCCTGACCACCACGCCCAGGCCATCGTCGTCGAGGACCGGCAGGATCTCGCCGCCCTCGATGCGGACCCCGCCGCGCGCCACGTCGTCCGCGATGTCGAGATGTCCGTCGAGGTCGGCGCGCTCCACGCCGGTCGCCGACAGCGCGAAGTGAAGAGCGGCGGCGATGCCGATCCGCGACTCGTCCATGCACCCGATCATCGCGCCGATCCCGGCGCGGCCGCACAGACGGTCGATCGCGAACGCTTCGCCGATGCCGCCCGATTTCATCAGTTTGATGTTGACCAGGTCGGAGGCGCGCGCCTCGACCAGGCGTCCCGCGTCGGCGGCGTCCAGAACCGACTCGTCCGCCATGATCGGCAGATCGAACTCGTCGGTCAGACGACGCATCGCCCCGAGATCGCCGGCGGCGGTCGGCTGCTCGAGCAGTTCGAGATCCCCGTCCCGCAGAGAGCCGAGGAACCGCCGCGCGGACTCCTCGCCGTACCCCTGGTTGCCGTCGGCGCGCAGCAGGATGCCGGGGCCCAGGGCGCCACGCAGCAGGCGGATCGTCTCGAGATCGCTCTCGCGGTCGTCGCCCACCTTGATCTTGAGGATTCGGAACCCCGCGGCCACGTGCCGCCGCGCCCGTTCCAGGGTCGCGAGCGGCTCGTCGATACCCAGTGTCACGCTGGTGACCAGACGCTGACGTCTCATCCCCAGGAGACGTGCCAGCGGGAGACGCTCGCGTCGCCCCGCGAGATCGTACAGCGCCATCTCGGCGGCGGCCCGCGCGGCCGGCTGACGCGGCGCCGCTTCCCGGGCCCGGCGCGCGAATCCCGCGGGATCCGCGGCGTCCGAGGCGCGCAGCAGCGGTATCAGCTGGTCTTCGAGGGCCTCGAGGGACATCGCCGCGGTCTCGCCGGTCACCTCCTCCGCGGGAGCGGAGCAGCCGAAGCCGCTGCGGCCGTCCGAGGTGTCGACCTTCAGGATGATGTTCTCGGCGGTCGTATACGTGTGTCCGGCGATGCGATACCCTTCGGTGAGCCGGAACGCGATCGGGATCGCCTCGACGCTGATGACCCGGCTCATCCCGACAGACGGGGGAAACGGCGCCGGAGCTCCTCGACGATCGGCTTCACGCCGTCGAGCAGGGGATCACAGCAGGGAATACCGTGGCGCTCGCGGAGCGAGAGCGCGTGCGAGCGGACCTCATCGGGCTCCATTCCTTCGTGGTTCAGCGCGATCGCCACGACCGGCCGGCCGCCCACTAGACGGACGATCTCCATCTCCTTCTCCGGTCCGGCCAGCGGGAAGTCGGGGAAGCCGTCGTAGTGCGTCCGGCGCGGAGCGTGCTGCAGCACGACACCGTCCGGACGGGCACCCGCCAGAATCTCGAATCCCCCGGGATAGGCGGGGTGGGTCAGACAGCCCTGACCTTCCACGATGATCACATCGGGTCGCTCCTCCCGGAAGGCGCGCAGGACCTGGTGCTCGATCTCGCCCGAGACGAAGTCGTTGACCAGGCTGTCCATGATCAAGCCATAGCGGACGCCCTGCATCCACGAGGTCTGCCCGGTGCCCACGAGCACGGCGCGATGGCCGGCCGCGTTCAGCTCCTGGGTGAGGCGGACCGCGGTCGTTCTCTTGCCGACGCCGGAGTCCGTTCCCAGCACCGCCAGGCGGAGCGAGGTCACTTCGAGAATACGGCCGGTGAAGGCGTGCATCGCCTCGCGCGGCGGCGTGCGGCGGACGTCGCGTATACGGGCGCCGCTCCTTTTCGCCAGCGGCCGGAACTCGGGATCGTCCCCCAGGATCTCGTGCAGACCCGAATCGACGTTGATCCCCTGCGAGAGCGCCTGGGCGATCGACGGCCGGAGCTCGGCCGGAAGGATGCCGCCGTGCGTGGCGACGCCCACCACGAGGTAATCGGGCCGCCGGCCGGCCGCGCGGATCCCCTCCTCCAGGTCCGGCACGATCGGAATACCGGCCGGTCTTCCGTCCAGGACCTCTCCGGCGTCCCGTCCGGCCAGGCGGCCGTCGATGACGGCCACCACCCGGTAGCGCTCCGTGTGACGGACCAGGCCGTGCGCGGTCTTGCCCTCGGATGTGCCGAAGGCTCCTTCGCACAGCACGACGGCGCTTCCCTCGGGGAACGAGAGTTTCATGATGCGCCGGACTGTAGCACAGATGAAAGGCGCGCCGTGACGCGTCCTTGACGGACTTTCGAGGCATGCCCTAAGATGCCGCCATGGTCACGGGCTTCAACACCGACGTGCAGCATGCCGGCAAGACCTATCACGTCCAGACGGAAGACAAGGGGCTGCAGAACCCAATCATCGAGACGCTGATCTACGTCGGCGGGGAGATCCTGGCCGCGCGCCGCACGTCCTACGCCGATCTCCTGTCGAAGGGAGTGAGCGAGAAGGACATTGCCGAGCGCATCGAGACGCAGCACAACCGCATGATCCTCGACGTCCGGGAAGGGCGCTACACCGGCGGACCGATCCGTCCGTTCGGAGAGGGCATCATCTCCAGCAAGAGCTTCGACGAGGTGGTCCTGGACTGGCTGCGCTCCCAGGCCGCGACGGAGCGCATCGGCCTGCAGATGATCGGCTCGGACGGCTTCGTGGAGGGCGGTACGGCGCACCTCAGTCTCCTCGTCAGCCGCACCTCGACCGGCAAGGGTCTCGCCGGAGCGAAGGTGAAGGTGCGGCTGATCAGCACCGTCGACAAGCCCAGGACGCTGGTCGAAGGCAAGACCGACGATGAGGGCAAGGTGGCGCTGACCTGCGAGCTTCCGCTCCTGGAGGAGGGCACCGCCGCGCTGATCATCCAGGCCTCCATCGGGAAGGAGAGCGGGGAGATCAAGCAACTGATCAAGAAACCGGCGCGCAAGGCCGCGAGCTGAGCGGAGACTGGAACGTGACCATTGTCTGCAACGGCGAACGTCTGGAAGCCCTGGCGGGTGCGACGGTGTCGTCCCTTCTCGAGACACTGGGAATCGCGTCCGGTCGTGTGGCGGTCGAGGTGAACAGCCGGATCGTCCGCCGTGACGAGTTTCCGCGTCTCGCGCTGCGCGACAACGACCGCGTCGAGCTGGTCCACCTGGTCGGGGGCGGGTGATGAAGACCGAGTCGCTGACCATCGGCGGACGCAGCTACTCCTCCCGGTTGATCGTCGGCACGGGCAAGTACCCCGACCTGGACATCATGCGTCTGTCCATCGACGCATCGGGCGCGGCGCTGGTGACGGTCGCGGTGCGGAGGATCGATCTGTCGCAACGCGGGGGCGGCCGCAGTCTGCTGGACTACATCGACACCTCCAGGGTGGCGCTCCTGCCCAACACCGCGGGCTGCACCACCGCGGACGAGGCGGTGCGTGTCGCGCGACTGGGACGCGAGGCGGGTCTCTCGGACCTCGTCAAGCTCGAGGTGATCGGTGACGAGAGGACTCTGTTCCCCGATAACGAAGGGCTGCTTCAGGCGACCCGGGTGCTGGTGAAGGAGGGGTTCACCGTCCTGCCCTACACCAACGACGACCTGGTCGTGGCCAAGCGGCTGCGTGACGCCGGCGCGGCCGCGGTCATGCCGTTGGCCGCGCCGATCGGCTCCGGGCTCGGGATCCAGAATGCCGTGAGCTTGAGACTGCTCCTGGAGGAGATTCGCGACCTGCCCGTCATCGTCGATGCGGGGGTCGGAACCGCGTCGGACGCCGCCATGGTGATGGAGATCGGCGCCGACGGCGTCCTGATGAACACCGGCATCGCGGGGGCGGGTGAGCCGATCAAGATGGCCCGATCGATGCGACTGGCGGTGGAGGCGGGGCGTCTCGCTTACGAGTCCGGACGCATCCCGAAGAAGCTCTACGCCACCGCGAGCAGCCCGATGGAGCGCCTCGTCCGCGACGATTCCTAGGGCCAGCTCCGCTCATCGACGGCGCTCCCGAACGGCCGCCCGGGCCTCCTTCTCCTGATCTTTCTCTTTGATCGCCTGGCGCTTGTCCCAGAGCTTCTTTCCCTTCGCCAGCGCGATCTCGACCTTGACCCGGCCTCCGGACAGATAGAGGCGGAGCGGAACGAGCGTCTGCCCGCCGCTTCTTGTTTTCTGCGAGAGCTTCAGAATTTCCTGCCGATGCAGGAGGAGCTTGCGGGGGCGGAGGGGATCGTGGTTGGCGTAGCCACCGTGCGAATACGGCGAGATGTGACAGTTGTGCAGGAAGACCTCGCGTCCGTCGACGCGCGCGAAGGCGTCCTTGAGATTGGCCTTGCCCTCGCGCAGGGACTTGACTTCGGTCCCGAGCAGCGCGATGCCGGCCTCGCGACGCTCGCCGATGAAATAGTTGTGGAACGCCTGGCGGTTGGTCGCCAGGACGCGTTGTCCGGGGTCCTTCGCCTTGGGGCTCATTCCTCGGAATCCATCCGGTCGCGCAGCAGCTCGCGGTACAGGTCGCGGCGCGACCGTCCGGTCTCACGCGCCACCCGGCGGAGCGCCTCCTTGCGGTCGATTCCTGCGGCGATGAGACGCTGGACCTTGCGAGCCGCGGTCTCCGTCATGCCGCTCCCCGCGACCGGCGTGCTTCCGCCCCCCGGGGTCGCATCGCCCCGGGGACCCGAGACGAGGAAGGCGATTTCGCCCCTGAGGCGTCGGCCCGCCAAGCCGGCGCGTACGGCGCTCAAGGCGCCTGCCTGGAATTCCTCGTGCAGCTTGGTCATCTCCCTGCCGAGGACCACCTCACGGTCGCCGAGGATCTCCAGAAGGTCCTCGAGCGTCGCCATCACCCGTTGCGGCGACTCGAAGAAAACGAGAGGGCGGGGCTCCGATCGCAACGCTTCGAGGGCACGCCGCCGCTCTCCCCGGCGATGGGGTGGGAAGCCGATGAACGTGAACGCGCCGATCTCGCGACCGGCGACCGACACGAGCGTCGTGACGGCGGACGGCCCGGGAATCGGTGTGACCAGGTGCCCGGCCCGGCGGGCGGCGCCGACCAGGAGCGCGCCCGGGTCCGAGATGCCGGGGGTGCCGCCGTCGGTCGCCAGGGCGATCCGGCCGCCGCGCGCCAGCAGGCCGAGCAGCTCCGGCAGGCGGCGCGCTTCATTGAACTTGTGATAGCTGAGCATCCTCCGGACGAGGCCGTGACGGGAGAGAATCGTCCTGGTGCGGCGCGTGTCTTCGCACGCCACGCATTCGCTCGCCGCGAACGCGCTCACGGCGCGCGGTGACAGATCCTCCAGGTTGCCGATCGGCGTTCCGATCACGTACAGCGTGCCGCGCGGTTCGGCGCTCCGGCTCACGGTGAGGCTCCCGGACCCGTCAACGGCCCCAGTCGCGTGGGTAGCGGAAGTCGATTCCGACCGTCCTCGGCGAGATCTTGGCGATGAGCGGAAGGCGTCTCTTGAACTGCGACGAAGCGATGAGCCGCGTGATACGCGCCAGCATGCGGCGCGGAAATCCCGCGGCGATCGCCTCCCGATGATCGACCCGGCGGTCCACCAGGAGAACGAGAAGACGATCGATGTCGGTGTAGCGGTAGCCGATCTCCTTCTCGTCGGTCTGACCCGCCCAGAGATCCGCGGTCGGCGTCTTCCAGACGATGTCCTCGGGGACGCCGAGGTGGAGCGCCAGCATCCGGATCTGAGTCTTGTACAGGTCGCCCAGTGGGTTGAGGCCGGAGGCCATGTCACCGAAAATCGTTCCGTAACCCAGCAGGAGCTCCGTCTTGTTGCTCGTGCCGACGACGAGGGCCCCGTCGCGGGCCGACAGGTCGTACAGCACCGCCATTCGCTCGCGCGCCATCTTGTTGCCGCGACGAAGCCGCGAGACGCGCCGGTGGCGCGCGAAATAGGCGTCGATCATCGGGGTGATCTCGATGAGGACGCTGCGCGCGCCGAGTCTCCGGCTCACCCGCCGGGCGTCCCGGAGACTCTCGGGGCTCGACATCCGGTGCGGCAGGAGAGCGCACAGGACATTCCTCGGCCCCAGGGCCCGGCAGGCGAGGGCGGCCGCGGCGGAGGAATCGACGCCGCCCGACAGCCCCAGCACTGCCCGCGCGTACCCCGCTTTGCGCGTCTCGCGACGCAGGAAGTCCTGAAGCAGGTCCGCGGCCGCCGGGACGTCGAAGTCCAGCTCGGCAGGCGGATCGAACGAACGCTCCCTCCGCTGCGCCGTCACCCGCAGAGGGTATGCCGCCGCGAGAGGGACTGTCAACGACGTCGACCCGGATGGATCGCGCGCGGGTCGCGGCTTGCGGGTGCCCGGCACGGCCGGTATAATGCGCCCTCCGGCTGGCGTCGCGCCGGGTGGCGACCGAGGCGGAAAGGATATCTGCGGATGATCGCGGCGACACAACTCCGATCCGGCATGGCGATTCTCCACGAGGGCAATCTCTGCCGCGTGCTGAGCGTGCATCACATCACCCCCGGCAACTGGCGCGGGATGGTGCAGACCAAGCTGCGCAATCTCAAGACCGGGAACAGTTTCGAATACCGGTTCCGATCGGAGGACCGGGTCGAGAAGGCGGATCTCGAGGAGCACGAGATGGACTTTCTCTATGCGGCGGGCGATGACTATCACTTCATGAACACCACGACCTATGAACAGGTCGCCATCACGAGGGACGACCTCGGGGACGCCGTGCATTATCTGGTCCCCAACACCAAGGTGATGGTGGAGTTCTACGAGCATCGCCCGGTCGGTGTCGAGCTGCCGGTCACGGTCGACCTGCGCGTCGTGGAGACCGCACCGGGGATGAAGGGAGCCACCGCCTCCAACAGCGGCAAGCCCGCCATGCTCGAGACCGGGCTTCAGGTGACGGTGCCCCAGTTCATCGACGTGGGGGAGCTCGTCCGGGTCGACACCGCGGAGGGGAAGTACCTGGAGCGGGCGAAGTAGCCACCGGTGGCCGGCATCGTCCGACTCGCCCGCTTCCGCGACCGGACGCGGGTCTTCTATGCCGTCCTCGAGGACGGCGAGGTGGCCCGCGAGGTCGCGGGCGATCCGTTCGCGGGTGACCCGTTCGGCGCGGTGGAGATCGCCTCCCAGGAGACGCGGGCGACGTCCGGTCTGGAATGGCTACCGCCCTGCCGGCCCTCCAAGATCATCGGTGTGGGTCGCAACTACCGCGACCATGTCGCCGAGATGGGACACACGGCGCCCGCCGAGCCTCTTTTGTTCCTGAAGCCGCCGTCCTCCCTGTTGCCGCACCGCGGCGTCATCCGCCTGCCGTCCGACAGCCAGCGCGTCGATTTCGAGGGGGAGCTCGGTGTGGTGATGGGCCGGGAGGCGCGCCGCGTTTCGGAGGCGCACGCGCTCGACTACGTCCTGGGGTATGCGTGCGTCAACGACGTCACGGCGCGTGACCTGCAGGTGAAGGACGTGCAGTTCACCCGCGCCAAGGGATTCGACTCGTTCTGCCCGTTCGGTCCCTGCATCGCGATCGGCCTCGAGCCGGACGGTCTGGTCGTCGAAACCCTGGTGAACGGGCGGCGCCGGCAGTCGTCGCCGGTGTCGCGGATGATTTTCGGCATACGACGTCTCATCAGCTTTGCGTCCGCGGTCATGACCCTTCTGCCGGGGGATCTGATCGCCACGGGCACGCCCGAGGGAGTGGGCGCCCTGGAACCCGGCGACGAGGTGAGCGTATCCATCGAAGGCATCGGAGTCCTGACCAGCCGCGTGGAGAAAAGCGGGTCACCGGCCGCAGGACACGGGGGAGGGGAATCATGGCCGCGCCATTCATGCTGCTGCTGATCCTGGTGGTCTTCGCTCTGGCGCTCGTCGGCCTCTACAACGGACTGATCGCCCTGCGCAACCAGGTCAAGAACGCCTGGCAGCAGATCGGTGTCCAGCTGAAGCGACGGCACGACCTCATTCCGAATCTCGTCGAGGTGGTGAAAGACTACATGGGCTACGAGCAGGAGACGCTGGACAAGGTCATCCGGGCGCGCGGTCAGGCGATCCAGGCGACCGGTGTGCAGGGAACCGCCGCGGCCGAGGGGGCGCTGACGGGAGCGCTGCGCTCCCTGTTTGCCGTGGTCGAGGCCTATCCCCAGCTCAAGGCGAACGACAACGTCGCGCGTCTGCAGGAGGAGCTGACCTCCACCGAGAACCGCATCGCCTTCGCCCGCCAGTTCTACAACGACATGGTGATGCGCTACAACACGAAGCTCCAGGTGTTCCCCACCAACATCCTCGCTTCGTCCTTCGGGTTCAAGGACGAGGCGTACTTCGAGATTCCCGCCGCCGAGCAGGAACCGGTCAAGGTCGACCTGAGGTAGGGACCGGCATGCCGCGCGCCGCCTGCCCGAGATGCGGCTTCAGCAATCCCGATTCGAGGTCGACCTGCGATCTGTGCGGGTCGGCGCTCCATGGGGCCGGCGCGGACGGTGCGACCGCGCCCTTCGCCGAAAAACGGCGCGATTTTTACAGCGAGCAGGCCTCCAACGTCCGACGCTCGACGATTCTTTTGGCCGGCTTCATCCTCATGACCGCGGCGCTGGCCTGGGTGCTGGGGGAGCTGGGCGGTCTGGGGCCCTTCGGCGTTCTCATCGGGCTCGCGTTCGGCTCGATCGGAGCCCTCTCCGCCTACTATTCGGGGGACCGCATCGTGCTCGCGGCCAGCCACGCCACGGAAGTCGCCGCGGACAAGGAACCGGTGCTCCACAACGTGGTCGAAGAGCTGTGCCTCGCGGCGGGACTGCCGATGCCGCGTCTCCATGTCATCGAGTCGGAAGCGCCCAACGCCTTCGCCACCGGCCGCGACCCGCGGCACGCATCGGTCGCGGTGACGCGCGGGCTGCTGCGCACGATGAGCCGCGAGGAGCTCCAGGGGGTTCTGGCGCACGAGATGAGCCACGTGCGCAATCTGGACGTGCGCTTCGCGACCATGGTCGGCGTTCTGGTCGGGACCGTGGCCCTCTTGTGCGACTGGTTCTGGAGATCGTGGCGATTCCGCCGGGGTGGACGCTCCTCGGGGGGCGCGGGCGCTCTGCTTCTGATCGTGGCGGTCCTGCTCGCGGCTCTCGCTCCTCTTGCCTCGGTGCTGATCCAGATGGCGATCTCGCGCCGTCGCGAGCTGCTGGCCGACGCCTCCGGCGTCGAGCTCACCCGCAACCCGCGCGGTCTGGCATCGGCGCTTCGCAGGATCGCCGCCGACCCCGCCCGGCTCGAGGTGGCCAACCGGGCCACACAGCATCTTTACATCGTGAACCCGCTCAAATCGTCCGCCCTGGATTCGTCGGGGCTGTTCAGCACCCATCCTCCCATCGAGGCCCGCATCCGCATTCTCGAGTCGATGGCGTGAGGGCGGGAGCGCTGGCCTTCGCACTGGCTCTCGGTCTGGCGGGAGCGCACGTCGCTCTCGCGCAGCGGGTGGCCGGGACGAGCGGTTTCCCTCTCGATGACGCCTGGATCCACGCGCGTCTGGCGCGCAATCTCGCCGAAGGGCGGGGATTCAGGTTCAACACGGGGGAGCCGGCGGCCGTCTCCAGCGCCCCGCTCTGGACTCTTCTTCTCGCCGTTCCGGCGGTCCTCGGGATCCCGTTCCCATGGGCATCGTACCTGACCGGTGCCGCCGCGGCGGCGGCCCTGTCGCTCATCGGCTTCAGGCTCGTGGATCGGGCGACCGGTGACCGGCAGGCGGCGCGACTCTGCGGCGCCCTGTTGCTCGGCACGCATCCATTCCCCTGGTCGATCGCCTCCGGGATGGAGCCGGCCCTGGCAGCGGCCCTGGTCCTCGCGACGATTCTCGCCGTGCTCGTGCGCCGCCCCCGTACCGCGCTGCTGCTCGCACTCGTCGCCGGCCTGTCGCGGCCCGAGCTCACCCTCCTGCCGGGATTCGTCGTGCTCGACGCTTTGTGGCGCGGGGACTGGCGCGATGCAGGACGGACCACGCGGTGGATCGCCGCCGGATGCGCGGCGACCGCCGCCCCGTTCCTGTTCGACAGGGTCCTGACCGGCCGGTACATGTTCGCGGCGCTGGCCGCCAAGGTGGGTCGCCACGGCGTCCTGGCGGCTCTCGCGGAGGGGCGGGCCGACTGGATCCCGTCCATCGTGGCCACGAACCTCCCGCTCTATCTTCTCCCGCTGGCGCGGGTCCTGGCCCGGGACAACCTGATCCTTCTCCTCCTGGCGCCGATCGGACTGCGTCGGCTGACATCGGCCGGAGGGGGGAGCCACCTTCCCTGGATGGTGTTCGTCCTGCTCCCGTCGACGGTCGCGGTGGTCGCTCCGTTCGGGGGCCCCGATTTCCACGAGCAGCGCTATACCGCCCCGGTCGTGGCGCTGTGCGTCGCGGCCGGATGCGTCGCCTGGGCGGCGGCGCCATCCGATCGGCGCCGGCCGGTGCTGCGTCTCGCGTCCCTGGCCCTGGTCGCGGCCCTGTCGGCGTGGGGCGCCGTGTCCGGTCTGTCGCGCTATGCGCGCGAGGTGAAGAACATCGACGCGATGCAGATGACCGTCGGACGCTGGCTTGCGGAGCGGCCGGGAGGACCCGGCACGATCGCCACGAACGACATCGGAGCGATCGGGTTCGTCACCGGCGCTCCGATCCTCGATGTGACCGGTCTGGCGACGCCTGCGGTGATCCCGTACCTGCGACAACCCGGCCCGCCGGGTTCATCCAACCGCGGTTGGAACGGCGTGAGCGAGAGCGGTCTTCTGTCGTTCCTGCGCGCGCGCCGACCCGACTACGTCGCCGTCTTCCCCGCCTGGTATCCCAGTCGCTTCTTCCGCGAGGGACTGGGGCGGGAGGTGTTTCGGGTCGACCTGGACGACAACGTGATCTGCGGGGACCGCACGATGATCGTGTACCGACCGGATTGGGCCGGTTCGGGCGGGTCGTTGGGCGGCGGCTCAGACCGGTGAGGCACCGGCGCCCAGACGGCGCGCCTGCGACTGCGCGAACGGATCGTCCGGGCAGAGCGCGCGCGCGGTCCTGAACGCAGCGAGGGCATCCTGCCGTCGCCTCGTCCGGAGCAGGGCGGTGCCCAGCTGGGTGTGCGCGAGGTGGAAGGCCGGTACGACATCGGTGGCCGCGCGGTAATGCAGGGACGCCTCCGTGAAGCGCTTCTGCCGCATGGCGAGCGCCCCCAGTCGCATGCGCGCCCAGAGTGAGCGCGGGTTGTCGTCCAGGATCGCGAGGTACTCTTTCCGGGCGCGTCCCGGCGCACCGCGGCGCTGCCAGTACTCGCCGGCCGAGAGACGGAGGGCGTAGCAATCGCCCACGACCTCGCGTTGCCGGTCGAAATCCCCGGGCTCATAGGCCGCCGCACGCCCGACGCGGCGCAGGGTGGCCAGCAGGGTGCGGATGGAGCGGCGGGTCCATGCGTCCTCGCGGGTGTAGTAGGCCTCGCGACGGTCCCGCACCCAGTAATCGTCCGTCAGGCCGTGCCGCGTCCTCGCCTCCTCGCACAACGCCGTCCCGGGATAGATGGTCAAGGGCGAGACCAGACCGTCGTGCGGACGGATCTCCCGGACCAGGCTCACGGTCGATGCGAGGTCCTCGTCGGTCTCCGAGTCGATCCCGGTGATCAGGTAAATCGACAGGCCGAGACCGACAAGACGGGTGGCGGCCGCGGCGGACCGCACCTGGTCCACCGTGATGCCCTTGTTCAATCTCAGAAGCATGCGCGGCGAGCCCGACTCGACCCCGTACTGGATGTGCGTGCAGCCCGCGCGGCGCATCCAGGTCAGGCGCTCCAGGTCGACCGCGTTGACACGGGACTGGCAGTCCCAGAGCAGATCGATCCGTCTCTCGATCAGCCGCTGGCAGAATTCAATCACCCGTTTCTTGTTCACGGTGAACGTGTCATCGCGAATCGACACGTACACGACGCCGTGCTTCTCGCGCAGGAAGCGGATCTCGTCGATCATGTTCGCGGCCGATCGAAAGCGGAGCCCGCGCCCCCAGAAATCGGGTGAGGAGCAGAACGTGCACGCCGCGGGACAACCGCGCGACGTGATGACGAACTCGAACTGGGTGACCGGATCGACTCCGATCGTCGCCGGGTCCGTGCAGGGGTGGGGAAGTGTGTCCAGATCCATGATCACCGGGCGATCGGCCGTATCGACCCAGCGTTCCGCCGTCGCCCCGGCGGCCGGGACGGTGGCTTCTCCGGCCGGCCGACTCGGCGCCCGGTAGGTGATACCGGGGATCGAGGGCAGAGTCCGTTGCAGATCGCCCCGGCTGCAGCCGCGCGCGAGTTCGAGCATCGTCTCTTCGGCCTCCCCGCGCGCGACGATATCGATCTGCGGGTAGTGCTCGAGCAGATGATGCGCCAGGTGCGTGGCGTGGGGACCGCCGGCCACGATCACGCAGCCCGGGTTGGCGGACCTCGCCAGGGCCGCCAGGCGCATCGCCTCGTGACGGTTGAAGGTGAAGACCGAGACGCCGAACATCTCGGGCCGCTCGTTCCTCAAGAAACGCGCGACCCGGCTCCAGGTCCACGCGCTGCAGTTGAGGATACGCGCGTCGTAGCCCGCGCGCCGCAGGACCCCATTGATGTATCCGAGACCGAGCGGTGTGAAGCGGGAGTAGAACTCCATCTTCCCCAGGTCGTGGCAGGTGTACCCGAGAAGGATCTTCATGCGCTCCGTCGTGCCCTGCCGGTGGGCGGGACGGCCAGGAGTCTCTGCACCTCGCGCGCCAGCACCGGCAGTCGTTCGTCGCGCAGCAGAGGAACCATCGTGCGCGCCCGGCGGAGGGCGGAACGATCCAGATCGCAGATCACGAGACCCTCGTCGAGACTGCCGCCCTCGGCCAGAACCTCTCCGAACGGGTCGAACAGGCACGAGCCACCGCCGAAGTGGATGCCATCCTCAAACCCGACGCGGTTGGCGTAGGCGATGTAAAGCGTCTGCATCTGGGCCGCCACCTTCACCAGGTCTCTCCAGATCGTGCGGCCGGCGAGGCCGCGTCGCCTGTCGATTCCCTCGGTCGGGCCGGCCGAAATCACCAGAAGATAGTCGGCCCCGTCCTGGGCCAGGACCAGCGTCGTCGAGGGGTGCCAGAAATCCTCGCAGATCAGCATCCCCATGCGCCCCAGGCCGGTGTCGAAGGCTTCCAGACGATCGCCCGCGGCGAAGTACCGCCCTTCGTCGAACATGCCGTATGTCGGCAAATAAACCTTACGGTGCACGTGGACGATGCGACCGCCTTCCATGAACACGGCGCTGTTGTGATAGCGGTGACCGGGGGTCTCCTCGACCAGACCCACCACCATGGCGATCCTCCGGCTCATGCTCAGGAGCGGACGAGCAAGGCCGCCGGCGGCCAGCGGGATCGCCACCTCCGAAACGAGATCCTGCAGCAGGTATCCCGTCAGGCTCAGCTCGGGGAAGACCAGCAGGTCGGCGCCGGCCGCGAGGGCCCGGCGCGCCCACGACAGGTGGTTCGCGACATTGGCCTCTGGATCGCCCAGAATCGGCTCGATCTGCGCCAAGGCCACCCGCAAGGCTCTCGTTCGACCGCTCGCCGCGCGCGTGCGCGTCATCGCGTCGTCCTTTTCATCCGGTTTCCGGAACGAGGACCGATGGTAGCACAGGGGTGGTCGAGGAAACAATGCAAGTGTCCCGTTTTCTTTACTTTGGACAATTCATCTGCTAGCATGGCCGGCGCTTCGACGAACTGCAGGAGGGCCGGGAGTCGAAATGATCCGCAGGCCCGCGGTGGCCGGGCAATTCTATTCGGCGGACCCGGAGGCATTGAGGCGCGACCTGATGGGGCTCACCCAAGGCAGGTTGCCGCCGTCGGAGCCCCGGGTCATCGCCGTGCTCGTCCCGCACGCCGGCTACATCTATTCCGGGCGCATCGCGGCCGCAACCTACACGTCGGTCCGGCTGCCGCGGCGGGTGGCAATTCTCTGCCCCAACCACACCGGCGCGGGGGAGCCGATCGCGGTGGACGACGAGGGAGAATGGCAGACCCCCCTGGGCTCCGTGCCGATCGATACGTTCCTGGCGCGCGCCATTCTGGAGCGTTGCCGGCAGGCGCGCGTCGATCGGGCCGCGCACAGACGTGAACATTCGCTGGAGGTTCAGCTCCCGTTTCTTCAGCATCTCGTCGGCGAGTTTCGCTTCGTGCCGATCTGCGTCGGGACCCTCCGCCTCCCGGTCCTTCTCGATCTGGGGCGGGCCATCGCCGACGCGATCGTCGCCGCCGGTGAGGAGGTCCTGCTGATCCTCAGCAGCGACATGTCCCACTACGTCTCGGCGGATCGTGCCCACAGGCAGGACCATAAGGCGATCGATCGATTGGTCGCGATCGACCCCGAGGGGCTGCACCGGGTCGTCCTGGGCGAGGACATCAGCATGTGCGGGATCGCCCCTGCGGTCGCGGGGTTGGAGGCCGCCAGGCGGCTCGGGGCCGGAGAAGGTCGCCTGATCGCCTACGGTCATTCGGGGGAAACGACGGGCGACGTTCACTCGGTCGTTGCGTACGCGGGTCTCGCGATTGCGTGAAGCCGCCCGGATTCCGCGGTGGGCGCGCGGTCGACGGCGATCACCGAGCCTGTCCGTCCCTGCGGAACGTCCACTCCTGATCAAACTCACGCTCGGGGCGATCCTTGCGGGAACGGTGTGGGGGGCGGTCGCCGCCAGGGAGGAGACCCCTCCTCCCGCGACGACCCAGCCGCCGGCGCGGCAACGCAAGTACGTCAGCGAGGGCACCGGCGGGAAGACGCTGGAGATCGCCGCGGGGCCCGGCTCGATCATCGGCAAGGACGAGCTGGTTCTGAAGGAGTACGTGGACATCAAGTACGGCGACACGCGCCTGCAGGCGGACTTCGTCCGCTATGTGCCCTCGACCAAGGATGTCACGGCGCTGGGAAACGTCATCTTCGACCAGGGCACCTCGCGACTGAGCGCGGAGAAGCTCACCTACAACCTGGACACGGACACGGGAGTGTTCTACAACGCGCGCGGCTATGCCGAGCCCTCGTACTACTTCGAGGCGCAGCGCGTCGAGAAGATCTCGAAGGACGAGATGGTGCTGCGCGATGCGACCTTCACCGCCTGCACCCAGCCGGTGCCCTACTGGAGCTTCAAGATCGGTCACGGGCTGGTCCGACAGGACGATTACGCCTATCTCCACAATCTGAGGTTCAAGGTCGGCCACGTGGTGGTCTTCTACACGCCGTATCTCGTCTGGCCGGTCAAATCCGACAGAGCCTCGGGCCTTCTCTTCCCGGAGTTCGGCTTCTCCCGCCGCAGCGGCACGATTCTCAGCAACGCCCTCTACTGGGCGATCCGCCGCAACATGGACGCCACGTTTTTCCTCGACTACATGTCGCTCGCTGGATACGGCAACGGGCTGGAATACCGGTACGTTCCGAGCGAGAACGGTCGGGGGTACCTCACCGGGTATTTCATCCGCGATCAGGTCGCCAAACAGGAGAACGCGCCGGACGTTCCGACGAATCGGTGGGTCATCAACTACGGCCACAACCAGGCGTTCGGGGACGGCTGGCATCTCGTCGCCAACGCGAACTTCATCAGCGACTTCAACTATTACCGCGATTTCGAGCGCGATCTGCGGCTGTCCACCATCCCGCAGGCGGTCAGCAACCTGTTCGTGACCAAGACGTGGGGCTTTTACACCCTGAATTTGACGGGGGAGAGACGGGAACAGCTCGTCAACGTGGCGGTCGATCCGACATTGAACGGCCCGTTCTTCGCGAGCGAGGAAGAGACGATCACCCGATTGATCGAACCGAAGGTCGAGCTGCGCGGTCGGCGGCAGCGTCTGGGGGGCACGCCGTTCTTCCTGACGCTCGCATCGTCCATCGATTACTTCGACAAGGGCACGCCCGACGCCCAGTACGGCCGTCTCGATCTGTTCCCCGTGCTTTCGTCCCAGCTCTCACCCGTGCCCTGGCTCGACGTGAACGCCAGCGTGGGCTATCGGGACACCTATTACACGAAGAGTCAGAGAACCGACCTCGGGTGCGACAACCGTCCCGGGACGGGTGATTTCGGGGAGGGCAACGGACAGATCGACACGGAGCGCGACGAGAATCAGGACGGCATCTTCGATGCCGGGGACGATCTCGGATGCGACAACCTTCCGG
>Ga0070697_100000222_pt1 | contig 46798 bp, 51 predicted proteins | sample KBSK1501metaG_FD_65475 | JGI IMG/M metagenome (GOLD analysis project Ga0070697, IMG submission 65475) | Corn, switchgrass and miscanthus rhizosphere microbial communities from Kellogg Biological Station, Michigan, USA - KBS K1-50-1 metaG | ecosystem: Host-associated > Plants > Roots >... | reverse complement strand
GCAGAGGCATTGTCCATCGCCAACCGCGGATACGTGCTGGTCCACGGTGACATCGTGATGAATGGAGGAGGCACTGCACGCCTGGGTCAGCTTCTACGCCGACCGGGGATCTCCTGGCGGCCGCGGCCTGCCGCCAGTCGGCGAGCTGCGGCAGAAGAACTTCGCCTTCGGCGGGATGCCCTTCATGGTCGGCTCGGCCGACGAGGTCGGCGAGAAGATGCGGGCGATGTTCCGCACCGCGCCGCTGGACGAGCTCGTGCTCTCCTTCCACCCGCCGGGCATGCCCACCGAGCCCGCCCGCCGCGCGATGACCATGTTCGCCGAGCAGATCATGGCCGGAACGCGAGACTGGAGAGCCGCGAACTGACCATGGACGGTACCGAGAACGGCAGAGATGGACAAGCTGGTAGCCAGCGCCGCGGAAGCGGTCGCCGAGGTGCGTCCGGTGCGTCGCTAGCGGGCGGCGGTTCGGCTTGTGCGGAGACCTCTGCGACGTAGACGGACATTGCCTGGTCTCCTCTACCGCGCTCCGAACTTCTCACCCGGAGCGTCCTGCTACGGGCTGAGCTGGGAAGAGGGCCGGCCTTTATGGGTCATGTATTGGTAGTAACATCTAGCTGAGCGGAGGTTGGTCATCCCGATGCCAAGAGCAGCCAGCGAAACAGGGCCGGCCGGCGTGCCGTCGGTCATCCATGTCCGCGAGTTGGCTGAGCCGGTTGCCAGGGAAATCGGCCGCTGGATCCGCTGCGGCGAGCTGAAGGAAGGGGACGCGCTTCCTGCGGACCGGATGCTGATGCAGCAGTTCGGGGTGAACCGACTGACGGTGCGCGAAGCCTTCAGGATCCTTGAGTCGGAGTCGCTTGTTTCTATCGACTGCGGTCCGCATGGCGGGGTGAGGGTTCTGGTATCAGGCCATCACGCTGCCGCGCGGTACCTCGAATCACTGATGGAGCACGCCGGGGCCGGCCTTCGCGACGCCTATCAGGACTGCAGCCTCATCGAACCGGCCTGTGTCTCGATGCTGGCGAGAAACCGTACTGCTCATGACCTGGTACGCCTCGAAGCCGCGATAGGCAGTGCTCGGCTGGCCGGAGATGATCCCGGGAGAATGATAAGGGCGGAAGGCGACTTCCATGACCTGCTGGTAGAGCTGACGGGCAATCGCACGCTTACGATGCTCAGGAAAATGTTCCGTCAGATCGCTGACGCTGCCAGCATGCCGGATCTGCGCGGCGATGCTGAAACCCCGGGATACCAGAGCGCGCTACGAGCCGGATTTCGGGTGCACGAGCGTATGGTTCACTTGATCGAGGCGAAGGATAGCGCTGCGGCCGAACTTCTGTGGCGTAAGCATCTCGACGATATGAAAGGCTACCTTTACTAGGCGGTCTACACCTGTCGCCGTTCGCGTTGCCTCAACTGGCGGCCAGCAGGTTTGGTGCAGACGTCGAGGATGTCGGCTCCTTCCGCGACCACCTGGTGCACGCGCTCAAGCGCGGCGCCCTCATCCCACGTCAGGCGCGGGCGGTAGAACGAATCCGGCGTGCGGTTGACGATCGCCATCACGAGCAGCCGACCGGGCGGGAACGAGCGGCCATGCAGCACGAGCGGCCCTGGCTCGCGCGGGCCGGGCAGGCCGCTCATCGGGCGGCGCTCGGCCGCAGCTCGCTGACCGGAGGCCGTTCAGCACACGGCACTGCTCGCGGCCTCGGCCGCAGCGCGCCGTCCTCACGGACGAACTGGCGCAGTTCCATCCTGGCAGGCTGCTGGCCACCGACCTCGGCGCACACGACATCGGCGCTGGGGACGCGCCGTCGTTCGGCGACCAGCAGCAGTTCGGCCGCTATGACCGCGAGGTCCGCGTCGGGCTGATTCCTGTGTGCGCGCTCGCTCCGTGTCGCCGCGCGGTGTCGACGAGCACGGCCAGCTCGACGCCGTACCCGACCGGAATGGGGAGCGTCTCAAGCAGCGACCGACTGGCCGCCCATTCGCCGGCCAGCGGCTGGGCGACTCCGGCGAGCTCCGGCCACCACAGGTTCAGGAGCGGGCGCGCCACCAGTTCCGTGACCCGGCCGCCGTCGGCTGGCCGTCGCCGGCGCGGTCGTAGCAGGCCTTGACCAGCAGCGTCTGCTGAGCGGGATCGAGCAGTGGCCCGAGCAGCCCGGTAACGAAATGCGTGCCCCACCGGGTGAGGTCCGCGTCCAAGAACACCAGGATGTCACCGGTCGTGACCTGCAGGGACTTCCACAGCGCCTCGCCCTTGCCGGGGTACGCGCCCAGGCCTTCGGCCACCTCACGGCACCGGTACACGGTCGCGCCCGCCCGCGCCGCCACCTCGGCCGTCCGGTCCCTGGAGTCGGAGTCCATCACAACCAGTTCGTCCACCAACGGCTTGCACGTCATGAACGCCGCGGCGATCGCCCCGACGACGTCGCCGACCGTCGCCTCCTCGTCGCGGGCCGGGATAACCACGCTGATCCGGGCGCCCCGGCTGTTCTTCCAGCGCATGAGCTGCTCGCGCGGCCAATCGTGCCAGTGCGTCGTCCGCTGCCGGAACCAGGTCTCCGCCCGGTCCTCCATGCCCCCCAACCGGCCTCCCTATTCGTCCGAACGTACGGGACTGTCTCCCCAAGTCCCATGTCTGACGGAGGGGCCGTGACGAGCCCGCACAGTTTAGCCGCACCGGTTACATCAACTGGTTGCCCGCACCTATCTGGAGCATGGTTCCCGTCATAAACCGGGATTCGTCGGACGCGAGAAACGCGACGGTGGCCGCGACGTCCGCGGGCTCTTGCATGCCCTCGGGAAGGGCGGTGGCTGTGACGTGCCGGAAAAGCCATTTGTCGTGGTCGTCAGCGCCTATGCCTTTCCCGGCCGAGGGATCGGGGGGCTTCGTCATCGCCGTGTTGACGCCGTTGGGGTGGATCGTGTTGACGCGGATGTTGTACCGGGCCACTTCGACCGCGAGCGTCTGGCACAGGCCGACGAGCCCGTGCTTTGCCGCGCCATATCCGCCTGACATGGGATAACCCCGGTAACCGGCGGCTGAGCTCGTGATGATGATCGATCCGCCATTGCCGGCCGCGATCATGTGTGCGGAACGCTGGCTTTGATCGTCTTCCACACGCCTGTCAGGTTGACATCGATAACGAGCTGCCACTGCTCCTCGGTGAGTTCCCACATGTGGCCGCCACGCATGGTCCCCGCGTTGGCGACGACCACATCCAGCCGTCCGAACCTGCGCACACCCTCATCCACGACTTTCTTCATGCTGTCATAGTCGCGATGCTGTCATAGTCGCGCACGTCAGCTCTTGCGATGAGCGCTCGCCGCCCGGACTTCTCGACGAGACCGCCCGTCTCTTCGAGCTGCTCCATCGTCGCCGGCTCGACGGGGGATCCCGCTACGGGTCCGGCGATGTCGATCGCGATGATGTCGGCGCCTTCTTTGGCCAGCCGGACGCAATGCGCACGGCCCTGGCCGCGCGCGGCACCGGTGACGAAAGCGACGCGACCGGTCAGGCGTCCCATGCCGCCCTAGCCGTGGGTGACCGGGAACGTGATAGGCAGGCGGATCGCGGCGCGAACGCCGTAGTTTGTGTACACCACCTGCTCACCAGGGGTTACCTCATAATCCGGAATGCGCCGCAGGAACTCCTCGATCGCCAGGCGCAGCTCGAGGCGGGCCAGGTTCGAGCCCAGGCAGCGATGCGGCCCGGCCGCGAATCCGACGTGCGCGTTGTGGGGGCGCGCGAAGTCGACCGTCAGCGGGTCCTCGAACGCGCTCGGGTCCGCGTTCGCCGCCGCCCAGAGCACCTCCACCTTGGCCCCGGCCGGGAAGCGACGGCCGCGGATGTCGATGTCCTCGGTCACCCACCGGTGCCCGAGCGGCACAGGTGACTCGAACCGCATCAGCTCCTCGATCACCCGCGGCAGCTGCCCCGGGTCGGCCACGACCTGGCGGCGCTCGTCCGGATGGTCGGCGAACCAGGCGAGCAGGCAGGATAGCGAGCTGGTGACGGTGTCCAACCCCGCTATCACGAGCAGGTAGCAGATGTCGACGATCTCCTGGTCGGTCAGCCGCTCGCCGTTCAGTTCCGTGGTCAGGAAGCCGCCGATCAGGTCGTCGCGCGGCGGCGCGGCGCGCCGCTCCGTCAGCACGACGGTGAGGTAGTCGTACATCCGGTCCCCGGCGGCCCGCATGTTCGCCTGCTGCTCTTCTTCTGTCGCCCCGACCGGGCGGACCACCGCCTCCTTGAAGTCCAGGAAGACGGGCAGGTCCGTGGCGGGCAGCCCGAGCAGCTCGATGAACAGGTAGGTCGGCAGCGGCCCGCACAGGCTGGCCATCAGCTCGGCCGAACCCGCGTCCGCGAGCGCGTCGATAAGGGCGTTGGTCCGGGCCCGGATGGCCGGCTCCAGCCTGGCGACCCGCTTGGGCGTGAAGAGCGGGTCGAGCAGCCCGCGGTATCTACCGTGCGTGTCGCCGTCCAGGTCGAGCGGGATCAGCGGCCGCTTGCCGCCGAGGTTGAAGTGCACGCCGTCGGTGGCGCGGACCGCCGGGTGGCGCAGGAACTCGGTCACTTCCTGCCGGGCGGCGACGACGAGATTACCGTCCGGGCGGGCCGGCGCGTCCGCGGTCGCCAGCTCGGCGAAGGCAGCCTGCGGATGGCGCTCGTCCCAGCTGTCGAGCATGTGCGCTGCGCAGAAGACCGGCGCGCCCGACTCGGTCTCGGCGCTCATGAGCGTGCCCGCCCGGCGTGCGCTGGCCGCCGCGGTTCTACCATGATCGCCTCTTCCGGGCATCCGGCCTCGGCCGTGTACGCCGCTTCGCCCAGGCCGGCGGGCACCGAATCGGCCACGACGAAGGAATGGCCCCCGTCGTCTAGGTCGAACAGGTCGGGTGCGTGCATCGCGCACAGGGCGTGCCCCTAGCAGCGGCTCTGGTCGACGGTGACTCGCATGCGCCTCATCTCCCAGGCTGGTTCGCCTGGCAGCCCTCACGGGCCTCGAACGCGAATCATTTTAAATAACTGAATGATTTTAGTGTTGCGAGTCACACTGCCATCCGCATGCGGGCCTGTCAAGATATCGCTGCTATCTTGTACGCCCCTTCAGCTCAGCTGTCGCGGACCGACGACCCGCGCAAGATGAAGCCAGACATCTGCGCGGCGATGGAGGCGCGGTCCGGCCGCGCGTCCGAGGGGAAAAGGGCCTGATCGAGTACTGACACTCCGAAGATCAGCGCGAACGTGAACCGCACCGCGTAGGCCGGGTCGATCGTCTTTCACCTCGGACCCGCGCCTCGCTCGCGACCTCGCTTTCGAGGCGCGCGAAGACCTCGCTCAGGAACGCTTCCGTCGCCGCGGCCAGCTCCGGCGGCTGCGCCGCGGCGAACCCGGACACCACCGCGAGCAGCCCGCGGTTGTCCAGCATGAGCTGGTACAGGCCGTCGACGAAGACTTCCGTGTCGTGGGCGGAGGTATCCGTGCCGTGCCCCTGCCCGGCCCACCGGCGGACATAGCCGACGACGAAGTCGTAGAACGGCTGGTACGCGGCCTCGACGAACAGCCTGGCCTTGGAGCCGAAATGCCGGAACACCTGCGCCTGCGTGATGCCCGCCCGGACAGCGACTTCACGCGTCGTCACATCGCCGAAGCCGCGCTCCGCGAACAGTTCCCGCGCGGCCTGCAGCACGAGCGACCTGATCGCCGCCGGGCTGCGCCGGGAGCGGGGGGCAGCAGTGTCCATAACCCGATCATTTTGCCCATTCGGCCGCGAGCGCGAAACCGGGCGCGCCACCGGCCAGCTCGCGCCCAGCCACCTATTTCTTAATATTATTTAACCGTATATACTCGGCGATGGTCACCGTCGCCAAAGGAGCTGGCATTGAACGAGCACTTCGCGACCACGTGGGAAGCGATAGCCGACGCGTACCCGGGCGATCCGGCGATCATCTACGGGACCCGCGTGTGGACGTGGCGTGAGTTCGATGACCGCGCGAGCCGGCTCGCCGCGGCGATGGCCGCGGCCGGCGCGGGCGCCGGCGACACGATCGCGATCGACCTATACAACTGCAGCGAGTACCTCGAGACCTTTTACGCCGCGCTCAAGATCCGGGCCGTGCCGGCAAACGTCAACTACCGGTACCTCGACGACGAGATGCTGCATTTGCTGGAGCAGGCGGAGGCGCGCGTCCTCGTGCACCACGCTTCGTTCGCCAGCCGGGTGGCGCCGGCGATCGCCGCGCTGCCCGGCCTGCGCCTCGTGATCGAGGTTGACAACCTCGGCGGAACGCGACCGCCGGACGCCGGGACCGTCGGCTATGAAGCGCTGATCGCCGGCACCGGGCCGGCCCCGCGCATCGAACGTCCCGGCAGCGACGTCTTCCTGTCCTTCACCGGCGGCACGACAGGACTGCCGAAGGGGGTCGAGTACGTTGTCGGCAACTCGGTGAACAACACCGATGTGCTCGCCCGGCTCAACCTCGGCATCACCGATCTGGACTGGAGCGCGCCGTCGATCGAGCGGGCCCGTCAGCTCCGGGCGTCGCATCCGCCCCCGGTGGCGCTTCCGGCTTCCCCGATGATGCACAGTACCGGGCTGATCATGGCGTCGTTGCCGGTGCTCACACTTGGCGGAACCGTCATTTCCCTCACCTCACCGCACTTCGACGCCGATGAGCTGTTCACAGCGGTCGCCCGGCACCGGCCCTCGACGGTGTCCATCGTCGGCGACGCGTTCGCGCGCCCGATGCTGCGAGCGCTCGACCGGCAGGCGGCCATGGGAGCGCCTTACGACACGTCCAGCCTCATCACGATCACCTCGGCCGGGGTGGCGTGGAGCGGCCAGGTCAAGGAGCAACTGCTCGAGCACATACCGCAAGTGACCCTGGTCGACGCCTGCGGTTCGAGCGAGGGCGCGGCGATCGGGTCTCAGGTGATCAGGCGCGGCGAGCCCGCAAGCACCGACCGCTTCGTCCCGGGTGCGGGATTGCGGCTCCTTCGTTCCGACGGAAGCATCATCCCGGCCGACAGCCGGGAGATCGGGCTTTTTCTTCTCCCGACCGGCTGCCGGGGTTACCGGAACGACCCGGAGCGCACCGCGCGCGCGTTCCAGACGATCGACGGCCAGCGTTACGTGCTGCCCGGCGACTGGGGACGCTGGAACGACGACGGCACCATCACGCTGATCGGGCGGCGCACGTCCACGATCAACACCGGCGGCGAGAAGGTGTTCCCCGAGGAGGTTCAGCAGGTCGTCCTCCTCAACGAGGACATCGAAGACTGCCTGGTGCTTGGCGTACCCGACGAGCGTTTCGGGCAGCGGGTCGTCGCCATCGTCCAGCCGGTCACCGGGCAGACCGTCGAGCCTGATGAGGTAACGCGGTTCGTGCACCACCGGCTCGCCGGGTACAAGGCGCCCCGCACGGTCATCGTGGCCACCGTGCCCCGCGGTCCTAACGGCAAGGCGCTGTTCAAAGAGGCCCGCCAGATGTTCGAGGACACCGCGGCCCGATAGGAAATGCCCCGGTGACGCGGCGATCACCGCGCCACCGGGCACGGTCGGGTCAGGCCACGCCGAGCAGGTTCAGGCCGTTGTCGCGCAGGAAGGCACGGCGCGCGTCGTCGCCGAGCGCCGCTACCCTGGCGTAGAAGTCCGCCGGCTCCCTGAGGCCTTCGGCGTGCGGCCAGTCAGACCCCATGAGGAGGCACTCCGTACCGCCGAGGCGCCCGGCGAGCTCGACGGTGTCGTCCTCGGGGTAGGGCACCACGCGGACGTGCTCGCGGAAGACGCGGCTCGGGCGCTCCTTGAGCTGTCCGCCGAGCCACGGGCCGTTCCGCCCCATGCCGCGGCTCTTGTCCATGTGCCTGACGAAGTGCGGAACCCACTCGGCGCCGAACTCGCTCACGAGTACCCGGATGTTCGGGTAGCGGCCGAACAGGTTGTCGAAGATCAGTGCCGACAGCGTGTCCGTGATCGGTCGTTCCCCGTACGTGTTCTGCCACTGCCAGGCCGAGAACCGGAACGGCGGAACCAGGCCCCAGCCCCAGGCGGACGCCACGTTGGCCTGGTAGTGGAACTCGGAGATGTGATAGGCGATCACCGCTCTGGACTCGTTCACCCGGGCCCAGAACGGGTCGAAGTACGGATCGCCGGGGCTGCGCCCGTAGGCCGGGCCGCACGGCAGCACGATGAACCGGGCGCCGACGTCAAGGACCCGGTCGAGCTCCGCGCAGGCGAGGTCGAGGTCGCGCAGCGAGAGCATGGCGGGCGCGTAGATCCGGTCCTGGTAGCTGAAGCCCCAGTCCTCGTTCATCCAGCGGTTGAACGAGCGGAGATTGTCGTACAGCACCGCGGTGTCGTCCAGGTACGCCTCGGCCATCAGCGCCCACCCGCCGGGGTACATGATCGAGCGCTCGATCTGCTGCTCGTCCAGCTGCTTCAGGCGGGCGTCATGGTCACGGAACTCGATCTGCATCGACATGGAGAACCGCTCGGAGTCAGACGGCTCGCCCGACGCGCGCAGTCGGAGCATCTCGGCCAGGGAGCCGGGCACCGGTACGATGTCACGCTCCCCCGCCGTCTCAAGAGCGGTGACCAGGCGGTCGTTGGCTATCAGGGCGTGGCGGCCGCTCGCGGTCCGCACCGGGTAGATGGCCGTATCGAGCTTGTCCTTGGGCATGTACCGGGTGAAGCAGTCGTCGGCCTCATAGGAGTGCTGATCAAAGTCCAGCAGCTTGTAGGGCAGCGGCTCCACGCTGCTCTTGATCAAGGTCATGTGCGCTCACCTTTCAGTGCTACTGAGTCCATGTTGGGACTCGTGGTGTCAGAAGCCGAGGGAGCGGCCGATAAGGTCGCGCATGATCTCGGTCGTGCCGCCGTACAGGCGCTGCACGCGGGCGTCACGCCACAGCCGGGCGATCTCGTACTCGTTGATGTAGCCGTACCCGCCGTGCAGCTGGAGGCAGCGGTCGATGATCTCCCACTGCGTCTCGGTCGCCCACATCTTCGCGCCGGCGGCTTCCTGGGGGGTCAGCTCACCTGCGTTGACGGCCTCGATGCACCGGTCCACGTAGACCTGCATGATGTCGAGCTTCACCGTCATGTCGGCGATCGCGTGCCGGTTGACCTGGAAAGAACCGATGGGAGTGCCGAAAGCGGTGCGCTCGGCGGCGTAGTCGCGCGTCAGCTCAAGCGCGCGCCGGGCCTGTGCCACGGCATTGACCGCGATGGCCAGCCGCTCGGCCGGCAGGTTGCCCATCAGGTGGTAGAAGCCGCGATTCTCCTCGCCGAGGAGGTTCGTCACGGGGACGCGCACGTCGGTGAAGGAGAGCTCGGCGGTGTCGGACGCCCGCTGCCCGATCTTGTCCAGCTTCCGGCCGCGCTCGAAGCCCGCCATGCCACGCTCGATCGCGAGCAGCGAGATCCCCTTGTGGCGCGCCGACGGATCTGTCTTCACCACGGCGACGACGAGATCAGCCAGGATGCCGCTGGTGATGAACGTCTTCGCGCCGTTGACGACGTAATGATCGCCGTCCCTGACGGCGATGGTGCGGATCCCGGCCAGGTCGGAGCCCGCACCGGGCTCGGACATCGCGATGGCCGTGATGATCTCGCCGCTGACAAAGCCGGGCAGCCACCGTTCCTTCTGATCCTCGGTGGTCAGGCCGATCAGGTACGACGGCATGACGTCGGTCTGCAGGCCGAGCCCGGGGCCGACCGCGCCGGTCGCGTGCTTTTCCTCCGTGAGGATCGCGTTGTAGCGGAAGTCCTTCAGGCCCAGGCCTCCGTACTTCTCCGGCGCCTCCCAGCCGAGGAGACCGAGTTCGCCGGCCCGCAGCCAGACCTCGCGCGAGGTCACTCCGTCGCGCTCCCACTCCTGCCGGTGCGGCAGGCACTCCTTCTCGTAGAAGCGCCGGGCCGTCTCACGGAACGCGTCATGCTCAGGCTCGAAGATCTTCCGTTCCATGGGCTCCCTCCTGGTTGAATAGTAAGTTAAGTTATTTAAGAATCTAGCTAGCAGGTGTTCGGGCCTGCGCTTGCCCGGCCGCCACCGAGTCCGGCCGGGCAGGCATGACGGGCGGCGCCGACTTCCAGTCCACGGTGCCGTCCGCGGGCAGGCCGACCGGCTGCTTGCCGTCGTGGATCTCCGCCCAGTGGGCGTGGTTGAGCTCATGCAGCGTGAAGCACGCGTTCAGCGCGTTGTAGAAGCCCATGTTGTCCACGCTCTGGTTCACCGACTCCTTGATCAGGAGCGAGGTCATCGTCGGCAGCGCGGCGATCCTGCGCGCGAACTCCAGCGTCCGCTCGGTCAGGTCACCCGTCGGGAAGATCTTGGACACCATGCCCAGCCGGTGGGCCTCCGCGGCGTCGATGGAGTCGCCGGTCAGCAGCAGTTCCTTCGCCTTGCGCGGGCCGAATTCCCACGGGTGCGCGAAGTACTCCACGCCGCACATGCCCAGCCTGGTCCCGACGACGTCCGCGAACACCACGTCGTCAGCCGCGACGATCAGGTCGCATGCCCAGATCAGCATGAGCCCCGCGGCGTACACTGCGCCCTGCACCTGGGCGACCGTGATCTTGCGCAGGTCGCGCCACCGGCGCGTGTTGCTGAAGAAGAAGTGCCATTCCTGCAGCGTCCGCTGCTCCGCGCCGAGCCGGGTACCCCCGTACTGGCGGTACGTGGGGTGCTGACCGGGCCCGGGATCGTGCTCCTCCCGCCACTCGCGCGACCCGAGATCATGCCCGGCGGAGAACATCGGCCCGGCCCCGCCCAGGATCACCACCCGGACCTGATCGTCGGCCTCGGCTGCCAGCATCGCCTCGCCCAGCTCAACCAGCAGGCCGCGGTTCTGCGCGTTACGGGAACCGGGGCGGTTCAGCATGATCCGCGCGATCGTCCCCTCGTCGAGCAGCTCATAGGTCAGGTACTTGTAGCTGGCCATCCGCTTCTCCTGATCCTTCCCGTCAAAGTAAAGAAATCTACCCTAGTTATATCATTTTATTTGTTGCTGATCGACGCGACGACGGCTCGCCACCGCTCCCGCCCGCTGGCGGAACAGAGGTCGGCGCCGTAGGGAGCGATGCGGTCGACGAGTCCGCCATAGCGACGGGCGAGCACACCGGGCAGTTCCTCCCAGGTCGCGGCCACGCTGTAGGCGTCGAGCATCTCCCCGGTGATCTGCGCCGCCATGGCGGCGGTGTCGCCGCGGGCGAGCAGCTCGTGCAGCCGGTCGCAGACGTCGCCCCAGCCATGCGCCTCGAAGACGGGGCGGTACGTGCGGGTGGAGCCGTAGAACGCGATCTGCCTCGCGATGTCGGCCCGCTGGCGGTCGATCTCCGGTTGCGTCTCGCCGACGGCCACGAACACCGGACAGCAAACGGTGACGGCGTCGCGCTCGCGCCCGGCGGCCCTGGCCCCGGCCATCACCTCCGGGAGCGCCGTCGCGCGCAGGTACCCGGGGGAGTGCAGCGGGTGCAGGAAGACGCCGTCGCAGCATTCCCCGGCCATCCGCAGCATGGCCGGGCCCACGGCGGCAACCCAGACTGGCACGTCCGGGTGGCTGATCGGACCGGGGTTGAAGAAGTCGGTCAGCAGTGAGAACTGGTAGAAGTCGCCGGCGAACCGCAGGCGCCCGTCGCCCTGGAAGGCCGCGAAGATCGCCCGCAGCGCGTGCACGTATTCGCGCATCCGCGCGACCGGCCGGTCGAAGGGCACCGAGAACCTGCGCTCGATGTGGGCCTTGACCTGGGTGCCCAGGCCGAGGATGAACCGGCTTCCCGACAAGCCGGCGAGGTCCCAGGCCGCCTGGGCGGTAACCATCGGGCTGCGCGGAAACGCGACCGCGATCCCGGGACCCGCCTCGATCCGCCCCGCGGCGGCCAGTGCCGCGCCGCAGGTGAGGAAGGGGTTGTGCCTGGTCTCCGTGACCCACATGCCCGCGAAGCCGGCCTCCTCCACCGCTTGCGCGGCGGCCGCCGCCTCGCCGAGCGGCAGGCCGTCCGGGAAGAAGCAGTCGATCTCCATCGTCCCTCCTCGCTGACAGTAGGAGCCTACCCCGCAATACAGATAAATATGTAAACTATTTCTGGACGAGGCGGGAGGACACCGATGGCGCACGACATCACCGTGGGGGCCACCAGGGGGCGCCGGATGGATGAGGCGCTGACCGCGCTGCGCCCACTGGTCGCCGGCAGCGAGGTCACGATGTCCGGCGACTTCTTCACCCTGGACCGGGTCCGCATCCTTCCACCGCCTGCGGTGCCGATCGTGATCGGCGGGCGGTCGGACGCGGCCTTGCGCCGGGTAGCCCGGCATGGCGACGGCTGGCTGGGGTTGTGGGTCTCGCCGCCGCGTTACGCGGACGCGACCGGGCGGATCAGCCGGTACGCGTCCGACGCGGGCCGGGAGGTGACCCGCTGGCGACACGGCATGCAGGTGTGGTGCGCGTTCGGCACCGCCGACGTCGCCCGGACCCGGCTCGCCCCGGCCATGGAGGACTTCTACCAGACCCCGTTCGACAAGTTCGAGCGGTACTGCCCGTGCGGGAAGCCGGAGGAGATCGCCGCCAGCTTGCATCCATATGTGGACGCGGGCTGCCGGTCATTCAACCTGATCCCGCTGGCGGACACCCAGGAACTGGTGATCGAGGGAGCGGCCGCGGTGCGCGCCGCGCTGAATTCGTGAAGGAGCCCGCGTCCGAATCGGCCGAGCGGATGCGCCGGGTCAGCCGCAAGCTCTACAAGGACATGCTCGAGGTCGGGCAGCCCATCGTCTGCGCCTTGAACGGCCCGGCATCGGCGCCGGGTGCTCTCTGGCGCTGCTCTGCGATTTCGTCCTCGCCTCCTCGGCGGTCACCCGTTCGCGCGCGAACTCGAGGGCCGGTCACCGGTCTTCGCGGGATCGTGATCGGGTCACCGGGGCGAATCGCCATCGAACGTTCGGAAAATTCATTATATAATTCATCTATAAATGAGTCAGCAGATCGCGAGGAGCGCCACCGGTGACCGCAGAGCAGAACCCAGTCATCCGCGTCGAGTCCGACGGCCCGCTCCGGATCGTCACCCTCAACCGGCCGGAGACCATGAACGCGTTCGACCGCGAGATGCAGGCCGAACTTCCGCGGGTGCTGACCACGATCAGCCAGGATCGCGAGGCACGCGCGGTGGTGCTGACCGGGGCCGGGCGTGCGTTCAGCGCCGGCGGGGACATCGCCAACTTCCCACTGAACCGGGCCGACCTCTATCACCGGAGGGCGGGGCTGCGGGAGGGCCGACGGCTCTTCGACGAGCTGATCAACATGAACCTGCCCGTGGTCGCGGCCGTCAACGGTCCCGCGGTCGGCCTCGGCTGCACGGTCGCGACCGCGTGCGACATCGTATTCATGGCGGATGACACGTTCCTCGCCGACCCGCACGTGACGGTCGCGCTGGTGGCCGGCGACGGCGGCGCGGTCACCTGGCCGTCGCTCACCAGCCTGCTCAAGGCCAAGCAGTACCTGCTCACCGGCGACCGGATGCCGGCCCGCGAGGCGCTGGCCATCGGCATGGCCAACTTCGTCGTGCCCGCCGCGGAGCTGATGGACGCCGCGACCGCGTTCGCCCGGCGGCTGGCCAGCCTGCCGCCGCAGGCCGTCCAGGACACGAAGCTGGTGCTCAATCAGGCACTGCGGGAGCGCGCGGCGTCGGTACTGCCGTTCGGGCTGGCGGCGGAGAGCCAGTCCAGCGACACCGTGGAGTACGCCGAGGCGCCGGCCAAGTTCGAGGCGGAGCGGGCCGCGCGGCGCGCCAGCCGGGGCAACGGCTCAGGATCCTGAGCGGACCCCGCGGTCATCGCCCGGGCGGAGTCAGCAGGCACCGGGCCTCCGGCGTCCCGTCGAGCAGCGGTTCGTCCGCCGGATCACCTGCCACGTCCCGTCGATACGCTCGAGTTCCCACCGGTTGGCGCTGACCCGCTCCAGCCGCCAGTGCGGGCCGTCCTTGAGGTAGACGCGGGAGTGATTCACCGCGACCGCGACGTCGCCCTCGACCGAGACCCGCGGCGCGCTCAGGACGTGAGCGCAGCCCGCCTCGAGATAGCCCTGGTGCCGTTCGCCGTAGACGAGGCCGCCCACGGCGGCGCGGCCGACGTAGGGACGGACGCCGCCGGGGTCGTACACGCCGTCCGCCGACCAGAGCTGGCCGACCGCCTCGGCACTCTCGCTGTCCACCGCGGGACCGTACGTTGCGATGAGCTGGGAGATGGCCAGCTGGTCCTCGAGAGCCCGGACGCGTCGTTCCAGGGCAGCGATCCGGTCGTCGGTCATAGGACGTCAGCCGCGAACGCGGCGAGCAGTTCGACCCGGCGGCGGTGCCACGCTACATCGGCTTGCACCTCCCCCATCTCGCCGCGGACGAAGCGCTGATGGATACCCTCGGCGATGATCGCCCGCCGCCAGGCGCTCAGCGCCACGAACACCGTCAGGTCAGCGATTGGCACGCCGGTGCGCTCGCGGAAACGGTCGGCGAGTTCACCGTAGGAGGGAAAGCCATCGACCGCCGACGGGTCGGGGCCGGGCTCAAGGACCCCGGCAGGCGATCGTGTCGCTCAGCCCGTTCGGGCAGAAGATGACTAAGCAGGTGTACCGCCCGAACCTGGACGCGCCGTCTCTGGAGGAGGCGCTCCAGCTGGAGAACCGCACCCAGATCCTGGCCACCGCGACCGCGGACGCGGCCGAGGCGCGCGCCGCGTTCCTAGAAAAGCGGCGGCCGAGCTTCACGGGCCGCTGACCAGGTACCTCCGGCGGTCAGGACATGAGGTCGTAGACGGTGAGCGTCCAGTCGCCCTGGAGGAGGTAGTCGTCCGCCGCGAGCAGGTGCTTGCGCCACAGCCGCTCCGCGCGTTCCACGTCGCTGGCCGCGATCAGCTCAACGATCCGCTCGTGCGCGGCGAAGCCCTTCTCCAGCGCCTCCTGCCCGGTCGGCGTCCCGGCGTCGGTCTCCACGTGGGCCATGTGCGCGACGTTGATCATGTGCCGCAGCATTCCGGACAGCACCGAGATCGTCTGGTTGCCCACCATGTCCACGATCAGCGCGTGAAAGGCGGTCTGCTCCGCCATCTGCCTGACCGGCACCTGCTCGACGGCACGCGACCGCTCGAGCGCCGTCCGCAGCTCGCTGAGGTTCTCCTCGGTCCTGTTCTTCGCCAGCATCGCGACGCACCCCGGCTCGATGACGCCCCGCGCCTCGTAGACGTCCTGCATCGATACCCCGAGGTACTCCAGGACGAGGGCCGTCTGGCGGGCCGCGGCGTCGGCGTTCGGCGGGTGCACCCGGGCGCCGCCGTGCGCGCCGCGGCGGACGCTGATCAGCGACTCGGACTCCAGCACCCGGAACGCTTCCCGCAGTGTCGGCCTGGAGACACCGAACCGCTGCATGAGCGCGCTCTCCGAGGGCAGCGCGTCGTTTTCGACAAGCTCGCCGCGGAGTATCCTCCGGCGCAGGTCGCCGGCGACGAGCTCGGCCATCTTGGGCACGCGCAGCCGCGCTCCCACTTCCTTCGCAGCTTCGGTCACGGGCGCGTCCAAAAGTAAGAGAAGTTAACAGAACTCTAAAAGGTTATATTATTTCTCTAAGTTTAAAAAGTAGTGTATCGGAAGACGCCGTCACATGAACGAGGCGCCGCCGTCGACGGTCAGGCTGGTGCCCGTGGTCACCCTGGACAGGTCAGAGGCGAGGTACAGCACCGCGTTGGCCACGTCCTCCGGCTGCTGGAACGCGTCGGGCAGCATGTTGAGCTTGCCGAAGACCGGCAGGCAGTCATCGAGCGTCGGGGCATCGAGGTGCGGGCGGAAGACCTTGTACACCGCCTCATGGAGAAGCAGCTTCGTCGGAATGCTGCCGGGGTGCACGCAGTTGACCCGGATGTTGTACGGCCCGGCCTCCCTGGCGACCGTGCGGGCGAGACCGACGAGAGCGTGCTTGGCCGACGTGTAGTTGGCCGTGTGGGCGACTCCCTTGAGCCCAGCCACGGAACTCGTCAGGATCATCGAGCCGCCGGTGCCCTGCTGGATCAGGTAGGGCACGGTCGCCTTGATCGTGTGCCACACGCCCGTGAGGTTGACGTCGATCGTGGTCCGCCAGTCCTCCTCGGTCAGTTCCCAGGCCTTGACCAAGACGCCCATGACACCGGCGTTGGCGACCACGATGTCCAGCCGGCCAAGCTCGGCCGTGCCCTGGCTGACTGCCGCCTCCAGCGCGGCGAGGTCACGGACGTCGGCCTTCACCGGGACGACCCGGCGGCCGTGCTTGCGTACCAGGGCCGCGGTCTCCTCGAGGTCCGCGAGCGTGGCGCCCTCGTACGGAATGGTCTCCACCGGCTCGCAGATGTCGACCCCGATGACGTCCGCCCCCTCCTCGGCGAGCCGGACCGCCTCAGCGCGTCCCTGACCGCGAGCGGCGCCGGTGACCAGGGCCACCTTGCCGTCTACCAAGCCCATGACATTCTCCTTCGCTAAGTAAGTGCCGGTCAGATGCCCAGCCGGGCGAGCAGGCGCTCGTGGTAGACCGCCGGGCCGCCGAGCAGCAGCTCGGACGACTTGGCCCTGCGGAAGTACAGGTGGGCCGGATGCTCCCAGGTGAAGCCGATGCCGCCGTGCACCTGGATGTTCTCGGCCGCGGCGAACATGTAGGCCCGGGAAGAGCAGATGTGCGCCGTGGCGGCGGCGACGGGGAACTCGGCGGCCGCCTCGTCGGCCAGCCGGGCTGCCTCGCGGGCCGCCGCTTCGGCGAGTTCGACCCGGGCCAGCATGTCCGCGCACTTGTGCTTGATCGCCTGGAAGGTGCCGATCGCCCGGCCGAACTGGAACCGGGTCCTGGCGTACTCCGCGCTCATCTCCAGGCACCTCCTGGCCCCCCCGGCTTGCTCGGCGGCGAGCGCCACGCAGGCGATGTCAAGGACCTGGTTCAGCAGCTGGCCGCCCTCTCCCTCGGCGCCGATGAGCTCGCCCGGCACCTGGTCGAAGGTCAGGGCCGCCATCGGGCGGGTCGGATCCAGGGCAGTCATTGGCTCGTGGCGGAGCCCGGGCGCGCCGCTCCGCACGGCGAACAGGGCCGGTCCGGCGGGAGCCTCGGCCGCCACGAGCACCAGGCCGGCGATCGAACCGTCGATCACGAAGCTTTTCTTCCCGGTCAGCGCCCACCCGTCCGCGGTGCGCTCCGCCCGGGTCGCGATCCCGGCCGGCTCCCATGACCCGCTGCTTTCCGCGACGGCGAGCGTGGCGATGGTCTCTCCCGCGGCGATGCCCGGCAGGTATCGCTCGCAGGCGGCCTTGTCGTTAGCGGCGAGCAGCGCCTGGGCGGCGAGGACGACCGTGCCGAAGAAGGGCGAGCAGAGCAGCGCGGCCCCCATTTCCTCCAGCACGACCTCGAGCTCGGTCAGGCCGAACCCGTCGCCGCCGTAGTCAGCGGGCAGCGCCAGGCCGGGCAGCTGGAGCTGGCGGGCCATCTGGTCCCACACCGCCGGATCGTGCCCGGTCTCCATCGCGGCGCGGACGGCGGTCTCCGGGGACTTGGCCGCGAGAAACTCGCGGACGGCCTCGCGCAGGTCGTCCAGCTCTTCCCTGCCATCGTTCATGACGCGGCCTTTCCTGATCGGGGCAGCTCGCGGAAGGGTGAGGTGCTATCGATGCCGGGTTCCTTCGGCAGCTTGAGAACCCGCTCTGCCAGGATGTTCTTAATGACCTCCTCGGTGCCGCCGAGGATGCGCAGCGCCGGCGTCGCGAGCAGCAGCTCGGCCCAGGCGTAAGTGCCCCACTCACCGGTGTCGGCGATGATCCGCGGCCCGAGGACCCGGGACACGAAGTGGGACGCCTGCGTCAGGTTCTGGGCGTGCATCAGCTTGGCGACCGACCGTTCCGGTCCTGGTGTCATGCCGGCCCGCATCGCCCGTGCCGCTCTCCTGTTGAGGTGCCCGGCCGCCAGCAGGTCGGCGAGCAGCTCGCTCAGGTCGCGGCGCAGCGCTCCGTCGTCCAAGGTTCCGGTGGCCCGCATGAGGGCGGCGAGGCGCTCCGGTCCCAGCGCCTCGGCGACCGTCCCGCCGCGCTCGCCACCCACGGTGGCGCGCTCGTTCATCAGCGTGGTCAGCGCGACCCGCCAGCCGGCGTTCACCTCGCCGAGGCGGTGGTCGTCAGGGACCCGGACGCTGCTCAGGAACACCTCGTTGAAGTCGCTGCCCCCGGTCATCTGGCGCAGCGGCCGGACGTCCACCCCGGGCGCGGTCATGTCGACGAGGAACGCGGTGATGCCCTTGTGTTTCGGCGCGTTGAGGTCGGTCCGGCATAGCGCCATGCCGATCTGACTCTGCCGCGCGATCGACGTCCACACCTTCTGCCCGTCGAGGACCCAATCCTTGCCGTCGAGGACGGCCCGCGTCTGCAGGCCGGCCAGGTCGGATCCGGCGCCGGGCTCGCTGAAGAGCTGGCAGGCGATGATGTCACCGCGGTACAGGGCCGGAAGGTAGCGGTCCTTGATGGCCTGCTGGCCGTGCGCCAGGATCGTCGGCCCGATCATGCCCAGCCCGATCACGCTCAGCGTCCCGGTGTCGGGCACGTCGTACTCGGACTCGATGCTGTTGTAGATCAGTTCGTGGACGGGGGTCAGGCCCTGCCCGCCGTACTCGGGCGGGCCGGAGATCCAGCCGAACCCGTTCTCGTACCGGGTCCGCTGCCAATCCTTGGCGGCTTGCAACTTGACGTCCTTGACGTCCGGCGGGTCCGCGTTGAAGTAGGCGACGGTGTCCTCGCCCTGGCCCCAGCGGAACTCGGCCTGTTCCGCGCGCGTGGCGTGCGCGTCGAGGAACTCCCGGGCCTGGCGGGCGAACTCTCTTACATCGTCAGGCATAGTGCCCCTTTCACGGAAACGGTCATAGGTGTCAGGTCCGCATGTAGGAACCGCCCGCGACGTTCAGCACCTCGCCGGTGATGAACGCCGCCCGGTCCGACGCGAGGAAGGCCACCGCTTCGGCGATGTCGGCTGTTCCCGGCACGTCGCCGAGGGGGCCGGGCTTGTGCTTGGATAGCCATTCGGCGTTGTCGTCGACGAACTTTGTGCCCTTGACGATGCCCATGGACACGTACACTGCGCGGATCCCGTGCGGACCTCCGTCATGGGCCAGCCCGCGGGTCAGCGCGGCCAGGCCGCCCTTGGTCGAGGCGTAGGGCGCCTCGATGCCGCTGCCGCCGACGTCGGGCGCGTAGCTCCCGATGTTGACGATCACGCCGCCGCCGGCGTCGCGCATGAGGGGCATCGTCCGGTAGCACAGGTACCACGGGCCGCTCAGGTTCACCCGCATCGCCCAGTCCCAGTGGGCCGGGTCATAGCCGAAGATGCTGCCGACCACGTTCACCGCGGCGTTGTTCACCAGGATCCGCACCGGGCCGAGCGAGGCGGTGACCTCGTCCACGACGGCGTCGATCTGCTCCCGGTCACCGGCGTCCATCGGGTAGCCCACCACCGTGGCCGCCGGATAGTCGGCGGCGATCTCGGCGGTCACCTGCTTCGTGCGGGCCGCGTGGATGTCGGTCACCACCACGCGCGCGCCGCCGGCGGCGAGCCGCCGCGCGATCGCCTGCCCGATGCCCTTGCCCGCGGCCGCGGTCACCAGCGCGACCCGGCCCGCGAACTCCTTCGGATCAACCATGCTCACCTGTGTCTCCTCACTGACGTCAGTCGCCGGCCAGCGCGGCGAAGGCGCCAGCGTCGTAGTACACGCGCTCGCACATGAGGTCCGCGCCGTCGAACTCGAAGACCGCGATGCTCGGCAGGTCCACCCGGTGGGGCGGACGCGCGTCGACGTGGACCGCGAGGATCTCATACCGCGCCTTTCGTAGTTCTGCCGCGTCCATAGCCGCCTTCCAGGATCGGTGTCGCCGCGTCAGGCGCCCGTGGGTACGCGGTCGCCGGTGACCATCGCGCGCAGCCGGCCGGTGATGATGGCCTCGGCCTCGGCGACGATCCGTTCCACCAGTTCCGCGACGGGCGGGATGTCCCGGACCAGCCCCTGCGCCATGCTCGCGTACCAGATGCCCGCCTCGAGGTCGCCCTGCTCGTACACCGTGCGCCCGCGGGCCCCGGCGACCAGGGAGCGTATGTCGGCGAACTGCCCGCCCTCGTTGAGGATGCGCACGACCTCCCGGCTGACCGAGTTGTCCGCGACCCGCGCCGTGTTCCGCAGCGTGCGGAAGATGAGCTGGGTGCTCTTGGTGTTCGCGTCAATGATGGCTTCCTTGACGTTGCGGTGAATGGGCGCCTCGGCGGTCGCCATGAACCGGGTTCCCATGTTGATGCCGTCGGCGCCGAGCGCGAGCGCCGCGGCCAGCCCGCGCCCGTCACCGAACCCGCCGGACGCGATCATCGGGATCGTGATCTGGTCGGCCGCCGTCGGGATCAGGATCAGGCCGGGGACGTCGTCTTCCCCCGGGTGCCCCGCGCACTCGAAGCCGTCGATGCTGATCGCGTCGACCCCGATCGCCTGCGCCTTCACCGCGTGCCGCACGCTCGTGCACTTGTGGATGACCTTGATCCCGTTGTCGTGGAACATGCCGATGTGCGGCTCGGGGTTGGCACCGGCCGTCTCCACGATCTTGATCCCGGATTCAACGATGACGCGCTGGTACTCCGCGTAGGGCGGCGGGTTGATCGAGGGCAGGATCGTGAGGTTCACGCCGAACGGCTGGCCGGTCATCTCCCGGCAGTGCGCGATCTCGGCCGCGAGGGCCTCGGGCGATGGCTGGGTCAGGGCCGTGATGAACCCCAGGGCGCCCGCCTCGGCCACGGCGGCGACCAGGTCTGCCCGGCCGACCCACTGCATGCCGCCCTGCACGATGGGATGCCTGACCCCGAACAGCTCCGTGAACGGCGTGGTGATCATCTGTCAGCCTCCGGTGGCCGCTGCGGCCAGCCCTCGATCGAGATAAGAATATAATAAGTTATCTATATCTGATACCATGCCACCGTGTCCATGAAGACCGAGCGTCCTTAATGACCGGCGCCTGGCTTGGATCGATCTTCCGGGAGCTCCCCGCCCTGCGGAACAACGCGCGCGCCCTCGCCGCCGCGCTGCCGCAACTCGGTGCCGCGGATCCGTCCACTGGTCGTGCTCCTCGCCCGTAACTCATTCCTTCCGCTCGAGGTCACGATGGCCGTGGCGCTCACGGGCGCGCGCGTGGTGCCGGTCAGCCCGCACGGCACCGCCAAGGAGCTGGACTTCCTGCTGCGGGACAGCGGGGCTCGGATCGCGATCGGTGACGCCGACCTGCTCGAGGCGATGCGGGACGTCCTCGACGGCGTCGTGACGATCGCGCAGCGCACCCCGGACAAGGTGGCGGACGCGTACGGCATCGCGGCGGACAGCCGCCAATCGCGGGGAGGACGGAGCAGTCCCACCTGCGCCACGCTTGCGAGCAGCACCCCGGACCGGCTGAAGATGCGGCCCTCCGCGTGGCCGAGTCCGCCGGACGTCGCCGGAGTCCGCTGATCGCGCAGCAGCCAGTCGTCGGCGCGGCCAAGACGATGGAACCACATCGTGTGCGCGACGCTGCCGGTCGCGGTGTGCCGGTGGCGCTCCGGGTCCAGGCCGTGCACGGCAAGGGTCGGTCACAAGATCGTGTAGTCGGACAGGAACAGCAGGGCGCACTCGTGCAGCCAGGGCTCGGCGGCCAGCGGCCGGACACGCGGCCTGAGCCACGTCTGCTGATGCGCGCGGTCGGCGGTGTCGGTGACACGCCTGATCTCAACCGGGTCGGTTCGCGCCAGCGGGACCTCTGCCACGTTCGGCGCCGCAGGCATCGGCGGCTGGTGCTCCGGCCCGCGGTTGTCGCGGCGGTGGAACGTCGCGGTCGCGATCGCGCAGGGCGGCTCGCCGTCGTGCGCCACCTCGACGACCCGCCTGCCGACGCTCCGGTCGTCGCTGAACGACCGCACGCTCGCCCGGAGCGGACGCCCGGAGATCGCGGGTGTGAGGAACTCGACGTGCACGTGATGGACGGACAGGCCCGGGGGCACGGTGGCGTAGGCGGCGGCGAGCGTCACCGCCGCGACGTGCCCGCCGAAGCCGCGTGACCCGCCGCCGGACGGAGGCAGCACGGCGGTGATACGCCGTCCTCCCCGACAGCGAAAAGGTCGGTAATCGGCACTCCGCCGGCGGGTGGCGACGGCGCGTCGCCGCTCTCGTGCACCGTCACTCCGGGATCATCAGCCGCGCGACCTGCCGCATGTCCTCGACCTCGTCCAGATGTGTCAGGGCATCGAGCAGCGCCTCAGTCCCGCGCGGGCCAAGGCGGCGCGCGCAGGACCGGAACTTGGCGTGCAGGGCCGCGTCGTCAAGCGGGTGCTCGGGGTGTCCCGGCGTCCTGGTCACCTTGGCGGTCCGCCGCCGGCCGTCGGCGAGCACGACCTCCACGCGGCCGGGTTCTGGGATCATGTCCGGGGTGAGGTCCGCGTCGTCGACCACGATCGTCACCTTGGGCAGGAGCGACGCGAGCGCCGGGTCAGCGCGCCACTCGGCGTCGAGCTCGGCCGCTGACAGCCGCCCGCGCAGCAGCGCGGTCGCAACCATGAACGGCAGGCTGAACTGGGCGAGCGCTAGCCCGTCCGGCCCGGCGAGCTGCTCGGGAGACGCTTTCACGCTGACAGGATCGCAGATGATGTCCCAGGTGTCCTGGCCGACGCGGACGACCACCTCCGCGATGGACCCGGGGCTGATCCCGGGGCCGTCGTGCAACGCGATCACCGCAGTGATCGCGTTGTGGCCGTACTTACAGCACGCGTAGGGCTTGATGCTGATCTCGTCGCCGCGGAACGTCTCGCCAAGGCCGCCGGTCAGCCGGTCGCGCACGTACCCGTACCGGCCGCCGAAGAAGGCGGGGTACCAGCCCGCCCGCCCCTCGAGCGCGTCGTGCGCCCCGGTGATCCCCGCGCGGGTGAACTCGAGCGCCATGACGGCCGACTGCGCGGCGATGCCCTGCTGGAGCCGGACCGTCAGCGTGCCCTCGAACAGCCCTTGGAGGTTGCGTGGCGCACGCCCCGCGTCATCGCTTGCCAGGCGCCCTCCGCGGCGATGCGCGGGCCGAGCAGCTCGACGTCGAAGAACCCCTGGTACCCCGTGGCCGCGAACTGCCCGATGACCCAGCCGAGCGGTACGACCCCGTCCCCTGGCACCACCCGGTCGGGCATGCTGACACTGGTCGGCACGGCATCGGCCAGCTGGACGAGGCCGAGGCGCGGGCCGCAGGCGCGCAGCGAGCCCGCCAGGTCGCGCTCCCGCCAGGACCAGAACATGTCCGCGCAGATCCAGGCGCCGGACTCGGCGGCGAGCCGCGCCAGGTCGCCGAGCGTGGTGACGAAGCCGATGTCGTGGCGCAGCACGTTCGTCTGCTCCACGCAGACCCGGACGCCGAGCGTACCGGCGCGGACAGCGAGCGGCTCGTACGCCGCGGCGAACGCCGACAGCGCCTGCTCCCACGTGGTCAGCGCGCCGGCCGGGCCCGTCGTCGCCAGCACGGCCTCGGCGCCGACCTCGTGCGCGAGTTCCAGGGGGCGGGCGAGCATGGCCCGCTCACCGGGCCACGCGGGCTCGTCGTCGAGGATGAAGAGCCGCCCGTGATGCACGTAGGCGACACGGCCGGCCAGCCGTGCGGCGGGGCCCGTCCAGGCCCGGTATTTCCCGAGTGTCAGCCCGTACTTCGCGCCGCCGAGCTCGTCGCACAGCTCAAGGTCCTCGTCAATCGTGGCGTGCGTGTCGGCCAGCGGGTTGACGACCGCCAGCGGGTGCGCGGCCGGCTGCCTGGCCTGCGCCGTCCGCATCACCGGCCCTCGCCGGGCGCGAGGGCGGCGAGCTGATCCGTGTAGTGGCCGGCGGACTGGCTGAGGATGCGCGGCAGCAGCGTCGTCACCCCGGCCGCGCGCAGCCGCGCAAGGAATGACCGGGTGCCGTCCGGGTCGCCGAGCGGATCGGTCACCTGCTCGGCACGCGGCAGGAACACGACGTCAAATGCCGGGTCACGCCCCTGGCCCGGATCGAGCTCGGCGAGCAGCGCGAACTCGCCCTCGGTGCCGCCGACGCCGACGCCGAGGACCGCCCGGCCGCCGCTGATCAGGTCGAGGGTCCCGTACCGCTTCACGATCTCCAGGGGGTGGTGGTAGCCGAGCACGACGACGAGCGGCGCCAGCCGGATCCGCCGGGTCTTGGCGGCGAGGTACCCGAGCGTGGTCAGCGGGTCCCAGTACTGGGTTCCCTCGCCGCGGCCCACGGGGAGCGCCACATGCTCGGGCGCGCACACGCAGTCATAGCCAAGCTCGTCGGCTGCCAGCGCGATTATGGCGAGTTCACCCGCACCGGCCGTGCGCTCCCAGTCCGGGGTCGGGAAGCGCGGATGCGCCGCCACGGCCGGCAGCCAGACGCCCAGCTTCACCGCGCCGCCACGGCACGGGCGGCGTGCGCGGCTGAGCGCCCGGCGACCCGTCCGAAGACCAGGGCGCTGGCGAGCGCGTTGCCGCTGTCCACGTACACGTCACCGAGCACACCGCCGGTGCACTCGCCCCCGGCGAACAGGCCGGGGACGGGCTGGTTCGACGCGTTCATGACGTGGCCGTCTCGGTCGATGCGCGGGCCGACGGCGGTGACGCTCAGCTGGCAGAGCCGCACCTCCGTGGCGTAGAACGGCGGCGTGTCGACCGGGCGCAGCACGCCGGGCTTCTTCAGGTGGACGGTGTCCTCGCCCGCGGCCACGTCCGCGTTGTATTTCTCTAGTGTCCCGGTCAGTCCGTCCGTCGGCACGCCGATGGCTCGCGTCAGATCCGCAATGGACCCCGCGGTTGTGACCTTACCCGCGGCGACCATCTCGTCGATCACGGGCTCTACCCAGTCCTCCCAGGTCATCCCCGAAATCACGACCTTCTTGAAGGCCCCGGTGGACTTCGGCTGCGAGGCGCGCTTCGCCGCGTCGTCGTACACCACCCAGACCGGCCCGTCCTGCGCGAGCACGATGGGCTGCGTGACGCTGTACGGCGACATCTCGCCTCACCCGTTCGGACATATAGATAATTAATCTATCTGTTTGATACAGTAGCCTAAACGGGGGAGCAAGGAAGCAGGGAGCAGAGCGCTGATGGATTTCGTCTTCACGCCGGAGCATGAAGCGCTCCGGGCCGCGACCAGGGACCTGCTCGCCCGGCACGGCCCCGAGCAGGCAGTACGCGCCGCGATGGAGGCGGACAGCGGGTACGACGCTGAACTGTGGCGCCGGATGGCCGAGGTGGGGCTGCAGGGACTCGCCGTACCCGAGGAGTTCGGGGGCGCGGGCGGCGGCATCGTCGAGCTCGCGGTGGTCATGGAGGAGATGGGCCGGGCGCTGTACTGCGGCCCGTTCCTGTCCTCGGCCGTCATGGCCGCGACCGCGCTGGCCGCGGTCGACGATCCGGTGGCCAGGAAGTACCTGCCCGACATCTGCGGCGGCTCGCTCCTGGCCACGGTCGCGGACGTCGGGCTGCTGGCGGGCGACGGGCAGTCGCCCGCCGTGGTCGCGGACGGTGACAGGACCGCCCGCCTTGACGGGCGAGTTGGCTACGTGCCCGATGGGCACATCGCCGACCTGTTGGCCGTGACGGCGCTCGACGAGGGCCGTCACGGCCTGTATCTCGTCGACAGGAGATCGGCCGGTGTCACGGCCACGCTGCTGCCGACGATGGACCTCACCCGCAAGATGGCCGCCGTCGAATTCAGCGGCGCCGAAGCGCAGCGCCTGGGCACGCCGGAGGACGCGGGCCCGGTGCTGGCCCGGGTGCGGCACCTGGCGGCCATCGCGCTCGCCGCCGAGCAGGCCGGCGGCGCGCAGCGGATGATGGAGCTCGCGGTCGCGTACGCCAAGACGCGCGTTCAGTTCGGGCGGACCATCGGCTCGTTCCAGGCGGTGAAGCACCGGTGCGCGGAGATGGCCGTGGACGTCGAGGCCGCCAGGTCAGCGGCCTACCACGCGATCGCCACGGCGGCAGACGAGCCAGGCGGCAACGCGCTCGCGATCGCCGCCTCTATCGCGCACAGCTACTGCTCGGAGGCGTTTACCCGGGTGACGGCCGACTGCATTCAGGTCCACGGCGGGATCGGGTTCACCTGGGAGCACTCCGCGCATCTGTACTACCGGCGTGCGAAGTCGTCGGAGCTCCTGTTCGGCAGTCCCGCCACGCACCGCCGCGCGCTCGCCGCGCTGCTGCTCCTGGCGAGCTTACGCGCCCGCCCGGGTCTCCTGCCAGGGTTTGTCCTTGTCCACCCGGGGCTCCCGCTCCAGGCCGAGGACACGCTCCCCGATAATGGTGCGCTGGATGTCGTCGGTGCCGCCCCTGATCGACATGGACGGCGCGGTCAGGAACTCGGCATTCCCCGGAGTATCGCTCAGCAGGCCATCGAGACCCAGCGCGTCCTTGATCAGCTCGGCCCGCTGCTTGAACACGGCCGCCGACCTCAGCTTCCGCGCGGATCCCTCGGGGCCTGGCTCGTTGCCGCCCTTGATGCTCGCCGCCGAGCGCGCCTGCATCATCCGGACGACGCACTCGTCAACGTACACCCGCATCGCGCGGTCACGGAGGACCTCGTCGCGCAGCGCTCCGCTCGCCGACAGCTCGGTCAGCCACTCGGGCGCGTCGGTGATCGAGGCCGCGACGCCAGCGTCGTCCTTCAGGCCGGTGCGCTCGTTCGCCAGGACTGTCACAGCGACGCGCCAGCCATCCCCGACCGCCCCGACCCGGTCGGAGTCGCTGACCCGGACGTCTTCGAGGAACACCTCGCTGAAGTGCTGGTCACCGTTCATCTGCCGCAACGGCCGGACCGTGACCCCGGGAGCGTCCATCCGGATGGCGAACACCGTCAGGCCCTTGTGCTTGGGCACGGCCGGATCCGTCCGCGCCAACAGGAGCCCCCAGGTCGCGTACGCGGCCCGGCTCGTCCAGACCTTCTGGCCGGTCAGCAGCCAGCCAGCGTCGTCGCGACGGGCCCTGGTCGCGACGTTGGCGAGATCCGAGCCGGCGGAGGGCTCGGAAAACACCTGGCACCAGATCTCCGAGCCGTCGGCGATCGCGCGCAGCCAGCGGCGCTTCTGCTTCTCCGCGCCGTGCACGAGCAGGCTCGGCCCGATCAGGTCGATGCCGACGAGGAAGGGGTAGAGATCGGGTCTCGGCAGCCCGGCCAGGATGGCGCGCACCGTCTCCGCGGCCGCGGGCGACATGCCCCGCCCGCCGAACTCGGCCGGCCACGACGGCACGGCCCAGCCGCCCTCGGCCAGAGCTCGGAGGTAGCGTCGCGGGGCCTCGATGTCGTCGTTGCCCGCCCCCATCCGGGAACTCCGGACCGTTCCCAGGCCGGACAAGGCGGCACCGATCCTGGCCCGCATCTCTTCCTCCGTCACGTTCGCGCTCACGTAGCTCCGTCCTCCCGGGACGCTATACCATATATATACATATTATCTAACTGATTAACAGTAAGGGAGGCCATCGTGGATGTCCAGTAACGTCCGGTGCCTGTCAGCCCTGCTCGGCCAGCACCCGGCGCAACACCTTTCCGCTGGCGTTCCGCGGCAGCTCCGGCACGAACCGCCACGACGTCGGCACCTTGAAGCCCGCGAGCTCGCGGCGCGCGAAAGCCCGCAGTTCCTCGGGATCTGGTTCCGGGGCGTTCTCACCGAGCACTACGAAGGCGCGCACGGACTGGCCGAGCTCCGCGTCGGGCACGCCGGTCACCGCGACCTCGCGCACGGCCGGGTGCTCGCGCAGCACATCCTCCACCTCCACCGGATGCACGTTCTCGCCGCCGCGCTTGATCCGGTCGCCCAGCCGGCCGGCCAGGTAGACGTACCCCTCGGCGTCCATCGCGGCCAGGTCACTGGTGTGCAGCCAGCCGTCTTCCGCGAGCTTGAACAGGTGGTCGCCCTTGGCCAGGACCTCACCGACCCCGTCGCTGCCGGGATTGTCCAGGCGCAACTCGATCCCCGAGGCGGCGCGGCCGACCGACGCGAGCAGATCAGGACGCCCGGCCAGCGCCCGCTCATGGTCCTCGGGGACGAGGCAGGCAATCGGGGACCCCTCGGTCTGGCCGAACATGTTGATGAACCGCACGCCAGGCAGCGCGGACACCGCGCGCGCCAGCGTCGCCGGGCGGATCGGCGCCGAGCCGTACTGCAAGAGCCGCAATCCGGGGATCGTGAGGGCACCGGCGTCGAGGAGCCGCTCGATCATCGTGGGGACGAGGAACGCGTGCGTCACCGCGTGGCTCCCCAGGTCCTGCCACGCCTCGACGCTGAACCTCGGGAACGGCAGCACGGTCGCGCCGACGGCGATCATGACCGCGAGGTTGCCCAGGCCGGCGATGTGGTAGAACGGCGAGCCCGACGCGTACACGCTGCCGGGTCCCACCGCCATCAGGCCCGAGCTCACCGCTACCCGGTTCGCCAGTCTCTCCTGGGTGACGAGCACCTGCTTCGGTGCGCCGGTCGTGCCCGACGTGTGCAGAATGGCCGCCGTCGAGGTGCGGCCGACCTGAGCCGTAAGCGTGCGGCTATCCGGTTTCAGGCCGGGGACGACGGCGTGCGAGCAGCCCGCGCGTTCCGCCGCCGCCGCGGCCTGATCGGCGTAGCCGGGCTCGGCAATGAGCATCCCGGCGCGCAACCCGGCCACGCAGCCCGCGATCTCCCGCGCGGTGAGTCGCGGACCGAGCGGGGCGATCGGGCGGTCCGTGCACGAGCCCGCGATGACCAGCGCGAGCGACACCGCGCTGGTGTCGAGCAGCGCGGGCACCGGGCTGCCGCCGGCGAATCCGAGCTCATCCAGCCAGCCGGCCGCCGCCGCCGCGAGCTCGATGAGCTCGGCGTAGGAGACGGCGCGCTCGCCGATGAGCGCGGGGGCCTCGCTGTCCCTGCGGGCAAGGACAAGCTCGGACCAGGTCAGGCAGGCATTCATCCGATCACGCTCGCATCCTGGTAGCATTGCCAAGTTATCAGATAGTACAATAATTTAGCGATACTAGGATTAGTGCCGGATCCGCGCGAGGAGCTCTATGACCATGAGCAGCCGATGACCACGGCACGCTCGGCGGCGCACGATGCCGAGACGACCGGCATCCCGCCGACGATCCCGGCCGCGCTCGCCCGCGCCGCCCGCCAGTGGCCCGACGCCGACGCGCTCGCCGACGGCCCGCTCCGCCTCACCTACCGCCAGTACCTGGAGCAGAGTGTTCAGCTGGCGCGCGGCCTCATCGCCCGCGGCGTGGGGCCGGGCGACCGCGTGGTCGTCTGGGCGCCGAACTCCGCGGAGGTGGCGCTGACGGCGATGGCCGCCGCGTTCGCCGGCGGCGTCCTCGTGCCGCTCAACACCCGGTTCACCGCGTATGAGGCCGCTGCGCTGATCCGCCGGGCGGAGGCCGTGGCCGTGCTGGCGTTCACCGACTTCCTGGGCCGTGACTACCTCGCGTCGCTGCGAGAACTCGGGGCGCTTGACGGGCTGAAGGCGGCGGTCGCGCTGCGCGGCCCGTCCTCCGAGGGGGCGCTATCGCTACCGGAACTGCTGGCGCTCGGCGAGGAGACGGATGAGGCGGAGGTCTGGGCCCGGGTGCGGGCGCTCGGACCCGCCGACATCTCCGACATCCTGTTCACGTCCGGCACGACGGGCGCTCCCAAGGGCGCCATGCTGAGACACGGAGCCTCCACGCGCGCCTACACCGAGTACGGCCGGTCCCTCGGGCTGCGCCGCGGCGACCGCATGCTCGGCTTCCCGCCGTTCTTCCACTGCTTCGGACTCAAGGCGGTCGTGCTCACCGGCGTGCTGTACGGGGCCACCGTGCTGCCCGTGCCCGTCTTCGACGTGCACCAGATCGCGACGCTGATCGCCGCCGAGCGGATCACCGTGCTGCAGGGCGCGCCGCTGCTGTTCCAGACCCTGCTCGACGATCCCGGCGTCGACCGGTCTTCCCTGTCGTCGCTGCGGGTGGCCGGGCCCGGCGCCATGGGCTCCTCGCCTGAGCTCTACCGCAGGCTCAGGGACGAGCTGGGCATCCGCTACTTCTCCCCCGGCTACGGACTGACCGAGGGCACCGCGATCGGGTCGCGCTGCTACTGGTTCGACGACTTCGAGACCGTATCAACCACGTGCGGCCGCATCGCGCCCGGCATCGAGCTGCGCCTTGCCGGGCTCGGCGACATCGCCGGCGCTGACGTGCCCGGCGGCTCGGACGGGGAGATACTGCTGCGCGGCTACAACGTCATGGCTGGGTACCTGGACGATCCGGACGCCACCGCGCATGCGATCGACGCTGACGGCTGGCTGCACACCGGAGACATCGGCCGGGTCGACGAGTCCGGCCGGCTGACCATCACCGGGCGGCTGAAGGACATGTTCCTCGTCGGCGGGTTCAACACCTATCCAGCCGAGATCGAGCAGACGCTCGCCACGCACCATGCCATCGCCGACGTGTCGGTCATTGGCGTGCCCGACACGCGGCTCGGCGAGGTGGGGATGGCCTTTGTTGTGCTGCGGCCCGGCGCCACCGTGACGGACGGGGAGCTCATCGGCTGGGCCCGCGGCCGGCTGGCCAACTACAAGGTGCCCAGGCACTGGCGGTTCGTCTCCGGGCTGCAGCGGAACGCGAGCGGAAAGGTCATCAAGAGCGTGCTGCGCGAGCAGGCCGAGGCGGCCGGCGCGGCGGAATCGAGTTAAGGGAGGCGACATGGGGGTCGTGGCGGAATTGGCAGGCCCGGCCGCGCTGGTCGTGCTCGACTGGCCGGAGAAGCGGAACGCGCTGGGGCCCGACGAGGCGAACGAGGTCGCGGCGGCCCTGCGGGCGGCCGCCGGGCAGCCAGACGTCCGGGGCATCGTGCTGACCGGGAACGGCGCGTTCTGCGCCGGCGGCGACTTGGGTGGCATGGTGGCCCGGGCCGACATGCCGCCGGAGGAACGGCGTGCCCTGGTGTACAGCGCGTACCAAGGGCTGATCAGGACGCTGATTGAGCTCCCCGTGCCGACTGTCGCCGCCGTGGACGGGCCCGCGGTGGGGATGGGATTCGACATTGCGCTGGCCTGCGACAGCCGCTTCATCGGCCCCGACGGCTGGTTCCGGCAGGGCTGGGCGAGGATCGGGCTGATCCCCGGCACCGGCGGCGAGCTGCTGCTGCGCATGCGCGCTCCCGGCGCGCTGTGGCGGCTGCTCGACGGCCAGCCGAAGGTCGGCGCCGACATGGCCGAGCGGCTCGGCATCGGCGAGGCCACCGACGGGGCGACCGCCCGGGATGCCGCGCTGCGCCGGGTGGCGTCGTACGCCGTCTACAGCCCGGCGACGATCGGCGGGTACCTCCGGCTCAACCGGTCCGAGCTGCGGGCGCGGCTGCCCGAGCACCAGGCCGAGTGCCTGGCGACCCAGCTCGAGCTGCTCTCCGACCCGGCGTTCCGGGACCGGGCGCGCGCGGCCCTGCCGGGGCGCTGACCAGCGTGGTGTCCCGGCGTGACGAGCTACGGACGGGCGGTGGGCCCCTTGACGACGCGCCGCTCGTCCGTTACCAACTGCACGGGAAGGTCGCCGTGCTGACCATCAATCGTCCCGAGCGGCACAACGCGTGGACCTTTGAGGTCGAGAAGGAGCTGTTCGACCTCGCCGACCGCGCGGATTCCTATGATCGCGTCGGCGCCATCGTGGTCACCGGTGCCGGGACCAGCTTCTGCCCGGGGATGGACATGAAGGTCCTCGCCGGCCTCGGTGCGGGTCCCGGGGTGGCCGCGCGGCTGCGGCCGGCGACGCATCTGGGCGGCGACGTCCGGGTTCGCGCTGGCGGCGGGCCCGGTCGTCGGCGGGGTGCTCACCGGGCTGTGGAGCTGGCGGACTCGGTCGCTGACGCACGGCGCATCGCGCACGAGCCCGCCCGCAGGCTCGATGTCGCCGAGGGCGCGCGCCTTCCTCGAGAAGAGACCGCCAGCCTTCGCGCCGCTCCCCGCCCGCGGCGGGCCGGGTAACGATGGGCGTCCCGGGACGGGGGGTTGACCGTGGACGCGCTCGCCGTCCCCGGGCCGACGTGGGCGAGCTCAGTCCGGAGGCGAGCCGGGATGATACGACCCGCCGGTCATCAGCAGCCGGACGTACTCGATCACGGCGTCGATCACCTGGCCGGCCTGCCGCCGGCCGTCGGCCACCGCCGCCTCCCGGCCGCCCTCGCCGATCAGCGTGGTCAGGATCGTGACGTAGAGCCGGTCGAAAGAGGTGTCGGACAGCCGGAGCAGCGCGTCGTTCTGGCCGAGCCACTCGCGGCCGCGCCGCCGCTTCATCACCTCGAAGCCAGGCGGCCCATCCCCGGCGGAGAACAGCACCGCCAGGTCCCGGCGCTGCCAGCAGCCCTCCATGAAGGCCCGCGCGCCCGCCGAGAACAGCTCGAACGGGTCGGTTACCCCGGCCTTCCTGGCCCGGGCCACCGCCTCGCTCGCGGCCGCCTCCTGGGCCTGCTGGTAGTCCTGCCAGAGCGCGATGAACAGCTCGCTCTTCCCGCCGAAGTGGTGGTACAGGCTGCCCACGCTGGACCCGGCGCGCTCGACTACGTCGGCGATGCTGGCGTCGGCGAAACCCTGCTCGGTGAAGACCGCGCGGGCGGCGTCGAGCAGCGCCCGCTGCGTCTCCGCCGTCCTGGCCCACCGCCAGGAGCCGGCCGCGGCCCTGCCCCGTGGCAGCCGCGCCGCTGGTCCCACGGGCTCACCTCTTTTCAGAACGTGATTCTAGGAGTCTAACCGGCCCTCTTGACCGCGTTTACTTGGCGGCCTGTGGCCCGGTCCGGCACCGCGCCCGGCGAGTTCACCACCAGGATGTCGGGGTCGCCGAAGCGTTCCCGTGCGGCGCGGACGATGTTCAGCGCGCTGTCCCGCGTGGTCATGTCGGCGACCACGCCCGCCGCCTTCGCCGCCGGCCTTGGTGGCGGCCACCGCGTCTGGGTTCCGGCCGGAGAAGACCACCGCAGCCCCTTCCGCCGCGAGCACTTCACTGATGCCGCGTCCGCAGCCGCGGCTCCCGCCGGCGACGACCGCGGTCTTCCCTGACAGCCCAGGTCCATCGGTATTCCTCCAGCCGGTCACAGGCACGATCCGCTCCAAAATGGCGCTGTCAGCGCAGGATGCACAGGCCTCCGTCGAGCATCAGCGTGGCGCCGGTGAGGTAGCTCAGGTCCGGGCTGACGAGCGCGACGACCGCTCGCCCGATGTCGTCCTCGCAGTCGCCCATCCGCCCTAGCGGCGTCGCCTTCAGTATGGCGGCGGCGGCTTCGGGACGGGCCTCGTTGAACGCCACGGCGGCGGGTGAGCCCGCGAACGGACAGACAACATTCACCCGGATACCGAAGCGTCCCCATTCGCGGGCAGCGACCTTGGACAGTCCGCGGATGGCCTCCTTGGCCGTCGCGTACGCGCCGAAGAGCGGGCTGCCCTCGACGCCGGTGTTAGACCCGAAGTTCACTATCGACCCGCCTCGCTCGGACAGGTACGGGAAGGCGGCCTGCATGCAGTGCAGTGTCGCCATGGGCCCTGTTGACCAGGCAAGCTCCGCGTCTTCCGGCGGCACGTCCTGCAGCCGCCGGTTCGGCGTCTTGCCCTGCGCATTGTTGACCAGGATGTCGATGCGCCCGAAGGCCCTGACGGCGTCATCGATCAAGGAGAACACGGCCGCGCGGTCGGCGACGTCGCACGGCACCGCCAGCGCGGGCGCGTCGGATTTCCCGATTTCCTCCGCCACGGTGTCCAGCTTCGCGGCGGTTCGTGCCGCTACCACGACCGCCGCGCCTTCCTTCGCGAGGGCTAGGGCGATACCTCGTCCTATTCCCTGGCTGGCACCGGTGACGATCGCGGTCTTGCCCGTGAGTCTTCCCATGCTGTCATAGTACAATGATTAAGCTTTTAACGCTGTACAGTGCGCGGGCCTGGCCGAGGATTGCCCGCGGCCGGCCAGGACAGGAGGCTCAGAGGCGCGGGTCGCGCGGCAGGCCGAGCAGGCGCTCGGCGACGATGTTCAGGTGGATCTGCTGCGAGCCGCCGTAGATCGTCTCGGCGCGGCTCAGCAGGTAGGTGCGCTGGAGCGGATCGAGCTCGTAGTCCTCGCCGACCACCTGGGAGGCGGCGCCGAGCACGTCCATCTCGATCTCGCCGAGTTCCTGGTGCCAGCGCGGCCAGGAGAGCTTAAGCAGGGATGTCTCCGCGCCCGGGTTGCCGCGCATCAGGCCGGTGAGCATCCGGAGCGTGTCCCAGCGCATGATGTTGAGGCCGACGAACGACTCGGTCAGCCGCCGCCGCAGCAGGGCGTCGCTGGTCGCGCCCTTCTCGTGCGCCCTGCGCAGCGCGGCGGCGAACTCAGCTTCAAACTGAGTCTGATAGCCGAGCATCGCGATGCCGCGTTCCTGCTCGAGCGTGCCCATCGCGACCTTCCAGCCCTGGTCCCGCTCTCCGACGACGAGCGACCGCCCGGTCCTGGCGCCGGTGAAGAAGACCTCGTTGAACTCGTCACCGCCCGCCAGGTTTATGATCGGCCGGACCTCGATGCCGGGCTGCCGCACGGGGACGAGGAGCATAGACAGGCCCTGGTGCCGCCGGGCGGCCGGGTCGGTGCGCGCGAGCACGTAGATCCAGTCGGCCTGATGAGCGTGGCTCGTCCAGATCTTCTGCCCGTCGATGACCCATTCGTCGCCGTCGAGCGCCGCCCTGGTCCGCACGCCGGCCAGGTCGGAGCCGGCGCCCGGCTCGCTGAACCCCTGGCACCAGACCTCATCCCCGGACAGGATGCGAGGCAGGAACCGCTGCTTTTGTTCGGGGCTCCCGTGCGCGATCAGCGTCGGCCCGAGCAGGTTTGTCCCCTGGAAGCCCGCCCGGTATGGGCCGCCGGCCTTGGCGTACTCGTACTCGAACAGCACGCGTTGCGTGATGGTCGCCGGGCGGCCGCCGTACTCCTCCGGCCAGCCGAGGCCCGTCCAGCCGCCGACGTGCAGTTCCCGCTCCCACTCGACCCGCAGGTCGTAGAACTCCTCGTTCTGCGAGCCGCCCTTGCCGGCCAGGATGGCGAACCTCCCGGTGAGATGCTCGTGTAGCCAGTCGCGGACCTCGGCCGCGAATGCCAGGTCCGCCGCAGAGAACTGCAGGTCCATATTCCCCCTGCCCGGCCAGCGATGGCGCCGGCCCACGAGATGATATTGCTAGATTATCTATCTATTTAAGTTTACGCTGCTGCCATGGCTCATGGAATCCTGCTGATGCTCAGCGACCCGGTTACACCGGAAGCCGACGCCACGTACAACGACTGGTACGACAACGTCCACCTCCCCGAGATCCTCTCGCTCGCCGGCTTCACGTCGGCGCGCCGGTTCCGGGTCGCCGAGGCGCAGCTCGCCAGCCAGGGCGGTCCCGGCGCGGTGCGGGCGAAGTTCCCGCACCGCTACGTGGCGGTCTACGAGGTCGAGGCGCCCGATGTGGCCAAGGCCGCGGAGTCGCTCGGCGCCGCATCCCCCACCCTCCGGATGTCTGACGCCCTCGACAAGGCCGGCCTGACGGCCGTCCTGCTCGAGCAGATCTCATCGCTGGGGGGCTGAACCTCCGGCCGGGACGAGAGGGGCCGGTCAGCTCATCGTCAGCCCGCCGCTCACCGACAACGCCTGCCCAGTGATGAAGGCGGCACCGTCGGACGCCAGGAAGACCACGGCAGGCGCGATGTCCGCCGGCTGGCCAAGGCGGCGCATGGGAACGGCCCGCGCCAGCGCGTCGTACATCTTCTGGCTCCGCTCGGCGATCTGGTTGAGCAGCGGCGTCTCGGTCGGGCCCGGGCACACGCAGTTCACCGTGATCCCCTTGGCGGCCGTCTCGCGGGCGAGCGCCTTGCTGAACGCGATGATCCCGCCCTTCGTCCCGGAGTACACGACCTCACCCGAGTTGCCCACCTTGCCGGCGTCGGAGCTGATGCTGATGATGCGCCCGTAGCCGCGCTCGATCATGCCGTCAAGCACGGCCCTGGTGCACACCACGGGCCCGAGGTAATTGACCTCGACGATGCGCCGCCAGGTCTCCTCCTTGCTCTCGACGAACGGCTCGATCACGTCGATGCCCGCGTTGTTCACCAGCACGCCGACGGGGCCGAGCTCCCGCTCGAGCAGGCCGATGGCCGCGCTGACGTCGGCGCTGCTCGAGATGTCTACCCGCACCCCGAGCGCCCGCCCCGGCCCGCCGGCGGCGGCAAGCTCCGCGGCGTAGGCGTCGGCGGCGTCGCCGTTCAGGTCCGCCACGGCGACCGAGGCGCCTTCCGCGTACAGCGCGGCCGCGATCGCGCGGCCGATGCCGCCGGCCGCCCCGGTCACCACCGCGACTCGCCCTGCCAGCCCAGTGTTGGTCATGAGATCCTCTTTCCGTTGCTCACTACGCCTGTCCAGTCGCCCGGCTCAGCCGAAATTCGGTGCCCGCTTCTCGCGGTGCGACGCCAGTCCCTCGCGAACCTCCGGCCCGGCGAACCCGAAGAACTCCAGGCCGAGCGAGGCGTCAAAGATCGGCCCCGCCTGCCGGTACCAGTTGTTGAGGCTGTACTTGGTCCAGCGGATCGCCGTCTGGGCGGCCGCCGCCAGCGACACCGCGATGTCGAGCGCGCGCTTGGCCACGTCGTCGTCGTCCACGCACAGCGATACCAGGCCGATCCGCTCGGCTTCCTCACCGGTCAGCGGCTCGCAGGTCAGCAGGTAGTACTTGGCCTTGGCCATGCCTGCGAGCAGCGGCCAGCAGATCGCCGCATGGTCGCCGGCCGCGACCCCGAGCCGGGTGTGCCCGTCGATGATCTTGGCCTTCCGCCCGGCGACGGAGACGTCGGCGAGCATGGCCACCACCAGGCCGGCGCCAACGGCCGGACCGTGAATCGCGGAGACGATGGGCTTGCTGCAATTGATGACGTTGTAGACGAGGTCGCGTGCCTCCCGCATGGTGCGGGCACGAGTCTCGTAGTCGTCGGTCATGCCCTCGATCAGGTCGAAGCTCCCGCCCGAGGAGAACCCCCTGCCCTCTCCCCTGATAAGCGCGACCCGGGTCTCGGGGTCCCTGTCGACCACCGGCCACACGTCGGCTAGCTGGCGGTGGATGGCCGGACTGACCGAGTTCAGCCCGGGACTGTCCAGCACCACGCCGAGCACGCCGGGGGCGGGCCGCTCGAAACGCAGGTCTGGGAAGTCAGCGTAGGAATCGGTCACGAATCCTCCTCGGATAAGGCGCGGGCCGGTCCAGATTAGCTAAAATCAGTTATATCATTCAGACGATGATACCGGACACAGCATAGGCTGTCCGATCGTGGAGAGGGTTTACCGACATGGGCTTGCTTGACGGGCGTAACACCATAATCACCGGCTCGGCCCGCGGACTCGGGCTGGCGATGGCCGAACGGTTCGGCGAGGAAGGCGCGCGCGTCGTGCTCAGCGACATCGACGCTAGTGCTCTCGACGAAGCGCGGTCAAAGCTCGCCGCCCGCGGGTTCCAGGTCACCGCGCTCCCCGCCGACGTCACCGACGAGGAGTCCGTGGCCGCGCTAGTCGGCCACTGCGCGGACACCTTTGGCAGCGTGGACGTCATGGTCAACAACGCGGGCATCACGCGCGACGGCGTGCTGCGCAAGATGACCACCGCGGACTTCATGCAAGTGATCCAGGTGCACCTGCTCGGCGGCTGGCTGGGCACCAAGACGGCGAGCCTGCGGATGCGCGAGCAGGGCACGGGCGGCTCGATCATCAATATCTCGTCCATGTCGGGCAAGGTCGGCAACGCGGGCCAGACCAACTACAGCGCCGCAAAGGCCGGGCTGATCGGGCTGACCAAGGCGGCCGCCAAGGAGGGCGCGCGGTACGGCATCCGGGTGAACGCGATCCAGCCCGGGTTCATCCGGACCGCGATGACCGACGCGATGCCGCAGGACGTGCTCAACGCCCGCGTCGCGGAGATTCCCCTCGGCCGCATGGGGGAGCCGCGCGACGTCGCGAACACCGCGCTTTTCCTCGCCTCCGACCTGTCCAGCTACCTGACGGGGATCACCATAGAGATATCGGGCGGGCGGAACATGTGAGCCGGACCGCATCCCTACGCCCTACACGGAGGTCTGAGTGGACAGCGCGGATCTTGCGGACATCCTCGGCATGGTGCGGAGCTTCGTCCGCGATGTCGTAGTACCCGCCGAGGAAGAGATCGAGGAGACGGACGCGATCCCCGCCAGGATCCGCGAGCAGGCGGCGGCGATGGGCTTGTTCGGGTTCGCGATCCCCGAGGAATACGGGGGGCTCGGGCTTTCGATGAACGAGGAGGTCCGGCTGGTCTTCGAGCTGGGGTACGCGAGCCCTGCCTTCCGGTCGATGTTCGGCACCAACAACGGGATCGCGGGCCACGTTCTGCTCGAAGGCGGGACGGAGGAGCAGCGCAAGAAGTTCCTGCCCCGGCTGGCCAGCGGCGAATGGGTGGCGTCCTTCGGGCTGACGGAGGCCGAGGCCGGCTCGGACCCGGGCGGGCTCGCCACCGTCGCCGTCCGGGACGGGAACGAGTGGGTCATCCACGGCAGCAAGCGGTACATCACCAACGCGCCGCTCGCCGATGTCTTTATGATCTTCGCCCGTACCATGCCCGACGTGCCCCCGGGCAAGGGCATCTCGGTGCTCTACGTGCCCCGCCAGACCGAGGGGCTGACCGTAGGGCCTCGTGACAAGAAGATGGGCCAGGCCGGCGCCTGGACCGCGGACGTCTACCTGGATGGGGCTCGCGTGCCCGATGAGGCCCTCATCGGCGGGATACCGGGCACCGGCTACGCGACCGCGATGCGCTGTCTCGCGCACGGCAGGCTGCACATCGCCGCCCTCTGCGTGGGGCTCGCTCAGCGCCTGGTCGACGAGTCGGTCGCCTGGGCCGTCACCCGCCGTCAGGGCGGCGGGCCGATCGCCGGGCACCAGCTCGTGCAGGCGATGCTCGCCGACTCGCAGACCGACCTGATGGCGGGACGCGGGCTCGTCCTCGAGGCCGCGCGGACATTCGACGCGGGTGAGGACACCAAAATGGGCCCGGCCTGCGCGAAGTACTTCTGCTCAGAAATGGTCGGCCGGGTCGCCGACCGCGCCGTGCAGATCCACGGCGGGGCGGGCTACATGCGCGGCGTGCCCGTCGAGCGGCTCTACCGGGACGCACGGCTGTTCCGCATCTACGAGGGGACTAGCCAGATCCAGCAGCTTGTCATCGCCCGCGAGCTCACCCGCGGCCACTCATAGCCAGCCGGGTTCAGCAGAGAGGTTAAGCCGATGGTCGCAGTCTTGATGCCGCACCCCGGACGATCGGCATCGTTAACAACAGCTGGCACTGCATGGACGTGCTGACCGAGGAACTGCGCAGGGCCCTCTACGCCGATTACGGCGTTGCCGAGGTTGTCGAGGTCGAGATCTCCGCCGCTCAGACCCTGCCCGCGCATGAGCTGGAGCGGTTGGCCGGCACCTGCGACGCGGTGGTCGGGATCGGGACATGCGGGTCGTGCTCGCGGTGGGTCTTGCACGACGCCATAGAACTGGAGCGGCACAAGGTGCCGACGGTGTCCTTGTTCACGAAAGTCTTCGAAGTGCTGGCCCGAGCCGTCCTGGACCTCGAAGGTTTCCCGCCTACGGCTGGCCATCGTGCCGCACCCGCTGAACCCGCTCCCCGACGACCAGATCCGCGCCGCCGCGAATGCCGCCGTCGGGGAGATCGTCGGGTCGCTCACCGACGGCGGAACTGGCGCGAGATGACTCGGTTCGCGTCAACCACCGTCGACCTGCCCGACGACTCGGAAGCGGCGAGCGACTACCTCTACGATCGCGGTCTTCTCCAGGACGTGGCGCACGGTTGACATCGAGCGCGCGTATTCGTGCAGGGTCGCCACGGCTAGAACCTCTCCTCGTCGACGGGTTGCGGCTTCGCTCCCCGGACAAGGCGGCCGGGGAGCCGGCCGGTGGAAACACCCTCCCGGTAGGTGGCGACGCCCGACACGACCGTCGCGTCGTACCCGTCGGCCTGCTGTACGATCCGGCGTCCGCCCGCCGGCAAGTCGTAGCGAACCTCTGGGGCGTGCAGCCGGAGCTTGCTGTAGTCGATGACGTTGAGGTCGGCTTTGTAGCCGGCCGCGACGCTCCCCCGGTCTAGGAGCCCGACGGTATCCGCGGTCTCGCGGCTCAGCATGCGGACCGCCCGCGACAGGTCGACCTGACGCTCGGGCCCCGCGTCTCGCACCCAGTAGGTCAGGAAGTACGTCGGATAGCTGGCGTCACAGATCATTCCGTAGTGCGCGCCGCCGTCGCCAAGCCCGAGCACGGTGAGATCGCTGCCCAGCAGGTCCAGTCCCGCGCCCTCGAACCTTTCCCCGGTCGCGTTGCCGAGCGGGCGGAACAATATCTCCCTGCCCCCGCGGGCCAGCAGGGCATCGTAGATCAGTTCACGGGGATCGGCCCCCGCCGCGCGGGCCCGCGCCGCGATGCTCTCGTCGGCGGACGGGTGGTAGTTGGGCGGATCGCCGAGCACGAAGACGCTCTCATGGCCGGAAACGACCCACCGCAGGAAACCGTTAGGGTCGTCGGGCTTTTCCGCCAGGAGCCGTCGCCGGAGCTCGGGGTCGCGCATGGCGGCCACCTTCTCGGCAAGCGGCAAGCTGGTGATCGGCTGGTAACTCGGGTTCAGCGCGAACGGGTGGAACGAGAGATCGAGCCCGAAGAGCGCGCCCGTCGGGCGCGGGATGATCTGGCCGCGGATGGTCAGTCCCTCGTCCCTGGCGTCCTCCAGCCCCTGGAGAAACACCCGCCACCCGTCCGGCTGTTCGGCCATCTGCATGAACGTGAACGAGGTCGGCCGGCCGGAGCGCCGAGCGATCTCCCTGATCAGGGAGATCTGGTTCTCCGGATCGAGCGCGAAGTTGGGCACGAGCTGGTACACGCCGCGCCCCGCGTCCCTGAGGCCGTCCGCCAGCGCGAGGACTTCCGACTCCTCTGTCTTCACCGACGGCGCGTACTTCCCGGCCTTGGTTCGGTGCGCCAGATTCCGCGACGTCGTGACGCCGAGCGCGCCCGCCTCGACCGCTTCCCGCGTCAGCCGCCGCATCTCGCGGAGATCCGACTCGGTCGGCGGCTCCAGGTCGGCGCCCCGCTGGCCCATCACGAACACCCGCAGCGGCGAGTGCGGAAGCTGCGCCGCGAAGTCGATGTCCGACTCGCGGCGCCCCAGCACGTTCAGGTAGTCAGGGAACGTCTCCCAGGTCCACGGCACGCCCGCCGTCATGACCACTTCGGGGATGTCCTCGACGCCCTCCATCAGCTTGACCAGCGCCTGGCGGTGCTCAGATCGCGACGGCGCGAACCCGACTCCGCAGTTTCCCATGACGACGGTCGTCACGCCGTGGCCCGACGATGGGGCCAGCCGGTTCTCCCAGGTGATCTGGCCGTCGTAATGCGTGTGGATGTCAACGAAACCGGGGGTCACCAGCCGGCCGGACGCGTCGATCTCCTCGCGCCCCGGGCCCAGCCCGATGCCGACCGCCGCGATGCGGTCACCGTCGATCCCCACGTCCTGGACGACAGGCTCACCGCCGGACCCGTCGATCACGGTACCGCCACGGACAACCAGGTCGAACGCCATAGCCACTATGCCTCGCTTGCCACAGCCGGGCTTTCGCCGCATCGGACTTTATAGATGAATCATACAACTCATTAAGTAAAAGTCTAGGCAGGCGGCGTGATGCCGGCCAGCCGGGCGACGATGTCCCGGTGGAAATCGGGACCGCCGAGCAGCACCCGTGAGCTGCGCGCCCGCTTGAGGTACAGGTGCGCCGGGTGCTCCCAAGTGAACCCGATGCCGCCGTGAATCTGAATGTTCTCGGTGGTCACCATCGTGTAGCCGTCGGAGCAGAACGCCTTGGCGACGCTGGCTACCAGCGGGAGCTCCTCATGGTCACCCGACGACACCGCCCACAGGCCGTAGTGCGCCGCCGACTTCATCGACTCGACCGTGACCATCATCGACGCGCACTTGTGCTTGATGGCCTGGAAGGACCCGATCGGGCGGCCGAACTGCTCGCGGAGCTTCGCGTACTCCACGGCCATCTCCAGTGCCCGCTGCGCCCCGCCGGCCTGCTCCGCGGCGAGCCCGACGGCCGCGACCTGGAGCATCCGCCCGACCGCCGCCCAGCCGTCCGCAGGGTCGCCGAGCAGCCGCGCCGGCGCCGCGGAGAAGCGCAGGCTGGCCTGCTTGCGCGTCTGGTCCATGGTGGGCAGCGCCTGGCGAGTCAGCCCGTCGGCCGAACCCTCGACCGCGAAGACGCCGATGCCGTCCTCCGTCCGCGCGACCACGAGAATGAGCCCCGCGCTGAGCCCGTCCGGCACATAGGTCTTGACGCCTGTCAGCCGCCACGTCCCGCCGTCCCGCACGGCGCGCGCGGTGACCGAGGAAGGCGCCCACCCGCCGTCGTCTTCGGTGAGCGCCACAGTGGCGATCGTGTCGCCCGAGGCTATTCCCGGCAGGTAGTCCTTGCGCGCCTGCTCGTCGTCGATCGCCTTGAGCAGCTCGCCCGCGAGCACCACGCTGGCGAAGAACGGCGCGCACAGCAGCGCCCGGCCCATCTCCTCAAGGACGACGCCGAGCTCGGTGAAGCTGAACCCGGCCCCGCCGTACTCCTCGGGGATCGCCAGGCCGTGCAGGCCCAGCTCGGTGGCCATCCGTTCCCACACCGCCCGGTCGTAGCCCGGCTCCGTGGCCATCAGCCGGCGGACGTCCGCCTCAGCCGACGAATGCTCGAGAAACCGCCGGACCGTGCCGCGCAGCTCCTGCTGGTCCTCGTCGAAATCAAAGTTCACCGTCTGTTCCCTCCTAAGGCCCGCTACCGGGTGACGAGCGCGCGGGCCGCGGCGGACGCCCCGGCGATCCTGCCGAACGTGACCGCGTTCGCCAGCGCGTTGCCGCTGCCCATGTAGACGTCGCCGAGCACGCCGCCCGCGCACTCCCCGCGGCATACAGCCCCGGGATCGCCTGGCTGCCCTCGTCGAGGACCCGGCTGGCGGCATCCACGCGCGGGCCACAGGCGGTCAGGCTGACGTTGCACAGCCTCATCTGCGTCGCGTAGAACGGGGGTTCCGCGACCGTGCGCATCACCACGGGCGACTTGCCGAACTGCGTGTCCTCGCCCGCGAGGACATCCTCGTTGTACCGGCCGAGCTCGCCTTCGAGCGCGCGCGGCGGCAGGCCGACCGACTCGGCGAGCTCGCGCACGGTGCCGGCGACGAGCACGATGCCCTTGGCCGCCATCTCGTCGATGACGGGCTCGACCCAGTCCTCCCAGTTGGAGCCGGTCGGCATATCGTACTTCTTGGCGGCGGCGGTGCTGCGGGGCACGGCAGCGCGCTTGGCCGCGTCGTCGAAGGTCGCCCAGGCCCGGCCGTCGCGGGCCTGGAACGTGGACTCGACCACGCTGTAGGCGGCCTGCTCGTTCACGAACCGGTGTCCGCCGTCGTCGACGAACACCAGCCAGCCGGGGTAGTACGAGTCCATCAGCATGATCTCGGCGACCGGGCGCATGCCCGCGATCGCCGAGCCGATGGCGGCGCCGACGACGGCCTGCTCGGAGATCGGGGTGGTGCGGACCCGCCCCGGTGCCGAACTCCGTCGACAGCCCCTTGGTGACCCTTGAACGTGCCGCCGCCCTCGGCGTCGCCGATGTCCTCGCCGGGGATGAGGACCGAACGGAACTGTGCGCCTCAGCAGGCCGGGCACCTGACGGCTATCGGTGTCGAGGACGCGCTGGTAGAACTCTCCGCCCCGGCCACGGGGGGCGAGGTAGTCGAGCAGATCCTGGGTGACGGTCATGAGCGCCTCATCAGCCGACGGGTCAGATTGTCTTAAACGGTTCGTCGTAGGATCCGGCCGCGCCGGGGCCGCCCACCCAGTTGCACAGCTCGGGATCGGCCTGGAACACGTCGCCGCGCTGCTATCGTCCCCGGTAGTCGAACCAGCCCACCTGGCCGGCCTCCTCGACGCGGACCAGCCCGTCCTCCGGGTCGATGCCGTAGATTGCGCCGGTGAGAGCGTGCTTCAACTCCTGCATACCTGGCTCCGCATCGATTCCGGACAGTAGAATAATAATATAACTATATAAAGGAATGCTCGCAAGATCCGGGGCCGAGTCCGCTAGCCGGCCGACGGGCGGACGGCGGGGCCGATTACCTGGCGGGCGACCTGCGAGCGGAGCATCTCGCTCGAGCCCTCGACGAGGCGGGCGACGCGCAGGTCCCGCAGCCATCCTTCCAGGGGCAGCTCGCGCGCCACGCCCATCGCGCCGAGCAGCTGGATCATCCGGTCCACGACGCGGAATCCCAGCTCCGTGCAGTAGAGCTTGGCCTTCGCGGCGCTCAGCCTGGCGTCCCGGCCCGCGTCGTCCTCCCACGCCGCCTTCCAGGTGAGCAGGCGCCCCGCGTCGATCTCGACCTGCGAGTCGGCGATCGCCCACTGCACCGCCTGCCTGGTGGCGAGTGCGGCGCCGAACGTCTGGCGGTCGCGCACCCACTCGGTCGCGAGCCTGACCGCCTCCTGCGCCACGCCCACGCCCCGGGCCGCGTAGGTCAGCCTGCCCCGGACCAGCCATCCCGACGCCAGCGACAGGCCCTTGCCTTCCTCCCCGATCAGGTTCGCCGCGGGCACGCGGACCTCGTCGAGCACGACTTCTGTCGGCCAGTGGTCCCTGATCACGGGGATTGGCCGCACCGTCATGCCCGGCAGCCCGGAGTCGACGACGAAGGCGCTGATGCCGCCGGGGGCGCGCGCGTAGATCACGCCGAAGCGCGCCCGGTCGGCGTTCGTGATCCACATCTTGCGACCGGTCAGCACCCATTCGTCGCCGTCGCGCCGGGCCGTGGTCTTGATGGCGCGGGCGGGGTCTGACCCGCCGGACTCCTCCGCGATCGCGGTGTAGGAGGTCCAGCCCTGCTCGATCGTGGGCTTGACGTACCGGTCGACGAGATCCGCGTCCCCCTGGTAGAGCACGACCGGCGGGCTGTGCCCGAACGCGCCGCCGCCCGCGTGCGGGAAACAGAAGCGGTGCTTGCACGCCTCTTCGAGCACGACGACGAGCTGGAACGCGGACAAGCCGCCGCCGCCGTACTCGGCGGGGGCATCCAGGCACCACAGTCCCGCCGCGCGAGCCTCGGCGCGAAGCCCCGCCAGCCGGTCATCAGGGATGCGCGTGGCCTCGGGACCGATCTCCCGCTCCACGACGCGCAGCCGTTCCGCGACGAACTTCGCCGCCAGATCCCGCATCATGCGGAGCTCGTCAGGAAGGTCGAACCCGTCGAACGTCATTGCGCGCACCTCTCAGCCAGTGAAGGTCTCGGAGTTACCCCTGTCCGTTCCGATAATTAGTTTTATCATTTATCTTTTCTTCGCACCACCTTACGGCAAGCGGAGAGGCAGCGGTGACCCGGCTGGCCTCGGCGTGGAGCTCTAGCCTGCGGCCGACATGAACACGAGCACGGCGCGGATGTGCTCCCTGATCCTGGCCTCGGCCTGGTCCCCGTCCCGGCGGGCGATCGACCGGGCAACCCGCCCGTGCGCGCGCAGTACCCCCGTCATCCATGCCGCCAGGCCGCAAGGAGTTGACCCGGACCAGGACGGAGGTCTGGTCGCGGAGCTGCTCAATGGAACTGGCCAGCCGCTCGTTGCGGGAGCCGACCGCGATTAGGTGGTGAAATTCCTGGTCAAGCCCGACGCCCGCGACGCGGTGCGCTACGTCCGCACTGCTGAGCACGGACTGGTCGCCGGCTCCGCGCCCGCGCCCAGGCTGTCCGGCTGTGTCCCTGATCTCCCCTGGCGGACGCCAGACCTCGACGAGCACGGGGCGGCCATCAGGGAACGCCTAGACGCGAAGGGTTAGGGCCGGTCAGGCGCCATGGAGGACGGGATCCGGCAGCCTTCCGGCGGGCGCGGTGCCGTAGACCTCGGGCAGCCCGGTGACGAGTTCTTCGGCCTCGACGGCGCCACCCGACCGGCTGCGGTACTCGCCGACCGCGCGCCAGCCGCGCAGTCGCTGTACCCGGCTGCCGTCCACCCGCAGCACCTGACCGGTCAGCCAGGAAGCGGCGTCCGACGCCAGGTACGCGACCACCCCGGACGCGTTGGCCGGATCCTGCGGGTCGAAGCCCTCCGGCGCGCCGTCAGGCACGGGATTCCCAGCCGGCAGAACGCCGATGCCGTCGGTCATCCGGGTGAGGGCGATCGGCGAGATCGCGTTGACCGTCACCCCGTACTGGGCCATCTCCATCGCCGCGATCGTGGTCAGCGAGATGATGCCGGCCTTCGCCGCCCCGTAGTTAGCCTGCCCTGCCGTGCCGAACAGGCCCGTCCCCGACGTCGTGTTGATGATCCGCCCGCCGCGGCCTTCCCCGCGCTTGGCTTCAGCGCGCCAGTACGCGCACGCGTGCCTGATCATCGCGAACGTGCCCTTCAGGTGTACGGCGATGACGGCATCGAACTCCTCTTCGGTCATCGAGAACAGCATCCGGTCGCGGAGGATGCCCGCGTTGTTCACGACGATGTCCAAGCGCCCGAATTCCCCGGCCGCCTGCGCGACGAGCTTCTCCGTCGCGGGCCAGTCGGTCACCGAGAAGTGGTCGGCGATCGCCCCCCCCGCGGCCTTGATCTCGGCCACGACGGCCTCGGCCGGGGTCTCCTGAGTGCTCTCCCCGTGCAGCCCGACACCTGGATCGTTCACCACCACC